>Ga0307515_10000414_pt1 | contig 103227 bp, 101 predicted proteins | sample 17_EM_MG_FD_194513 | JGI IMG/M metagenome (GOLD analysis project Ga0307515, IMG submission 194513) | Populus trichocarpa ectomycorrhiza microbial communities from riparian zone in the Pacific Northwest, United States - 17_EM | ecosystem: Host-associated > Plants > Roots > Unclassified...
AAGCACTTTGCAAAGCTCCAGGGGGGGCTGGGGGCATCTGGGAGTACTTAGAAGCAGTGGTGAGGGCTACCAGAGTGTCTGGGAGGGTTGCGTATGGCTTCCGGACCGAATTACATTTTGCTGATGACGGTCTGATCCTCTCCTGTAGATGACACTTCTTAGTTTACACTTCACATCCTCTCAGATACTCCTGGAGGCTCCCAGTGACTAAAATACATTTTGCTGATGCAGATGTGCATCAATGCTCACCAGACAGCATCCTCCCTGTGTTGACCATTCACACCTTCACTACTTCTTCTTTTGGCTCCACACTTCCATGCACCACAGAACCAGACACATCTGGCAAGTCCAAAGACAAATTCATCAGTTGCTGTCCAGAAGTCTACCAACCCCAACGTATTCTACTTTGTCCTTCCAACTATCCAGCAATCCTGTACAAGTAATCGGTCCTCAGCTTGCCTCCAGGCTGCATTGCATTGTGAGGTCACCTTTGCCAGTCGGCCTACAGAGCCCGAGGCGTGACCATGTGACTTTCATGGTGAGCGAGTGTGTATTGTGTTGTTGTCTAGATGGTTAGTTTCATTACATTGGCTAGATTCTGGTTTGAGGACAAAGAAGTTCCATCCTCAACTCGTTTCATGGGCACATAGGTAACCACTCTAGGGTTCTGGTATCATCATCCTCAGATAGATTGTCATGGTGCTCACAGCCTTGACCTAACCACACATGATCGGTTTCTTTTCCAGTGTTGGCTCCATTGTCTGGCCCAGTCTCCTTCCACTGGCCATTCCCATCATCATCATCATCATCATCATCATCATCATCATCATCATCATCGCCAAGAACACATTTCTGAAGAGATATTTGCTACTCTATATCTCCCAGCCATCAGGAATCCAACGTCTCCACCCCCCCGACAAGATCCTCTCCACACCTAAGTGAGACCACATCATTGATGTCTTTCTACATAGCAGCTCTGGAGTAGATCTCAGCTGCTGCACAAAGTCACGGGCTACATTGTGGGAATGATTGAAGCACCTCCATCATATCTTGGTTGAACTCTTCAGTGCCCTCACCAGTGGTGACATTTGAGAGTGCGCAGGTGTTGTGATATATTTCTTCATTGTGCTGTCAGCAGATCTTCAACAATGCTTTATCAACTGCAAGGTTGTCTTGTGCAATAGCCACCGGAGTATTATACAGATCACCTCTCACAAGAGACCAGCATCCCGGTATGGCAGTCAGGTAAATTCCTGTAGATGCGTGATACTACTTACCAGGTAACCATCCACTATCCCCAGGTGTATATCGAGCATATAATTGTCCTCCTGGTCTTCATCATCCTTGTCCTGGTCATCCTTTCCTGGACATCATGATCTTCTCCTGTCTCCACAAATGGCAGTTTATGCTTCGGCTGCAGTTTGAACTCTTACTGCTGCTCCTCATTGCTCTCACTGTTATTGGAAATGGCAATTCGCTTCATTTTTTCTGGCATCTGGATATGGATTGAGCCACTGGTCATGACCTTGGCCAACCCCGGCTTACCCTTGGCAGGCCTGCCAGTGTGTATATTCTAATGGTTCTTTTTAGGCTGGTGGCCTCCAGGGTACTTGCAGTTCCGTTGCTTGGGTTTGCCTGTCAGTGGCGCCACCTTCTATATGCCTTAACAAAGTAACCTGCCATGGTAACCACTGTTCTGGTTGTGGCTATAATTTGGTTGTGGGTATGATTACATAGACAGGGTGAGCTGAGTAGCATTAGAATGAGAGGTTGTGGGTTTGGGTATGGAATCGGGTGTGAGGTGGTAAAATCAGTGTTGTAGGAATATCAGTCATCTGGGGTGCAAGTTTTCAGCATTAGATGTGTTAGCCAGCTGGAGGAAATTGGTGCAATGGGTAGAGATGGAGTTAATTAATACTTCTTTTCAGCTGCAACCATGGGCATATAGATACTAAACTCAATCTAGTACAATTTTCTATCAACATCCTAGCTTCCAGCAGCATAACAATTCTATATTGCCAGTGCAATAATGAATGCTATGCAAACTTGCATCTCTGAAGAATATGTTGAGATGAAGAGCCAAGTCATTGGTTCCGCGCTTCTGAAATAGGAGAGTAGACATTTAGTGATGCTTGAGACTCACGACAGTTGATTGTCGTCAACATCCTGAGGGGAAAGACACCATTGAGCAACTAGCTGATGTCACTCTGTTGGACACACGCACTGACACCCAGAGTTGCCACGGGTACCGGAAGCTAGCCAAGGCAAGCCATCGGTATTCTTTGCCAGCTAGACCGATCTCATGGACTAATCCTAGAGTATATTGTCAAACATTATAATCAGAAGCTTTATATGAATCGTCCACCATTATATACATCATGAAATGATATATGCATGTTAGACTGTTGTTGAATCGTTCAACCTGATATGAACAAAGAATACAATAATCAACAAGATAGCTCATGATTGTTCCAGCATTCGTTTAGGGAACAGACACTTTCTGACCAACTGACATATAGCAACGACTATTTCCATACACACTTCATCAAACGCATCGCCATGGACCCATTCCTCGGGCTGTCTGTGTGCAGAAACAGGTAACTTCGTAAGTGAACACACCTAACTGATAGCAAACACCCACCAATTATTTCACAGTCCTCAAGCCCTGGCACCAGCACACAGCCCACCGATAAGCGCACTAGATGCACTCGCCTGTACATATCTTGACCACATGAGGATGTGTGTCAGCCAGGGAAACCTGGAATGACATCTCTGAATCACCCAACAGGGTCAGCGTTCACCAATAGGCAATCATTGACAGAACCACCCACCACTGCCTTGCCAAATGTACTCACAGAATCGGCAGAGGTCAACAGAGTCATCCGAACCTGATGCCAGTATCCGGGCCTCAGCACTCACCAAAATTGGAGAGCAAACCAACTCTGGGGGATGGTGGCTTCTACCACTGCGACCAGCTACCCCATCCTCTGGAACAGAAATTCAATATGCAGCACACTGACCCTGGGGACACTGCGATGGACAAGGAAAATCCGGAGAGCACTGTACAAAGCTTGGCTTTATGGTCCTTCAGTGATGATCCCAATTACAATTAGTTCCTGAATCTTATCAATCACCAGTTGCAACCTGTTCAGTTCGCTGAAGACTTCATGCAGGCCCTTAGATTTGTTGCCACCCGCTATCCCAAGTCTCAAATTGATCTCCACTTCAATGATGGTGGATGAACGGGTCCTGAGCACTTTTCCAACACCTCCAGATGGACGATGTACAATCGGATCAACAGGATTGATAACCAGCTGCCAACATGCAGAGAAACCTGCACGACCACACGAAATAGTCCTAGATTTTTCTATTTTTGAGACCTAGTGGCATGTGCGTGGTATCACCTTCAACACTGCCCATATAGAGACCGCATGGTCAATGGACCAACCCAGCCCATAGACATGGATGGTGATTGAGCGTATTCTGAGACAAATTCCACAAACTGGTGGTGGGAAACACAGGATAATCTTCCCCATCAGGAAACAATTGTTCCACAGATCTGGGGATTGGATAAGAGGCAGTTGACATACTTCTCAGATGACAAGTAAACCTGGCAGATCTTCCTGCCAATTGGGAATATCCATTCCTCTATATGGAACAAGTACAGCTAACTCACACACATTCTGCTTGCCATCCTCCCCAAACTGTCCAAATTCCCATTGAATTCCATATCTGATAACCAAGCACACAGAGAACATAAACCAGCAGGTACTGCATGACATCACCCACATGGTGCTGGCGCCAGTGACAGGATTTCTGAGGAAGGAGAAACGATTCTGGTGCTGGGTGGCTTTGTGCTGACTACATAATGCGCTGTTGCTGGCCAAATCTCCCCTCTTGGCTCGCAGATCACCTGGGCCATGCCAACATTATAAGTGTCGAGTACAATGCATGCCCAAAGTGTCAAGCTCTGAAGGATGAACTGGGGTAACTCATTCTTCCAGCGGACTTGAATTTCCACCAATGGAAGTCAGTGATCTTCCAGTAGGAATATCAGGAGTACCAGATTGCCAAATCTGCTACCAACCATCATCCAACAAAGGTAACTGAAGATAGGTGTGACTCCGTCAGTGAGAGCCCAGTCCGCTGTATCTTGTATGACCTTCCACCGGTCACAGCTTACAACTGGTGCCAGAAATTCTCAGATACAGATTCATTGGAATGTTTGATTACGTTATGACCTTGATTGCAGGCTTCCTATAACCCCACGGGAAAGCCACAGTATTTGTTGATATTTGGGATGGCATTCCTGTATACCCCAGTCTCTATTACTGTGGTGATGCCTACTGGCAAATGACACAGTGGAGTAATTAAGAGATGGGAAATTTCTGTCGAATGATCTACCTGTGGTCGACAGCCAATCTCCAAACAATCTACTGCGGGAGTCAATTGGCTTTCCGATAGTACTCACCTGTATTCAGTACCAGGTCGACTGGAGTCTTGTAATAATGCACCAAAGCCACACATCCAAGACTCTCAAGTATGTAGCAGACAATTTACACGCATTCCATGCCATGAAGGACATTTTTACCACTTCCCAGACATTCAAGGCCACTGATATCATTACCATTGCATGCAGGAAGAATCTGGAGATGCAACTCAAGTTCAAACATGCCATGGAGGATGAAGAAAAGCCCTCATGCAGTGAAGATCAATCCGGTTCCCCAATGGATGAGTGAAATGGAGAGTACCAAAAGCACCAACAGCGAGTCTACAATTCGACATTATGGGAACATACCAGCTTCGAGTTCATCTATCTTCACCTAATGCTGCAATATAAGGAATCAATCTCGCACTTTCGACATTTAGTCAGAGACAGTACTGATATGCAGAACATCAATTGTTCAAAGATGTGTATAGGCCATTATCCCAGGTTCAATTGCAACTTTGTGTAAGAGCAACAGATTGTCCAGAACTACTCACACATCCATGACCTCCGGATGCGGTGCCTTCCCCACTGGCTAGTGGCTAAGCAAGGCCACTGTTCCATGAAATCCAGGAGGCATTTCAGTTCCATTGACTACATTATCAACTTGCTGTCAACAATTCCGACTGTACACATGTGCCAATACTAGAGAATATCCCTCTCAACTGCCACAAGGATGAGCAAAGTATCCAGATCTGTGGACTGCTACCACCCAGACAGAAGGCCTTCTCCATCAAGAATGTGCGACATCCAATGCACAACTTTCCACTTGTTGAATACATACAGTCACTACGCTAAAGTCTTGGTGTTTCAGTCCACATGCATAGCATCAAATATATGGGCTTGTGACTTTGCAAGCTCGCAACACCTTGCACAATGCCTGTAACTGCCCAGCAAGAGATGTCTCTGGCAGAGAAGGGGCACTCCTCATTCTCTTTTCCTTCAGATACCATTTTGCAGCAATTAGCCTGATTGCAGGGCGACATTAGTCTACAGTGTGCAATTTTTTTGCGCATGCTTCCAACCGCCAATCCCTTGAAAACACCCCATGAAGCAACAGACCATGAATTTTGACTCAGCAACAACACGCATCAATTGTACAACCAGTCAAGAAATGCAGACGACTCACACCAGCGGAATTGTCTGATACATAAACACAAACTGTATTACTGTCAAGCATTGATTGTTACCTGTGGCAAAACAACTATAGGAAGTGGCGAGTGAAGAAAAGACCAAAGCTTGAGGACAGACACATATTCCAAAGGCTACAATGAGCACTTGAACACAAAGATTGGACACATGAGAAGTGGAGAGGAGTTGTTTGATGTGATGAATGCTAAGTGGAGAAGAGTAATTCATGCGGCAAATGAGGGTCTTTCAACAACCACCCGAAAAGTGGTCTAAAGACTACATTGCACCAACACCAAATGGCAACGGGGTTTCCTTGATGGTCTGGGGTTGTTTTTTGGGCTGGAACCATGGAACTTTCTGCCCTCTCATTGTCAAATTGGTCAATAAGAGAGTTTATGTCAAGCTTGTTAAGTACCTTCTTCTTCTTGTCCTCAAACATGTCCATGACACCCTAGGGATCCCATCCTCCAGCATGCCAATACTCCTTTACACAAAGCAGCTGTCGTTATGGATTTTTTTGAGAAATGTAACATGCAGGTGGATGAATGGCCACCTTATTCCCCAGACCTAGTGTTAGCAAGGGGTCCGGTTGACCCGCCAGCGGTCCGGGTTTGGACCGCGAAAACGTGTCAGTTCGGTTCCAGACCAATCAGGAAACCCGACCCGCTGACTCTTGGCGGGCCAAACCTGGACCCGTACCCGTCAACCTGCGGGTTTCGCCGGGTTGGCTAGACCCGTCGGTTCCAATCTCCCGTTCTGTGTTTTGGGTTTCACATTTATGGTCGCATTCAGATATGCTACTGTGAATCGTAAAATATTGACATTGCTGCGTCACGGTTCATTTTCGATGTATTAGCTGCCTTGATATTCAAAACAAGCATACCGATGCGCCCAACCACATCCCGAAAATGAGCGTCAACAGAGCATCAACAGAGCGTCAACAATATTTGGTCTTGCACTGTGTTTCGCCTATAAGGGCAGCCAATGATTCCTCTATGACTGACTACAACCTATCGGAGGTGTGATTTCACAGGACTCATGACCAAAAATCGTTGACGCTCCGTTGACGCTCATTTTCATGATGGGGCAGGGAGGGTATTTCAATCTGTATTGCCTATAAAGGCAGCCAATAATTCCTTTATGACTGACTACAACCTGTCGGAGGCGTGATTTCCCAGGACGCATGACCAAAAATCATTGACCTTCCATTGACACTCATTTTCATGATGGGGCAGGAAGGGTATTGCAATCTGTTTTGCCTATAAAGGCAGCCAAAAATTCATCTATGACTGACAACAACCTATCGGAGGTGTGATTTCCCAGGACGCATGACCAGAAATCGTTGATGCTCCTTTGAAGCTCATTTTGCCATGGCTGTATCCGCAATATGCAATCATTCAATTTGGCACAGTCCATCATTCACAATGTTTTGGCAGCCTTTCTAGCGTTTTTGTTTACTTTCTTCTTGATCACTACGTTGTTCTTTAAAAATACATAGATATATTTAATAATAATCTCCAAAATCCCGTGTCTTTTGCTCAATGCTCGTCATGAGTTGCAGGATCGCTCAATCCGCTGCTCTTGTCTTCGAAATGATTGTTAGCTGCATTACCACACCAAAGAGAGTGTACTAACCTTCATCAGTCAGCATATCTGGATCAAAATCGGTATCTTGCTCGGAATCCTCATCATCGAAAAATTCCATACAGTGAAGAGCTGCATCTGAATACTTATATCCGGCGGGCAAATTGACGATTTGAGAAGGTTGAACTCCGGAAGTGTTACCAGTTGTGGCAGGTGGCGTGCCGGGCAGTGGTGGAGTCGGCTCTGGAGTCCGCTCTCTGCGTCGGTGGGGTGCAGGTGCACCTGCTCCTTTACGTCTCCAGCATGTCTGCGTATTCTTTGCGATGCCATTTCGGCAAGGAAGGCAGCCTGACATTCGGTTTTGACGAAGCATTGCCGGGTGTCTTTGTATCGCAGCCTTCACTTTTTAGCGCCCAGGAAACTCAACGCCCCACTTCTTCTCTTCTCGGACCTCGGCGCATGGTTTCTTAATGTGGTATTTTGTTTCCTCGATTGCTGCACGTGAAAAGCTTTCTTTGGCCATTTTGGCCATATTCAACACCAGGCGCATCTCGGACTGTTCCAGCTGTACCCGACCTCCTTGCCTTGCCATAGTTGCAGACATGCTGAAAACCTACAAGACATTAGTTGCTGCTTCTAACAATGAAATTCGGCTGTTACCTCTACCATATACGCTTCTGTGGCCTCCTCTAAGGTGATTAATGCCTGCTTCGTCCACTCACGGGGATGCTCATCAGGAAATTCATCTGCGAAAATCCCAGAGTTGACAACATCATGATGTTTGATTTCGCGGACTGTGTGGATAAATGCCTTTGTCGACCACGGAGGTTTCCCGTGTTGGGTAGCGATAAATTCGTTACGTAGCTCTCTATGGACACCCGCAGTACGTAATACCGTTAATTGACCGCCCTTTGCCTCGATATGGATATACTTACATCCCACTGCATGATGCTTCTTATTTTTCCTGCTGCCGGTCTTGCGGACAATTTTTAAATGTGCATCCTGGGTCATATGTTTGGTGGCTGCATTTGCAGCATCGGGGTGAACTAACTTGTGTCTGCGCTCTTGTTGTGTGCCAAGAATGTCCGTATTTGTTGTAGCGCCCGCCAATCGGCCGGTATTCGATCCGCTCTCACCTGGCGGAGGTGGTTGTGTATCCATGATGTGATGGTGAGGAATAGGAGAGGACAATGATAACGAGAGGAAGTGGGAAGCCCTGAGGACTATACAGTTAGCTTCTTGTCAGAATGGAATGAGTAGCAGCCAACATGATCGTTATGCTCAAGATGAGTCCTGCTAAGTATGGCTGCAAGTTGCCGGGGTTTCCCACCGCCCCGCAATTTGCAAAAAGTCGTTCTGATGTTGTTTGTTTGGTAACAGGGATAAACTGCAGTGAATGACTGCCGGAATCGCCTAATCGCTATATATTAATAGGATGTTCTTCGAGGGTCAGGACGTCTGCTGATGTTTGTCTCAAATAATCCCTGGGATATTGCATGAAAATGACGCTAACAATCATGTCATGTTGAATGGTTAGCGTCACTATTCCTGATTTATTGACAGTCAAGAGGGAGATTTTGCTTTGTTCAAGATGAGTAAACGTACCAACCTTGACATAAAAGACGCAGCTTGCCTCCATATTGTCCGTAACTTGCAACATCCAACATCTCGCCCAACAACAAATTCCATGCAAACTACAATGGTCAATGCTGCCAAAAAGAACTTTTCGCCACTTCCGGCTGGCAGATACGGCAAATCGACAAAGCGCTCAACCCAACAACATCATCATGCGCATGAAGGCAAGAGCGGCTTGGAAACAGAGAGAGTCCGAGCACTTGGGGCATTGCGCAGCTTGAGATCCAAAAAGAAGCTTGCGGCGGAGAAACGAAGAGAAACGCACTACTTAAGCAATGAAAAGAAAGAGAAATGGATTGAGGATTATGTTGAGAGAGAGAACGCTGGGGCAAGAAAGCGAGTTTAAGGCGCAGAGGCAGCAGTTCAGCAAGAGCAGGACGATATAAAGCATGCGGAAATTGCGGGATTGACGTACAGAGAGCCCGAAAAAACGTTTGAGGAGATGCTGGTTGCTATCGGAGACAGTCTGAGTGATCTTGCAAGTTCCGACAATGGGGTGGATGGGGAAGATGAGGACGATGAAGAGACTGAGCAGGGAAAGCTGAGCGAAGATGACGAACCCGGCTGGGTGATGGGCACAATCACCAAAACCGTACAGAAGCGCATGGAGAGGTTTCGGCAGAAGCAGATGAAGCTCGACGAATTGACTCAACTGGGCTGGGAGGATGCAGCCGACTACTTCTGCGAACGAGATAAGAAGTACGGCACATTTGAATTGGGGGTTCCGGCAGTTGTTCAGCCGTAAACGAATAATGACGCTCCGGCACCTCCACCTACAATATTTGGAGCGCTTATGGAGAGTGTTGACATTGTCCCTGGAATACGGCGAAGTCCGCAAGGGACCTCTCGACCGGGAAGTAGTCATATCAGGCTAGGTTCAGTGTAGCTGCAGTCAAAATCGAGCATACCGACTGGTCAACCAGCTGTGGAGCCCAATTCGCCAACGTTGCTGACAGCAAAGCCAGTTGAACCAGTAAGCTCTGTTGAACCACTAAGCTTTTACCCCTGCATATAGCCTCCAGCTAATTACCATATTGATATCGGATTCCGACAAAGAGATGGTGACAGCTCCTGTGTCCGCGGAAGAATCGACATGCACACTGTAATTTTTGACGTCCGATCGCGGTGAGAGACAAGTTGTTCACCAATTTCGCTACGTGTCAGCTTTTTCTTGATTTCACTGATAAAATTGTGAGACATGATAATTCATCTGTGCATGTGCAAGGGTCAAACGCACCATGTGAAAGTTCTAGAATCCAAATCGCACTGTAAGACAGCCAACAAGTGCAGTTTCTTTTTGTAAGTGACTGTTAACTGACGATGCAAAAGCAATATTAGTGACGAAATGTGCTAACAAAATTCAAGTGAGTGATGTTACACATGTCATACAAAGAGCGGTCAGTGCGCATGACGAATCAATCTGAACGACAACTGTCATGCTTAATTCATCCATGTATCCAACTGCATAACTCTCCGCACAGACCTGGTGCACACGGTTGAGATATTTGAAATTGCTTGTGGTACGTCATGGAAATCGAGGAGAAGGAGCTGGATATGGATTGGTGAGGAAGTCGCGCTATATGTACCAAAAACTAGTGAAATGAACCACATGCCGTCAATTGCAGGCCGAAAGCGCGGGAATGTGATAGGGCCACGTCATTTCTCACTCAGACAGCGTAGATAGCAGTTGATCAGAAATTGAGAGGTAACAAAACTCCTGGATGCAAACAATAATACATACAAACGCAATACTGGAGGTCAATAATGAGTATATGATTGGTTGCATACAATTATTGAGTGTACAAAGGCAGTTTCAATGTGATTAATGTGAGCGTCAACAGAGTGTCAACGATTTTGAGTCTTACACATTCAGCAATCAATGGGCTGAATTGTCACATCCTTCCAAACCGGATGTCGAGGTAGGCGTTATTGCGAAAAATGTAAGTGACACGCTCATTGCCACATCCTAAAAATGAGTGTCAACGGAGCGTCAACGATTGTTGGTATTGCGTCATGAAACATCCAGTACGCTGCGCGGTTCCAGTACGTCACAATCACAATATCGGCCGCCATTTTATGGAACAATCGTTGTGGCATCATTTCTACTATGTTTTAAAAACGAGCGTCAACAGAGCGTCAACGACTTTTGGCCTTGCATCTTCGATAATGCATGAGCTATGCAGCGATGTGACCCCATAATCGCGCTATCGGCCGCCGTTCTAGGCAAATCCTCTTGCAACAACATCGCTACTATGTCCTAAAAATGAGCGTCAACGGAGCATCAACGACTGTTGGCCCTGTATCATGTGATATCCTAGGGCTGTGCGGCTAAATTGCGCCATAGTCAGATTATCGGCTGCCTTTCTAGGCAAAAACGATTACTACGACATCACAACTATGTCCTAAGAATGAGCATCAACGGAGCGTAAACGACTGTTGGCCATGCATCTTGGACAATCCGAGGGCAGTGTGGTGACATTAACACATAATTGAATTATCGGCCATCTTTCTAGGCAAAAATGCTTACGACGACATTGTCACTATGCCCTAAAAATGAGCGTCAACGGAGCGTCAACAACTTTTGGCCATGCATCATGGAAAATCCAAGGGCAGTCCAACATCATTAACACATATTCGAACTATCGGCAGTCTTTCTAGGCAAATATGCTTTTGATGACATCGTCTCTATGCCCTAAAAATGAGCGTCAGCGGAGCATCAACGACTTTTGGCCATGCATCTCAGCAAATCCTAGGTCAGCACGGCGACATGAACACATAATTGAACTATCGGCCGTCTTTCTAGCCAAAAATGCGTTCGACGACATCGTCACTATGCCCTAATAATGAGCGTCAACAGAGCGTCAACAATTTCAGGCATTCCATCTTGGAAAATCAAGGGGCTGTGCGACCACAATGATCTACAACCGTACCATTGGCCGCATATTTAGGCAAATATCCTTACAACAGGATCGTAACCATGTCCCGAAATGAGCGTCAACGGAGGGTCAACGATTTGTGCGCTAGCATCTTAGATAATCTAACCGGAATGGAACGGAGATAAACCACAATGATTCTATCGACAGCCTTTATTGGCTAAAATGCAAGTGACGATATCGCATCCACCTCCTACAATTCAGCGCCCACTGTGCTTCAAGGCTCTGAACGCTACACAGCAATAAACTGCATTATGCGGTTCCCAAATGGAGTATTATGCGGTCAGTCGTTGCAATCCGTCCTTGTATTCAACTTCACGAATATGCATGCAATGTCTTACTGATCTGATTATTTTCCTTGTAGCTGTAGAGTCAATATTTATAAACCCGCAGTCGGCTTTACTGTATCGTTATTTTCGGCAGTCTCTCGAGTCGGAATACACAGCTTCCTGATTTGTACCGCCATGTCAGATACAAAATCTCTGAACACCTCATTACTTGAGGTTATGATCTGTTCCAAAAATCAACGTGTCTTTATTCGCAATTTGAGAGACCTTACATTGCAAATCATCTTCGATGCTTGGTGGGTTTCAATGAATGAAGGCTCGAAGCGGCCTATTGCTTGGAGCAATTCTAGACATGTGCCGTCATGGCGATTCTATTGACACTGCGGAATTGAGGAGACCGGCAGCCCTGGCATCATTTGTATTGATTGTCATCAAGTTCTTCGCCATCCATCAGAACATGGGACCAGCTCAATGGGGAAAGACTTGCTGGCAAAAGCTCACATCACAAAGTTAAACGAATTAACAGAGTCAGAGGTTACTGAATTGACTAGTTCGACAGTGGATGAAACAGCTTTGGCCATCCTGAAGAGGCAAGGAAGTCGAGGAATCACAATGGTAAGTTTGCAGAGGAAAATCAGATTTGATATTCAGTTAAATCCATATTAATCGAAATGACAGACAAAACGTTCCAAACTGGCAGCTAAGGACTTTGTAACCTCCGAATTTCACCAAGACACATGGTGTCGATACCTCACGTTAGGATTTGTTTCGGCACTCTTTCCATGGAACGCTATGTCAAATCTTGAGCTACCACGATCATATAAGGCATTATGCAACAACCTAGTCCTACCGTCGGCTACGACTCTTAGTATAATTTGCCGGAGGGAATATGCACTGACTGTGGATACAATCAAGAGGCTAGTGCTGTTACGAAATAAAGTTCGTTTAGCATCGGACGGATGGACTTCAACACACAAACAAGCCATAACATCGGTCATTGCGTACTATATAGATCGAAATTGGGCATTGCGTGAAGTTCAACTCGCTTTCGATGAGGTTTATTGCCTGTTCTGTTCCCGCTTCGAAAGTCAATTTAGGATGATAGGTCAAGGGCCAACTTTCTGGAGCAAGGGTAGCTGTACATTTGAAGGATGTGCTGGATCGTTTTGAGCTTACGGACGGCCGTTTACTTGGTATTACAACGGAAAATGCTTCCTCAAACTAGTCGATGCCATGCGAGCTGCAATCAACACTTGAGGCCTCTGGAATTGAGTGGCCGGCATTGAGGAACTACATACCTTGCATGGCGCACGTCATACAGCTGGCTTTAGGTGCATTCATGAGAAGTCTCGGTGTGAAGGCCGAGCCAAGTCTTGGGAAGCCCATCAGCATGATCAGCAATTTCGAGAGAATGAAAGCATGGACACTGGGAAGAGACAGAGACTTCGAAAGGAGGGCAATGCTAGAATCAACAAGGTGTCGGCCATGAGACCAGGTTTAGCAAAGATAAGTGAGAAAGTACATATTTCATGATATTTTGATTGTCCTGAAGCTGACCTTCATATAGCAGAGAATGCTTGCTGTATTAATTACGCTAACACCTGGTCGCCGAAACGAGTTCATTGACTGTCGAAAAGCTAAAGTCCGCATTGCAGTACTTCCGATTATGGTGGTGAAGACACGTTGGAACTCTACACTGGAGTTGCTCGAGCGCGCCAACCGATTACGGCAATTCACACGTGAGTGGCTTCATAATCGAAAATACAGTTAGTACCAGCCACTGTTCACAACTCAGGATGAGTGGACGATTGTCAAGTATATCATGGAAGTACTGAGGCCATTTCGATATTGGACCCTTTGGATGTCGAAGTGGCATACAGTCACATTGCATCACGTCATCACAGTGTACAATGACATGTTCGATCACATGGATGGTGTAATGCGAGCTTTGGCTAAGAAGAAGACTCAGTGGCAAGAAGACTTGTTCTTAGCTGTGAAGTTGGCTCCACAGAAGCTTTCCAAATACTATGCTGAAGTGATTCCAACGACAGGCATGCTTCTTATTTCCGCACACATCCTCGATCCTTTCCAGAACTTGCGATCATTCAGAAAGTGGGACAAGGGAATGGATATTAATCTTGAGGACGAGACATCCTACACTAAACAATACCAAGAGGCCTTTCTGAAGTATGTGGAGAATGAATAGTGTGCCAAACATCGACATGTGCCGGTCAATAAACTAGAAACGGTCCCGAGCAACAATCTCCTCCCCTCTGCAACGGCATCAGGGTCCGGTCAATCATCCTTTGATCAATATGATTTGTCCAGCAATGATGAGGAATACTTAACGCCTAACAATGTGGCTGAGGCAACACCCGGACAACGCGATCGCGTAGCCTGCTTATTGACCGCCGCCAGGCTTCATTTGAATCCGCCCCCTGAAGCACCAAAGGACTGCGGACCCATTGATCCAAATCTCAATGATCACCACTCCGACCCAATGGAGATTAGCAGTACATTGTGGATACCGGACATAACCGAGTGGGGGCGCCAACAGGAAGAAACACACTCAAAGTACGCCGATCTCTGCAATGTGGCGCGCGACATATTCTCTCTCATACCACACGGTGTCAGAGTGGAGGCCAATGTTTCCCTTGGCCGAGATGTTATTGGATGGAGGCAGTCAAAAACCACAGGCGAAACCCTTCGCAAAAAAGTCATTGCAAGGCAGTTTGCTCGAGCCAATAACGAGATTTTGGCAGGCAGTGGCCCACAATTGGATACCATGAACACAGAAAATGACTCGGAAATGAAGAAAGAGGCGGAGGAAAGGAAATTGCACAGAATGGCCAAAGTTCACGACTTTTTGGAGATGTGGCTGGGCAGCCAAAACCTACGTGCTACCCAGAAGGAATCTCGGGCTCAAAACATGCAGATGACCGCCGTGGGAGCCATTTCGGACACGGAAGAGATCGTCAATGCATCCTGGTCACTCTGTCAACATGATGGAGCGGCTGCATTTAAATTGTCAGAAAGATCACCTTTGCAAACACCATTGTCTGCAATGGACCTCCCTGGAGGACGAACTCATATCTTACATGTCCGCCAAATCCGAGGAATCAACCGTCATCCACTCGAAAGCGACCAGGATAGCGCACCTGAAAGCATTTCGGACAACGATGGTTGGCTAAACTGGAATGGCGACATGGATAATCCAACTGACAGCGAAGAGGATTGCGCAGCGGACGATGAATCCAATATAGAGCAGAACAATGGCATCGAGGATCCAGAATGCCCAGAGCAGCAGGATGTGAGCGCCGCGCCAAATGTGCCCGGATTGGTTCGGCCAACACGGAAGTCAAAGAGACAGGCTGAATAGTTGTTGGTGACGGTCAATGCAGCAGAAACGCGGAGAAATACAGGAGGGAAGAAAAAGTAGAACAGAATGCGTCAATGGTTCACCAGCTTTATGTAGCATGACCGAGAGTTTCAGTTAGAGATATATTATGGGCAACTGGTAAGAAGTAGTGTGTGAATATCGGTTCATTAATGGATATATAGCAGGCGCAATGAATCTTTTAGCATGATGCATCATTTTTAGCCGTGTGAGAGTGAACAGTGCAGGATAATTATTCCGCTCAGCTTTGCCGCAGGGCCGAGTCTCAATCATGCAGAAAGACAACCGATGAAGTCAAATTAGGATGAAAACAATTATCGACGTCAGCAGATGATGAATGGACAATACATTACAATGAGCGTCAACGGAGCGTCAACAATTTGTGGTGTTGTAAGTACCGTAATTCAACAGTGACTTGGTCGTTGTGATGCATACCGGACGTATTGGCAGCTGTTATTCGCAAAAGAGATAGCAACATGCTCACCGCCCCATTCTTAGCATGAGCAGCAACGGAGCATCAACGATGTTTAGCTTTGCATCATGTGTAAGTTATGTTCCGATTGGTTGCAGAGATCCATTTATGAGATATTGGCAGCCTTCACTGCCAAAAACAACAGCGACACGCTCCCTGCGGCATCCAGAAAATGCGCGTCAACGGAGTGTTGAGGATTTTTAGCGTTGCATCTTGGGTAAGTTATGTTCCGATAGGTTGCAGACATCCATTTATGAGATATTGGCAGCCTTTACAGGCAAAAGCTACAGCGACATGCTCCCTGCGGCATCCTGAAAATGAGCGTCAATGGAGCGTCAACAGCTTTAGGACTTGCATATTTCGTAATCAAAGCATCGCGCAGATCTTCGCGTGCAACCCTGTATTATTGACCGCCTTGCTAGGCAACATTACAATTCATCGGAGGTGAAACACAGATACCAAATTAATCGATATTGCAAACTGCTCAACAACCAAAAGCACATTGTTGGTTGCTGAAAACCCGATTCTGATAAGATACTATTAACACACTGCAAATACAAGAGCCTTATATGAATCTATAGATGGACCCGCTTACTACCCGCCCGATTCTAACGGGTTGGGAGTTTACCATGGAACCGTACCCGAGTGGGCAGTTCTGGTTCATTAACGACCCGGACGGCCAATTTGGCAATGGTTCGGTTTGGACCCGGACCCGGACCCGAAGTGACGGTCCGGAACTGTTGCTATCACTACCCAGACCTCAACCCCATCGAGCATATCTGGGTAGAGCTCAAGCGCCGACTTCATTGGAAATACCCAGACATTGGAACACAAATGGACGCCTGGATACAGTGAAAGTATGGATAGCTGAAGTTCTGCCCCAGATCTGGGAGGAGATACCGGAGGCATACTTTGACATACTGTTGATCAGCATGCCCAACAGGGTGGCTGCTGAAACTAATGCTAAGGGATGGTATCCAAGGTACTGAGCATGTAATTCTATTCGATTTTTTTCTCCTTACACAGACATCATTATCAGTATCTAGACACTTTGTATTTTTGGTTTGAAGATTGAATCATCTTTAGATGGGGTGTAATAATGATTTTTGTTGCTGGAGTGTGTGTTTGTGAGGGGGCGCATGGACCAAATAATGAAGACTTTTTTGTAGTGACTGTATATTGATACAATGGATACAACTTTAATATACCCACCACCGATAGGAGGGGTATCACTTGGATGCATCTGACCCAACACAACCTACACAATGCTCTTGTTGCCAACTGCCAGTCCATCAGTGGTTATGATTCCACACCGCATAGGTTGCGTTGCACAGACTACCAATCATCTCACAATGCTGAGCCTCAGAATGACTTGTTGTTGTTACTGATAGATGACCCTCCAAAAGGTGACACAGAGGGCTCAAGACAGGCACAGTATGTCAGAATTCTACAACTACCGGATGGCGTATAGAAGAGATGAATTGTTCGTTCGCGAGAGCCCCAGGGTGAAAACCAAGGAGTGTGTCTGCCTTAAAATGAGCTGCTTAGAATCTCCAACAAAAGATTCTGTTGGAACCGGGCTGACCTTGTCATAGTCAATACTAAGTACATATGGGTGGCTATGCATCTGAGTAGCAACCCTTGAACTAGATACTCAGATATCATGAATACCATTGACCTAGATATGATCAATTGTTTCTGGCACAAACCAACCGAAGCTGAAGAAGACACGCAGATTTACAATGATGATGATGGGCCAGAGGAATACAACAAAAGCCGAAATGCCAGTGTTGTTCAAGATGATGATAAGAATGAAGAAGAGGCAGAGGAGGCAGATGAGGAGGAGGAAGATCATGAAGTTCAGAAGAAGATACAGTCTCTACCAGATGTTACATGCTGTATAGCTCCAACCATCCCGCATTTCATGACTCGATCTGTACAAATCTTGCCAAAGGATGCAGGCCTCCGACTTGCCTATGAACCATAGCTCAATGTGCAGACAATACACGACCAGAGGTATCAGTGCTGGCTCTCCTGTGATTCATAGCTCGATATGTTGACATTACTCGACCAGAGGCATCATTTCTCCACCTCTCCCATGTTCCAAGGCGTCACATGTCAAGCACAACTTGCCACAGATATCAGACCTCTGGCTCTCCTGCATCTTGGGGAATTCAGCACAATGTCTTGTCATCATGTACAATTGATACAATACTGCCAGCCTCCAGATGCAAGTTGATAGGACTTCATACTGCCATGTGTCAATGATGCTATAGATTACCGCCTCAAACACCGCTTCTCTATGAGTTGCACACCACATAAGTTCATTTGTCTCGGTTACCCAAAGCTGAATCAAAATGTTATGACAGATTATATTCTGTGTATTATCCATAACATCTGATTTCTTATTGACTTTTGAATAACTATTGAACCAGTCTGTTCTTCAATTCTCTTTCTACATGGTAAGTTTGATAGATCAAAGTGATGGTACATTTCAGACTACAACTTTGCAGCAAAACAACCGGTCTCTTCAATTGGTAGATAGCATTATATAATCCATGTCAATGTCTACCATGAAATCCACCACATGTATTATATACCATATTTTTATTTTCTCTTCAATATTGTTCATGTATCTATATACCACACAGGATGTACCAGGTTGGGTATTTGAATTCATGGGAAATTAGTTCATCCAAGCTGTCTTGTACTTCGATGACCATGTATGAGTTTTTCAAGCAAGTCGGTACATATACTTTGTGGTGTAGTTTGGAACCATGCTCCCTGCAGACATATCTGGCAAAAATTTACCTTGCTATTTTACTCTTGCACTGAATTCATCTCAGCAAACCACAAGAAAAGCCAGATATACCAATCCAGAGTTCAAAACCAACATGGCATTCTCCAGCACCAGATCTCAATTCTTGGTGTTCCATTGGTTCATATCTTGTACCTCCACTTCAGACTATTTTGGTCCATCGGTGATTGTTGATATTCCCATTTTCATGTGTTTCATCCCCTGCTCATAATCAACTAGGTCCTCTCCCTGTTAGTTCTGTTTGACACCCAGTCCCTCTGAAAGTAACGCTGCAATCTCAATTGAATCACCTTGCATATTAAACACCTGACAGAATTGATTCAAGTACTCCTTTGCCATCCAAATTGATTCAAACTAATTCAATTACTCAAAATATTCATTTAACTCCATGGTGAATTTCCCAACCATCCAATACATCTCATCAGCAATCACATAACGTTCAATCAAATTCCAACACAACTCATCAATGGTATTATATTCTTTTCCATCTTTGCTTACCTTCTTTCAGTGTAGGATAGTCTCAACTGTTTTCTTGAACCCTAGATCCGTCAGTGAATCCTCCCGACCATGAATCAATAGTTTCACATCATTCATCCACAGTTATCTTCAGCTGATAATTAAATTTATCCACCTTCAAGATAACTTGAAATTGGACTTGACAACTGTACAGATCATGACTTAGGTGATATTGTATACTCTGAGATACTCTCTATGGAACATAACCTAGTAGTAAGCAAGATTATCTGCATCTAGTTGCAGCTCTTCTACAATTCTTTCATGATGTCAACAGTTTCACTAATTCGCACTTTATCCAGTTCCTGCATTCTAAGGGTGCATACTCTCACATGGCTCTGTTTAACCTGTGGCTCTGTAAATGAGGACTCAGCAAGCTGGTACTTGGGAAGCTTGGTGAGCAGATCAACTTACTTAAACATTGTCCATCCAAAATACAGTTGTAGGGCAGTTCCAATAAGATGAATATTGTCATGTTTCAGATGCTCTGAAGCTTGACTTGTGAGAAGACATTTCAAATCCAATACCAACCTTTCAAATGAATGGTTAATAATATTGTCAGATAATGATCAAGTACCGGGATTCAATGTGGATGCAATTTCATGATCATTCCAGCAGTTTGTAATGTAGACATACCCACATTCACATTGGAAGATAGGATGCTGGAAATAAACTACCATGACATATATATGTGTAATACAAACTGGGTACTTCAACTTTAGTGGCTGATTTGTAGATGTGTAGTGTACTTGAACTGAAATGATAGGTCCATAATAAACTGCAGCTAGTCAATGTTCAGTATATTGATAAAATCTACTGGCAGAGCAAATTCTGTTGGCTTGAAACTGGACTTGATTGCAGAAGTGAGGTGTACCTGAACTTCAATTATGACCTCAGAAATAATTTGCTCCACAAGTAGCACTTCAGCCCAGAATGCCAGAAGATGTATCATGTAATCCAATACCAGAAGAGAATATTGCCTACATTGTTATATCTTCCAAGGATGACTCAAAGTTATTGTCTATCAGGAGTTATAATCAGTCTGATGAAGGTTGAATGACTCAACAGTGCACCTGATTACAATGAAGTGAATAATTTCTGTTTCCAAATTCAAACTCAGTCTCAGATTATCTATGTACGCTTTGAATTTCCCATCAATAGACAATTCATATTACTGGTATTGTTGCAGCTGGGGTGATTTATTGATGACTAATTATTGTATAATGAGAAATATATGGAGGTTCAAATCTTTGCAACCATCCTGATATATTTCTTGAATTCTGGTAATGATCATTACATTCATTACTCAGCCAAGTGAAAATTATTTATATATTACCTGCAAGATATATCACAATTGGCATTTCTCTTTCTAACTGGTACCCCTGCTATATCACTAGTGTGATTGTGCAGATGCACATTATTTCAATATTCAAAATAACTGCCTATCAATTAACCTCATGCTCTATTTGTAACTAATCATCAAGTAATACCCAATCACACACCACTCACACCAACACTAATTTTTAAAACTTCAATTTCTCTATCACCAACTGATGAACTTTACTCTGATTGAGATAAGTGATATATTTATAGACCATAATACTGTACAAATATCACCTTCTGACTATATTGCCAGAGTGGATAAAATTCAGTTAATAGACAGTTTGCTAAAACCAATCTAGATTCAACTGTCTTGAGAATCTGTAATTGAAGCTCATGGTTATGACATCAGTACAAGAGGCCTACTTTGTATTCACATTGCTTAGTACAGTACTCATGAGACTCTGGAATCGGCTCTTATCAAAACTGAACTATCCAGTTGACTAATTAGATCGTATTGGTCTCTGGTTTAGGCAACTCAAGACTGTTGGTAAACATTACACACATGGCTATCATAGCCACTGGAACTTCAATTTCGTAGCCATGTGTGTGGAAATCATTATTGCCTTAGCAGAACAACCTATGCATATATCTGACACTATTCATTCAATACCCAGAACTTCAGATTGACTAATACATACTTGTAGTGGTAAGGTTAAGTTCTGCCCCGACCCATTGTGAGAGTTGTTACAAATATAAACAGATTTGTTCGATTTTGAAATCTGATCTTTATTTCTGTAAAACAATAGTTGCTAATTTGGGCAAAAATGTAAACCTCATCGATATGGTTGTGTCAACAAATTATCAACTGCCGATACAAATGCGAAACATGGCCAGAAATGGAATAAAAGAGAATTATGTTTGGAGGAAAGAGTACTGATGATAATCTGATAAAATCTATTATTTGTGTATTTATGCATCACACTTGATACATTATCTTTATTGAATATAAAAACATGAACTGGTTTGTTAATAAGTATTGAAAGACAGAGATATTAGCAAAATGTATTTTTGTCACCAAAAGAATCTTGCAAAATGTGGGTATTGGAGAATGAGAATCTTACAAATCTCAATTCTCAGAGTGAACTGAACATATTCTACAATGATACAGTATGCTTCGGAGAACTGACAATCATTGTGCAATGCTCCAGAAAGACTCCCAACAATCTTGGTGGCACCTGACAATGCGGAAGACATCTTTAGAATTATAGTGAATTACTGTAGAGCAGCTATGAAAAAACAACATATTCTTTTGAACTCCCTGCCAGTGCATCTTTATATTATATTTCCATCTTATCATTATACCATACTAAAACTGAACTATTTTGTCTGCATTCTTATCTATATATCTATGTAGTTAGTAATCAACACAGGGTCTGACAAAGATGGGTGATATAGTACTTCGTTTGAATCGAAGCAGGATCCACTAATGAAAATCTGCCGAATGTGACAAATATACTCAGAAGGCAGAATGATTGATGTTTTGATTTTCACTCGGATGATATAATTGAGCTAATTCACAAGTGCACTTCATGGCCATTATCAAGTAAATCTGGGATTGCACTTGGTGGTAGTAATTGAGTGAACTTAAAGATGAACATTGGAAGCAGCTAATTTGTAAACTTACAAATGAAGATGAAGGGAGTAATTAACTGAGATTCGGAATAAATGTGGTGAATATAATGGGTCGAATTTAATGATGTACTTGGAGGCTTTTATTATGTGAATGGCAAGATGTACTTAGAGACAACAACTGGGTGAGTTTCAGAATCCAGTTCGAGGTAGTGGTTAGGCAAGTTACTGGTTTTCAATCTGAAGACAGTTAATTGAATGTAAGGTACAATTCGATCTGATAATGTAGTCAATCCAAAACGCACAATGCTTGGGATGTACGGATAGTTATCTTCATCTTTTGGCTGAACGCAGTCCCTCTGTAGTGATGAATATTGGGAATATAGGTAATTTTCAGGTGCCAATGTGAGATCATGTAAATTATAACCGCTGGGGTTTATGATCAAGATATATGATCTCTGGTTACCACAGTCCTTTGGTGGGTGAGAACTTCAGTGTTTAATTATGATTATGAGATGGGGAGATACAGAGAAATACCTTAATTTGTTACTGTCTGGTAATAATAAAGATGTGGGCAACAAACAACAAAATGAGCAACAGAAATGGGGACAATTTTTGAAAATAGGAGATAGTTTGGGAAAATAGGGTACATTTTGTCCAATTGGATTTAGAATGCTTTTTATGGGTGTTTTATACAACCAGATCTATTCCTATACCAACTGTAACAGGTACAGTAAATTGGCTTGTAGAAATAATTCTCTTTTATTTTAGTTCTACATGATTGTTTTCCCTATCTCCTCATATCCACTACCTAACTCTCCCTTTCTCATCCACAACTCTACCATCATCAGAGAATACAAAGTGATGGTTCCCCTCTCGACCTCCACACATCTCGATACTGAGTTCTTACTGAGTGAAATATCGTTTGAACATTGACTGTATCCTGCTTCAAGTTAATTTATCATCTCTTATCCCTTATCTTTTCTCTTGTGGCCCAGTGTATTTTATTCTATGTCTACATCCCAATAACTATCAGGTAACCAATTAATTGAGTCTCTACTTGTATTGCATCTCCCATCAATTTGACAGCTGTGAAGTATACCTCAAATTTTATTTGATTGCTATCTTCACTTACATCTCCAAAGTTAAATCAATTGTGGCTACCACGTGCGTCACTAAACTTGCTCAATTACTGCCACCAAATTGCATCTTTATATCCACCTAAACACAGTGTCTTGATATACACAGCCATAACCTCCAAGTGCATATCAATACTTGCCCAATTATGACCTCTATGTCCATCTCCAAACTCTGGCATATACATCTTCCAGGTTCATCTCTATGTTCACTCGATCACAGTTTACAACATTGCACAATCACAGTATCCAACTGCTTATTGAAGGTCACTTAATTGTCCTCCCAAGGTACTCCTGTTATTGCAGTTGAGTACTACCTGCAGGTAGACTGACACTATGTGTTTATTGCTATATATTTAGATAGATCATTCATGTCATAGTACAATAGAGCAAATCTGCTTGTATCTTAAACACTAATGTCAAACAAAGAGAAATATAATGCAACAATTACCTTGTAGTTGTGAAATCCTAAGAACCACCAATGTCAGAATATTGTCCAGTTTAAAATTTCTCCCAGATCTGTGCAATGGTCCAAGCAGCATCAAAATTTCAGTATCCTAGGAATCAGATATTGTAACATCTTCAACACACTTGTACAATTGAGAATACAGTCAGCAGGAGCTGAGAATGCTCTCGCAACATCTGTAAGCACTTTGTTCAGCTTCTGGGGGGCCATGGAGCATCTGTGATAATGTTATAGTACTGGTATATTGAACAGGAGTGCTAAGTGGTCTGCATTTTGCTTCTGGCCTGTATTACATATTGATGATGTAGAATTTCATTACTTGTTGCTAATACATCCTAAGAATATTAGCCAGATATATCAACAGTAGCCTCTGTTGAATATAATGGTAATAGTACAATTGTCTCTATGCTAATCTGTGCCACAATAGCTTGGCTATATAAACTTACTTTTAGAAACTACACTAAAATGAAGAGACATTTAGTTATAAGGAAATGGTGAATACGAGTTTGTCCATTATAGCAAGATCCAAATGGACCAAACACCAAGTCCAATAGATTCACCTATTATGGATTTTTTACAGAAATATTGCATACTATAGAAGAGCCAATACAGAGTAGAATAGCAGTTCTGTGTGTAGGCATTCCCACCCATCACTCATTTCCCCAAACTATATTATTCCTTACACACAATCTAGAGCTGTGCACCATAAATATAGCAAGATATAATTGATTCTTTGAATGCAAGATATACTCAGATCACATACTTGACTTAACCTAGAGCTGTATGTATTACTGTGTTCGATGGAAATAACTTCATATAACCAAGATGCCATGGTGGTCGGGCAGTGATACTTTGCTCTTTTACCATATTTTACCAATTGATATCCACATTGTAGTATATTCAAGTTCATAAATATTGGCATATGGATTCAGCAACTACAGAACCTGTATCTAGATTATGTCTGAGAATGGATTGTGAGTTTTCTGTAAGATATTTATAACAAGGAACACTGTATTAATCTGGATGATCAATAATTCTCCACATAGTCCCACTTCTCAACTATATACCTGTTTGGAAACAAACCTATAAACACATCGTAATGGACTTGTATGGTAATATGAGGGAGCAATGGAGATCTGGCTTGCTGAACACGCCCCATCTTGTAATTGCCATCCAAGCCACTTGTAACAGCGACACGTGACCCGATGCTGGGTAAGCGCCATTGTTTATTGGTTGCTGCCGTGACACTTAGATCGGTATCAAATATCTTACCACTCGATTCTACATATAAATTCACTCACTCTCGTGTGCAACCATACTTCCATACTATGCGTCTGCGGTCAACCGTAGGCTCACATGCCTTTACACTATATTTGATTTTTCTGTTATCGGATACATTTTGCTCACAAGGATACATGACTTTTACCCGTATTGTCAAAGTACGACCCAATTGACCGAAAACAAACATCTTGTGCCTCAATCTTACTGTCAATCATCTACTATGCCTCCTAAGACAGCTGCCAGAGGTCAATTGCGTTTCGCTAGTACACTTTACACCACGGAAAACCTACAATCTCCTCTCGGCCGAGTAACCCCCATTCTCACCCGACTAGCCTCCATACTTCCGGAGGATTAAATCCACGATGCGAGTGATCACGACAATGAATAAAACACTGCCAACATGGAAGATGACCTGAGCGATGGTGTGGGCGAGGACCTGAGCGAGGTTGTGGGAGGCAACCCGAGTGAGCCCAAGGCGCCATCCAATCCGCGATTGCGTCCATGCGAAAGATGATGGAGGAACAATGAGAATTGCTAAACGATGCCATCCGACTGAACACTCAACTACGCTTGCAACATGCCGAACTGATGGAAGGAAACCGGGAATATCACAGAGAGTCCATTTGACCCGAAGGAACCAAAACCAAAATCTTTGATATGACCCATCCAAAACAGAACCGCGGTGCAGCCGAGGAGCTTGATAACTTCCTCGACACGTTATGGTCTAACTTGCAATCTCACACGCACTTATTCCCACACCGAGATCCCGCCACAGTGAATTATGCAGCGAGGCTTCTCAGCACTTGGAACATTCACCCGGACCCAGCACAGAGACAGACACAGATTACCGATCCGGTAGAGTGGCTGCGAGATCTAAGGAGAGGCACAGATCCTCGTTTGGAAGACTTTGAGGCCTTCTTAGAAGAAATGCCGAAGATGAATGGCGACGTGGACTGAAAACTCAACATGGCAATGAAATGTATGACCGTCTTCCTCCAAGGAGTAAATGAACCGGTGAGAGTCTATGCAAATCGAATCAAAGCAAATTGGAGACCAGTGGGATGGCTCCAGCAGAATAACGGGAACCTTTAGGAAATCCCTTGGAGCCGACTAAGACCAGTACATAAGTCCAGGATCAGGCCATTGACCCCGAAGAATGCATAATTAGACAGTATGGAAGAGCGTTTCAATGGCGCCGCCGATTCAAAGGTCAAGCCGGACAGCAAAATGCCCCAACTGCAGCAGCCACGTCCACAGCAACAGCAGTCAGGACAATTGTCTCAACAAGGCCAAAAAAAATACAACTTCCAGCCATCCATATCCGAGCCAGATGAAGCACCGAAACCTGACCAGTCAAAGTCGGGCAAGGGTGACAAACGCACTCCAGCACCTCAGTTCTCGCCAGAGCTCTACGGAACTCGGAAGTCGGAAGAAACATGCAAAGGCTGGGGATCGCCTAAGCATAAAAGATCGAAATGCATGGAGTGTACACGCGCTAACCTCCCCGAAAACCTTGCTCCTTCAGCAGATGGAAAACAAATCAAACACCAACACTCCTTCGACAGTCAGCAACCAAATAACTAGCTTACCGCTCTTGGTACCTGGCTCAGCAGAAGAGGATGGACAAATCAGAGCTTCAATTGCAGTCAGTGGGTACGAGGCCATTGATGGCAACATAAGCAGATATTCAACCACATCGGATTTCATTAAGGCCGAGGGTCGTCTTATAGTGCCTGAAAGCTCTCAAATTATGTCAATAATTGTTTGCAACAACAACACCTGATTCATCGCACATTCTCCACGAAGTCCAGATACGAGATCAACACGGAGAATTGCAACACATACGAGCACTCATCTACTGTGGCAATACACACATCTTCATGTCTCCACAACTTCTCCCTACACTGGGATTACCCCATGAAGCAGCACACATCACAACTCACAGCCTTGACAGTCAGGTGATCGTGCAAGCGAGGGAGAGCCACAAAACAGCGATGACAGTCAAATCTATGGATCATTTAGCCCCGGTCCATGAACCGGAGGTGCTGGTCATCCCAATGAGGGCATATAATCTAGTACTGGGATTGCCATGGTTCAAGATCCGCAAGCCGGAGATCGACTGGGCTACCGGTCGATTCACTTCATTATGAACCCTAAGTGGCCAAGGGGAGGCATGCAGATCAGGTATAATAGCGCAGTGGTACGAAGGTCGGGATGACGAAAGTACTAACGTACAGCTACCAGATACTGCTGGGCGTACGCCAACAATCAAATTAACGTTGGAGATCCCTATGGATGCAGATGGAAAACCAAGGGAGAGCGGTGAGGACGGTCCTACTCCAGATATTGAAATACTTGGAGCAACCACATTCGACAATCTCTTAGCTGGCAATGAGAACATCGGGACATTCGCCCCACAAATTGGGGAATGCAGTGGACTGCCGGGAGCAACTAAGGAGGTCACCACATTGGAAGGTGCAAGTGAGATGGAGACTATCAACCCTAAGTGCGGGACGAGTGAGCAGGGAGCCGCAGCGGTAGTTGAGGCAGAAGAGGAACCTCACATAGCTATACTTGAATGACTGCTACCGGCTCACTCAGTCACGATAGGAGATTGTTTGACTAGTGGGGTGTGGCTCATTCCCGGCCAATGTGCTTGATCCGCAAGTCCCTGGTTTTCACTAGCCATTATCTTCCCAAATCCCAAGTCGTAGATAGAAGCTAATCTACAGAGGCTGGAACAGGTACTGTACCTACTGATGATGGAGGTCATATCCCGGAGAGGTACAAGGACTATGTGGACATGTTCAGCGACGATATGGCAGAGATTCTCGCACCGCACTAACCGATTGACCATGCAATTGATCTTGAACCAGGCTTCAATTCACCATATGGCCGAATCTACAACGCTTCAGAAGTCGAGAAGAAAACCCTCAAGAGCCACATCAAAACAAACCTAGCCAATGGATTCATTCCACGGTCATCATCGCCTGCGGCAGCACGAATCTTGTTTGCAAAGAAGAAGGACGTCAGACTGCAGCTGTGTGTGGACTACGGAGCTCTCAATGAAGCCGCTGTGAAGAACCGATACCCTCACTCACTGATCTCTGAGATGCGCGGAGCCCGGATCTCCATGAGAGTCGACTCCAGGAACGCCTATCACCTTACGAGAATCAAGGAAGGCAACACGTATAAAACTGCGCTCCGAACATGGTCCGGGCAGTTGGAGCACCAAGTCATGCTGTTCCGGTTGATGAACCAACCAGCTATTTTCCAAGCCCATATCAACCACTGCTTACAGCCTTACATTGACGACTTCACAGTGTGCTACAGTGATGATATACTGATCTAATCAACCAATGAGGGGCAGCACAAATAGCAAGTATGACAAGTGCTCAAGTGACCACGAGAAGTTCATCTCAACAGCAAAGCCGAAAAGTGCCGTTTTGGAGTCTCAGTGGTCAGCTTTCTCAAATTGGTAATTAGCCCCGATTGGATTGTGTTGGAATCGGACTGCATATCGAAGATTGAGGACTGGCCAACCGCGCAGTCCATTCAGGATGTGCAAGTGCTTCTTGGATTCACAAACTTCTACCGGCGGTTCATCAGGAAATATACAAAGGTGACAACGCCGATATCAGACCTACTAAAGAATGCAGAGAATTCCAGGACGTCTAAACAGGTCAAATGGGAATGAACTTGGGACGCCGAACTTGCATTCCGGAAGTTAAAATGAGTCTTCCCGGATGCACTCATCCTCAAGCATTTCGAACTGGATGATCCAATTATCCTGCAGACCGATGCAAGCGGCATCCCCATAGGCGGCATTCTCAACCAGTATGACAATTTCGGGATTCTCAGACCGGTCAACTTCGACAGTCCACAATTCCCGGGTGCCAAACGGAACTATGACACGTACAATTGCAAGCTCTTGGCTATCGTGGAGACTATGAAACAATGGGATCACAACCTCGAGGGAGCGACTCATATGGTCCTCACACAACGCGACGATAAGAAGGTCGAATATTTTCAAACGTCAATAGTGCTCTTCCGGCGACAGGCTAGATGGGCAGAAATTATCTCTCTGTACAACGTCATTGTTGAACACCGGGAAGGCAAGAAGAACCCAGCGGACGGACCATCGAGTGGACCCTGCTATGAGATCAGCTACAAGAATATGACAGCAAGGCTCCTGGCCACCTCAGCAGTGACTACCATCACCGCATCATATTGTGACCAACTACCAGAAATCAAGGCAGCCTAGGAGACCAACTTTTTAGCCTCAAAAATACGGCCAACCTTGGTCGATGTTTAAATCGCTGATGAGAGTGTCCAGAGATCAATCGACGGAGCTCTGACCTATGAGAGAATGATATACGCGCCCATGGCACACTGCAGTAGAGTGCCCAGACATGTCCACGACAACTCCTAATCCGGTCTCTTCGCAGCCCAGACAACTGCCAAGCTGATATCAAGAGATTTTCATTGGGCTGCAACGGAGTAAGAGATATGGATGTACATTGCCGGCTGCAAGTTGTGCCACGGAATCACAGCACTGCGTCATTCACTCTATGGACTCAACATGCCACTGCCACCACCATGTCATCCCTGGGAGGGACTTACCATGGATTTTGTTACCGACTTGCCAGAGTCAACAGCATCGGGATACACCGGGATCCTGGTAATTGTCGACTGTTTGACTCAAATGGAGACTTACCTCCCCTGCAGAAAGGACATTGACTCCCCAGACCTCGCATGAATGTTTTTCGAACACCTGATCTGCAAACAAGGTGTACCAGCCACTATTACCACTGGCGGAATTTGTGTACAACAATTCAATCCACCATTCCACGCTGATGACACCCTTCTTGGCGAACTACAATTACCATCCGACGATGCAATTCGAGCCTCCCAAAGACCCCAGTTTCAGATCACAGGCGCAACCCGACTCGTGTATGGCAGCCGTGGAACAGACTCATCGAATTTTCAGGGAAGACATAAATGAGGTTCTGGAGTGACAAACTAAGTACGCCGGCAGGAAAGAAATGACTTTAGCAGTTCCAGACAAACTCTGGCTATCGACCAGAAACTTGAAAACATCTAGGCCTTCAAAGAAACTTGATAACAAATGCACAGGATGGTATATGGCAAATACTAAGATCATCAATATGAATGCTGACAATCCCGACATGCCAAGTGCAATGCGGAACCACCACGTCTTCCATGTGTCGCTTCTCGATCATTATACACCACCAGTCAGAGGTCAATCATCTTCAGAACCTCACCCAGTGATAGTCAGGGAAACAGAGGAATGGGAAGTCGACCGCATACTCGACTCTAGGCAGTGCTATCGGAAGCTGCATCATCTCATGCAATGGGCCAGTGACAACCACATGTGCAGAAGGTGGGAACCGGCGGAGCACCTTCAAAACACGCAAGATCTCGTTAACGTCTTTCACCAAGATCGTCCGGATCTGCCACGGGAGTACTGTTATAGAGTTAGGGGGTGGAGGTACGGAGGTCATGGAAGCAGTTTGGACGTTTCATTGTACTTGTTTCTTCATTTTCTTCTCTTCCCTTTCAATTAGATTTCAGCCCACTATACATGGGGTTGGCATGGGATTTACCACCTACCAATGGAGGTGGAGTTTCCCTGTCCGCCGAATCTGCCAAAAGATCGCATTTGAGCTGTATTGATCAGTTGTGGGACTGATGGGTTCGTACGATTGCGTACATAGAGTGATTGTTTTATTCTTTGTTTCCCTTTCCTTCTCTTCTCTTATATACTGGCTTTGGCAGCCCAGGAGGTCTGTGCCTAAAGAGGGGGATGATGTAACAGTGACACGTAACCCAAGGCCGGGTAAGCACCGATTTTTATACATCACAGCTGCGACACTTAGATCGGTATCGAATATCTTACTACTCTATGCTACACATGTACTCACTCGCTCTCGTGAGCAATCTTGTTATTATACTATACGTCTACGCTCAACGTAGGCGTACCTGCCTTTACATCACTCTGGGATCATCAAAATCGATCTCTAAGTTTATGTTCATTGTCCATAACCACTTCCCCCCTGAGTTTTCACTCAAATACACACTGGATATACTCTGCACTATTAGCATCAACAATCCTCCACTTTCTATTACATCACAAGTGCTACAGCATAAGAAAGGTATTCAATATTCATTTCTTTCTCCATGGTTTTGTATTTCTGACATATATGTACTCTGCCAAAGACATTGACAACAAAATAACTGCCGCAACATGTAAAGATGTAATCAACAGAAGCTGCTATTCTTCCTAAAAGATCAATTGTGTTTTGTACATATTATAATGAGAAATACATCAATTTTATATCAAGTGGACAGCAAGTGACCAACTATAAGTGACTGAATCTTAGCATCTCTATATCTAGTGCAGATATATACGGCAAGCCGCTTGTACAGAATCCCTTGATATTCAACATATTAAATCATCGTTTGATACTGTATATTGAAGAAGCAATGTGCAAATGAAGCATAATTTCAACTTTGACATTTCCAGAGAGTATTAGTATATCTGAGTGTATTCATGCTCTAATACTGAATTATCTGACATTCAAAGCAGATTCAAATATCAGTTCAGATCCAGAAACCACTTGATACCATACATTATAGATTCTCCATCCAAAGGTATTACAAGTACATGACGTTACAGTCACTATATAGGTGTTTATAATTCTAGATCAAGTTATTTTTCAATAGCTGAAATGTATGAAGAACTGGTTTAGACAAGTCAATTGAGTAGACAATCTTTTACTATGAGAAATATCAGTATCTGAAAATAATAGTTAAGTACTCCAACAGCAATATTGAACTGCCCACTGCTATATTCTTAAAATTTTTATGATAGATTCTATGAAGGGGATGCCAATACTGATCGCACTGTAATATGTTCAACCGTATATGACAATGTGCAGTTGGCAGAGAATTTGATGTATCTATCAGCAAACATTCCATTTAGAGACCAAGTATTACTATTTATCCAGATATATAATACATACAATGATGCACTGTGGATACTTCTTCAGTTCTATCACCTGGGCAACTTGTTCTGAGTGGTTAAGATAACAAAGTCATACTTAACCAGAATGTCTATAAGGAAGTACAGAACAGGATATACTGTTATCAATAGGGATACCTGATGTCTGTCAGAGTAGAAATTAGTAATTCCACTATTTCAAATCTATCACGATCATATTTATTAGACTTTGGGTTGAAGGCAGAGTGGCATAGATTAGTATCAGTTATCTGTACTGTGATTTTTGTGAATACTGTAAGAATATGCTGGTTAACATAATGTTAATCACTGCCTGAATATTCTGAGTCTATGTCCAAGTTGTGTTTGTTACAGCTTCACTTCTTAGTATAATATTTACTAGTACTGGAATGGTCAGAAATTCTATTCAGACTATATCTTTTTCACATCTAATTATGATTTACATGATCAGAGCTAGACTTTATAGGGTAATAATAATATTCACAGGGACTATTATCCGAGACTATATTTGTACCATATACATTACCACAAAGTGGCAATAAGTACCAGATAGTTTTGGAGTACCAATCTCATGAGAAAGATATTGATCATCTCCAGAACATATATACTACTAATATGCGTATCAAGTCAATTCATCTTGAGTACAGAGCCAGATATATAAGTTAATGAATATAATTTGACTATACACTACTTCACAGTAAGATAATTTGCTATTTTATATTGTACCCTTGGACTGTGTTAGAGTATTAGGTGGAAATTTTCGGACTGGAGGAGTAACAGTTGATGTGCAAGGAGTGGAAGGGTTAAACTTGTAATATTTAGTTAAATAAGATTGTATACAAAAACAGTAGCCTGTATTTTAATAAATAATATAATTACTATAATATAACACATATTTGTACTTAGTTATTATTGTATAAGAAAACCAACTTGTCAGCAGAATGATTAGCATTGAACATTATATGTGTAAGTTGTGGTTTGAATTTCTAGAATACTCTAATATCTTGTGCTCAGTAAAAATATAGGTAAACATACTATCAAATTGCATTACTGATAGCAATAAACCCATAAGCTTCTATTGCTAGACTGTAATATCTATTATATACCATAGTACTATGGCAATACCCATAATAAATCTCAGATATGGTATTAACCAAGATTTTCCCAATGTGGTATAACCTATCTGGAGTATTTCTTTGATTTGCTGTTGATTGCTATAATAACTGCTTTTCCTCTAGTTTTTGAGACAGTGGGGAATATATTGCAACTGGTAAAAATAATGACCTTGGATGGAGTACAAGAATCATATGATGACATATTGGTTTGTTGATAATTATTCTGCGTCTTTATTCTTCCAAGGTAATTGGTTCTTTCCTCCTTCTTCATGTAATTACTAGTATATAGTTTAACTATTGCTGTTATCATACATGTATTTTCATTCTCATTGGGTATATAAAGTGAATGAATAATTGAACCCTTCCAGCTGTCCCAGAATCTACTGAATGTATCTCTGTATCTGTAAACTATACAGTAGTATGGACTCTGTTGGATTGTTTATCTTCTGCTATACAACTTGGTTTCGTTCTTTATGTACTTCTTGGATAGGTTTTTAAACTACCCTCTCCATAATTTTTCCACCCTTGGCACCTATACATTTCTACTACATCTTGCTTGATTCATGATAATAATATCGGTAGAGGATTCCATTTATTTGTATTTGCTTGGTACGTGATAATCACATACCAATTATTGTCATTTAGGAACAAGTTTATATAACTACACCACAGTGTATGTTTATCAGTAAAAGGTTAAATAGTATGGTAGCAATATGCAAATCTGTCAGACTCACTATTGAACTTCACCAATATTCATAAGTCATTCCAAATCCTTCCCGAACTCTGGTAAACAGTGTAAAGTACTTCCAGCCACTGCAAAAGCATATTCAAAAGTTTCTAAAAGCACCGGCTATTATGGACATGTATTTGATATGCAATCAAATATAGCATATATGATACTGGCATGGTCGAGTAGCCGTGACAACTGTATATGTCATTAGAAGATGATACATTTCATGGGTAAAATTCTCACAGCCTGAGTTCTTTCGGTTCTAAATTCCATAACCACAAGCCTTTCTATGTATAATATGTAACTTTATTAGTTATTCTAGTTTCACTATAACAAGGATATTCAGTACATTATATAACAGTATAAATTCTGGTTCCAAATCTCGCTATGTATGTACATACACTGGAAAAAATGACCTTATGTGACGCGTAACTCATAGAGAAGCTGTCTGTGGGCCAGTAATCCAGAGCATATTTGACGCGTGGCACTATGAAGTCCTATGGACTTGCGCGTGGATGCGGACAGTATTATATCAATTGTACATGATGACTAGAAATTGCGCTAGATTCCTTGAGACGCGGGAGAACCAGAGGCCTGATGGCTGGGGCCAGTTCATCTTCACATGTAATGATATGGAATGTGGGAGAGCCGGAGATATGACGCCTCTGGTCAAGTATTTTCTACATATCGAGCTATGGATTGCGGGAGAGCCAGGACTGATGTCTATGGGCAAGTATTTTCTACATATTAAGCTATGGATTGCGGGAGAGCCAGGACTGATGCCTCTGGTCATGTATTTTCTACATATCGAGCGATGGATCACGGGTGAGTGAGAGGGGTGTTACCTCTGGCAGGATTTTCACATATCGAGCAGAAACGAGGGAGGGTCGGAGCTATAGGACTCCTGATACCCTGTGGAGACCGTACCTTCTCCTACTCTTCATTGTCGTGCTCCTCCTCGTGATCCTCCTCCTCCTTTTCTTCGTCCTCTTCCTCCTCGTCAACAACACTGGCATTTCAGTTCCTGTGGTATCCCTCTGGCCTAGCATCGTCATAGTCAGTCGGCATGCCTCCTTCAGCTTCCTGTGGTTTGGGCCGGAAACAATTGAACATGACTAGGTCGATAGTATTATTGACATTGTAGTATCTGGTACCAGGGATGCCAATCAGGTGCACGACCACCCATACGCACTTGATATTAACTACAACAAGGTCGGCCTGGGTCCGACGGAAAACTTTGTTGGAGACTCTAAGCAGCCCATTGGATGGCAGACAAATGCCTTGGTTTTCAAGCTGGAGCTCCCGCTAAAGAACAACGCATCTCTTCCGTTGGTCATCATGTAGCCGTAGAATCCTCACCAGTTGTGCCGGTCGTAAGTGCCCTACATCACCTTTCGGAGGCTCATCTACCCGGAACCACACAAAGTCATTCCAAGGCTCAGCATTGCGCAAGGATTGGTTGTCCGTGCAGCGCTACTTATGGGCAGTGGAATCACAACCGCCGAAGGACTGGAAGTTGGCCACCAGAACGTCGAGTCGGTTGAATTGGGTGGCATGCATCCCGACGATGCCCCTCCCATCGGCGGTGGATATATTCAGGTCGTATCTATAGTATCGATATATGTATTCTACAAGTGGAAAGTTGTACATTGGAAAACACTCGATCTTGACAATGAAGCCCTTTCGTCCGGCGGATCGCAGCCCACCCAGTTGGATATTTCCCTCCTCCTTGCGGAAGCTGAGGGGTAAATCCTCCGGTATCGGCACTTGCTCACGGTTGCTTCTGTTGACAACAGTTTAATACTTTGGTCGATATAACTGAAGTGCCTCCTGGATTTTGGGGGTCCAGTGGCCATCCTTAGCCAGCTGCCGGAGGTGAAGGCACCCCATCCTGAGGACATGGATGCGGCAGTAGTCATGGAGAATCTGCCCTTCATACCGAAAGTTGCAATTTGACCAGCGATACGGGCGTATTCACATTTTTGGATGATTCATTTCCTGCGTTTGGGTGCTGTCTTTGACTAAGTGTCCAAATCGCTGAATTGATTCCTCATAATGCAGCATGAGGTGTATCTTGACAAAGTCAAAGCTGGTATGTTCATGTACCGTGGGATTGTAGAATTCCCGTAGGTGCTTTTTGTCCTCTGCCTTTCAGTGTTCCATTTGGGCACGAGAAAGAGATTCTCCGCGTTCGGCCCTTTTTTCATCCTCGATGGCATGTTCTGCCTTGAGTTGCATCTTCAGGTCCTTCATGCGTGCATGGGCGATGGTGTCTGTGGCCTTTGACGTCCGGTTGGCAGTGAAAACGTCCTTCGTTGCATGGAGTTCCTCTAAATGGTCCGCTGGATAGTTGAGAGTCTCAGTTTTGTCGGTTCGGTATTTTACAACAAGACTCCAGTAGACCAGTGACCAAACGCAGGTCAATGCTCTCCGGAAGACCACTCGGTGCTGGGGCAGTGGGTCGTGCAATGCTGCTGCCAATGCCGGGTAGATAATTCCACCGAAATTTCGCATCTCTTTACCACTCCACTGCAAAATTTGTCGGTAGGCTTTGCCACAGTGATAGAAGTTGGGGTATGGAGGAATGCCAGCCCAGAACTGATCAAATACCGCGGCTTTGCAATGACATTGTAGGAAGCCCTCGATCCAGGTCATCAGATGATCGAACATTCCGATGTATTTGTTATGGAGGATATCAGGCCGGTGGAGGTCGTAGGCTTCGACATGCGGACAATCCCAAACGATACACGGGACTGGCCTGGAACTGAGGGACTCGAACCAGTCCTCGGTGATCTTTATAACCTGACGGTTGCAAGCACATTTGCCATTCTGGTACTGTTGGTATTTCTGCTCGAAGACTGCTGACGTTCGCCAGTGGGATTCCAAGTCAGGGGGAAGGATATGCGACCCCAGTTCGTCGTTCAGAGTCTGACACTTAGGGCAAGTATTGTACTTGACGCCCATAAGGTTGGCATGCTCAATGTGATCCGCTAGCCAAGACGCGAGAATTGCCCAGCAACAGCGCATTTTGCCATCGGAAAAAGGCCACAGAGCACCGGAAGTGATGTCTCCTCCCACGGGAAATTGTGTGACTGGCTCCAGCACTATTTTGGCGATATCACACAGCGCCTACTGGTTTATATCCCTCTGGGCTCGGTCATCGGATGCGGTATTCCGGTGGCATCAGGAGGAAGGCAAGCACAATGTGCGCGAGGTAGCTGTATTTGTTCTGTACAGAGGTATGCATATTCCCAATGGTCAGGTAGATGGGCCAGGCTTTCTTGTCGCTGGAGAAGTCTGTGAGCTGGCTCTCATCCGATCCACAGATCAGTTGAACAATTGTTGCCCCCGGCGGGAAGCCTATCCTGTGTCTCCCACCACCAGTCTGCCGAATTCATCTCGGAATACACTCGATCGCCCTCCGCGTCTACGGCCCGGGTTCGTCCAAAGACCATGTGGTCTTTATATGGGCATCGGCGAATGAGGTACCGCGCAAATTCTACTGATTCTTGAAAGTAGAAAAACCTCTGACCGCTTGGCGTGGAGATGGAGGCTTCTCTCCATTTCGGCAGCTGGTTATCCATCCTGTAGGTTTGATTGTACATCGTCCTTCAGGAGGTGTAGGAAAAGTGCTCGGGAATTTTGCATCCGCCTTCGTTGAAGTGGTGATCAATTTGTGACTTTGGAAAGTGGGCTTCGACGGATCTGATGGCCTGTTTGAAGTCTTCAGCGCAATAGAACAGTTGCCACAGGTTATTGATGAGATCTCGGAACTCATTGTAATCGGGATCGTCACCGAAAGTCCTCCCAGCGATGGGATGTCCCTTGATTCCGGGATTTTCCTTGTACATCGGGGATTCCCAGGGTTCAGCCTCCTCCTGATCGCATTGCAGGGCCGGAGAATGGGGTTGCGGGATGAGTCAGTGGAGTCAATCGTCTTCGAAGTCAGTTTCCTCTGGAATGTTGTCGAGTGCAGGGGCCGGGATACTGCCATTGGGTTCGGGGGTTTCTGTAGGACTCCGCCAATGCGGTGAGTACAGTTGTCGATGCGGCGGGAGGATGCGGAAGAAGAAGATCATGAAGAGACTGAGCAGGGCAAGCTGAGCGAAGATGATGAACCCGGCTGGGTGATGGGCACAATCACCAGAACGGTACAGCAGCGCATGGAGAGGTTTCGGCAGAAGCAGATGAAGCTTGACGAATTGACTCAACCCCGATGGGAGGATGCAGCCGACTACTTCTGTGAACGAGATAAGAAGTACCGCACATTCGAATTGAGGGTTCTGGCAGTCATTCAGCCGCAAACAAATGATGACGCTCCAGCACCTCCACCTACAACATTTGGAGAGCTTATGGAGAGTCTCGACATTGTCCCCTGAATATTGCAAAGGCCGCAAGGGACTTCTCGACCAGGAAGTAGTCATATCAGGCTATGTTCGTTGAATCCGCAGTCAAAATCGAGCATACCAAGCGGTGAGCCAGCTGCGGAGCCTGATTCGTCAACGTTGCTGAATGTGAAGCCAGTTCAACCAATAAGCTCTGTTGAACCAGTAAACTTTTACCCTGGCATATGGTCTCCAGGTAATTACCATATAGATATCGGATTACGACGAAGACATGGTGACGGCTCCTGCGTCTGCGGAAGAATAGATATGCAAACTGTAATTTTTGACGTCCAATCGCTGTGAAAAGCAAGTTGTTTACTAATTTTGCTATATGTCAGCATTTTCTTGATTTCAGTGACCAAATTGTGAGACATGATAATTCGTCAGTGCATGTGCAAGGGTTGAACGCACCATGTGAAAGTTCTAGAATCCAAATCGCACTTTAAGATTGCCGAAACATACAATATCTTTCTGCAAGTGACTGTTAAGTGACAAAGCAAAAGCAATATTAGTGACGAAATGTGCTAACAAAATTTAAGTGAGTGATTTCATACGTGTCATAAAGAGAGCGGTCAGTGCGCATGACAAATCGATCTGAACGACAACCGTCATGCTAAATTCATCCATGTATCCAACCGCATAACTCTCCGCACAGACCTGGTGCACATGGTTGAGATATTTGAAATTGCTTGTGGTACGTCATGGAAATCGAGGAGAAAGAGCTGAATAAGGAATGGTGAGGAAGTCGAGCTATATTTACCAAAAATTAGTGAAATGATCTACATGCCATCAATTGCCGGCCGACAGCACGGCAATGTGATAGGGCCACGTCATTTCTCACTCAGATAGCATAGATAGCAGTTGATCAGAAATTGAGAGGTAACAAAACTCCTGGATGCAAATGATAATACATACATATTCAATACTGGAGGTCAATAATGAGTATATGATTCATTGCATACAATAATTGAGTGTACAAAGACTGTTTCGATGTGATTAATGTGAGCGGCAACAGAGTGTGAACGATTTTGAGTCTTACACATTCAGCAATCAATAGGCTGCATTGTCACACCCTTCCAAAGCGGATGTAGAGGTCGGCGTTATTGCGAACAAGGTAAATGAGATGCTTGTTGCCACATCCTAACAATGAGCATCAATGGAGCGTCAACAATTTTTGGCATTGTGTCATGAAACATCCAGTAGGCTGTGCGGTTACAGTACGTCATTATCGAACTATCGGCCGCCTTTCTATGGAACAATGGTGGTGGCAAAATGTCTACTATGTCCTCACAATGAGCGTCAACAGAGCGTCAACGACGTTTGGCCTTGCATCTTGGAAAATGCATGAGCTGTGCGGTGACCTTACCCCATAATCACACTATCGGCTGCTCTTCTAGGCAAAACCTTTTGCAACAACATCGCTACTATGTCCTGAAAATGAGCGTCAACAGACCGTCAACGACTTTTGGCCCGGTATCATGGAACATTCTAGGGCTGTGCGGCGACAATGAGCCATAATCAGATTATCGGCTTCCTTTCTGGGCAAAAACTGTTGCTACGACATCGCGACTATGTCCCAAAGATGGTTGTCAATGGAGCATCAACGACTTTTGGCCTTGTATCATGGAAAATCCCAGGGTTGTGCGGCAACATTAAGCCATAATCCGATTATCAGCTGCCATTCTAGGCAAAAACGGTTGCTACAACATCGAAACTATGTCCTGAAAATGAGCGTCGACGGAGCGTCAACGACATTTGGCCATGCATCGTGCAATATCCGAGGGCAGTGCGGCGACATGAACACATAATCGAACTATCGGCCATCTGTCTGGGCAAGAATGCTTTCGACGACATCATCACTATGCCCTCTAAATGAGCGTCAACGGAGCGTCAATGATTTTGGGCCTTCCATCTTGGACTATCAAGGGGCTATACGACCACAATGATATATAATCGTGCTATTAGCCGACTTTCTAGGCAAATATGCTTACTACAAGATCATAACCATGTCCCAAAATGAGCGTCAACGGAGCGTCAACGATTTGTGCGCTGGCATTTTGGGTACTCTAAGCGGATTCGAACGCAGATAAACCACAATAAAAGTATCGGCAGCCTTTATTGGCAAAGGTGCAAGTGACGATATGGCTTCCGCCTCCTACAATTCAGCGCCCACGTTGCCTCAAGGCTCCGAACTCTACACAGCAATAGACTGCATTATGCCGTTCCTAAATGGAGTTTTACGCGGTCAGTCGTTGGAATCTGTTCTTGTATTCAACTTCACACATATCCATGCAATGTCTTACTGATCTGATTATCTTCCTTGTAGCTGTAGAGTCATTATTCAAGAACCCGCAGTCTGCTTTACTGTATCGTTATTTTAGGCAGTCTCTCAAGTCGGAATTCCCAGCATCCTAATTTCTACCTCCACATCGGATACAAAATCTTTGAGCACCTCTTTGCTCGAAGTTATGATCTCTTCCAAAAATGAACCTATCTTTAATCGCGATTTGAGCGACCTTACATTGCAAATCATCTTCGATGTGTGGTGGGCTTTAATGACTGAAGGCTCGAAGCGGCCTATTGCTTGGAATGATTCTAGACAAGCGCCGTTGTGGCGATTCTATTTACACTGTGCAATTGAGGAGACCGGTAGCCCTGGCATCATTTGTATCGTTTGTCATCAAGTTCTTCGCCATCCATCAGAATATGGGACCAGTACAATGGTGAAACACTTGCTGGCAAAAGCTCACATTGTAAAGTTAAAAGAATGGATGGAGTCAGAGGTCACTGAATTGATTAGTTCGACGGTGGATGAAACAGCTTTGGCCATCCTGAAGAGGCAAGGAAGTCGAGGAATCACAATAGTAAGTTTGCAGAGGAAGGTCAGATTTGATATCCTGTTTAATCCATATTGATCGAAATGACAGACAAAACGTTCCAAACAGGCAGCTAAGGACTTTGAAACTTCCGAATTTCACCAAGACATGAGTAATCGCTCCCTCATGTTAGGATTTGTTTCGGCACTCATCCCCTGGAATGCAATATCAAATATTGAGCTACGACGGTCATAGAAGGCATTGCGCGACGACCTAGTCCTACCGTCCGCTATGACCATTAGCAACATTTGCCGGAGGGCATATGCACTGACTGTGGATGCATTTACCAAGCAATTACTGTTACGAAATAAAGTCAGCTCAGCTTTGGAGGGATGGACTTCAAGGAACAAACTGGCCATAACGTCGGTCATTGCATACAATATGGATCGAATTTGGGCATTGCGTGAAGTTCAACTCGGTTTCGATGAGGTTGATCACCTGTTCTGTTCCCGTTTCGAAAGCTAATTGAAGATGATAGGTCAAGGGCCAACATACTGGAGCAAAGTTAGCTGTAAATTTGAAGGACATGCTTGATCTTTTCGAGCTTACCGACGTCTGTTTGCTTGGTATTATCCCTGATAATGCTTCGTCAAACTACTCAACGACACCCGAGCTGCAATCAACACTTGAAGGCTGTGGAATCGAGTGGCCGGCATTGAGGAACCACATACCATGCATGGTGCACGTCATACAGCGGGCTTCAGGTGCATTCATGAGCTGTCTCGGTGTAATAGGCCGCACCAAGTCTTGGGAAGCCCATGAGCACGATCAGCAATATGGAGAGAATGAAAGCATAGACATTGGGAAGAGTGAAAGACTTCGAAAAGAGGGCAATGCTAAAATCAACAAGGTGTCGGCCATGAGACCAGGTTTAGCAAAGATAATTGAGAAAGTACTTATTTCATGAGATTTTGAAAGTCCTGAAACTGACCATCATATAGCAGAGAATGCTTGCTGTATTAATTACGCTGACACCTGGTCACCCAAACGAGTGCATTGACTGTCAAAAAGCCAAAGTCCATATTGCAGTACTTCCAATTATGAATGGGAAGACACTTTGGAACTCTACTCTGAAGTTGCTCGAGCGCGCCTACCGATTACGCGAATTCACGCTCGAGTGGCCTCAAACCCAAACTATGCTGAAAACTGGCCACTATTCAGAACTCAGGATGAATGGAGCATTGCCAAGTATATCATGGAAGTATTGAGGCCATTTCGATATTGGACCCTTTGGATGTCAAAGAGGCATACAGTCACATTGCATCGCATTATCACAGTATACAATGAGATGTTTGATCACCTGGATGGCGTGATGCGAGCTTTGGCCAAGAAGAAGACTCCATGGAAGGAAGAGTTATTCTTCGCAGTGAAGTTAGCTCGACAGAAGCTTTCCAAAAACTATGCTGAAGTGACTCCACCGACGGGCATGCTTCTGGTTTCCGCACACATCCTCGATCATTTCCGGAAGTTGCGATCGTTCAGGAAGTGGGACAAGGGAATGGATATTAATCCTGAGGATGAGACATCCTACACTACACAATACCAAGAGGCCTTTCTGAAGTATGTGGAGAATGAATATTGTGCCAAACATCGACGTGTGCCGGTCAATAAACTCGAAACGGTACCGAGCAGCAATCTCATCCCCTCTGCATCGGCTGCAGGGTCCTATCTATCATCCTGTGATCCATATGAATTGTCCAGCAATGATGAGGAATACGTAACGCCTAACAATGTGGCTGAGACGACACCCGGACACATCGATCGCGCAGCCCGCTTATGGACCGCCGCCAGGCTCTATTTGAATTTGCCGCCTGAAGCACCGAAGAACTGGGGACAAATTAATCCAAATCTCAATGATTACCATTCCGACCCAATGGAGATTAGCAGTACATTTTGGTTACCGGACATAAACGATTGGTGGCGCCAACAGGAGGAAACGCACTCGAAGTACACCAATCTCAACAACGTGGCGCGCAACATATTCTCTATCATACCACATGGTGTCGGAGTCGATGCCAGTTCTTCCCTTGGCCGAGATGTCATTGGCTGGAGGCAGTCAAAAACCACAGGTGAGACCCTTCGCAAAAAAGTCATTGTCAGGCAGTTCGCTCGAGCCAATAATGGGATTTTGGCAGGCACTGACCCAGAATTGGATCCTACAAACACAGAAAATGACTCGGAAATGAAGCAAGAGGCGGAGGAAAGGAAATTGCACAGAATGGCCAAGGTTCACGACTTTTTGGAGATGTGGCAGGGCAGCCAAGACCAACTTGCTACCCAGAAGGAATCTCGCGCTGAAAATAAGCAGAGGACCGCCATAGGATACATTTCGGACACGGAAGAGATCGTCGAGGCATCCTTGTCACTCTTTCAACCTGATGGTGCGGCTGCATTCAAATTGTCAGAAAGATCACCTTTGCCACCAGCTTTGTCTGCAAAGGACCTCCCTGGAGGACGAACTCAAATCTTAAATGTCTGCCGAATCCGGAGAATCAACCGTCATCCAGTCGAAAGCGACGAGGACAGCGCACCCGAAAGCATTTCGGACACTGATGATTGGCTAAACTGGAATGGCGACTTGGATAATCCAAATGACAGCGAAGAGGATTGCGCAGCGGACGATGAATCGGATATAGAGCCGAACACTGGCATTGACGATCCGGAATGCCCAGAGCAGCAGGATGTGTGCGCCGCACCAACTGTGCCCAGATTGGATCGGCCAACACGGAAGTCAAAGAGACAGGCTGAAAAGGTGTTGGTGACGGTCAATGGAGTAGAAACGTGGAGAAATAAAGGAGGGAAGAAAGAGTAGGACAGAATGCATCAATGGTTCACGAGCTTTATGTAGCTTGACCGAGATTTTCAGTTAGAGATATATTATGGGCGAATGGTAAGAAGTCGCGTGTGAATATCGGTTCATAAATAGATATATAGCAGGCTCAATGAATCTTTTGGCATGATTCATCATTTTTAGTCGTGTGAGAGTGAACAGAGCAAGATTGTCATGCCACTTGGCTTTGCCACAGGGCCGAGTCTCAATCTTGTAGAAAGACAACCAATAAAGTCAAATCAGGATGAAAACAATTATCGACGGCAGCAGATGTTGAATGGGCAATACATTCAAATCAGCGTCAACGGAGCGTCAACGATTCATGGTCTTGTAAGTACGGTAATTCACCAGTGACTTGGTCGTTTTTATGCATAACGGACGTATTGGCCGCTTTTGTTGGCAAACCAGATAGCAACACGGTCACCGCCCCATTCATAGTATGAGCGTCAACGGAGTGTCAACGATATGTGGTCTTGTATGTACAGTAATTCACCAGTAACTTGGTCATTTGTATGCATAACGGACATATTGGCAGCTTTTATTCGCAAAAGAGTTAGCAACACAGTCACCGCCCCATTCTTAGCATGAGCATCAACGGAGTGTCAACGATTTGTGGTCTTGTAAGTTCAGTAATTCACGAGTGTCAGGGTCATTTTTTTGCATAACGGACCTATTGGCGCTTTCATTGGCAAACGAGATAGCAACACGGTCACCACCCCATTCTTAGCATGAGCGTCACCGGAGCGTCAACAATTTTTGGCTTTGCATCTTGTGTAGGTTATATTCCGATTGGTTGCAGACATCCATTCATGAGATATTGGCAGCCGTTACTGGCAAAAAGAACAGCGACATGCTCCCTGCGGCATCCTGAAAATGAGCGTCAACGGAGTGTCAACTGTTTCAGGAATTGCATGTATTGTAATCAAGGCATCGCGTGGATCTTTGCGTGCATAACTCTATTATTGACCGCCTTGCGAGGCAACAATACCATATATTGAAGGTGAAACATCGATACCAAATTGATCGATATTGCAAACTGCTCAACAAGCAAAAGAACATTATTGGTTGCTAAAAACGCGATTCGGATAAGATACTATTAACACACTCCAAATACAACAGCCTTATATGAATCTATAGATGGACCGGCTGGGCGACCTGCTTACAACCCGCCCAATTCAGATGGGTTGGGAGTTTACTATGGAACCATTCCCAAGTGGGCAGTTCGGGTATATTGACAACCTGGACCGCCAGTTTGGCAACGGTTCAGTTTCGACCCGGACCCGGACCCAAAGTCATGGTCCTGAACCGTTGCTAACACTACATACGCCAATTCAGGAGTAATGGATATGGATGGTCTGAGAAGTATGGTTTCGGAAGTTAAGGTATAGAGACAAGATGACCTTGGATTTTAGTTGTTTCTTCTCTTCGTTTCTTCTCTTCTTTCGATCCCGGCTCAGTTCAAATGGCATCGGCATGGCTTGTTACCACCTGCCAATGGAGGTGGAGTTTCCCCGAGTATCAGATCTGGCAAATGGATTCTTTGGGCTGTACCGATGGGTGGTGGGACTGATTCCTTTGTATGATTGCACACCTAGGATGATTGTTTCATTTGATGTTTCCCTTTCCTTTTCTTCTCTTCTTAGTAGATTGTGGCCTGGTACAAATGGCATCGGCACAGGTTTTCACAATCTGCCTCTTAAGGTGGAGGTTCCCTGTATGCTGGATTGACCGAAAGGCTACATGTGGTGCCAATCTGAAGCGGGACTTTTGAGTATGTACAGACATGTAGGTGGCATCATTGTATAATCCTTCCTTCGGTTTCCTTTCCTTGTCTCTTGTACGGTTTCTGCAGCCCTGGAGGTCTGCACCTAGAGAGAGGGATAATGCAACAGCGGCATGTGATCTGAGGCGAGATACTGGCCATTGTGTGTAGTCGGCTTGCCACAAGCTTTAGATCTCTAACAACATTCTTACCTATACATCTACCTCTACTATCACCTACATTCACATTTCCAAACATATTCTAGATTTACTGAACATATACCTATCAGGCCAAATGAACGCATGCATGCCGTTTTGCTCTACTGCTGCTGGAAGATACTCTTGATTTCAATTTCAACTTCGATGACTTTCGGTCAACGATGGGAATATTTTGTCAATTACTGAACCTGGTGCCAGGTTCACGCCAGATGTCGATTCATACAAATTGGGCCACAATTGGGATGACATGTTTACTAAACGTTGATGATTTGGGATACTTATATGATACCACTAACTGGTGCAGTGGGGTAATTATGAAGGACATCATGAACATCAAATGTAGTCATCCGACATCACTGCTAGAAGGAAATCATCGCCAAGCAAGCTGACCTAGCGATATGTACCCATATTCAACAGTGAATGATGGTGAGCCCCATCGCATTCAAGAACCCATGGTGTATCATCAACATCTGCCCAATGTGTGTAACCACTGACCTTGGTGTATTGATAAAGTCCTCTAGAGCTGGAGAATTCTAAATGAATCTGGTTGACCATACCAATAAAGGTCTTAGAGAGTAAATCACAGCAGTAGTCTTTGAACAGGCTACAACAAATGGTCACGGAAAACTGGTTGGCACTGATTGGTGGTGTGTTGGTCTATTCTCTATAGTACATATTCGTGGCCCTTCCATGATGGATCTGGAACAATCTTTGACAACAACATCATGCATACTACCTTCCATATTTCTGACCTGGGTGGACTGATGGTTCAAATCTACATTACAATTGAATAAATAGATCAAGGTAGAACAGGGTATATACTACTGCACAGAACATCAGAAATGGTCTTGTGTCAGATTGATTGGCCATCCGCAACTGCTGTCCTGCTCTCCATTGGTTACCATCATCACACACACCTGCTTGATCCAATACCCCAGGCTTATGCTGTGTTAGCAATGGGTCTAGGTAACCTGCCAGAGGTCCAGGTTTGAACAGGAAAAACAGTTCAGTTGGGTTCCAGACCAGTCTAAATACCCGACCCGCTGCTCCTTGGTGGGCCACACCCGTACCTGTACCTATGAACCCGCTGGTTTTGCCAGGTTTGGCTAGACCCGTTAGATCCAAACCCCGGTTCTGGTTTTCTGGTTTGTCTATTTATGGTCGCATTCATATATCCTACTGTTGATTGTATTATATTCACTTTGGTAAGTTATTATCCATGTTTGATGTACTGGCCACCTTTATAGTCAAAACGAAGAGAGATACACTCACTGCCCCATCCTGATTATGAGCATCAAAGGAGCGTCCACAATCTCGGGTCTTGCATCCTGGGTAAGATAAGAAGTGCAGGACAGCCGCATTGAATGCTCCGGCAGTCGTTAAGCCACAAACAGAGAAGGTTGCAATCGCTCCTGCACCAACAACATTTGGAGAACATATGTAAACACTTGATATCATCCCCAGAAAATTGCAAATACCACAAGCGACTTCTCGGTAAGGAAGTAGTCATATCACCCTCGCCATTGTTGAGAACATGGGATTAGTCAATGGACATACAATTGTAGAGGGTGTGATATCCCGTGGAGGTTAGGAATGGTGTCGGTGATCGGATTTAGAATTTCCTTTGTGTGGTATTTTATTCTAGGTTTTGTTGATATATCATAACAGCAGTAAATGTAATAGAACTGATGGTTTACTGAAGTCTGATCTCAAATCAGTGAAATTATAATCGTGATGATGCATAACCCTACTGCAACGGTTGAACAACTGCAAGGTACTGAATGATTTTGTATCAACAAATTAGATATGGTAAACCACTTCTGCATGGTAAATATCATTGCTCAAATTAAGCCATGAGGGTCTTGAAAAACAAGAACTACACGCTTCATTGAACATGCGAAGTGAGCACTGTCAGCATCATGAGGACAAATCGAATTATGTGATTTAGGAGTATGCTGAGGAATGCTTTGTGATGATGCAAATGGAATTTTGAACCATTCGTCAAGTGATCATTGTCACATTCGCAAAGGTGGGTACACTAGTCATGACACTTGATTAAAGCATTGTTACAACTCTACGAACACTCTGGAATGTTAGAGCAATGCCATATTTCAGGGAAACCTCCATTTCATTTTTTTGAGTTTGTGGGTACAATAAACTAAATATATTTAATGAAGGAAATTCAGTTTTTGCTGATGCAGCAATGATCTTCCCAGCTGAGATTGCACCCACAGGAGCCACTTACTACCAACTGGGACCAAATTCCCAATAGGGACCGGCATAAAAGATTGCAACCCTGTACACATTCCGATGAGTGAGAACACAACCGCATGTTCTGTCACGATGTGCGCGCTGACCAGATGCAGGGTATAGTCTATCTCAATGCCTGTGGAAGACTATCCTTGTGACCAAGAGAAGGAAATAGAGGGCAAACGTCAGGTTATCGACTGGAGAGATGGATTTTGTCAATGCGAGAGTACCCCCGTCAAGACACTTGACAAGGGCAGCAGGCACGGCGGGCAGCCACCATGACTTCAACACAGCCACCTTGATGGCAGCATGATGCGAGATGTCAGCTGGATCAGAGGGCCATGATGGAAGTGACTGTCTTTTGCTCATGAATTACTTGACAGATGATGTTTATTGATGGGTATTACTCTGTTCGGTTTGCAGATAAGCAAGAAACTGAGGAAGGATGTATTAATGACTAGACAAGAGAATGCAGCGACGAGGATGAAGACCAGAAAGAGGGGCAATATGAAACCAGTGCAGAGGGAGAGTAGAATAGCAAGGCTGGGGAGGAGAGAGACGCATGTTTAGATGTGGAAGAGAGGGAATATATGTCATCAGTTGAACCCACATAGCGAGGATATGTCGAGGTGTATGACAGAAGGAAGAGGATGGATAAGGTAACCAGTGGTGATGACATGCTGGCACGTATTGAAGAATGTGTTCTGGAGGTTGCAATGAGTGCTACTAACCATATAAACCAAACTATCAACAGACTGGTAGCATTCAGCAACGAACTGGCCCAGGTCAACAACATGGAAAACAAGACTTCAAACACCCTATGGGCTGCAAAAGTGCCCAGAAAGAAAGCACCGTGCCTCAATATTGAAGACTTCAAACTCTTTGGCAAGAGCACACTTGATAACACTCTCCTAGCCAGTCAGGAGAGGGAATCTTGTAAATTGACCATTTCACTGCTACTGAAGGCTAACACAGTCTCAATTCCCAATAACAATCATGTTGCTATGACAACCCCAGCTGCACTAAAGAAAACAGGAATGACTCGTAGTTCTGCCTTCTCCAGATGGACAGATCACATTGCATACACCCAATTCTGGAATGCCTGGGCCTCTCGAACCATTACAAGAAACATTCATTGGCAGAAGCTTCCCATGAGCATGGATAGGGGATCTATGGTCTGCGTAATAAGTGAAGAAGTTGCAAGAGAACTGAATATTGGGTGGAAATGTGCCGACTGCAAGATAATCACCCCTGATGGCAATCAGTAGGATGTAACAACATTGGCAGAATCCATGCCAGTCAATGTTCATAATATTATCATGCCCATATCTGTCATGTTAGTAAAATCCGGATCCAAACAGCTTACCTTGGGCCAACCATTGGAATCATCCACTGGACAGTGTGCAAACAGCTTGGGTGATGGCAATTGCAAAATTGCCGTCTCCACCATTGATGGATCAGAAGATGTAACATTTGGTATGACCTCTCCACGTGACACAACCAAGAGATTCGCCAGTGCCTGGGGAAACTTGTATACTTAGTTAATATTTCGGCGTGTAGGAATGATGGGGCCTAGCACTGTGAAGAAACAAGGTGAGGGTTGCCTTGGAGGAAAGAGTGGAATCAGCTGGGACCAAATAGTGAAAAAGGAAAAAAAGACATCAATAGATATAAAGAGAGCATTGTCAGGGAAAGTGGAAGTCAAATACAATGGAAATGAGAAGGGATCATTTAAGGAAGAAAAGAAAATTCTTAGTTTGAAAGGGGGGCTATGGCAGGCGGTGAAGAAGCTAAAGGGAAAAGGCATGATGTGGGAGGATGAGTGGAAAGAGTAGGAAGTACTTGTATTCAGAGACTCGGTAAAAAGGCTGGTAGCAGACGAGTGGTCGATGGCAATGAAGGCTCTGGAGATGGACAGGAGAGTAACCAGGGTGGAATCAATTTCTTTTTGGCTGTTGTCTAAAAATTGCATTTCTCCGGAACATAGTCAAATAATCCAAATTTGCTTATACTTTGACTTGGCAAAGAGTTACTTGGATAAATGCACCAACGGAGCTAGGGTGCATGCCCACTACAAATATGTTGAGCAGATGGTGAAGCCTGTTCCATTGCCAGATGGAAGTACAGCTGATGCCAGACAAGACTGGCACAAAAGAGCATAGTCTGGGCTGTATCAATACCAGACTGTTAGTATGGGTGACTATACCTTAAGTTCCATCGAAGAGTGATGTGTGGGAGGTTATCACAAGAGAGAGTATGGGAGCTGTTATGAGGGAGCATAGTAATGCTAAAGGACAGGGATGTCCTTCTAGGTATGTTATCAAATGCAGAATACACCGTCTAATAGGAATGGGAGGAAATGGGAACGATCAGTGACAAATTTGTGCCACCACATCACAGCTGGCTGCAGTCTGGTCACAATGTCTGGAGGCATCGTCTATTCTGCAACCCCAACAAAGACATTCCAGAGCAAATGGAGATGACAGAGGAGAGGGTCCAGCGCAGCCTATTCATGCCCATCTTGGGCCCCTGTAGGAGTGCTCACTTCTTCGTTCCATAAAGGAATTGGAATTATCACTTCTTCAACTCCACTGTAATGGAGGATCAGCAGATGGTGGAAGACACCTGGATTAGACCCAATGTTGAAGAGTTTTCTGAAGACTGCACCTGGCTGCCAATACATTCAATGACTCACGTTCACCCTAGGTATGACCAACAAGTGTTCCATAAGGATAGCCGAGACTGTATGGTATTCAGGACTACACCAGCCATGTATCGGCTGACCAGACTGGTACATGGAGCTTCCAATTTGGTATCAGCATTCCTCAGAGTCATTTGGAAAATACTACAAACCTACATGTGATATATTGCAGAATGATTTCTTGACAGTGCAAGAGTGAATGTTCCAAAGAGTCAATATGGGGAGGAAGAGGTAGAAGGGCCGCCTAGAGTTCAAAGCATTCTGATGGAATGCAGCCACATCATCGATAAGATACTTGCCAAGATGAATTGCGCTGGAGCCACCACTTCTGAAGAGATATCAGACTGGCAATGGAATACAGTGAAACATGTCGTGTTCTACTGTGGAGAGACGTGACAGTTGCTGCAAGCATCACAAGTTGACAAGGTGTGGAATTGGCTGTGGTGCGAGAACAGTACCAAGTGCAGGGCATTCTTGGGACTTTGAATGAACTATCAAATATGGATCCCCAAGAAAGCAATAACCACAGGCTGCCTGTTCCAGATTTTGCAGAAGGATGTCATGTTTCAATAGGAGAATGAAGTAATGAAAGCAATGGCAATCTTCAAGCAATCTTTCTTCAATGCTCCTGCATTGGAGATGTTAGATATTGGTGAGGGCACTGTGTAAATAGTCATCAGAGTTGATGTTAGCTTGGAAGGGTGAGGGGAGATCTGAAAGCAACAAGATGCCATTATAAACCAGCACCTCTGTCCCAATGAACCTGGGCTTCTGAATCAACCTGAGAAGGGATATGATGCTGGGAAGTGTGAGAGATGCAGACTGATGAATGTACTCAAGAAGTTTCACAACTACGTATATGGGGTCAGATTTCATGTGTGGCAAGAAGCTCACACATCGGTCCATCGACTAAACTTAACCCAGAAAGACCCAATAGGTGGACTAGTCTCCAGCAAGATCATATCGATATGACTGTTCGATTTTCGTGTGAAGTAATATGCAGGGAGAAGCAGAGGAGATCCTGATGGTGTGTGAGGGTGGCTGAGAGGGGAAAGTGAGTACGAGCCAGCAGAGGAGGATGATCTCGAGGGCACAATTAAAGCAAGATTACTAGAAGTACAGATGAAGCAAGGGCCAGAAAGACAGAGGAGGGAAAGAGAATTCAACCCATTGCTTCGGTTTAGACTGGAAGAGAAATAGACAGGAAGAGGGATGGAAAAAGGTGAACATCTCGGGATTCCGAAGCAGCGGAAATGTAAAACTCCAATGCGAATACGGTAATTTCAGGTGCCAGCCAAGAAAGACCTTGTTTCAGATCGAGCAAACTATGGGTGGCAGAAAGCAAATAAACTGCCAGCTCAGGAGTTGATATGCACAGAAAAGAGATAGACAGTGATGGAAGATGTGTATTAACTGAGTGGGCACCGTGGAAGGGAAGGATCATTACAAAATCAAGTTGAATGGTATTGGTTGGCTCAAATGTATGTCAACATCAAAGACTGCATAAAGCTGTGAGAGATCATCAAGCAGAGAGTACCGCTGCTTTGTTATTAACCACTGAAAGCCTAACTGTGTGTCACCTATGCCATCTAGTGCATATGGACATTTTGTACATGTCAAAAATGGAAGATGGGTATCCAGTACTTGTGGTAGCGGGGGAATATCTCTGCAGCTTGGCAGCGGCATGACAAATGAAACAGTACATCTGACAATGTAGCAGACTGCAGTGATGAGTATGTAAGTTGTAAGTTCGAAATGCTGGAAAGTGTAGTAGGTGATGCAGTAGCAGCGAAGATGCAATCTCCCGACCTCTCCATTAAATGATGTAATATCTAGAAGATCACCATAACCCTGTAGGGTGCTGCCGCTTAAGAAAAGATCTAGAGTGGACACAGTCCGATTCCATGTTCACGCTCCAACCTTGTGGTCTGCTCTGATGGACAGAAAGTGATTTGTATTGACCACCAACTGGCAGTGATTTGGGCCAACAGGATCACAGTCAGATGTAGGATCGGATATTGGTGGCTTCGCCTTTTGTTCCGCCAAGATGTGGAACTTGTAATAGAGCCGGAGATCTTGACATGGAATACTTCCAATTGGACTTGAGGACTAGTCAATGCACCGTGACTGCTTGCAGCCGCTGCAATGCAGCTGGAACAATGGCAAGATGTGATCGATGCTGCCATTCAAAACCTAAAGGAGTGAAGAGATACCAACACATATTACCTCAACCAAGCGGCCGACCACTGAGCGGAAGACATCCAAATTGGCAATGTTGTTCTCATGCGTAACACCAGATGGGAGCAGTCTCGCAGTGGCAATCTGAATGCTAGGTGGCAAGCACCCTACTGCATTACAGGAATTGTGCAAAGCTTGGGGTCTAATTCATTGGCAGAGCTAGATGGAGCTTAGATCATGGATTGAGTAGATAGTAGTCCACTCAAGAAGTTCTTTACTTACAATGGCAGTATTCAACGTGATTCACACAGTAGTCTGCCTAACATCTTACAAGAGGAGTAATTGGAAGAATTTGAGAAATTTGAAGCAGGGTCAGTGGCAGGCTGAAAATATGTGAGAGGGAGATAATTGTAGTTGATTAGGCAAAAGACTGGGAGCAACAATCGTGGGTATGGACAGAGAATCTGATGGGGTATAGGGAGCTAGTGGATAAATGGAATGCTGCACACGCTGTACTGGCAGACCACTGATCCAAAACATGATATGACCGTTGGCAGGGAGGAGGGAAGAAGGGTGGTTGCAAGGAGATCCATTCAATGGAACATAACTAAATGAGTGGGAGAATATCAAATCCACATAATTGAGTGGATTTGCTAGATTGAGTGGGGAGAAATATTCCTATTGGCTGAGTTGCAGTCACATTTCAGCTAAAATTACTACCATTCTCCCCTAACCCTCTTGTAACCACAAGATAAGTGAGCTGACAACTATTGCAGGAGTGGGCAGAACCCTCACCACCTAGAGCAGGAACAATAAGCAAAATATGCCCAACCAGCGAGTTCCAGATAGGAAGGAGGAGGGGATGAAGGGATGACATTGTGGAGAGATACTTCCAGTGAATACTAGGGAGATAGGAAATCACATAGAGACCTGAAAAAGAAGGTATTATCAAAATATCCCCCTCCAAATATAGAGCCTGGTTCCCCTGCTACATGTCTACGGAAAGGCAGCCACAGTTCTGTACCATTCATCTTCTAATGCATACTGAGGTCTGAGACCGATTTAGCCATCTTGACAATGACCAAGAACCAACAACTACCATAATGTATTCATCAGTCAACAACATGACAGCAGAACGTGTAGCCATCATTCGCAAAGCCATCACCACCACCACCACCACCACCACCACCACCACCACCACCACCACCACCACCACAGCCAGCACAACTGCAGCCAGCACCACTGCCATGACTATAAGTGCATCCAGCTCTGATAGCTCTACTATTGCTAGCGATCTCTCTTCGGTATCGCTTTCATCAGGCACACTATATCAACTCAGAGTGCATTTCTTTTCAAATACTCCTGGTGGATTGCTGCAGATAGTCATGGAGATTGCCACTCGGAAGCACTGCAACCACAGCAAAGCAAATTCCATCCTTGTGATCAATGATCTCTTTGGCAACATTACTGATGCTGCCAATACCCAGGTTGCTTGGCTGTTGAAGTTGACAGAGAGAAACCTAGACTGGAAGATGTCGAAATCCAAATGCCACCAGGACTTCCTTAAGGCTGTCAATTGTTCCAGCAGGGTAAGAGATACGAATTCACGGCACGACTCTGCCCGACAGGGGAAGACACATGCAACACAGCAGCTTGGAGACCTCCGCCAACACTATCTGAAAGTCCAGGATATCGTAAGCAATGACAGTGGAAGTGATATGTTGCCTCGATTAACTATGATTAATAGCCAAACATCTACAGATCCTAAGTTGGCGAAGCGATGCCTCCATCATGTATTTGTCACCCACCTCACCTAGCAACACTGGAAGATGAAAGCTAACAAGTGGCATACTTCCATAGACTTCCTGGTAGCCAAAAAGTAGTTGGATAATGGCTGCCCTCAGCCGCGAGAAGGAATCAACTATGAAGCTCTGGGTATGAAGTGGTACAAGGAGTTAGAAATGGCACATGGTTACTACCGTGGCATGGATGACTGCAATTACACCAATCAAATTCGTACCATCATACTATCAGTACCACCTCCCGACTATGGGATATGTGTACCACCTCTATCTCTGGATTTGAGCACAATGCTTCAACCACCAACCCCACTAACCAAGAAAGCAGGAATGGAAATAGGAAAGGATGGGTGTAACTTTGGAGGGCTTTGAATCCACTGGGCAGAGGATGAGTCCGGGAATGGGACGAGCACACCCACTGAGAATGAGACCGCTATGATCTTGCCATGTCCCACCCAGATTGAGGGTGGTGTGATTCAGCCAACTCCCATTAAGAAGAAGGCCAGTACCATTTCACCAACTCCTGTCAGGAAAGAAGTGTGTACAATCCTGCCAGCTCCCACCTAGAAAGAAGATGTAAAGAACCAGTCAACTATCACCCAATATAGGGTCTATCTGAGCCGAGAGACTCCTCCACATTCCAAGAAGTAGGGTACCCCAATGCATGACTGGCCCGCTGTTTTGAGCTACAATTGTAGCAGTTCCGATGACAACACCGAGGATGAAGAATGCACGATTTGCATTCTAGATCGGCTCAATGTCAACCCAAACTGCAGGCACATTTTGCATCATGAGACGAAGATGTTGTCACATCACCGGTGAACGATGGGGATCAAAGACATATCTGTCATCCAACATGCGGTGAACAGAGACCCCGAGTAGTTGTTAGTTGCCTGGGAATATGTCTCAGAGGCCGTGTATGTGATGTGTGAGGTGGTAGTTCAATTTGTTACTCAGCTTGATAACATCTAGAAATTTGCAAGTGGTCAACCCGAAATGAAGGCCAATGCAGAAGGGATTAGGAGGAAGCAGATGCACAGTGAGTGAGAGTGCTCATGTTTTCTTTCCCTAAGCTGTACAGTTTTCCGTAAGGTTCATGGTTGTCCTTTGGGTCAATGTCGTTCCTTGGGGTTTATGATATTCTTATATTTTTTCGGATTTGGGTATAAGGTTCTATTGGATGAAAAATGAGAGGTGTGCTTTGCATAGATGGCCTGGGAGAGGTTGTGGCAGGAATATCCATTTCTCACCACTGCTGCTGCTCAGTTTGCCAGGGGGACGCTGGCAGGGGGTATACCAAGATGCAGGGAAACCTGAGACAGACTGAGTGACTGGAAATATTGCTTTAAAAGGCCCCTGGGTAGATAGACAACATCTGATTATATAACGAATTACACATTGAACCTTTCCCCGCACTTTGTTGGACTCAGTTCCTCCGGGATTTCATTGATCCATTCGACATAAATTGTTCCTCACAGCCAGGTATGATGTCATTTCTACTCACCCACTTCCAACACTCTTTGAGCCAGAACGACTTTTTCTTCTTTATTCCCTTGGGATGTCATGAGTGGTGCAGTAGGGTATTGATGTTAAGCACTTTGCCTTTCAGCTCTGCCATTTCACCACACTACTTCTAGCCAGTCTCTGATCTCTCAACTCTTATCTCTTGGCAGATATTCTTGTACTGAACTCTCTACATTCCAACTATAAGGAGTTAACCAATGAATAGAATCCCAGCTCCCATTATGCCTCCCATGTGACCACCTCCAGATCGACCATCTCCTAATCAACTCTGTCTGGGTCAACCATCTCCAAGTACTACCCCAATGTCACTAGATTGAGGCCTCCAAGTTCATCTGCCAACTCATTCGATCACTACCTCCAGGTTTGCCAAATCATGGCATGCATGTGCATCTCCAAATTGGATCAATCAAGCCGTCCATAGTTCACAGATAGTGGGCTTGAAGTGCATCTCCAAACTTGCTCGATGATAGCCTCCAAGTGTATCGCCAAACACGCTTCATCATAGCATGCAAGTTCACATGATCATGGCCTCAAAGTATGGCAACAAACTTGGTCACTCGAAACCACATAGTACATATCTAAACTGACTCGATTACAGCCTCTAAACTTGCTAGATTACGGTTCTCAAGTGCATTTACAAACTTTCTCAATCATGGACTCCAAGGTTGCAACATCATGGCCTCCAAGTGCATCTGCAACATTGCTCAATTGTAGTTTCCAAGAGCATCTGGAACCCATCAGCAAAATACATTTCCGTCCAGGCAGAATGGCTGCGTCAGAGTGGACGCGCTCGTTGGAGCTGTCAATGACACCCTGCGGGCGGAGTACTCCGTGCCCGGCATCAATACCACACGTCGCGTTGCATATTGCCCTCCGATCGCAGTTTCACCATATCTTCTCACTCTGTCGGTCTTGCATTGTAAATGAAAACTCTGGCTTTGAGGCCAACTGTGACCATACATCGGAATTGGTTCATTGGGTACGCGCTTGCATCGGGATTGCAACGCCATGGGTGACGCTGCAAAAATCTGTCCTTGCGTTCCTTCCACCTGCACGCACAATGCATTTCCCTCTTTACTCATAATACACATCATTCCAAGTCGCCAGATTTATTTAGCTATTGACAATCCATCACTTGTTGCTTCCGTCTCCTGTCATACTACTAGTAGCAATCTCTGGAATGACGTGCACGCAGCCGACGATGTTTCCCACACTGAAAACATGCAAAGCACTGGCTGCCAGTGCATTTCTCACTGGTACAAATATCATGACGGGATCTAAGTTACGCGAGTTTTCAGGTATTGTGGTGACCGCCAAGGCTACACAGTACTCAACGAAAGCTCCATCCTCGTTCAGGAGCCAGATTTTGAATAGTCGGTGCAGTTGCCACAGGAGACGCCCATTCAGCGTACTATAACACCACCCCAGACTTGGCTTTACCCACACCCAGTCATTCCGTCGAACACCTCCACACCAGCTCTGGCTTTGTGAGCATCGACACATCTGAGATATGTATTCACCTTCCAAACCCTCAACTTGAACCTTAATACCATGGTAAATACAGAGCTCCATTGCAGGCAGTTGTTCATCCAATATATACGTCATGTTATGACTCTTATGCTTGATACACTCCAGCATGCCGCTGTATATTGCCGTGCGGTGTGTTGCATCTTGCATATTGTCGAGTAATGCTCTGAAGTCTTTAATCATGGTGTCAGGATGCATTCCATTACATTGGTTTTGGGGTCTCATGATTTCAGGCTTCGCATATGACTGGGAGCTCAGGGGGGCAGCCAGATCAGCACCGGAAGGGAGAACTGTTCAGGCGGCAGAGTTGTTCTCCCGACGCTGAGTGAGGGCTTGCAGCTTGAGCTCTCTGATTTAGATGCAAAGAATGCGACGCTGAAAGTTGATGACTTGTGGCAGATAGTTGAGATCGTGATTGAAGGCGTTCCAACCATCCTTGAGGTTCGTTTTATGTGGTTGTTGATGACGCTGGGAAGAATACTGTTGCAAGGCTCTGTATCGACGAATCTGTTCGACCCAATGAGACATCAAGTGGATCTTCAGACAGTGGAAGTCGACATCATACTCCATGGAAACATCCATCCCGTGGCTGAGATAATTGCACCAGGTGTTTATTTCATGCCACTTCTTGGACAGCGTCCATGTTTCAGCATAGGTTTCCTCATCTACCATTCACTTCTTGACGAGTTGCATTCTCACGGAATTGGCTTTTGCCTTTGCAATTTTGCCGGCTCAGCCGAGTAAACACACAGCTTTGAAGGTCTGAAAACGACACATGGCGTCCTCCATGTAGCTCAATGTTGCATCATGGTGGGATTTATATCGAGGATACATATAGAATTCTCACAATGCCCATGTGCACTCAATTGTGAGATTGACTATGCGACGCTGAGCAGGGCTTCCGCCTCATGGAGACTGGGTTACAACTCTATGCAGGTACTGGCTCGTTTCTTTCATCTCCTTCCCATTCCATTGGGACACTTCCCCATATGATTTATTTTTTGGTGTGAGGTCATGGTGAGTAGACACAGATAACCAGATTGCATGGTACTTGTCAAGCTATTCGTGCATCTTCATGAGGTGGAAAAGCTTCTTCTGGAGGTGGTCAAGCATGCCGATCTGGAGTGTATGGAGGTAGTGTTACCAACGGGTCCGGGTAACCTGCCAGCGGTCCGGGTTCGGACTGGAAAAATGGTTCAATTCAGTTCCAGAACCTTCCAAGAACCCGACCTGCCGCTATGTGGCAGTCCAACCTGGCCCCGTACCCGTCAACCCGGGGCTATCGCCGGGTTTGGCTTGACCCATCGGGTCCAATCTCCGGATCTGAGTTTCGGGTTCCTCTATTGATGGTCGCATTCAGATATCCTTTCGTTAATTGGAAAATATTGACTATGGTACTGCATTGTCATTTTTTGATGTATTGACAACCTTTATATAGCACACAAGTAGAGAGAGGCTCCCTGCCCCATCCTGAAAATGAGCGTCAATGGAGTGTCAACAATTGATGATCTTGCATCTTGGGTAATCTAAGTGGCGCGTGATCGCACATATCCATAAACAAGTGATTAGCAGCCTGTATGAGCAAATAAGCACATGATATTCCCGCAATAGCCTCCTGGACAGTAACAACTCATTTCATTTACAATGGTGCAACTAAGTGTTCATGAGCAGTTTAGACTACAACAACGACCAAAACTGAGTATACGGACTTTAACATCCACATTGCGCTTCGATGAACCATGATCGAAGACCCAAGATCATCGACACTCCGTTGACGCACAGTTTCATGATGGGGCAGGGAGTGTGTCGCTTTCTTTATTGCCTATAAAGGATGGCAACACTTCCAGTATGTGTAATCACTACCAAATTGCATTTTTATTACCTGACATATAGGACCAAAAGTTGTTGACACTCTGTTGACACTCATTTTCAAGATGGGACAGGGAGCGTCTCGCTTTCTTTTTTGCGTATAAAGGTTGTCAATACTGTTGTTACGTATAACCACTACAAAACTAATTCCTAATTACCAGACTAACAAGACCTAAAATTGTTGACGCTCTGTTGATGGTCATTTTCAAGATGGGGCAGGGAGCGTGTTGCTTTTTTTTTTTTGCTTTTAAAGGGTGGCAACACTTCCATTATGTTAACTCCCTGCCAAATCGCGGTTTTATTACCGGACTTACATGAACAACAATCGTAGACTCTCCGTTGACGCTCATTTTCGAGCTGGGGCAGGGAGCGTTTCTCTTCTTTTTTTGCATACAAAGGTTGTCAGGACTGTTGTTATGTATAACCACTACAAAATTACTTCATAATTACCAGACTTACAAGACCAAAAATCATTGACGCTCTGTTGACGCTCATTTTCAAGATAGGGCAGGGAGCGTGTTGCTTTCTCTTGTGTCTATAAAGGGTGGCAACACTTCCATTATGTGTATTCACTACAAAATCACGTTTTTATTACCCGACTTACAGGACCTGAAATCGTTGACGCTCCGTTGACGCTCATTTTGCCACGGGTGTAACCACAATATGGAACCATTCACTTTGACATACTATATCAATAATGGTCTTGTGGCAGCTGTTCTGTGCTGTTCACGTACATTCTCCTTTCTAACTACACTGTTCTTTAATGATGCATATAAATATACACTTTAAAATATACTTTAAAGTGTCCGCTAATTGTAGATCATAATAATACACAAAAAACCCATTCCTTTCAATCAACTCTCGTCTTCGCTGTCATGTTCACTCAAAAGGCTGCTGTCGTCTACAAAATGGCTGTCAGCTGCATTACCACGCAGCTGATAGTGTACTAACCTGTGGATGGACCATCATCAGTCACCAAATCTGGAATAAAATCTTTATCACGCATCCAATCCTTGGCATATGGATCAAGATTGAATAATCAAATGCTGGGAAGCAGAGTATGTATATACACATATCCGGGTGGCAGACGTTCTGTTTCTCAGCCTTGCGTTCTCTCACTTTCATCAGGTGGCGCAGGTGGCGTTCGAGGCCTCGGTGGCGCTGGTCGTGGTGGAGGTGCACCTGTGCCTTCGCGCCTCCAGTGAGTCTGGGGATTGTTTGCTGTGCCAGTTTGGCAAGGAAGACAGCCGTCCGTTTGATTTTCCCGAAACATCGCCGGGTGTCTTTCTACCGCAGCCTTCACCTCGTTATGACCAGGAAACACAACGCCCAGCCTCTTCTCCTCTCGAGCTTCAGCGCGTGGTTTCTGGATTAGTTGTTGGGTTTCCTCAATTGCGGCGCGCGAAAACCCTTCTTTAGCCATTTTGGCCATATTCACGGCAAGACAGATGTCGGACTGTTCAAGCTGTACCCGACCTACTTGTCTTGCCATAGTAGCTGACATGTTGAAAACCTAGAGGAAATTAGTTGCTACTGCTAGAGTGAGAATCGGCTGTTACCTCAACAATATACGACTCCGTAGCCTCCTCTGAGGTCGTTCATGCCAGTTTCATCTATTCCTGGGGATGTTTATCACCAACTTCGTGTGCAAAAATCCCAGAACTGACAACATCGTGCCGTTCATCTTCGCGGACTGTGCGGAAAAATGCCTTGGTCGACCTTGGAGGTTTCCCGTTACGGGCAGTGATGAATTGGTCACGTAGCTCTCTTTGTACCCCAGCTGTGCGTTATACTGTTAGTTGACCGTCATCTCCATCAAGATGGAATGACTCACATCCGATCGCATGGTGCTTCTTATTCTTGCTGCTCACGGTTTTACCTACTATTTACAAGTGTGGGTCCGGGGTCATATTTTCAGTTGCTACAATTGCAGCGTTGCGGTGAACTCTCTGGTGTCTGCGTTGCTGCTGTGTCTCACCTGGTGGCGCAGTGTTTGAAGTGCCTGTCATTCGGCTCGATTCGGCTTCAATCGCACCTGGTTGATGTATTTCTGGAGCCATGACCTGCTGTTGTGGAATGGTGAGGAAGATGATCTTGAAAAGAAGTGGGAAGTCGTGAAGATTATATTGTTAGCTACAAGTCAAAATGGAATGAGTGACAGCCAACTTGCAACTTCAATTTAAGCTGAATTCAGCTGCGTGAAGTTGCACCGCGTATAGCTGCAGGTGATTCCAACGGTGGCGCGATTTGCAGTGAGTCAGTCCGATGATGTGTGTTTGTTTGCCGAGATATATTGTGATGAACGACAGATAATATCTCATTTTTGATACATATAAAAAGGACATTCTTCGATGGAAAGAACATCTGTTGATGTTTGTCTCAAGACATCGCCTGGATCTTACATGAATCACACGCTAACTATCCAATCTTATTTCACGGTTAGCATGACTATTCCCAATGAAGTGACGGTTAAAATGCTGATTTTGCTTTGTTCCAATTGATGAAACCTACCAACCTTGACATTAAAGACGCAGCTTGCCTCCATGTGGTCCATATCTTGCAACATCCAATATCTCGCCCAACAACAAGGTCAACACAACATACAATGGTCAATGTTCCGAAAAAGGACCTTTGGCCACTTCTGGCGGGCAAATACGGCAAATCAACGAAGCAATCCACACACCAACATCGTCAAGCGAACAAACGCAACAGGGGCTTGGAGGCAGAAAGTGTCCGAGCACTGGGTTCATTGCGCAGCATACGATCCAAAAAGAAGCCTTCGGCGGAGAAACGACAGGAAACGCACTTTTTAAGCAATGAAGAAAAAGAGAAATGGATTGAGGATTATGTGGACAGAGAGACTGCAGTGGCAAGAAAGTGAGTTCAAGACGCAGAGACAGCGATTATGCAGGAGCAGGAACATAAGAGGAATGTTGAAAAGGCACGATCGACAACCACAAAGCCTGAAACAACATTTAAGGAGATGTTGAATGCTATCGGAGACAGTCTGAGCGATCTTGCAAGTTCCAAAGATGTAGAGGTTGGGGAAGACGACGATGATGATGAAGAAGATACAGAGCTTGCAATGCTGAACGAAGATGATGAACCTGGCTGGGTGATGGGCACAATCTCCAGAATGGTACAGCCCCGCATGGAGAGCATTCGGCAGAGACAGATGACGCTTGACAAACTGGCGCAACCAGGATTGGGGGACGCAGCCAACTACTTCTGTGAGAGAGATATGAAGTACGGGACGACTGAACTGAAGGTTCCAGCAGTTGTGAAGCCCCAAACAGACACGACAGCAGCCAAACCATCACTGACAACATTTGGAGAGCTTATGCAGGTCCTTGATATCGTCCCCGGACAATCCCAAATGCCGCAAGTGACGTCTTGACAGGGAAGTTGTCAAATGAGGCTGCGTTCGGAGAAACCTCAGGCAGACAATCAATTAGTATCTCTCATGCCCGATGCGGTGCCTGATTCGTCACAGAGGGACATTGCGACCCCAGTTCAACCTGTGAGCATTGACCCCAGCGTATAGTGTTGCTAGCTAATTACCATATAGAAATCGGATTCGGATGGAGACATACTGACAGCCCCTGCGTCACTGGAGGAATGGATTGCCAAATAGGTATTTTTGACGACATATCTCCAGTAAAAGCAATTTGTACCTCCTTTGTTACATGTCAGCTTTGTCTGGATTTCAGTGACCAAATTGTGAGACATGATTATTCGTCAGTGTGTGCAAGGGTCATACGGGCCATGCCAATGTTCTAGACACCAAATCAATTAGATTGATGAACAATGAACTGTATATGGTGTTGCCTGTCATGGTTAAATGATAAAACAAAACTTAAATTTGAGGAGAAATATACTAACCAAGTTTAAGTGAGTGATGTCATACGACTCATAGAAGGAGTGCTCAAAGCACATTCGAAACCCGGATGAATGACAGCCATCAGTCTGTATCATTCCATGCAGCCAACTACATAACTCTCCGCTCAGACCTCCTGTACATGGTTACAAAATCGAAAATTGCTTATGGTACATCGTGGAAATCAAGGAGAATGAGCTGGATAAGGAATGGTGAGGACTTCGTGCTATAAATATCTATAACTAGTGTATGGATTTTCATGCAGTAGATTGCTGGCAGAAAGCGCCGAAATGGGATGGATCTATGTCATTCATCATGCAAATGACGTGTCTAGTGGTGGCTCAGAAACTGAGATGTCTCGAAGATTGTGAATTCAAATGATAATTCTTAGAAACAGTATACTGGCTGCCAAAAAAGACTGTATGGATTTTGTGTTCAATTGTTGAGCACACAATGACTGTTACTATGTCTCTAAGGTGAGCTCAAAGGTGAGCGTCATTGGAGCGTCAACAATCTTTGGCATTGCATCATGGAAAATCCCTATGGTTTCGCTGCAATGTTCATCCAAAATCGAACAATAGCACACCTTTCTATTCACAACAGTTTGCGACAACATCGCAACTATGTTCTGGAAATGAGTGTCAACGGAGTGTCAACAACTTCTGGCCTTGCATCTTAGAAAATGCAAGGGCTGTGGGGAGACATTCGGCCATGATCGAACTATCAGATGCCTTCTAAGCAAAAGTGCTGTTGACGACTTCGTCACTATGCCCAAACAATGAGCATCAACAGAGCGTTAATAATTTTAGGCCTTGTATCTTGGAATAACCAGGGGCTATGAGACTACTTTGTTCCATAATTGAGCTATCAGATGCCTTTCTAGGCAAAAATGCTATCGCCGACCTCGTCACTATGCCCTAACAATGTGCGTCACTGGTGCGTCAATGATTTCAGGCTTTGCATCTTGGAATATCAAGGAGCTATATGACTACTTTGATCCATAATCGAACTATCGGCCGCCTTTCTAGGCAAAAATGCTTACAACACGATCCTTACCATGTCCCAAAATGAGTGTCAATGGAGCGTCAACGATTTTTGATCTTGCATCTTGCATAATCTAATGGCAATGGAAGGTAGGTAACCCACAATGAAACCATCAGCAGCCTTGATTGGCAAAAATGCTAGTGACGATATCGCGTCCGCCTCCTACAATTGAAAGCCCGCAGAGTGTCAACAGGTTTTGTGGAGGCTCAGAATGGTACACAGAAATGAACTGCATTGTGCTGATCCTAAATCGAGTTTTACACTGTCAGTCTTTGCAATCTAACCTTGTATACAACTTCACAAATATGCATGCAATGTCTTACAGATCTGGTTTTCTCACTTGTAGCAGTAGAGTCAATATGTAAGAACCCGCAGTCTGCTTTGCTGTATCGTTACTTTCAGCAGTCTTTCCAGTCGGATTACCCAGCTCTCTAATTCCTACAACCATGTCGGATTCACAATATATGAGCACCTCATTGCTCGAGGTTATGATCTCTTCCAGAAATGAAAGTGTCATCATTTGTGGTTTGGGCGACCTTACTCTACAAATCATCTTCGATGATTGGTGGGCTTCAATGAATATAGACTGGAAGGAGCCTGTTGCTTGGAATAATTGAAGACATGCGCCTTCGTAGCGATTCTATTAACACTGCGGAATTGGGGAGATCGGCAGCCCTGGCATCATATGTATCATTTGTCATCAAATTCTTTGCCATCCATCAGAACATGAGACTAGCTCAATGGGGAAACACTTGCTGGCAAAAGCTCACATCGCAGAGTTAAACAAATTAACACAGTCAGTGGTCACTGAATTGACTAGTTCGACGGGTGATGAAACAGCTTTGGCCATCATGAAGAGGCAAGAAAGTCAAGGAATCATGATAGTAAGTTTGCAGAGGAAGATCAGATTTCACATCCATGTTGATCCATGTTGACAGAAATGAGAGACAAAACGTTCCAAACTGGCAGCGAAGGACTTTGAAACTTTCGAATTTCACCAAGATACACTGAATCGCTACCTCATGTTAGGATATTTTTCGGCTTATATTCCATGGAATGCTATATCAAATCTAGAGCTACGACGGTCATATAAGGCGTTACGGGATGACTTAGTGCTGCCATCTGTTACCACCCTCAGCAACATTTGCCGCAGAGAATATGCACTGACCATGGATGCAATTACGAAGCAACTGCCATCACGAAATGAAGTCAGTTTAGCTCTGGAGGGATGGACATCAACGAACAAACTCGGCATAATGTCAGTCATTGCTTACTATATAGATCGAAATTGGGCATTGCGTGAATTTCAACTTGCGTTTGATGAGGTTGATCGCCTGTTCTTTCCACATTTCGAAAGCTAATTGAGGATGATAGGTCAAGGGCCAACATACAGGAGCAAGGCTAGCCATACATTTGAAGGACATTCTTGATCCTTTTGAGCTTACCGACGGCCATTTGCTTAGAATTACGACTGATAATGCCTCCTCAAAATACTCAATGACACGCAAGCCTCAATCAACACTTGAGGCCTATGGAATCGAGTGGCCTGTATTGAGGAATCACATCCCTTGCATGGCGCACGTCATACAGCTGACTTTAGGTGCATTCATGAGTAGTCTAACTGTCAAAGAACTCACGAAGTGTTGGGAAGCCCGTGAGCGCGATCAGCAATTTGGAGAGAATGAAAACGTAGACAGGGGGAAGACTGAACGGCTTCGAAAAGAGGGCAACGCTAGAATCAATAAGGTGTCGGCCATGAAACCAGGTTTAGCAAAGATAATTGAGAAAGAACATATTTCAAGAAATTTTGAAAGTGCTGAAACTGACCTTCATATAGCAGAGAATGCTTGCTGTATTGACTACGCTAACACCTGGTCGTCGAAACGAGTTCATTAACTGTCAGAAAGCCAAAGTCCGCATTGCAGTACTTCCGATTACGGATGTGAAGACCCTTTGGAACTCGACCCTGCAGTCGCTCGAGCGCATCTTCCGATTACATGAATTCACACAGGAGCGGCTTAAAAACCCAAAATCAGTGATTACCGGCCACTCTTCACAACTCAAGATGAATGGACCATTGTGAAGTATGTCATGCAAGTGTTGAGGCCATTCCGATATTGGACCGTGTGGATGTCGAAGAGGCATACAGTCACATTGCATCGTGTTATCACAGCGTACAATGATATGTTTGATCACATGGATGGCATGATGCGAGCTTTCGCTAAGACAAAGACTCCAAATGAGGAAGACTTGTTCCTCGCTGTGAAGTTAGCTCTCCAGAAGCTGTCTAAATATCACGCTGAAGTGACTCCATCGAGAGGTGTGCTTGTCAGTTGTGCTCATATCCTCAATCATTTCCGGAAGTAGCGATCGTTTAGAAAGTGGGACAATGAAATGGATATTAATTCTGAGGACCAGACATCCTATACTACTCAATACCAACAGGCCTTTCTGAAGTACGTGGAGAATGAATACTGTGCCAAACATCGATGTGTGACGGTCAAAAAACATGAAAACCTACCGAGGAGCAATCTTATCCCCTCCGAAACGGTTTTAGGATCCTGTCAGTCATTCTTCAATCCATATGATCAGTCCAGCGATGATGAAGAATACATAATACCTAACAATGTGGCTGAGACTACACCAGGACAGAGCAATCATGCAGCACACTTATTGACCGCCACCAGGTTCTATTTGAATTTGCCGCCTGAAGCACCAAAGAACTGGGAGCAAATTTATCCATATCTCAATGATGACCACTCTGACCCAATGGAGATTTCCAGTACATTTTGGTTACCGGACATAACCGACTGGTGGCGTCAGGAAGAGGAAACGCACTCCAAGTACGCCGATCTCTCTAATGTGGCGGGCGACATATTCTCTATCATACCACATGGTTTCGGAGCGGAGGCCAGATTTTCCCCAGGCTGAGATTTTATCGGCTAGAGACAGTCAAGAACAACAGGCGAGACTCTTCGCAAAAAAGTCGTTGTAAGGCAGTTTGCTCGAGCCAGTATTGGGATTTTGGCAGGTGCTGGCCCAGAATTGGATACAATGAATGCTGAAAATGACACGGACATGAAGAAAGAGGCGGAGGAATAGCAATTGCACAGAATGGCCAAGATTCACGACCTTTTGGAGATGTGGCAGGGCAGCCACTATCCATGTGCTACCCAGAGGAAATCTTGCGCTCAAAACAAGCAGATGACCGCCATGGGATACATTTCGGACATGGAAGAGATCGTCAATGCATCCTGGTCACTCTTTCAACATGATCGTGCAGCTGCAATTAAATTGTCAGAAAGATCTCCATTGCCACCGCCTTTGTCTGCAAAGGACCTCCCTGGAGGATGAACTGGAATATTGAATATCAGCCAAATCCGAAGAATCAACCGTCATCCAGTCGAAAGCGATGAGGATAGCCCCCCTGAAAGCATTTCGGACACTGAAGATTGGCGGAACTGGAATGGGGACTTAGATAATCCAAATGACTGCGAAGACGATTGTGGGGTGCAAATTGCATCTGATATAGAGCGACACAATACCATTGAGGATCCGGACTGCCCAGAGAAGCGGGATGTGGGTGCCGAGCCAAATGTTCCTGGATTGATTCGGCCTACATGGAAGTCAAAGAGACAAGCTGAAGAGGTGGTAATGACGGTCATTGCAATCGAAATGAGGAGGAATAATGGAGCCAAAAAAATGTAGAACAGAATGCGTCAATGTTTCACCAGCTTCTCTATGTATCTTGAACTAGAGTTTTAGTTAGTGATATATTATGGGCGAATGGTGAGCAGTAGCTCGTCAATATCGGTTGATAAACAGATTTATTGCAGCCGCAATGAAGCTTTTTGCAACATACATAAATTTTAGTCATGTGAGTGCGAACAGTGCAAGAATGTGACTGCGCTCGGCTTTGTCACAAGGCCAAGTCTCGATCAGACAGAAAGACTACCAATATGTTCAAATCATGATGAAAACCATTATCGATGGCAGCCGATGTTGAATGGGCAATGGATCAAAATGAGCGTCAACGGAGGGTCAACGATTTGTGGTCGTGTAAGTACAGTAATTGAACCACAATTTGGTCACTGTGATGGATAACCGATATGTTGGCAGCCTTTAACGGCAAAAGAGCCAGCGACATGCTCCCTGCCGCATCCTGAGAATGAGTGCCAACAGAGTGTCCATGATAGTTAGCTTCGCATCTTGGGTAGTTTATTTTCCGATTGGTTGTAGACATCCATATGTCAGATATTGACAGCCTTTACTGGGCAACACTCAAGTGACATGCTCTCTGACACATCCAGAGAATGAGCATCAATGGAGCATCAAGAATTTTTAGCTTCGCATCTTGGGTAATTTATGTTCCGATTGGTTGTAGACATCCATGTCTCAGATATTGACAGCCTTTACAGGGAAAAACTACAGTGTCATGCTCCCTGCCACATCCTGAGAATGAGTGTCAACCATGCGTCAACAATATTTAGCTTCACATCTTGGGTAATTTATGTTCCGATTGGTTGTAGATATCCATTTTTCAGATATTAACAGTCTTTACAGGGAAAAACTACAGCGACATTCCCCCTGCCACATCCTTAGAATGAGCGTCAACCGAGCGTCAACAATGTTTAGGTTTGCATCTTGGGTAATTTATCTTCCGATTGGTTGTAGACATCCATTCCTCAGATATTGACAGCCTTCACTGAGAAGAGCTGCAGCGACAAGCTCCCTGCCGCATCCTGAGAACGAGCATCAACAGAGCATCAACAATTTGTAGCTTCGAATCTTGGGTTATTCATTTTCCGATTTGTTGCAGACATTCATTTATGAAATCTTGGAAGCCTTTACAGGGAAAAGCAACAGCGACATGCTCCCTGCCGCATCCTGAAAACCAGCGTCAACGGAGCATCAACAGCTTTAGTTGTTGCATATTTGGTGATCAAGGCATCGCGCTGATCTTTGCGCTCATAACGGAATTATTGACTGCCGTGCTAGACAAAAATAAAATGCATCAAAGGTAAAATACCGATTCCAAATTAAAACGGTATTGCAAGCTGCACAGCATGCAAAAACGTATGCATGGTTGTTGAACACGCGATTTTGATAAGATACTATTCACATACTCCAAAAGCAAGAGCCTTAATTGGATCTATGAATGGACCCACTGGGCGACCCGCTGACAACCCGCCCAATTCAGACAGGTTGGGAGTTTACCATCAAACCATACCCGAATTGACAGTTCAGGTTTATTGACAGTTCAGGTTTATTGACAACCCGGACCGCCAATTTGGCAACGGCTCGGGTTGGACCCAGACCCAGACCCGAAGTGATGGTCCGGAACCAGTGCTAACACTAGTATGGACGAGGTCGGGCATCGAGAGGTCGGTCACAATGCAGGGAATATGTTGAAACAGTTGAATCCTCGGTGAACCTGGCACAACGAGAGTTTGGCATCGGCTGCCCTGGTTTTGGCATCGCTGAGCATTCTGTATAAGTTGTGATCCCACCGGGGGTGCTGCTCTTGAGGAGGGACATAATCTCCAACTTCGTTCTTTGGACACTCGCAACAGAAACAGACATCCCACTCGAGATTTTGTAGGTCACTATACTCTGGGCCATCAGCAAGCCATCCCGCTAAAACCAGTTTCCAATGCCTGAAGTTGCCATCTGCACAGAGAACATCATAATACCCGCTCTTGGCGCTGGGATTTTGTTCCAAGGTGAGAGGCTGGAGTACCTGCCGGAGTACTGCATTCAGCACCTCTCGGTTTGTTTACCACCTCCCATCCAGCCACCGCTGTGGAATATTGCGGTTCTTGATCGTAATCGGCTGGAGAGCGATATGTATGACACCGTGCATTGTCGGCATCTGGTGGATCTTCGAAGACAGATTGCCAATTATGATGAATTCAGACGACTCTTTCTTGTCGGCAGCAAAATTCGGGAGCTGTTTTCCGTCGGACATGAAGATCATGGGAACCAGTGTATCCCCCACTGAGCGTTGACTTGACGTCAAATGGCATGGTATTATCCTCGAGTATCTCTCCTTACCTGTGTCTCCCACCTCCAGCCCACAGTGTGCAATATGGTATAGAGGCGTTTTGGTGGCGTATCGCCATTAAAGCAACAGGAAGGGGCGTAAATTCAATGCTGGGTGTAAGCAGTCTGCCGCATCAACCATCTCATGCTTTGGACGATGGTTTGACTCCAGTAGTTCATATGGCATTGGTGATTGTCATTCCATCTCATATCCTTGGGAGTGTGTAGTTCCTACTACCTGAGAGCCTGTTCATCTGACATACTAGTGATGAGCTTCTGGATGCCATCCCCGTTTCTGAAGCTTGCGCAACGCAGAGAGGTGTTTTCTTCCTTCAGCACAGTGTCATAGAACGTCTTCATGCCCTGCTTCTTGATCCCACACTGGATATATTTCTACTCTTCATGGGTTGCAAATGGGTAGTAGGGATTGTTTTGTAGATTCATCTCAAGGCAACCCTGAGCTTTGTGTTTCCATGGCTGAGGGATGTGATAGCTCAGCGTATTGCCGGCACCGGGGTGTGTTTCCGTCATCGGCAGAGAAGGCGCCAGGGGTTGAGACTCCAACTCTGAAATGATTTCAACCTGTTCGAGGTAGGGACACGGTCCAAGTCTTCAACCGAATCTTTGTCAGCGTTGAATTCATGATGCCAAGCGGGTTCAACGCATCCGGGTGCATTGCGAAAAGTCAGATTCTCGTGGTGTGCAACTTGAAGGTGATCAACATGGTGTAATTTGATATGTTGAAGTGACCTGCTGTCTGAGGTGAACTTCTTTCGGCATGAATATTCAGGCCAATCAAAAGGGGTCCTCTCCGGCATTGTTGATGACAGGCAAGGAGTGGAGTATACACTGTAGAAATGGACGACAGTTGGTGCTGGGCCTGAGCAACCTGGTGTGGGTATAAGCTCATGATACTTTCAGCTAACTTGAGAGATTTATTGAGCCTCAACACCATCGCAAGGAGGTTCCTCACATGCCAAGAGTTGCAAAAACGCTGCATGTGCGATGTCCCATAATACTATGAATGAAATGAAACCAATACAAAACCCATAAATAGAAGAAACCCTGAGCCATCCACAAACCTTGCGATGTGTGTAATAATTGATGCCTGAGAGAGATAGACTACAACAAGGGATTCGAACAAGCCAAGAACCGAACACTGACCCGAACCCAACAACCATCGCCTTCTCTGCACTGCGAGAACTGGTTGGTTCCTCACCTACAGACCGATCCAGGAGCGCTTCTGGGAGAAGGACATCGGGGACAGGGACATCGGGGAGACTGTCGCCTCCTGCCAATTCGCCAACAAGCTGCTGATCCGCATCCACATCCGACGTGTTTCCGGCTGCCTCAGCTTCTTGCCAAGTTGGCACTGCCGGGCGAGGATTTCGCGGCGTCACATACCCCTAAAACTCCAGGCCACACAGGGTATGAGTCACCAGAGTTCATGGTCGTAGGTGAGGCTCGGGGTTTGTTGCAGTGGGGCAGGCGCAAGAGCATGTGGCCGTGGGTGATGCTCGCGCATCTGCTCACCCTGCTCAGGTAGCATGATCGGCTGATTGTCCACCATGGTATCTACATCATCAGCCGAGGTATTTACCATCTCTCCTGGGCCAATCATCCGATGTTCATTTCCATCATCATCATCCTCATCCTCCTTCTCATCCGCATCCTCCTCCTTCTAATCTTCCTCCTCTTCAACTTCCTCCGATTCATCTTCCTCCTCATCGCCATCGTCCATGTCCATATCCACATCTCCGCCTAAATCAACGCCGTACAGTGAGTCCACAACATCCTCCATGCATATATCCACAACAGAATCATGTTCTGAGTCATATTTGCCATCCAACTCCTCAGTAGAGTCTGAACCATCAACTGAGGAAATTGACATGGGAGGCAATGCTTCTGGCTCTGAATATACCTGCTCTAGTTCACCCTCTGTGTCCATGTCTGCGTCATACATTTCCTTCTGTAACTGCAAATCAACGGCACCAGAGATATGATCTCCCCCTGGGGTTTGTATAACCATACCTTTCCCTTTACCGTTTCCCTTGCCCTTCCCCTTCCCTTCCACTGTTGTCTTCCCCTTCCACGTCCCTTTCCCCTTCCCATCCTTCATTCCCTTCCCTTGCCCAGTCCATTTCTCAACACCCTGCATCCCCTCCTCACCGGTACCATCCTCATTATCATTCCCATGGCCATGACAGCTCCATCCACTGCACGGCGCTCCCGCATGGGCCCAGTTCGCATCATGATCATCGTCGTCAATTATCTCAACCCAATTCAGAGGTCTAACGGCCAGGAAGTGGCCTGGCTTGCACTGCCGGTAGCTTGGCGGCTCAATCATTGCCTGGGGATCATCGCTACCATACCAAGAGCAACGCTCGCCAGTGTGTTTAGCCTTGCCTGAGCTGGTTGTCGGCGGATTGTAGCGATCAATTTGATCCCCAAAGGCATGGGGGTTGTCCCACCTCCAATTGTTCATTTAGTTGTGAGTTTTGTCAAACATTTGCCCCACATATGAGTGGAAGGCTGCCCACCACCCCCGGAAAGCCGAACACCTGCTCCTACTGTGAGGCCACATCAGCTTGAATTGTGAAAAGTGGCGAGTCGTAACTGGATCAAGAACAATTATATCATAAAGAGGTCCCATGCCCTTTCATCTTTGATGCCGCAACTATTGTATATCAATATGGGTCCACAGATGTGTACGGAGATGAATCCCTTTATATGATCCGGATCCAATGACAGATGTCGATTTATAACCATTGTCGGCATTTGTGCCCTAGCAGTTGAATTGCATATACTGGTCTCAGCCGGAGACGGGGATGTCTTGTACATCCGGAGGCAGAGATGTCTTGTACAGTCTGAGACGGAGATGTCTTGTATGGCCGGAGACGGAGATGTCTTGTATGGCCGGAGACGGTGATGTCTTGTATGGCCGGAGATGACTGTTGACTGTGGTACAAGCTGATGGCATTCAGCCGTACTAGTACGTTAATATATATACTGGCCTTGTGGCCCTCGTAGATAGAATACAATCAAGCATCACTATGATCACTATTTCATCAGGTTATGAGCCCGGCGTCCGCTACAATCTTTACTCCAAAAATACTCTATTTATATCTTACAATTAAGAGCCTCAAAAACCCTTACCCACTCACAACCATCCCTGCTCATCAGCCGCAACACCATCACAATCCATCACTCTCCATCGTCACCTTCCTAACCTCCTCCACTCTAAAACACATGTCAAACGAAACATTCAAGACTGATCATGGCAATGTTCCCAAGTTGACCGAGGAAAACAACCCTGTCTGGAAGCAAAAGATTCGCGGAGTCCTCATCGCCAAGAAAGCCTACAATATCGTCACCAGCGTTGAACTCCTCCCTCTCGGCAACGGCGTAGCCCTAAGCCCTCTACAAAAACGATGGCATGACCGAGCCAATAAGGCACTAGCACAAATACACCTCGGATGCTGCAACGAACTTTTTCCACTCTTCGATGATATCGACGACCCCGTGGAAATGTGGGAAGCACTTAGTGACCGACTTGACAATGCCTCAACAATACTCGGCCACACCCAAGTCCTGCAGAAGTTCACCGCCTCTCGACCATCGCCAGATGAAACGGTCACCCAGTACATTACAAAATTAAGCGCCTTCCGCAAGGAGCTAATCGGCACAACCAAAAATATCACCGATAACGCCATGAAGCTACATATCTTCACTACCCTATCAAATTCATATGAAACGACCATCCAAATCCTGGAACTGCGGATCCCTGCTCCCATGGCCCAGCAGTGTATGGATGCGATCCGCGAATATGCCGAGCGAACGTCCCTAACCAAAGACATCAGAGATGCATTCACCGGAGCGGTCCTATACTCCTGTGGCGGAAATCGTGGTTGTGGCAGTGGCTGTAGCCGCAGTGGACATGGTGGTGGACGCGGAGGTGGAGAAGGAAACGGATGCCAGAAGCACAAATGCACATACTGCAAAATGGACAATCATACCACTGAAGCATGCGGAAAGAGAAAGCACGCCGAAAACGACACAAACACCGGCGGTACAACCACCAGCGGTACAATCACCGGCGGTACTAACACCGGCGGTACAAACACCAGCGGTACAAACACGGGCGGTACAAACACCAGTAGTACAAACACCTCCACGAACGACGAACGTACTTGCGACCACTGCGGTCTCTCAGGACACTTCAAGTGCGACTGCATGCACTTCAAACGTGCCCGGGATGAATGCTACAAAGTCAACAAGGGCACTGCATCACTAGCCACAGCCGGAAATCGCAACCTAATCTGACTGGCTGATAACGCGACCGCTCTCACCGCAGCCCCTGCTCCAGCTGCATGGGTCATCGATTCCAGAGCATCTCACCATATGTGCAATGACCGCACCAGATTCAACTCAATAAAGAAACTTTGTCAGCCAATAGTCATTGAGCTCAGAGATGATAACAAAGTCACAGTGAACCATCATGGACTCGATAACGTTTCACAGGAGTAGGAAGTGAATGCTCTCTACACGCCTATGTTCCGGCTCTCGCTTCTCTCCATCAATCAATTGGACACAGCTGGGTACACATCCACATTTGGATGCGGCAAGTGCTGCATATCATCTCCATCAATCACCATCACAGGCAATTGGGTCAATGACCTCTATATCGTATCTCCCGCAACTGCACTCACTTCGACAGTACCAAGCATATCTATGAAGTCCACTTGAAGAAAGGAGAAGAGAAAAAGAGCATCATCGAGCGCACATATCACCGTACAATCAATCGTGCACTCCACCGAGCCTACTACAAGCTCACTCCTCACCGTCTCTCCAAGTGCAGCCAGCACCGTAACTCAAAGTCCACCTTCCACCGAATCTCCAAAGCCACTCACAACCCCAGAATCACGACTCTGGCATCGCCGCCTAGCCCACATTCATCCCACTGCCCTACGATCTCTCATTGTCGGATATACAAAAGACGACTCAATGTGCATCGCATGCATTCAGGCCAAGCACAAGCAGAAGATCAACAAAGTCAAGACCAAGCGCACTACAAAGGCATTTGAACTCATACATTCGGACGTATGTGGACCATTCTCCACGCCCACCTCCGCTGGCCATCGCTAATATATCCTATTCATTGATGACTACCTACGATACACCTCCATTTGGGTCCTTCCAGATAAGAATTCAAAGACATGCACTTCAGCCTACCAGTCATTTCAGGCCCGAGTTGACTCCATGGGATCCAAAGTGAAACGATTTCAGTGCCACAATGGCCGGGGAGAATATGACAATAAGACCTTCCGACTGGTACTCGCTGCTCATGGCACAACATACGAACCATGTCCTCCCGAGGCTCACCATAAGAATGGCGTTGCCTAACGCATAATCCAGACCATCACCGAAAATGCACGATCCATGATGATTCACTCCCAGGCGCCACTTGTCTTTTGGGGAGAAGCAGTCAATACCGCAGTTTACCTCTACCAGTGAACCCCAAACGAAGGCCTAACGAAAAGATACGACCACAACGGCTATCAAGCACAATATCCAACTCCATACGAGATGCTGCAAGCATTTGGCAAGCCCTCTCACGACAATGATGGCAATGAAATCTCGTACAAAGCTCCTCTCCACCACCTTCGGCGATTCGGCTGCTACGTCAGTCAACTTATCCCCGAGCTGCAATGCCATGGAAAATTCAGCCCAGGATCCAAGCCATGTATGATGGTCGGTTACATGCACAATTCGACTACACGTTGGAGAATATGGGACCCAGCATTCCGAGTAGTAAGATTGCAGTCCGATGTCATTTTTGACGAGGAATGGAATGCCCATGCTTCATGCCTACAAGGAGACCAAACAGACATCTTCGAGCTGCCAGAAGAGACGGACTATATCGAGGAAATCGACAGTGGAGATGGATTTCTCCAAGCACAAGACTATGAAACAGGTGGTGATGGACTTCTCCATGACCACGCAGGAACCAGTCGAACAGGTGAAGGCCATGGACATGATCATCGTGATTGTACTGACGATGATACAGACCACTATCTGCCCGACGCTGACAACCGTCGAAGTCTCCCTGCAAGACCAGGTGTGAGATCACGTCCTCCTGACGAGGAAGATGCACCACTGGTGTCCAGAGAAACCATCGTCCACAATCGTCATCTCCACCGCGAAAATGACAAAGCCTGCCAAACTGCGGCCATGACCACGCAGTGTTGCCAACCACAGCCACCACGCACGAATCGTGTCACAAGAAGTCAGGTTAAGATCTCCGCAAATGCACTAATTATCATGGCAAAGGCTCTCAGATCAACATCCATCAACAGCGATCCATTCACATACGTGGAGGCCATGAACAGCCCACAACGAGACGACTGGAAACGAGCAATGGAGGAGTAATGCACATCGATCCTGCTCAATAACACATTCACAACCATCAACTCCCGGGAAGCAAGGTAATTGCGAGTCAAGCCAATTGGCTCCAAATGGGTCTACAAGACGAAGCATAATCCTGACGGCACCATACGATACAAAGCACGCATAGTAAGTAAAGGCTATGAACAAACAGACTTCTAAAACCTATGCACCTGTCGGAAAACTCACCACTTGTTGGTATCTCATCTCCCTGGTCGGAAAACATGGCTGGAACCTCGATCATTTGGATGTGGTCACTGCCTTTCTCAATCCCGAGGTCAATGACGATGATATCTATATGACCCTGCCCAAAGGCTGGGTGGAAGGACTCAACACACCTACGATCACTGTCCGACTATAGAAGGCACTTTACGGTCTCATACAAGCACCACGACTTTGGCACAACGATATTAACACCTTCTTGCACTCGCTCGAGTTCACACAGTCCCAGGCCGACCCCAACCTCTATCCCCGCAGCGATGGTATTCTGATGCTTCTGTACGTCGACACTATCTCAATGTTGTACACAAAAGACGCTACCAAAGCTGCGATCGAAGTTTAGGCCAGGCTCTCGGAAAAGTACAAGATCACCAATCTCGGCCCAGCACGCCAATCCCTCGGCATCGAAATCCACCGCGAGGAAAACGGAACCGGCATCAGTCTTGGCCAGAAGGCTTTCATCACCACGATTCTGAAACGGTTCAACTTGCAGAATGCTCACGATGTATCAACTCCAATGGATCCTAATGTGAAGCTAGATCTGGCCGAGGATCGGGGGGAGAAAGAACTAAAAGATATCAAGTGCTACCAGGCAATTGTCGGCTCATTGATGTACGCAGCACTTGCAACTCGGCCCGATATCTCATTCGCAGTCGCTGCACTCTGCCGATACAATTCCTGCCCTCTCACCAGCCATCTCACTGCTGCCAATAGAGTCCTCCAGTATCTCAAATCCACAGCCAACTTTCGACTACACTTTAGCAGCAGCAGCTGCACTAATCAACTCACTGGATACACGGACTCCGATTGGGCCAATGATAGTGCCGACCGCAAATCTCGATGAGGTGATGGATTCATTCTCAGCACCGGAGCTGTCTCATGGCAATCGCGAAAACAAGATCTCATCGCTATGTCAACTCTCAAAGCCGAATACATCACCTGCTCCGAGGGCTCACATGAAGCGAAATGGCTGCTCCAGCTCCACCGAGATATACACGGCGAAGACACATCACCGCTCCCGATCAATTGCGACAATGAAGGCGCACTTAGTCACATCACAACTGGAATCATAAAACATTGCACGAAGCATATCGATGTTTGCTATCACAATAGTCGAGACCTCCATGCCCGCAAGATAGTTGACTACTCCTATGTGCATATGAACGAGAATGTGGCAGATATACTAACCAAGGCCTTGTCGAAGGATAAGCACGAGAAATTCACAAAGGCGATGGGGCTATGGTAATAGAGGTCAATTTAAGGTTGTTTCACTTTTTGGGCACGTGGATTTCTTTGTTTCCTAATGGATGGCCATCCTCAGGCTCCAGCAGTACTCTTTCCCTGCTCACTCTCGCAGGGTTTTAAGGAGGCTGTTATGAGAATCACTTTGTTTCATTCTTGTCATTTTGTTTTGTTTCTTCCTCTACGGTGTATAACAAGAGGGGGGGAGTATTGCATATACAGGTCTCAGCCGGAGACGGAGATGTCTTGTACAGCCGGACGCGGAGATGTCTTGTACAGTCGGAGACGGAGATGTCTCGTATGGCCGGAGACGGCGATGTCTCATATGGCCGGAGATGACTGTTGACTCTGGTACGAGCTGATGGCATTCAGCTGTACTCGTACGTTCATATATATACTGGCCTTGTGGCCCTCTTAGATAGAATACAATCAAGCTTCTCTATCATCACTATTTCAACAAGTTGCCCTCCCCTTGCCTTGGTGGCTGCCCTTTGGAACCATCACTGTGAGTTGAAAATGAATCTACATCCGATGTATAAGCATTAAGATACAGTTGCATGTAGCAGAAGGAAGCCCAGGGGGAATGTACAAAGTTGTGTAGGTTATCGGGTGTGTTTTGGAACAAGAGGCGTTGTTTTGCACAAGTCACATGATGTTGGGATTGTTCAGGATGCTGGTGGTGTGTTCAATATGGGAGGAAAGGAAAATGGAGGTGTAGGCGGGAAGATGGTATATATATACTCGAGTTGCTGCGATTTCTTGGTTCACCTTGTTTCGTTGGTTAACGAACACACAATGGCCCAGCCTTCATCTTGCACAGCCACCAGGCGTCTTATGAATAAGAAGCCTCAAAACGAGATTTATTCAACGCGGAGAGGGAACTTTACGACGCCGGGCGTTGCTTTGCATCACACACCACTTTAACCACTTAGACTTCATCCATCTCGGAGCAAACGGAGTAGTTCTTGGAATATCCCAACTGGGCAACCATCCAACGAGGTTAGCAACGCGCCTAGCGGTGGAAGGAGCACACATAACTGATGTCATCGGGTAGGGAACACCTCAGTGTTCGCTTTGCAATGTATTTAGCTCTGCCAGAGGGCGATTACCACTGGGAAGCTGAAGATATACATAATCGATAGTTCGAAGTATTGTGCCCAGAACGAGTGCAATTCTATGATAACTGTGCCAAGACAGCATAAACACCCTTCAAGCTGTGCAAATAGACCTTCAGACATTCCTGTAACAGTGAATATCAATGTCATCAGCAACAACGCTAGTTTCCGTCTGAAACACCAGGGTGTTCCGGACAGCTCTGATGGCTGTGACGGAACCTCGTACCCTCTGACGGAGAATTACACGCTTCCCGTCGCACAGGCGACGGGTTGCGTTGCATACTTACCTCCATTACTTTGCGCCTGGTATACGCACCATCAGAACGACACGTGTGTTACACTCTTCGCAGGGCTGCAGTAATGCTGTAGCCGTTTACTCAACGCCTGGCAATGTTTATGCCTTTCTTCGGCCGATAGCCACATTGTACCTCCCGCTATATCAGATGCCGCACTCGCCCCATATATGTTTAGCTTTGAGATTTTGTCACATATTGCTATACAGTCTTCGCTTCGGATACATCGCTTGCCATTGCATTTGCTTCGCCATTATCATATTTTACACGTCTGAAGTATACAGTCTAACCTTCACAGTCTCTAGTACTATGCCCTTAGTCCTCCACATTCTGCGTTGATCCATCATCGGCTTGCAATGCTTATTCTTCCTCATCCGCATCCGCATCGTCGCCATCCTCGCACTCATACCCGTCGACATCACTGGTCTCTGGGTCAAACCTACTATGCCCTCAGTCCTCCACATTCTGCGTTGATCCATCATTGGCTTGCGAGGCTTCTTCCTCCTCATCCGCATACGCATCGTCGCCGTCCTCACCCTCATACCCGTCGACATCACTGGTTCCCAGGTCAAACCTCTCAAGTTCAGTCGAGGGCCGTCATCGCCGGCTGGCGGTGGGGATGGCATCGCGCGCGTCGCTTTCATCACCTTCATGTTCGTAATCCCTGCCGCCCCCTGGCATCCCGAAATGTGGTTCGTCATCCAGGCAATTGTTGTCTATCGGGATGTTTGGGTCAGTGCTTCCGATCTCAGGCTCCTCAAGCGCCACTTCGGAGGTCAAATAATCAAGAAGAATTGCATTGTCAACACGTGCTGCTTCCACACTGATCACCACGGCAGGGGTTGGGTTCTCCGCCTGTCGGATCTGACTCTTGACTGTGGCAAGAGTGTTTTTATACACCCTCTGTTGGTAGCTCTCCGGTAGTGTGTTCCAGGTATTCATCAAGAATGGATATGTGTCTGAACCGCCAGGCGAGGTTAACAACTGGCAACCCGTTGCAGCGCAGTTGGATGCGTTCTCACCACCGTCATTCTTGTAATTGAAGTAGTTCGAGCGATCAGGTCTGTCCGCTTACAGCTTTGACTTGGAAGCTTTCGGATGAACGCCTTTGTTTTTTTGCCACTCCAGGAGAGCATGGCGCAACGCGGTGCAGGTAAACATGATCAGTGGCGAGGGTATATGACCGTCCTAGTCGTCAATCATGGAAGTATAGAATCCATCAGCATACCTAGCGCGGGTATTCGCCCGATGATAAAATTTGATGTAGATAAACTGCGGGATTGCTTCTGCCAGGAAGTAAAGTGGATGCTGGCTATTCGTTAGCAGCTTTCGACACTCTCTGCATTGGATTTGGACCGCATACACCACCTTCCACATGCTCTGCTAAAGGGAAAAGATTCTTATCGTCTGCCAGAAGGGAATCAATGAATTCCAAATGCTCTGCATTGGATTCAAAGTGGTGGAGATCATATAGCTCTGCCATATTGTCCGTTGCTGATGGAATAAAATGGGATTTAACCTTATTGACTTGTGGGCGAACATGGTACCGGTTTGAGCGTGTAATATCCAACATGGGCTGTTGCTTCAGCATACCTCTTTCACAATCTCCTTTGTGTGTGCCTCAAATGCTATGGACCAAATGTTGTTTTGCTGCATTGCGTTGTTCCAGTACGTCTCTATTATCTACCAATGTGGGGCTTCAGCTAATGCTTTCGCAATGCGTCCTGTTGCATAACTTACCGTCTCCAAGTTGCTTGCACTCATACACAGCAGTCTGTTCCACATGTAGAGCTCCAGGAGTCTGCCCGTTGCAAATACAAGACGCGTCATGTCGGAGTGACCAAATCGATGAATGCTGCGACTGCCGGAGACCATTGATTGAGGTGTAGACACCACCTGCGTTTGCAATTGCCACTGCCTCTGTCTCTGATTCATTTTGGTAGATCGCATTTGCAGTGGATTTGTAATGATCGCGCGGGCTTCAGGATTAGGGATGGGGTAGGCAGGTTTCCAAGAGCACTGAGAGGAGTGGGAGTGCTAGCAATGCCGGATGCAGGGCTGGATACAACGCGACGCGTTGAGTCTGTCTGTGACGTTCTGCTGGGTGCTGGTGTGTTACGACTACTTGTACCCGGCGTGGCGGTTTGAGTAATTATTGACCGTCGCTGTGTAGCGGACGTGGTGATATCTGCAACGCGAGAATTGTTCAGCGAAGATGAGAGGGTGGAGTTCTGACCTTGGATTGTGGAGGCTACGGAACTCCCTCCTTGAGAGGAATCCATCTCGCCAGCCGGTACAGAAACGCGTCTCTTAGCAGGGGGAAGTTGAGAATTCCCCGAAGGCCCACGCTTTTGTTGATTCTGACGATTAGCAAGACTTCGAACAATTCATACGACTGGAGACGTGACGGGGTGAGTGCTTTGGAAAGGCATAATCCGATATGGATGTTCGACGTTACGAGTGTAGGAATAATTTCCCCTGCATGCGTATGCAGTGGCAGGCTAGGTAGACTCCTATTTGAGCGACCATGGAGGGATTCGACAAAAAAGGGAGGCGCAGTGTAGACCGCGCTAAACTCAAACCCTGACAATACTCCGGGACGAGATCCCTTCAAAATCATTCAATTATGGGGTTAACAGCCATCAGATTAAACTCAGATTGAATTCAGATTGAACTCAGCATTGATATTCACTGTTACAGCAACGTCTGAAGGTCTATTTGCACTACCTCAAGGGTGTTTATGCCTTCTTGGCGCGATTATCATTGTATTGCACTCGTTCTTGGCACAATACTTCGAACTATCGATTGTGTATATCTTCAGCTTCCCGGTGGAAATCCCTCGTTGGCAGAGCTAAAAGCATAGCAAAGCGAACAATGACGTATTCTCTATCCCATGACATCAGTTGCGTGTGCTTGTTCCACCGCTAGGCGTTGGTAGCCGTGTTGGATGGTTGCACTGTTGGGACAACTTGAGAACAACTCAGTTTGCTCCGAGATGCACGAGGTCTGAGCGGTACAAGTGGTATGTGATGCCAAAGCAACGCCGGGCGTCGCAAACTATTGTCACCGCGACTACTAGATCTCGTCTCGAGGCTCCTCATTCATGAGGTGCTTGGTTGTTGTGCAAGATGATGGCTGGGCCGGTTTGTGTTCATTGACCAACAACACGCAGGATATGAAACAAATCGCAGGAACTCGAGTATATATCTCCCTTCTTCCCGCCTACACCTCCGTTCTCTTTTCTTCCCGCCCACACCTCCATTCTCTTTTCTTCCCGTATTAGACACACCGCCAGCATCCTGAACTATCTTGACATCACATGACTTGCACAAAACAACGCCTCTCGTTCCAAAACACACCCAATAACCTACACAACTTTGTACGTGCAGTCTGGGCTTCCTTCCGCTGCGTTCAACTGTAACATAATGCTAACGCCACGGATGTAGATTCATTTTCAACTCGCAGCGATGGCACCAAAGGGCAGCTGCTAAGGAAAGGGGAAGGCAACTGCTAGGGGAAAAATGCTGACATCGGTTATAAATCGACTGCTGTCGTTGGATCGGGACCGTAAAAAGGGTTTCATCTCGGAACACATCTGTGGACTCATACGGATATACAATATTTCCGGCGTCAAGTATGAGAGGGCCTGGGACCTCTTTTATGATATAATATTTCTTGATCCAGTCACGACTCGCCACTTTTCATAATTCCAGCTAATGTGGCCACACCGCAGGAGCAGGAGTTCACCTTTTCGGGAGTGCTGGGCAGCCTTCCGCTCATCTATGGGGCAAATATTTGACAAAACCCACGACCAAATGAACAATTGGAGGTGGGACAACCCCCGTGCCTTCGGGGTTCACGTCGATCGCTCCAATCTGCAGACGACCAGCTCGTGAAAGGTTAAACGCAATGGCAAGCGTTTCTCTTGGTAAGGTAGCGATGATCTCAGGGCAAAGATTGAGCCGCCAAGCTGCCAGCAGCACAAGCCAGGTGACTTCCTGGCCGTTAGACCACTGAATTGGGATGAGATAATCGACAAAGATGATGATGATGAGAACTGGGCGGATCCCGGAGCGCCAAGTGGTGGACGGGGCCGTCCTGGCGATGACAATGACAATGACAATGGCGAGGGTTAGGAGGACATGCAGGGCGGTGAGGAAGGGACCGGGGAAGGGAAGGGAACAAAGGATGGGAAAGGGAATGGGAAGGGGAAGGGGAAGGGAAGCGGCAAAGGGAAACGTATTGTTAAACAAACCCCAGGGGGAGATGATATCTCTCGTGCCGTTGGATTGCAGTTGCAGAAGGAAATGTCAGAGGCAGACTTGGACACGGAGGGCTAACTAGAGCGGGTATATTTAGAGCTGGAACCATCACCCGCCGTGTCAATTTCCTCAGATGATGATACCGACTCTATCGAGTCGGATGGCGAATATGACTCAGAACATGATTCTGATGTGGATATGCGCATGGCGGATGATGTGGACGCGCCGGACGGCGTTGATTTAGACGGCGATGTGGATATAGAATAGGAAGGTGACGATGAAGAGGAGGAAGATGAAGAGGAGATAGATGAAGAGAAGGAAGATGAGGAGGAGGAGGAGGAGGAGGAGGATAAGGATGAGAATGATGCCAAAGAACCTCGGACGATTGGCCAGGGAGAGATGGTAAATACATCAGCTGACGATGTAGATACCATGGTAGACGATCAGCGAATCGTTTTACCTGAGCAAGGCCAGGAGATGCGCAAGCATACCCCATGGCCACAACCTCCGGCGCCTGCCCCACAACCACGAACTCCGGAGACTCATCCCCTCAGTTGGCTGGAGCATTTGGGGCTTGTGACGCCTCAAAAGCCTCGCCCGGTGGTGCCAACTCTGCGAGAAGCTGAGGCAGCCGGAAACACCTCCGATGTGGATGTGGATCAGCAGCTGCCGATTGAATTGGCAGGTGGCGACATTCTCCCCAATGTCCATCTCCCCGATGTCGCCTTCCTTGAGGCACGCCCGGATTGTTCTGTAGGCGACGAGTGAACCAGTCCTCGTGTTGCAGAGGAGGCGATGGTTGTTGCCTTCGGGTTAGGGTCGGGTTCTTGTCTTGTTTGTGTCCTTTGTTCTAATCTATCTATCTCAGGCATTGATTATTACACACGTCACGAGGTTTTTGGATCGCTCAAGGTTTATTTTATTTATGGGTTTTGAATTGGTTTCATTTTATTGGGTTTATTTTATTCATGATACTATGGGACATCGTGCATGCAGCGTTTATGCAACTCCTGGCGTGTAAGGAACCTCCTTGTGATGGTGTTGAGGCTCAATAAGTTAGCTGAAAGCATTGTGAGCTTGAACACGAGGCTGCTCTGGCCCGGCGCCAACGTTCTGTCCTTTCTACAGTGTATACTGCACTCCTTGTGTGTCGTGGACAATTCCACAGAAGACCCCTTTCCGTTGCCCCGAATTTTCATGCCGAAAGATGTTCACCCCAGACAGCTGGCGACTTAAACATATCAAATTACACCATCCTGAACACCTTCAAGTTGCACGCCAGAAGAATCTGACTATTCGCAGAGCGCCCCGACGTGTTGAACCCGCTCAGCATCGTGAATTCAACGCTAACAAAGATTAAGTCGAAGACTTGGACGAGGTTCCCTACCTCGAGCATGTTGAAAACATCGCAGACTCGGAGTCTCAACCACCGCCACCTCTGCCGCCGATGGAAATATACCTCAGCGCTGGCGCTCCGCTGATCAATTACATTGCTGAGCCATGGGAACGCGACGCTCAGGGCTGCCTTGAGACCAACCTACAAAACAATCCCTACAACCTGTTTGCGACGCGTGAAGAGTACAAATATATCCAGTGTGGGATCAAGAAGGAGGGCATGTAGACGTACTATGACGACGTGTTGAAGGAAGAAAACACTGCTCTGCGTTTCCCAAGCTTCCAAAATGGGGATGGCATCCAGAAGCTCGTGGCTAGCATGCCAGATGATCAGGCTCTCGGGGAGTGGGAACTACACACTCTCTACGATATGAGATGGAATAACACTCACCAACGCCCTATCAAATACTGGAGTCGAGACATCATCAAAAGCATGAGATGGTTGATGCGGCAGCCAGCCTATTCCGAGCATCTCATTTTCGCCACTCAGCGTTGCTTTAACAGCGATATGCCCCCGAAACGCCTCTATATTGAAATGCACACTGCGGACTGGGGGTGGGAGACCCAGGTAAGGAGAGATACTCGAGGATAATACCGTGCTAATCAACGTTTTGTCAACGCTCAGAGTGGGGGATACACTGGTTACCTTGATCATCATGTCCGACGGAACACATCACTCGAATTTTGCTGGCGACAAGAAAGAGTGGCCTGTATCTATGACAATTGGCAATCTATCTTCGAAGATCCGCCAGATGCCCTCAACGCACAGCGTCATAATGGTCGCTCTCCTACCAATTCCAATCATGAACCGCAATATTCCTTGGAAGCGGCTGGATGAGCAGCAGCAAACATACCGAGAGGTGCTGAACGAAGTACTCCGGCGGTTACTCCAGCCACTCACCGTTAAACAAAATCCCAGCGCCGGGAGCAGGTATTACGACGTTCTGTGTGCAGATTGCAACTTCAGGTGTTGCAAACCGGTTTTAGCAGCATTGCTTGCAGATTGCCCAGAGTATAGCAACCTACATCATCTCGAGCGGCATGTATGTTTTTGGTGCGAGTGTCCAAAGAACGAACTTGGAGATTATGTGCATCCTGACAAGCAACACCCCCGGCGGGATCACAACCTATACCGAACGCTCAGCGATGCCATCACCAAGACAGCCGATGCCAAACTCTCGTCGCACCATGTTCACCGAGGATTCAACGTGTTTCGACATATTCCCTGTATTGTGAGCAACCTCCCTAAGCCCGACCTCCTCCATACATTGCAGATCGGCATGCTTGACCACCTCCAGAAGTGGATTTTCCACATCATGAAGACACACGAATGGCTCGACAAGTACAATGTAACCTGGTTATCCGTGCCTGCGTACCACGACCTCACACCATCAATCAAGTCACCTTAGGAAGTTTCTCAATGGAATGGGAAGGAGATGAAGGAAATGAGCCGGTACCTGCTTGGAGTTGTAACCCTGTCTCTACGAGGTGGAAACCCCGCTCAGCGTCCCATATTCAATCGTGCAATTGAGAGGGCACGGGCATTGTTAAAATTCTATATGTATGCTCGATATAAATCTCGCGATGATGGAACATATGAGCTACATGGAGGACGCCTTGGATCGTTTTCACATCTTCAAAGATGTTTTCTTAGTTGGGCGAGCCGGCAAAAAGGCAAAGGCAAAAGCCAATGACCTGAGAACGGAACTCGTGAAGAAGCGAAAGGTAGACGAGGAAACAAATGCTGAAACTTGGACGCCGTCCAAGAAGCGGCGCGAAATGAATGCCTGGCAGGATTATATCAGCCACGAGATAGATATTTCCAAGGAGTTAGAAGCCTACTTCAACTTTCCGAAGATCCACTTGATGTCTCTTTGGGCTGAACAGATTCATTGATACGGAGCCTTGCAACAGCATTCTGCCGAGAGACATGAAGAAGCACATCAAACGAACCTCAAGGACGGTTGGAATGCCTCCAATCACAATCTCAACTACCTGCCACAAGTAATCACCTTTCAGCGTCACATCCTCCGCTTCGAAATGAGAGAGCTCAATCTCCAAGCCCTCGCTCAGCTTCAGGAGAACAGCGCTGCCGCCTGCAAAGTCCTCCTTTCCGGTGCTGATCTGGCTGCCCCCCTGAGCCCCCAGTCATATGCGAAGCCCGAATTCTTGGGACCCCAAAACCGCCGTGATGGAAAGCATCCTGATGCCATGATCAAAGCCTTCAGAGCATTACTCGACAATACGCAGGACCCAATGCACAGCGCGGCAATATACAGTGGGACGCGGGAGTTTATAAAGCATAAGAGTCGTAACAAGACGTATATATCGGATGAACAACTGCACGCAATGGAGCTCTGTATTTACCATAGTATTAAGGTTCAAGTTGAGGGTTTAGAAGGTGAACGCATATCTCAGATGTGTCGACGCACATGAAGCCAGAGCTGGCGCGGAGGGGATCGACGGAACGACTGGGTATGGGTACAACAACGCCCGGGGAGGTGTTATGGCGCGCTGAATGGGAGTCTCCCGTGGCAACTGCAACGACTATTCAAAATCTAGCTCCAAAACGAGGATGGAGCTTTCGTTGAGTACTGGTTAGCCCTGGCGCCCACCACAATACCTGAAAACTCGGGTAACTTGGATCCCGTCTCGAAATGTGTTCAAGTGAGAAAAGCACCAGCAGCCGTTGCTTTGCAAGTTTCCAGCGTGGGACACATTGTCGGCTTCGCGCACGTAATTCCAGAGATAGCTACTAGTAGTAAGACAGGAGACGGACGGAACAAGCGATGGATTGTCAATAGCCACATAGATCTGGCGACTTGGAATGATGTGTATTATTAGTAAAGAGAGAATTGCATGTTGCGCGCAGGTAGAAGGAATGCGAGGAGAGATTTTTGCAACGTCACCCATTGCATCGCAATCCCGATGCAAGAGCGTACCCAATGAACCCATTCTGACGTATGGTCACAGTTGCCCACAACGCCAGAGTGTTCGTTCAAAATAGGAGTGCGACAGAGCGAGAAGAAACGGAGAAACTGCGATCGGAGGGCCATATGCAACGGGACGGGTGGTATTGAGGCCGGGCGCGGAGTAATCCCCCACCGGGGTGTCTTGGACAGCTCTGACGGAGCGCGTCCACTCTGACGGAGCCATACTGCCCAGACGGAAATATTTTTTGCTGATGGTTGAGTTCAATCTGATGGCAGTTAACCCCATGATTGAATGCTTTCCAAGGGATTTCTTCAGCGACTCTTGTCACAGTTTAGAGTCTAGTGTGTACTACTCTGCGCCCTTCTTTTTTGTCAAATCCCTCCCTGGTCGCTCAAATAGAAGTCACCCTTGCCTGCCGTTGCATATGCATGCCGACGAAATTATTCCTACATTCTTAACGTCGAACATCTACAGCAGACTATGTCTTCCCACACCTCTCACCTGGGCACGACTCCAGTTGTAAGAAATGTTCAAAGTCTTGCTAATCGACAGAATCAACAAAAGTGTGGGCAATGAGGGAATTCTCAACTTCCCCCTGCGAAGAGACACATTTCTGTACCAGCTGGCGAGAGGGATTCCTCACAAGGAGGGAGTTCCGTAGCTTCTACAATCAAAGGTCAGAACTCCATTGCCTCATCTTCGCTGAGCAATTCTAGCGTTGCAGCTCAGACTCAACTCATGACTTCCACCCTGTGTACAACACAGCGACGGTCGTCAAATGCTCCAACCACGACGTCGGATACAAGCAGCTGTAGCTCACCAGTGCCCGCGGAAACCCCACAGACAGACTCAACACGTCGCGTCGTATCCAGCCCTGTATCCGGCATTGCTAGCACTCCCACCCCTCTGAGGGGTCTTGAAACCCTGCCTACACCCATCCCAAATCCAGAAGCCCGCGCGATCATTACAAATCCACTGTGAACGCAAGCTACAGAAAGGAATCAGAGACAGAGGGAGGGGCAATTGCAATTGCAACCGCAGGGGGTGTCTACACCTCGATCAATGGTCTTTGGCAGTCACAGCGTCCATTGATTTGGGCACTCAGACATCATGCGTCTTGTATTTGCAACGGGCAGACTCCTGGAGCTCTACATGTGGAACAGATGGCTGTTTATGAGTGCAAGCGACTTGGAGATGGTAAGTGATGCAATACAACGCATTGCAAAAGCATTTGCTGAAGCCCCACACTGGCAGGTAATAGAGACGTACTGGAACACTGCTATGCAGTAAAACAACATTTGGTCCATAGCATTTGAGGAATGCACATAGGAGATCTTGAAAGAGGTATGCTGAAGCAACGGCCCACGTTGGATATTACACGCTCAAACCAGTACCTGGTTCAAGCACAAGTCCATAAAGTAAAATCCCATTTTGTTCAATCAGCATGGGATAACATAGCAGAGCTTCACGATCTCCACCGCTTTGAATCTGATGCAGAGCATTTGGAATTCATTGATTCCCTTCTGGCAGCCAATAATTATCTTTTTCCTGTAGCAGAGCATGTGGAAGGTGGTGTACCTGGTCCAAATCCAACACAGAGAGAGTCGAAAGCTGCTAACGAATGGCCAGCATCCACTTTACTTCCTGGCAGAAGCAATCCTGTGGTTTATCCACATCATATTATATCATTGGGCGAATAACTGCGGGAAGTATGCTGATGGATTTTATAATCCCATTATTGATGACAAGGATTGTCATATACACTCTCCATTGATCATGTTTACCTGCACCCCGTTGTGCCATGCTCTCCTGGAATGGCAAAAGACCAAAGCTGTTCATCAGAAAGCTTCCAAGTCAAAGCAGAAAGTGCACTGACCTGATCGCTGGAACAACTTCAATTACAAGAATGACGGTGGTAAGAATGCATCCTGCTGCGCTGCAATGGGTCGCAAGTTGTGAATCTCACCTGGCGTTGCAGATACCTATACATTCTTGAAGAATACCTGGAACACACTACTGGAGAGCTACCAACAGAGGGTGTATAAAAACACTCTTGCTACAGTCAAGCGTCAGATCCAACAGGTGGAGAACCCAATGCCTGCCGTGGTCATCAGTGTGGAAGCAGCGCATGTTGACAATGCTATTCTCCTCGATTATTTGACCTCCGAAGTGGCACTTGAGGAGCATGAGATCAGAAGCACTGACCCTAATATCCTGATAGACAATAATTGCAGAGATGACAAACTACATTTAGGGATGCCAGAGGGCAGCGTGGATTACAATGATGAATGTGACGAAAGCGACAGGTGCAATGCCATCCCAACTGCCAGCTGGCGATGATGCGCCGCGACTGAACTCGAGAGCTTTGACGTGGGAACCAGTGATATTGACTGGTATACAGGCGAGGATGGCTACGATGCAGATGCGCATGAGGAGCAAGAAGCATCGCAAACCGATAATGGATCAATGCAGAATGTGAAGCACTGGGGGCAGAGTAGGTGTGACCTAGGGACTAGTGATGTAGATGGGTATGAGCTCCAGGATGGCGAAAATGCGGATGTGGATGAGGAGGAATAATCCTCGTCAACAAATGATGGACCAACGCAGAATGTGGCACACTGAGGGCATAGTACTAGAGTGTGTAAAGATTGGACAGTATATTCCAGACCCGTAAAATACGATAATGGCGAAGCAAATGCAACTGCAAGCAATGTATCCGAAGCGAAGACTGTATTGTAATGAGTGACAACATCTCAATGCTCAACCTAGATGGTGAGAGTGCAGCATCCGATATATAGCAATAGCTGAGCAGTCAAATGTGGCACTCAGCCGGAGAAAGGCATAAACATTGCCAGGCATTATGTGAAGGGCTACAACATAACTGTAGCCCCTGCAAAGAGTGTAACATATGTGTCGTTCACATGGTGCGTTACATCACCACATTGCTGCCGTGAAGTGAAGGAGGTACGTATGCAATGCGACCTGTTGCCTGGGTGACGGAAAGCGTGGAATTCTCCGTCCGAGGGTACGAGGTTCCATCAGAGCAGTCAGAGCCGTCCAAAACTTCCGGGTGTTCCTGACGGAAACTAGCGTTGTTGCTGATGCCTTGCTTGATCACAATCTCCTACTTTGTATCATTGTTGCCTCCAAGTCTATCTTTAAGCACACTTGATCCTGGCCCCTGTGTGGATCTCCAACTCGCACAATCATGTCCTCCAGGTTCACTTGATCATGGCCTCCAATTGTGTCTCCACACTGGCACTATTATGTCCTGAAAGTCTATTACCAAACTCACCAGAACAGAACCGGCATGTGCATCTCTGAGCTCAGTCCATCACAACCTTCCAGTGCATCTTTTAGTTCACCCAAGCATGGCCTCCATCCATGTGTATGTCCAACCTCGCTCGATCACAGCCTCAACGCAAATCTGTAGGTTGTCTCAATTGTTGTCACAGGGTGCTCGTCCAATCACACTCGAATCCTGTTTGAAGCCTGATTGACTATATGTATATACATTGCTTGATGTACATGGATAATACATGACATTTGATTATAGAGGGAATCATCTTGTGATTGTAACAAAGACAGATATGATTCATAAAATGGCATGTTGTTATGGGACCCCCAGACTCAGTGCTGTGAGAATATGATGCCAAGATTAAAGTTTCATGCAGAGTTGTGTGGAGGTTTCATCCAATACTGTCAATGTTTCCTGCAGCCATGCGCAGATGGTCTTAGCTGCTCACAAAGTCTCGCTTTGACATGTGCAGATGTCCCAGCTGGTCTAAAATTTTATAATTGTATAAGTCAAATATCATACCATTTTGAATGCCCCTCCCTAACTGCAGGTGCTTTCCATTCCACCTGAGAATGGCCTTACAGAATCTAGGAGCACTGTGTTCAACTTCAAGTGGGGTCTCGGACCATCTAGAATTGCTCAGATGCATTGGTGAGGTCGAGTATAGTGTCTGGGAGGTTTGCGTGTTGCTTCTGGATCATTTCACATTGTGCTGATGATAATACCAATATCTCTTCAATCTGACCCATCTGTTGCAATCAGCAACCTGTATTCTCCACCTCAGGGGGGTCTGAAAGCATATGTAATTATTTGGATGGATTATTGAAATTACATAGTGTATTCAGAGCACTTGCATTTTGCTTTTGGACTATTTGATGTGTTCCTAATGCAGTACTTCTGTATTCAAGTGTGTTTTTAAGATTAGAAGATCTCCATCTGAAAGTCTGGTATATACTATTTCACAATACACCACTAGGTCAATTTGTTTCAGACTTCAAGCTGCCAGCACCATTTTCAAGTACACTTGTATATTCACTGTATCTTGGCTACAAAGTGTATTTGTAAGATTGATCTATCTTTATCTTCTACTCTATTCAATCAAAATCTCCAAATGAAGTCCACACCAGTCTATAAGATCTTTGGCAACTTTATCAATTAGTTATTTTCATGAAAACATCTTTGTATAATATAGTGCCATCTTCTTATATACCAATAAATACATTAAAGTTTGCTTAGCAGTCTATGTAAGTGAGTGTATATATGTACAGAGATGATATTACAAAATAGTTAATAGATTATATGATAGTAATTATTATTCTGATGGTAAAATGGAAATATTTAAATCAGATCAATTTCCTGACAAAATTCGATATGGCAATAGTATCTAAAAACCACAGAAGAAGAGAGTATCATATCTAGAGGACTTTGGGAAATCCACACAACAATTTGAGTGGTTGAAAATGTAACTATTCCATTATCTGAATTTTGTATCACCTTAAATTGACCATCACAAGCTAAAATGCTTTCATAAGTACTATCGAATATAATTGCTGTATCATTATGCACTTCCCTTTGGGATAGCAGCACCAGAAAGCATCTTAGAACATTTGAAAGTACATATCAGCATGGCCAAAATGTCATTCATATCTGACTTAAACTATTGGACTATTTTATCTTTTATTGAATTGTATTGTAGCAATATTTCTAAAACAATACTCTCTAGATAATAAACTTTGAATTTGTTATCATGAACTTTCAAACCAGGATAATACTAACTACTTTATATATGTACAGCTGGTACCATCAACAAGATATTCGAGAAACAGTGTGTAATCGTTGATTTATATATTTCAACGCAGGGTTTATAATATTCTGGCTAGCATTGCTAGAAATATCTTATACCACCTCTTGCTAAATATGCAATCTTATAACTGCTACTTCTATATTCTTGGCATGTTTGAGATTTTTGAATATATTGACAATGTATTGAATATATTACTGACTGTAGAAATTGATGAATTTTTCTATCTCGATGGATTAAAAATAATAAATATATCCGCAATGAATTCAAACTCTAAAGTTCCCTGGAGTCATCTAGAATACCAAAAACCCTAACCCTACTTCGCATCTATGGCTGACGATGACTGATGAAGGATAAAGGGTGAAAGGTCCAGTGTTACTATGTGCTAGTAGTGGTATTTGCGCTAAAAGTTGTCCAATTGCTCGTTAGCGCCCAAATGAGGCGATTTTGACGCTAGCCTGTTGAACCCTGCACTACCCTGCAAAAACCTTAGTTTCTGCCCAGACGTGTACCACACAACGAGACTTGCCCCCTCATTATTTTAATTGGGCAATGCCTATCAAGGAGGATAGAAATCTCAGGCTCTATTAAAGCATCATCGTAAGCTCTGTATGCTCACTGCCGGCCAAGATTCCAAATGCACGACTAAAAAGTGGAAATCTGGGGGTTGCAGAAAGCCTCTGATGCGGTTTGCATATCCTTAGAAGAAGCTTGTATTGACATTTAGCACAGTTGTTAACAACCTCCACTCACAGCAAAATTTATTTCCAGAATTGGAGCGTACAATCGTCGTCAGCAGCCGCCTATGACCGTTGACCTTTCGGCAGTTTGTTGTCCCTATCAATCCGACAATTTTTACACAGCGTGGTTACCGTGAGGCTTTACTCCATTATAACATAAGAAGCTGTATTCTGAGTACTGGACAGTTATCGGACACGACTGAAATCTCGCTTCATATCTCATCTGTCCATCAACGTTGAACATTGTCTTGGGTACACGCACTCACATCTGTACTCACTGCGAAAGCACTATGGCTGGCATTCACCGGCTGCCAGAGAATGGAAGATCAGAGCGACATCCTTCGAGCTTGATGTACAGCTCCCATGCTCACCATAGGCAGACCTCAATTGTCAATGGGATACAGCATTGTTCTCACTCTTGTTCGGGATCATATGTCAACTCCCCTGCAACCTCGCCACTGTCCCCACCACCTGAAATGCATGCGACGATTGGCTTCCAAGACGTGGTCCAGATCGTACCTTCCCAACTGCTGAATATCGCCAGTGTCAGCAACGGTGACCGAGCGCAAATACATCTTCCCCAACTTCCATCTTCTCCTGTCACAGCTCCTCCAATTTCGTCGGCGATTGGCAGACATGTGGGCACCTCTAATGCGGGACTTAATGTGGGACTCAATGCAGAACTGGATCGACCAGGACTGTTTCCGCAGCACAGTGCGCCAGTGGTTAAACAACTTCCACGGTGGCATCACCATTCTCACTCTCATCAACATCACCACTCAAAAGGCCGTGAGGAAGAGTCGAAGTCGCCCGCCGAGTATGCTCTCCACATTTTGTTTACGCAATTTGTGCGCCTGGCAGAACGAAAGGTGAACAGTTGTCTCCCACCTAAGCATCCCCTGGACAAAGAGCCGGATATAGAAAGTATATGCGGGCCAGGCGTGGACCCGGCGTTTGACAAACTTATTGGTTCGTTAGGATATATCGCTCGTCATAAACCCAAACCGGTGATTGATAGTCTCATGATTTGGCGGAAAAGCAAGAGTGATGCAGCAGCATTCACACGGCAAGAGCCAATAGCGCATGGCCGCTACATGCTATCCAGGAGGAATACAGAGCCAAATGGACCTATAGATGGCAACCCCGGAACAAAAGAGGGCTCTGTGGTGGCCGATCGACGAACTACAGTTGCGATATACATTCTTTGTCGGGTTTTAATTGAAGTTATTGGGCAGACTACTCTAGATCGCGTTACGGAAGATATGGCGAGGCTCGAGGACATCATTTTTAGTCAGTTGCGGTCCGCGGATCCCGATGTTCTATCATGTTCACCACTTAGGCTGGCGAACTGGACACTCTTTAGCCAGCTTCTAGGTGTTATGAGTGGGATTGATTTTGAACGTGTAACGGACCGCTTTTTCGTTGATTTAGAGGAAAGTGACACCGCCGGAGTATCGAGGGACGAAGCTAGGATAGCGTTGGTGGTGCGGGGGATGAGTTATCTCAAATTAAAGGTGACCATCTTCCTAGAGTCAGTAGGACGTAATGCTTACGGTTATGTAGTTTTATCCGGAAAACCTCCTTGAAGAGTCCGCAGATTTTATGGTTTCATTAGCCAAGTTTTTCGCAAAGTCTCCTGGCTGGACCGTCAAATCTGCATATTGCGAAATCTTCAGCAAACTTCTTCTTCCAGTAGCTGCTTCCGCTACGACGGAACTTAACCACCCAACTTGGCAAGAATTTGTACAGCTCTTGCGTCCCAAGCTGAACGAAATGATGCTCAAGCCGCGATTTTGGCATACTGCTTTTCCAGTCATGGGCACATTATTATGTGCCAGCCCATACGAAATCTTCACACAATGTTGGATGCCCCTTGTGGAAAGTAATTTACCGAGGTTACGGGACAGGGACAGGTCCATGAGAGTTCCGATTGTACAGACACTGGCCCGTTTGGTGTGGACATATCTTTTCCGATGTTCCGAGAGTCTTGGTGTGGTGACCAAGAGGCTAGGGGATGTCATATTGATTCTGTTGAGGAAGGAAAAGAAGGAAAAATCTTTGGTTACAGCGGAACAGCAGGTTGTTGAACCATGCATTCAGCTTATTCGCTTCATTGGCTTCAAGCACCAAGATCTCTGTTTCAGAACTGTTATTTTCCCGTTACTAAACGTGGATCTGCTATCTGGGAGCCATTCATTGAAACTTCAGGACTTATCGCCAGAGGGGATGATGGTTGGAATTCGGGCGTTTTTGGCAATAATGGCGGATCTGGAGAAAGGCGAGATTGGCCAACCGCCATTTCCAGTGACGTTTGCCTCGAGTCCATGTGAAAAGACACCCCCTACATCCACATGGCTGGCAAAGATCGAAGCGGATAACAAGGATGAACTGAAAATAAATATCGATCGCCGGTCCCAGGCGGTAGCTATTAACAAGCTGGGAGAGACGGCTAGAGAATACTACGATCGATTTTGCGAAATTTTGGGCAAGATTATTGTCCTTTGTGACAGCAATTTTGGAGGGCAGGTGGTGTTGGATGAAAGATTGTCCGCACCTAGAACGCCGCAAGAACCTAAGTTTTTGTTTGGGAACAAGGACGATACAGTTTCGGGTACAGAGCAAAGTAGATGTTTTTATGACTTGCTGCGCGTTGCTATCGAGGCCCTTCCGCGTTGTCTGCCACCCAATATTCCGTTCCATAAGGTGGTTAGTTTGTTGTGCAAAGGAACGGCACATATCGATCCGAATGTTGCACTGGCCTCCTCAAATGCTTTAAAAAGCATAGCAAGGCAGTATAACTCCCAACAGGTCATTATTGGGTTTGCAAGATTCATCTTTGCGTTTGACGAACGATATTCTACTATATCCGATGGAGGGATGCTCGGAAATGCACATATCGAAAACACCTTGAAGCTGTATATCGAGCTTTTAACCATTTGGTTGGATACCATCAAGCAGAAAGTCAAGCGCTCCCACCATGCTACCGCAACGGCTACGAAGGACAGAAACTCATTATTAGACCCCGGACTAGGGAATCAGACTGAGGATCTTGAATATTCAAGTGTACAGGCTTATGTGGAGGAGATCGAGTCCAATGGTCTATTTTTCCTGTGCTCTCAGTCTCGGGTGGTTAGAATGTTCGCAATCATGGTCCTTCGGCTTATTACAGAGTTCGATGCCGTGCTCTTCGATGTGGATCCAAATGAGTTGAGACCACTAGGGCATTCGTGGCAATCGAGTATGCCTCCTAGTGAGATGTGCCCGAGGGTAATTCATATTTTGGAGGCAGATTCCCTGAACGTCATGAACCTGAACGATGAAAACCTGCCAATTGCCGAAAGAAGTAGATTGCAACGGGAATTGAAAGGATCAAAATCAAAGGATGCGTTAGTACACCTGGCAATCAGCGATAACCACTACGACGCCAGCTTGTGGTTCCGCATATTCCCCAGTCTGATTCGAGTTTGCATAGAACGGTGCCTCACCACAGTTGTCCTGTGTCGGGATCTAGTGTGTGGAAGGTTAATACAAATGCATCAAGCAATATGCGCAGCAGCTCAATCGCCCGCAATCTCCTCCTCGGGTGCGTTGGAAATTGTTCGGCCAGTTATGCGAACATTACCTTCTACGAGTCCTGATGTTATGATCGAACAATGGAAGTTGTACCTCATCGTTGCATGCGTAGCATTAACCTCTACTGATGGAGAGCGGACGACACCTCGACCTCTCACACCACAGCACAACCGAAAGCCATCAAAAAATCAGACTCCACTTGCTCCGGTCCATCTAGACCGCATTACTTCTGCCAGAGCAGTTTTCCAAATGGTGATTCCGTTGTTGGGTGTGGACAATCAAATGATTCGGGAGGCAGTAGTATCTGGGCTTGGAAATATTAACATCAACCTGTATAAAACCTTAATCGAAAGCTTACAACCCGCAGTTTTGAAATGGGGAATCGATGATAAACGAGGGCGCGGACTTAATACACCCAGAAGAAATCGTAGACAGGATAGACTTCGTGCAGAGGTAACGCATGTGTTTCAATTCACGTCTCATTTCTTACAAAAAGAGGATATTTTTAGGGATACTTGGATATTAAGGCATATGGTTGCATTCATAAAAGATATGAAGACGTTCCTTAATGATCATGAAGTTCAGAATGACTGGGAACATCAGAAACTTCGGCGGTACTTCTGTGGGCTCACCGAGGAGCTTTATGAAGGTATCAAGAGGACCGATAAGCCAGAACTATGGCTTCCGTTTGAGGGGAGGCTATCTATATTTATTTTGATGCAGGACTGGTGTGGCCATGGTCCAAACTGGCAGGTGGTTAAGGAGAGAGAGGATAGGATGCGAAGATCTCTGATGAACCTGCAACGAGGCATCTCAGATCCAGGGACTCTAACAGCCGCGATGGAAATTGAGAAGAGGAATCTGAAGATAGCTGCATTGAGTGCCATGGCTTCTCTATGTGTAAGTACTTAAGTATGCTTTGTGTTCTATTATCATGTCAGACTGACACCTTTAGGCTGGTCCGGTAATCGAGGAAGTCGATGCCGGAAGCAATGCGATACTATCTTTTAACGTAGATGGACTTTTTAGATGGATACAATCCATATTTGCAACTCCTAGTGATCGGACCCATCGAATTGGACGCCGTGCGTTGAAGAATGTTCTTTTGCACAATCAAAAGACTAACCTACTCAAAGATGCAATCCGCCTTTGTTACGTCTATGAATCCTCCGCCAAGTCAACACAGAGCTACTTCTCTGTGATTTGCGAAGTGATGCGAGAGGTTCCACATTATTTGGATGGCATTTGGAAGATCATGACCCTTTGCCTTTTCAAATTGGGAGATGTAAATGCGGATATTCGACTTCAAGCTGCAAAACTGCTCAGAAGCACTGAGGAGGGGGAATTCGGAATCTCAAGGGTACGAGACTTTGAAGTGTCGATATCCGACAAGACTGTCGCTGTGTATAAACGAGCACAATTCCAACTCTCGAAGACGCTTTCTATATATTACGGCGAACTGGCAGTGTTCGTCTTTTCTGAGCTGACAATGTTCTTCAATCTGACGGAAGGCAAAGCGCAGCGGGATATCCTTCATGCGTTGTTGCCCTGGATTCAACAGATCGATCTCACCTTGGAGCCCAACAACGAGCTCACACCTTCTTCATATATGGTCCTTGCCAATCTTTTTCAGATAACTGTAAAATTTAGCAGCAAAATCCATAGTGAGATTCAAGCTGTCTGGCAATCACTTGCAACTGCACCATACCTGGGTAATGTTCAGGTTATACTTGACTTCATCGTCAACCAGAGTCTGGAACGGCGTGAACAAAGCTTTGTTGAGTATGGAAAGCAAATCATTGTTTTCTTGTCAGAAACACCGGCTGGCACGAAATTAGTAGACGCTCTCACAGTTTACTTACAGCCTAAGCTTATGACAATCGCCATGCGGGAGACTTCGCTAATACCAGACGGTTCCATGTTTCCATATGTTGCTGACCTAAAAGAGAGTGTCCCGGACGGCGGCAAGCAAACCGGGTTCTCTTATGGCCACCTTGCGATGATATTGATGGTGGATTTATTGGTTGGGCCGGTTCCAGAGATGGCAGAAAAGCTGACACTTCTGTTGCAAGTCGTGTTTGTGTTGTGGGACCATTACGTGCCTTTGGTTCAAGAACAAGCGAAGGAAATGCTGATCCATCTAATACATGAACTGGTAATCCCGGTATTGAACGAAAATGAGCAGCACGAAAAGCGACATACAACCCTGGAATTCATCGAGACGGTGCGACAAAGGGACGCTAAGACTTGTTGGAGTTATGATGAGGTTTCATCTACAGAAGAGGCTGGACTGAGAGTACCCGAGTCCATGGAACATATGATCTCTTCGGTGCTGGAGATGTTTTCGGGATTTCGTGAGCTCAAAGCTGAGTGGGGTAAAATTGCGCTTAATTGGGCCACAACCTGCCCAGTAAGGCATCTTGCTTGTAGGTCGTTCCAAGTGTTTCGGTGTCTTCTTACGTCTATCGACCATGTTATATTGGCAGATATGTTGGCACGTTTATCGAATACCATCGCAGACGATGTAACAGATATTCGCATGTTTGCCATGGAAATCCTTATTACACTAAACGCAATCGTTTCGGAAATGGACGAGGAGTACTTGATGCAATATCCACAACTTTTCTGGGCAACAGTGGCTTGTTTGAATACCATCCATGAGGCCGAGTTTATGGAGGTTCTGAACATTTTGGAACTATTGCTAGATAAGATGGATCTTTGTGACCCCGAGAAGGTTGGCATTGTTCTAGCCGCGTACCCGCCAAAATGGGTGGGCAAGTTTGAGGGCTTACAGTCTTTGATTGACAAGGGGTTACGAAGCTCGGTATGTTTAGAGCGGACGTTAAGGGTTTTGAACAAACTGAATTACATTCCTACCAATGAGCTTGTGGGTGGGGAGACTCGACTACTTTTTGCTATCTTGGCAAATCTTCCAAGGTTCTCGCAAGAGATGGAGGAAGGTCCGCCAAAAGAAGCCGTTGTATCATGCGCTGAACGACTCCAGTCTCTCTCAGACGAGCAGGGGTCGAAGTCGTTGGCCAGGGTTATGGGGTTATACTCGGGACAACGATTCAGGTCACGAAAGGACTTTGTTCAACAAACTGTCAATGCGTTGCGCGAAACCTTCCCGACATACGAGGCCCAAGCTCTTATTTTCCTTGTTGGCTTGCTTTCAAACAAGCTGAAATGGATGAAGCTCAAGACTATGGAGGTTCTCACCGTTATCGTCCCATTCATTGACATGCGAAAGCCCGCGTTTGCCGGAGTCGGCGCAGACCTCATATCACCGCTACTGCGCCTTCTGCAAACTGACTATGTTGAGCAGGCCCTCGATGTCCTTGACAAGATGCTCACCATCTCAGGTGGACCCATGGACCGGCACGTAATGCGTATGAGCATGGGAAACCGAACCATCCGCAAGGAATATGAGAAAACGCAAACCCTCTTTGGCATACCGGACGAAAGCGGGTGGGCGATACCTATGCCTGCAATCTACGCTGGAATGACAAGAGACAACGTTCACGCTGTCTTTTATACTTGCCAGGACGTTATCTCTGCAGAAGAGTCCGGCACCAACGCTCCCTTAACCGCCGATGTTCAGTTTCATATGGAAGACTACTCTTATACCTCGCTTCCGGATCGCACTGTAACCATGTTATCCGAAGACGGCCGCGGTGAAGGCGGGTTTAGCGATACTGTGTTGCGGCTTGGAGACCTTGATGATTTTTTTGGGGGGCATGAGACAGCTGTGCAAATGGATACGGATGGGGAGACAGCACCGCAGCTGTATGATACACGTGTGTACGCAATCTTAAACCGATCACTTGCTCGTACTCCGAGTGTTACAAGCTTCCAAGCAAGCTTTGCGGACTCGACGCTTACCTCGGCACCAATTGCCAAGGGTGATGATGCTAATAATCCTGCGGTAATGACACCTACTGCATTCACTGTTCCACCACCATTGCAGGGATGTATGGATAAAGGGTACACTCCACTTAAATCCTCTCCATCAGAGAAGACGTTGGATTAACAACGGTATCTTGCAGGCTGTGACACCGGTGTCTGATGTAGATAATAATCTGCCAAGAATGTCGACAAAGGGAAGTCCCGGGAGTACTGTGAATCACACTGGGTGGTAGTAGTGGTTTTTGCTGGATTGGTTCGAAGGATGGTAGAGGAAAGCATGAGGGAACGAAGACAAAGGATACAGAAATGGTAAGACAAATGGTACTGGCCTTGTGGGGAGGAGCTGTTGACATGGATTTTGGCGATAACTCCTTCCTTACACATCTCTCCCTGTCCAAGGTCTTCTCACCCGAACTCTCATACTTCACTTTACCTGACAGTTCAATCAGGTCTGAAGAGAAGTAGAATATTATAGACCGATGTGAACATTGCAGTGAAGTCTTTTAACTTCCAGTTATATAGAGTAATATAAAGTATTCATACACTGCGAAAAATGACCGTGTACGATGCGCAGCCCATAGAGAAACTGTATTCGGATGGATTTTCCATAGGAAATTTGACGCGTGGCATTATGAAGTCCTATGGACCTACACGCAAACTAGATAACTGATACCAATATATACTATCATAGCGCTAGATACTGTGCCCCATTCTCACCGGCGGGTGAGCTTGAACTTACATTCCCAAATGTACTCGACTTCATGCTCCTATGTGTACTTGTACTCAACTCCGTGCTCTGGAGTGTACTCGATTCCGTGCCTTTTTTTTTGTATTCATATTGTATTCACCCCAAAGGGGCGCCCAGTGTCGTTACCTAACCGGCCATCCACGAGTGGGCATGACATATAAGTACAAGTACTTTTTTCCCCCTCTCACCTGATGCGTTGTCCCAGTTACCCTGTCCGCAAAGTTGCACCTTCCAGACCGCTAACGTAAGTTACCCGGAAGTCGGCCATTGCAGGGAAGTCGGCCGACTGAGCGGACACGCGCGAAGAAGACAATTCTATCGATTTCACCACCATCAAGCATCCTATCATCACCAAACTTGAAAGAGAGTTACTCCACATGGCAAAGAAGAAGAAAAG
>Ga0307515_10000415_pt1 | contig 102883 bp, 117 predicted proteins | sample 17_EM_MG_FD_194513 | JGI IMG/M metagenome (GOLD analysis project Ga0307515, IMG submission 194513) | Populus trichocarpa ectomycorrhiza microbial communities from riparian zone in the Pacific Northwest, United States - 17_EM | ecosystem: Host-associated > Plants > Roots > Unclassified...
ACACCATATTCTCCATCCTCCTCCTCCTCCTCCTCGTCGTCTCCGCAGCCCTCTCCAAACAACTCCTAATCGACACCTTCCTCTCCAGTACTACCAAAGATCTCGGTTCCTAGCATGGTACGCCCATCCCCCCACCCCTCTTCCGCCCCACTAACCCCCAGCCTGCGACATCCACCCAGCAATAACTTGCACCTTCACCGGCCACTCCCTTTCGATCCTCTCCACAGATGTCGATTACAGTTTCTACACTCAACTCTCAAACACCTGTCAAGACCTCACCCCTCTCTCGCCGCACTACCTCCACATCTCCCTCTCTGGCTCCGTCGACTTCTCAATCGCCCTCAGCAGCACAACGACCAATGCTCTGAAATCCATCGCACTATATCCAGAAACCTGGGATGTCGTGTATGCCGCAGACTACAATGTCGCCGGCGAAGTCTATGTGCCCCTCTCGCACTTCAATATCGTTAAAACCCGTGCGCTTGGGTTGGCGTTTAAAGCCTTCCGCTCGCCTACCATTCCAACGACGTTGAAGCTAGCTGAGATCGTCCCCAAGCCCCCCGCAGGAAGAAATGTTCCGAATAAGAAGAAGACGGGGAGGCTGGTGTTCGCGTGTACAAGGCCGGATAGTATTGCGATTGGAATTGACGATGGGGTGCCGGGAAGATGATGAAGGTTACGTTTTTTACCGTTGGGAATTTGTTGTATGATGACGCGGGGAATTTCATGGCGGTGTATAGGGAGGCAATTGCACGAGGTCACCAGGTACCCCCCCCCCTTCTCAGAAGCAGAAAGATGTTACTGATGGGAATAGATAGCGCTACATTCGATAACGCATCCTAAGCTAGAGGCATTGTCAGTACCACAGATCGACGCTGAGTATTCACAGTCCCTAGCCGCGGCAAAGCAAAGCTGAGAAATAGAGTGACGACAAAGTACTTCCGTGCACCGTACGGAACTGATGGTGCGATTATATGGCAGCGGCTAGAGGCAGCGTAGGCGAGGGGTCGAGGGTTATAAATTGGATTTCTTCCTTTCACTCCGAAGAGGGAGGTGATTACTGACGTGGATGTTAACCAGAGCGTCGATATCGAAGACTGGCTCTGGGGAGAGAGTGATACACCGTGAGAGCAGGCTAAAGCAGTAAAGCAGGATCTGAAGAAAGGAGGGAACCTTATTTGTTTGCCACCATCACCTCTAAACCCCCTATGACTGAGTGACTAATGGTAAATAAACATAGGTTGCGCATTACTTGTATAACTCGATTGTCGAGTACTTTCCAGAGTTTATTGCGCTGGCGAAGACGACGGGGAAGAATATTATGAGGGTGGACCAGTATTTAGAGGATCCCAGTGCTCCGCTGTTGTAGAGGGAGGTGTTGGATTGGGTACCCGACTCACTGATTTGGAGAATCAAGGGATGCTAGGAGGTGGCTTGCGATGTTTTGTATCGAAATGTCTGATATAATACCGTTTTCCCTCCCCACCAACTTAAAACGAAGCAAGTCGGAGGATGTACAATTTCATTTAGTTACTCTCTGAGAGGGCATCTACAATTAGTTACTGCGCTAGTTACTGCGCGGTTTACGATCTATCTTTGAAAACCCAATAGACCTACCGATACCGTCCCCCATGCCGAGTGATATATACATGCAAGCCTCAACGCACTCCACATCCCCCCTCTAAAAATGCGGCACCCCAGCACTCGCCATCAACAGATTCAGCACACTAAACAACCCCTCACCTAATATTAACCCACTCGCAAGCACCACGAGCAACGTCTGCTTACTCTCTCCCCCCGATCTCGTCCACAAATACTGCACCAGTCCCCCCACCGCCCTAGCCAACGTAAACGATGGCGTATTATACATTCCCACCGCGACCGCAATTCCCCCAGGAATCCACGGGTTTCCTTTGTACCTCCCCCATCCCCTCAGCACCGTACTCCCCGCAAACACCGCCGCGAACACCACCGCAAACCGCCACGCGCCGTCAGGCAGGCCCTTCCCGTACACAAGCCGCGAGCAGTCAATCCATACGTATGCGGTAGGCACCTGGAACAACGCTCCCGGGATCGGGTACACGGAGGAGTAGATTCTATATGTCCATGCAGAGATGACGGCGCCAAAGACGCTGCCGATTAATTGGCCATAGAACTGTGCGCGTGGCGCCGCCCCGATAAGGTGTCCGGTTTTTAGGTCCTGCATTATGTCGCCGGCTTGTTGTGCGCCCGCCTCCGAGACAGCGCCGACGACGAGGTTGATTGCCACTGCGGCGGGGTTGCTGACTGGGACGAGGAGTGCGAAGATTAATTGCGTGAGTTTGGAGATGCCGGAGACGGGATTGAGGTCGGTTTGGCCTGGGATGGTTAGATTGGAAGGGGGTGAGAGGAGAAAGGGTTACCAAGTGCGCGGACACCCATGACGCTTAAGACTAGAGCTAGGAAGAAGGCGGTGATGGTGGCATACAAGGGGACTTGGCCGAATACGATCCCGATAGTGACGATGCAGAGTATACCGGACGCTATTAGTCCCCAAACCACAACTGGCATCGGCACCAAGTCTTCCGGGCGCGCATCCTGTTCGGGTTCGTCTTCCTGATCACCGGACTTGGAGGGTGTCTTCCGCCTTCGAAGCCCAGGAAACCGACTAGATCCGATTTCTGGTTCCTCATCAATATCGGACAGGCGCTGGTAACTTCCTCGCCGTTGCGCGTGCCGCTTGTTTAGGACAATGCGAATGAACGGTTCCAGTATAATGCCGGCCAGTGAAATGATACTATCCGCTAGCATCACCGCCAAACTCACCCAAACGATCCAACCTCTACTACCTCCAGCCCAGTCACCCACAGGACCCGGTGCCCATCCTTTCTTTTTCGCAAGAGGGCTTAGCAATCCCCAGCCCACGAACGCCCCAAAGAGCATGTGAGCCGTAGTTTGCGGTCCCATGATGATTCCCTGACCCACATATGCCGGAGATGGGTTGAGCGTCCAGAGCCAGTGACTTGCTGCAGCAAAACCAAATATCGGCAGATCGCGAATGATGGGGAAGAAGTACGAAATCAAAGTCTAAAATTTACATCAGACCTTTGATACTTTATTCTGCATACGGTGACTCACATAAACCCCGCTCATGGCGAAGGAATAAAACAGCATCCTCGTCTTCTGCTTCCACCCCGAACCATCTTGAACGCCGACATCTTCGGCGTCATGAGCAATCGCCAACAAGATAGTTGACGACGACTGTCTGTGAGTCTCTATCGGCGCGTTCCGCGTCTTCTCGCTTCCATGAAGAACCGAAATCCTGCGTTTTCCCATAACATGAGCCTTTCCGCCACCCAAAAAATCAACGGCGGGACGGTATACATCAGCGCGGTTGCAGTGCCGGAAGGAAACTTCAGCTTCTCGCGGATAATGACCTGCTTTCTGAGCGGAACTGCAAAGAAAACGCCAAAAAAGGCCACCCCGAGACCCCAAAAGATCAGTTTTGATGTCGAGAGGTATATCGGACCTCCCTCACTTGGCTTGAGCAGACGTTCAAGGGCCGGAATCACGCCTTTAACAGATCTAATAATCAGCCAAATGGAAAATATGTGCAGAGTATGGGGTGGGGATGATGGCTTACCAACAAACCCTGCGCTCAGCGGCATCGACCCCACCGCCACAGCAACCGTTTGAACCAAAACATTCTCCACCGGAGTGAAGGGGAGTTCAAGTCTATGCGCTAGACTTCTGAATATTGCGAACCCGATCAACGACGAGGGCATGCTCATCATGGAGACCCAACCAGCTTTTGCATACGGTGTCAGCTCTCGCTTTCCCGACGGATGAACGCGACTCACTCTGCAGTCCAAAGTACATGTTTGAGAAGTTCACCTTCACATGCCATGTCAGCGCCAAAGACCGGTCATCGGCTCCAGTATACGCACCACAGTCCCCACTAGCAGCCCCACAATGACAGCGCGCACGGTGAATTGCCGCTCCCCTCGTGTCCTGTCGTAGGAACTTGTAGTACCCCTCACATCCGATGAAGCCTCGAGATCGTCTCCGGATACGTGAGGATCGCTGTGCAAAGACATCTCGAGCGCATGAGGGTCCGGGTTCTTGGTGATGGTGGTTGTGTCGCCATGTAAGTCGCTTTGTACCGAGCGGCGTCGGGATGGCATAAGTACTAGGGGGAGGGCTGGGAATTCCCTCCCTTCACTAGTGTTGGATGGGTGGCTGTCGCTGCGATTCGTGACAGGGCCTCGGAACGCTATCCGACGCACTATGACGTACTCGGTGAAGCGGTTACGGCGAACGCGGAGAGGTATCTGTAACGCTTCTGAACAGCTACCGGTAGCTTAGCGAATGGAGAAGAGACGATGGGATCAGAGCTGCACGCTGGAGAGACCATACGTTCGTGCATCCATTTCTAATCTAGTCTAATCTAATCTAGTCTAATCTAGTCTAATCTAGTCTAATCTAGTCTAATCTAGTCTAATCTAATCTAATGAGTTTGTGCATCGGGAAAAATGAGACTTATATATCTCGCTCAGACTTATTCGTCTCGCTCAGACTAATAATCGCGGAGATGTAAGGAGAGAAGACTTAGCTGCCGGCTGGAGTTCCCATATATTGCGGAGCCCATTGAGTGGCCTCGTAAAATGTCTACACCATCACTTGTTCTGGTTGATCGGTTGATCGCGAGCAGCATCATAAAACTGAGTGGACGCACAAAATCCTGGGCATTCCACTAGCAAACAGCGCCACAACTGGAGAAAGGCGCATTTTGGTGCTGCATCTTTTCTTCGTTTGCAGACCCGTTTCAGGGAGCAACGATGTAGAGTAAAGTCTTGGCGTGCATGAGATACTTCATTGCTTCTAGTTTCTATGTTATTGAAAGCATTTCCATAACTTCAAGCATGACAATAAAAGCAACCACAGATTTCGCATTCCAAATACACAAAAGTTATTCAGTTTGTTCTTCCTTTGAACCATCATTTTCATCATTTTTTACCACCATATACGTTGATGGCGAGCGTAACAGTTACCTTCAAAGAATCGACCTGCTTAGTTGCAGACTCCTTTTCAGTAGGTATCAATTTAATCAATGCAAACGCAAAGGCCTAATATCCGAATGTTAGTTCATTCTTTCACCTCATTCTTCTCGATATGTACCACTCACATCCACGCCCTTTTCCAGTGCCACAAGCGACAATCTGATGGGCTCAACAAAGGGAATCAGCGTGACGATCCCTCTTTTCCCAATGACCACATTCAGCAGCGCTTTATGGACCTCGACAAACGTCGTAAACACCTGTACGATCGTCTTCGCCTCGGTTGCGGGGAAAGGTGTGCCCTGAAGGTCTTAACATCCATCACTCGTTTATAGGAACACACGCAATGTACAATTAGCTTTGGAATGACTCCTCCAACTTTGGTGATGATGCGGCTGAACCCTGCGGCGATTATCTGGCATGCCATTAGCATCGAATGGGATATTGAACAAAGCGGTATGGGAGGGTACGAACAACGCCTTGAGACGGAGCATTCAAGAAAGTAATCGTTTCAACTTTGATGCGAAGCTCGTTCGAAGTATCGGTCAGGTCTTTGACGGCGGCAGTGACCTCCGAAGACTTGATTGCGTGGGCTGCGGCACAGCCCAGGGCGAGCACGGAAGTGAAGACGCGGGGGAAACGCATTTTTGTGAGAATGGATGTGTATGGATGGTATCGAGATCAATTGAAGGTGGACAGACGCCCCACCAATGTTTATATATCCGCAACTGTCTAGGGAAACGCAACAGCGGGTTCTTGATCTAGATCTCTGTCGCCGATGAATACGTTGGATATAGCGTACTAGCCGGAGTTGAGAGTCGTTTTCCCAATAGCCAGATCAGAATTAATAGTGGTGGCGGATTGATTTAATTTCCTATATCGAAAGGTGAAGTGCGGGTAGCCGGTCCTAACGGTCAACGGCTCCCCGCATAATCAGACCTCAATGAGGTTATTGTTCGCGAGAGTCGAGGCCGATGGCCACTTCAACCGCCGCATCGAATAAGGAGTGCATTATCCCCATTACTCACTTCTCAATATATCAAATAAACAAGACGGTTTATAAAGGACACAACCCCCCAGTCCAGTCAACTCAGCTGCCAAAAATCACACGGAGATGGGCGCGGAGATGTTGCGTGGAACGTTGTTCAGCCATCGAGTATTAACATAACAGCGACAGTCTCTGGGTACATATGGCATGCCGAGGCCTTGTTCCATGAGTCGCACAATGTTAACGAATAAGTCTTCTCGAACTAACTGGGTGAAGGGTTGCGAACTACTAGTTTGGTCTCAGTCGACTTGCTCCTCGGCCGGCTGGTTTGCTAAATGAGCTAATTGCCTTGTTACAAGGTTGCTAATTAGTATATCTGCCAGCTCGAGCTTATTTTGCCACACAGTCGATTCTCTACAAGGCAGATTCCTCGACTGGAACATATATTTCGAGCAAATAAGAGTCACGCATGAATCTTGAGCGTCTGACGGCATAAATCCTCTTCTCCCACCTTCCCCACACGCACTCCCGCATTGACACGGGTAGGTACACGGGTCAATTCTTCCCCGAATTTCTAAAAAGTCTCCTGGTGCTGGTATATCGTTTAACATTGCTGTCAAGAGGGGTGGGTACTCCTATAAGATCTGCCAGATGGCCTGGCTAAGGGGTAGCTCAGCTGATACTGTTCCAGGCTCCGCAGGTGGTACACTCCAGAGCCCTGATAGAAACCTTTGCGGACTCACTCCTCGGGTAGCGGATTTTTTGCAATTCGGACGATGCAGGCAAGCGGTGACATGTAACTACGAAATTGTAGTGCTACTTGACCTGCATGAGAATTGCACAATGCTGCATGTTAACGGCGATGATATTGAATTTGAAGGAGTGTTGAAGTTTCTGGAAACAGCCATTGGCCAACTGAATGGAGATGTGACTACAAACATTCGGACTCCAAGATAACGCACCCAAAAAGACCAAAAGGTGGGGTATGTGTAGCGGTTCTGACTTGTGGTCGATGAGGAATGCAGCTGAGATAGACATGGAACAGCAAGTTGAGCTAGCCATAGGGCTGAGAACGCCACAGCGCGGGGGAAGAGGATGACTGCAGTCTTGATATAGGGGATTTATATGTATAACAAACAAGCTATTGTATGAAAGAAAGGTGGGTTTGGACGACGGTCCTTTGTCGGTTGTCCTCATATATAGTTGTAGCGAGGCCGTTTGCATACCAGTTTGGTACGGTTAAAAAGCGCTGTAACAACGGTTATCAATGATAACCAACTTAAGGACCATCGTCATACCCACCCTTTTTTCATACGGTATACAATCGTGCCGAGTGAGAGGACGAGAACAGTGGCATGTCTAGACAAATCTTAGCTGAAACACGATATATACGCGTCGCCCGCCTCATTACCTGGTTGCAATAAGCAACATGAACCCGAATTGGTACCCTCATCCGATCCTGAAGCTTCTTACTGACCAGATGGGGTTAGAGCATTGTTGCTTGTCTCATCCCCGTCGTCGATCAAAGCTGATAACTCGCCGATTTCCAATGTCTTGCATCCAATTAATCTTCACTAATGCTCCACTGCTTCTAACTTCTTGGGGAGGCGCCTGCAATCCAAATCGATTGGGTGGGTTCTAATGCATCGGGACTGACAACAGCCTGGCACTGAGAACGGCCCACTAATTTGGTGTGCGAGATAACTTAAGGTCTCTGCATTCCCCCCTAGCTAGTGCTATGCCATTAATTTGCATCCCTCTCTATCTCTCTTGCAAAGGTTAAGAACAATGAAGAGAATCATCATCTGCTGCGACGGTACGTATATTACTCCAGCTCAAATTTATCCATCGTACTGAACTGGCCTTTTTTGCTGTAGGAACCTGGCAAGACTCTGATGGCGGAGCTCTGGAGGATCCCACAAACATCACACGTATCACCCGCGCACTCAAAAGCGAGGCCGCAGATGGAACTGCGCAAATTGTTTACTACCAGGCTGGTGTAGGCACTGGAGGAACAGTCAACAAGCTAGTTGGCGGTATGAATTATTCCCTTCCTCCTGACCTTCCTCAGCGATTTACTAAACCTCTCAATGCAAAAGGTGGAACTGGAGAGGGCCTTTCTGAAAACGTTCGAGAAGCCTACGGCTTCCTGGCCCACAATTACCATCCCGGTGATACAATACACCTTTTCGGCTTCTCACGCGGGGCGTACACCGCGCGCTCCATCTGTGGGTTAATCTGTCGTCTCGGAATCCTCACAAAGCGCGGCATGGATGGTTTCTATCAGATCTATAAGGACTACATGGAGGGAAATATGCTCAAGAAACCGGGGTACGTCGAAGAGCTGCAGGCGAAAGACGGAGGGTCATTAGTTACACCCAATGTTAATGTAACCACAATCGGCTGCTTCGACACAGTTGGATCCTTGGGGATTCCCACCCTCCCGATTCCCTTGGTTGGTCACGCCTTATCGGGTGTTGTCAACGCTAAAAAGTACTCCTTCCACGCCACGGATCTTTCCCCGCGAGTTCTCCACGCCTTCCACGCGCTGGCGCTCGATGAGATGCGAGCGCCCTTTATGCCTTCACTCTGGTTCAAGGAACCTACCAACACCGTTACCGAGCTCCGACAATGCTGGTTCCCAGGAGTCCACACGAACGTCGGCGGCGGATACTCAGACCAAGAAATCGCAGATATGACGCTGGCCTGGATGATTGAGCGCACCAAAGAGTATCTGGACTGGGATCCCACGTATCTGCGGCACATCACGAAGAACGGCGGCGCAGACCGGAAGGAGTGGGCAGTGGGCAAGATCTACGATTCGCGGGTGGGGGTGATGCGGCTGGCTGGGAAGGCTGTCAGGACACCCGGTGCATACCATACAGATGAGGGTACAGACACCAACGAAGTAGTACATGTGTCTGTGCGGGTTCGGAAAACGGTGATGAGCGACTGGGATGGTGGCGCGATGGCTGGGTGGAATTGGAACTCCGAGCAGAACCTTTGGGTTAATTCGGCAAATCCGGCGCTGACGTTGAAGGAGGATGTGCTGGGCGATACGGAGATGGAGTTAGCGGGAAGAGATGTGGTCGAGCAGTTGCTGGGCTGGGCTTTTCCGGACCATGTTCATGATGTCAGGAGCAGTCCTGATAACAAGAATGGACATCTCATCCACTTAAACGGACACTAGCGAAGGCTGTGTGGCGGCGAGATGGAGTTTATATTTCTTAGGTTTATTTATGATTTTAGTTGGAGGGTACTAATGTTTTTCTTATGCCCAGCCTCCTGCGGCTTAGTTGCAAGCTCCTTTGCGGAAGTTAATGTTTGAATTGGTCAGAAAACTGACTTCATAGCTTAGTTTTGACCAATGAATTGTTTTACCGTGTCTGAGGCCAGATTTGCGGACAGACCCAAAATCGCAAACTCTCTAATCTACTTTAATGATTGATGGATGTCTAAGATTATTGATTAATTTTACATTCTTGATATGCAAGGGCTAGTTTCTTCGGAGCATTGCTCTCGTGAATCGTGAATAGATTGTGAGTGAGAGCAAATGATATTAACCGCTCGCTCCGAGACAGTTCCTATCACGCTTTAGGAATATAATCCGATGCCACCCAACGGATACGTACGCGTTTAGGTAACTGTAATGTATAATTCATACTGTTGAGGTCCAAAACTGAGTGTACCGAAAGCACCTGACGATTTCCCAAACACGAAGGTCGGAGGCCCGCAAAACAGTTGAGCGCCGAGCTGTGTTGGTAATTCTACACAGAGCATCTTACACAGTACAAAGTTCACATGGCTGTATTTGGTTAAAGCTGGGGCTCCCATGTCACACACACCGCCCGCCCGCCAGGGTTCCGAGACGAAGCACTCCATCGGGAGGCAATCACGATGTACTGGCTCAGGTGAAGGGAATAGAACTCGAGGCAAAAAGCAACACATCATCTGATTCATCGATATTAGTATAGCTCATCGGGTGGGGTGGCTACAAACAAACAATGGGCAGCGGTAACGAGGGATTAAGCTAATCGAAAATGTACAGTAGATCGAATCCAAGACTCCCTCAGACTATCACTAAAGCCCAGAGATTGTCAGACAATTTTATATACAAGTATAGAGAGTGAGAATAGCGAGGGGCAGATAGTGGGGAAGTAGAGAGGCAGAACCTATGCATTCGATTAGCCTAACCCTCTCTTTCAAGCCCTAATATTCCTCGGTACCAACTTTGAAAACCTTAAGTAGACCTTTGCAAGGATTTCTCGAGCTCAGACTTCGGTACTTACTTAAATAAGTAGCCACCTCATATATCTTTCTTGGAATTGCATGGTTATAGTGAAGAAGCCCGGTGGAAGAAGATACAATTATTCTGGGCCGTTTGTTTGTTTGTAATCATTTTGTATTCAGCTGCTTGTGACTATGACATACATATTCCCAAACCTTCCTTCGTACTCCAATGAAAACCAAATAAGGAAAACAAAGTAAAGTTGTAGGCCCCCTCCACTACCCTCTCCCCCATTATTCTGGGCCGTGTGGATCTCGCGATCACTATATGCATATCGAGTAAGAAAAGATGACAGTGTACCTGAATTCTGATACTGCTAGACTGGAAAATTAAGAGCAGTGATGTGTTGCGGGAATCTTAGGGCTAGTCACTAGGGCTAGCTACAGTAGTCCTACAGCACCTTCAGGCGAGCTTCACCTGTACTCATACAATTCACATGGTGACACTCTAGATTCGCTGCGCATCGCGACGTACCAATACATACGTGAGATTACGTCCTACAGAACATGCATATGACTACTCCCCCATTCAGCTCTGGGTTGCAGTTTATGTCTTCTATTTCTAGGTCCATCCGGTATGATCTATCTCCACCAAAATCAAGTTAAAACTCTTATCATCTACACGTCCGATTATATATTCCAACAGTGTTTGGGAGTAACACGAATACGAAACTTCAGAAGCAAGGAAGAAGTGCTATTCACAGATAATAGTTATGTGGATTAACTGGCATATTTGACTTGCCTAAAGATCTCTCCCTAAATGATATCTTAGTCGAGAGAAACCACACCATACAGTTTCACATATTATGCTTCCGATTTGGGCAACGAGAAGACGGTCAGTGTTGATGGTGCGGGCACGCGCGCTAAACTTGGGAACACCTCTTCCGCTACTGCAAGAGGTGGAAGAATGAGCAGTGAGAGCTCTGGAAAGCAGTGCACGGGCAGCGGGCTGGAAGGCGAGAAAATATCGACATGTGCAGATATCAAAGCTATTTTCCATGCAGATACGTGATCAGGCTGTGATGGACTTCCTGGAGGCCACGGAGGTGGGAAATTTTCCATGCAGCAGAGCAGAATTTAGCATCTGTCATTCTTGTGTGTGGTCATTCACTCTGTTTTAGTTTGTTAAAGGGGAAGAAGGATCTCCCACACCTAGTCGGCCATCCGGAGGGGGAGAGGAAGCGGGCACTGCCATACTCTAGATAGAGTGAATGCAACATGATTAAAACAAAACAGCAAACATTACACTTCAAGCCCAGACCCACGCCAGAAAATTCGCCATCGTTTCCGGCGCCAGTAAATCAGTCCCCTCTTACAACCTTTTCTCCGCTTCTATGTTGATATAGAGAGATAGAACAGCCAGTAGCATCGGTCGCGCAAAGCTGGCGTATCTAGCGGGGATGAAGGGTAGCGGGGGGGGAGCTCCGCCATCTAGCCGGCTCGCCCGGAGGCGGAGGGGGTATTAGGTCCTGTCATACTCTAGTAAGAGTGCATACAGTATGAATAAACAACAACAACAAAGCTGGCGTATCGGGGATCGCGCTTATCGACATCAACCCTAAGCGACTTTACGCAGTAGCCACGGAGGCCTCAGAAGTAGCCATACGCCCTAAATTCCAAACAATCGTGCAGGTAGAGGATATCTCCGAGGAGGTCGCTATTGATTTCGTCATCGACGACGACGCAGTGTCAGTTCGGACGTTTGGACTGCGCTGTGAATTGCGCCGGAGTATACACCCATTCCTTTAACAGCTCAGATTACCTCCGTCTCCAGCCCTCTCGCCACCACAACAACCGCAGAGTTCGACAGGGCGAATCAAGTCAATATTCGTAGTATCTTGCACTCTGAAAACAGCTACAGGTAATGTCTGCACAAAAGCCCAGAGATGAAGAGCTCGGGGAGCGCGGTAGCATCGTCAATATCTCCTCAATTGCAGGCGTCATGTCGTCGCCGGGGATAGTGGCTATGGAATCAGCAAGCACGCCGTCATTGGGATGACAAAGACTGCGGTGATGGATCATGGGAAGGATTGGATCAGAGTGAACGCCGTGTGTCGGCTTTATTGCAACGCCCTTAACGGAGTAGCTCATGGCCAATGAACGGGTGGGGAGTTTGCGTGCTCTGTTGTGCTGAGGGTGAGTCTTCCTCCTGTGTTTAAGTGAGAGGGGTGTTAATGTTCGGCGAAACAGAAAGTGGCTGTTCCCGAAGAGCCAGCTTGTTTTTAGCAAGCCCTGCGGCAAGTTTTATTACAGGCATGTCGTTGATGATAACTGAAGGTTATACGATTTCGAAATGATGTGCGATATAGTGGCTACGTATAGTTCTGCGTTAAGTCAGTTTGAATAGCTGTGATTACTGTGTGGTACGAGTGGGCAATATGCTAAAAACCCCCGCTCTCAAACCCCTTCTCGAAACTCGAAATAACCCTCCACTCGTCCTCAGTTTCATTTATTTCCCAGCCCCTGGTAGCATGTCCCGCTCTCCCAGCTTTCACTGCCGAGCCCTTTAGAACAACCACCCACCGGACTTTATCCACTACAAAACTGATCCTGAACCTCACCACTACAAACTGCGGCTTGAATCCAGTCCCTAGTCTACCACCGACGCCTGGTACAAAGCCGAGATTCTCTAACACATCACGGTCCACTTTCGTCACCCAGTTTGATGCTTCTAATGCCGGTGGGTAATCTTTTGGTACTACGGAAAGTTAGCTTGAGGAACAAGTAGTGGGAGGGTTTATGGAGGTATACTTGATGGCCTGGTCCCCTCTGTTACCACACGGAACATAAGAGATAGATCACCAGCTGTCGGTGTCCCGAGTCTAAACATGTCTTCCCATATCTCATCGGGAACTCGCCACGTGTAGTCGTATTCCAGCAATTTCGCAGCTGGCAGCCATGACTGGCCGCGTTTCAATACATGAGATGTCGAGCCATGAAGAGTGGTAAGCTCTACCACCAAGTCTGATTCCAGCCAAATTCCGCTGACTACTAAATCATGGATTGTCGCTTTTGCTAGTGCTCCCGCCAAAACCGCGGTTGTTCGATGCGGGAGGTAATGGATTGATGGACCGTCCGCCATTGTGTTCTCGTGCGGGAGGTAATTATAAGGGAATCTATGTTTTACCATTGTGTTGTCGTGTGGGCGGTCCTGCCATGTATCGTCGTAACCAAGAGATAACAACTGACCGTCTTGTAGTTCATTCTCCAGCAATGTTGTCACAGAGGGTGAATCAAATACTCCCCCGACCATCAAAATGTGTTGAACCTGCGTAGATCAGCGAGTGCGAGACGTTCCCTTCTATGTATGATACTTACATCGGTAAAGAGTACCGCGGCTGTCGATTCAGAAATCCCGATAATGTGGTCTCGAACCATCTCTGCCAACGAGAGAACCCACGCGGTAATATCTCCTTGTAATTGTTCCATACTTATATAGAAATTTCTCTTTGATATTTCAGACACGTCAATCTCGCAAGTGAGCCTTTTTTCGGGCGTGCAATCCAAGTCCCGGAATAGGCCAGTGGCTATGAATTTCTCCGCAGCCAGCGTTTTGAATCTCTCCATTAATATTAGACCACCAGTGATATCATGCTCGGGCTGTTCATCATCCTCACATTTAACTGAGCGTGCAACCATATGTTGAAGAGATGTAAATGTTTCATCGAACGCCGTCTCAGAGCTCGACTCGAGATTTTCCAGCGGAAAATACTCGCCGTGCAGAAATGGCCGCGCCTGGAAGGTATCACCAATTCTTCGGAAACTTTTGATGCTCCCCGAGTCCTCATCCGCATTTACCACCACCGCTACTTCGAAGGGATTCAGTCTTTTTCTCCATGCCCGCCCTTCTCCCGAAGGAGTCAATGGCAGTACGGTGTTAGACCACAGGATAGCTTCCGAGTCGAGAACGAAGGATGTATCATCAATTGAACCACGGAAGTCAGAACACATGAGCAACCTCTTCATAATACTGGTCTGTGCGTGGCTCCATGACGCCGGAACGACGATGACGTATTGCATTCCCTCGACAGCATGTTGGTATACCCCCATAAAGAATAGCTTTAGTACACTCTTAATCCATCGGTAAAAATGCCCTAGGAAACACCGCAGTAAATCTGCGCGCATGAATCCATCTCCTCTGACACAATTTTCAGCAAGACGCAGGTCCTCAGCAACGCCTGGTTGGTTCCCCCACCCAACGGCAGTTACAGAATAATGGCTGTAATATACAACAAGAGGGATCTATGGCTGAAGTCAGTCATAGAAAACCAATGTGACCATGGATAGATACTCTTTTGTTAGTCAATACCACCATTTTGTCTTTGCTATTTACCCTCCATCTCAAAGCCGCAGCAACTGAATGTTCATCCTAAGGAAGTCAGCCCTGCTCTGGTAAACGCGCTTGTGCCACAGACAAAATCGATGGAAACTACGACCCTCCGATGCCGAGAGCGTGATGGCGGTTCAGCTGAAAGTTCACATATGAGACTGGCAGGTAATGGGGGTTCAGACCGTGGGCGTAACAGAGTTTCGTGCCAAGAGCGCGGCGGAGGGGGTTCGGGCCAGGAAGGTGGCGTGAGTCCGGTTGTGGGTTCGGGCCAGGAGGGCGGTGTGAGCTCGGCTGTGGGTTCGGGCCAGGAAGGTGGCGTGAATTCGGCTGCAAGTTCATACACAGGTAACGGTGATCCGACCGTTCGATACCGGGGGAGCGATGGGAGCCCGAGCGAAAAGTAGCCAGCGGGCAATGGGCGAGGATTTCTGGTAGCCTCATCTAGCCACGAATGCCATGACATCCCAGCTTGGTCATATACCGAATCATGGGGTAGGCTAATGTGGTAGTTGGGTATAGGATCGACTTGTGACACGAATATCTTATCCGATTCCCTTTCTGCTAGATCGCTCCTGCTTCTTTGATGCGTCGAGGGGTGTGGTTGGGTATCTTGACCAGAGGCTCGAGGTGGAGACTGGGGAGTGCCGACGAGGGAAGACATTGACTGGCTGCTAGAAATTGAAGCTAGTCGTCCACCCCTACGCTCCTGAGAAGAGGTGTTTGGGGGGGTAGGCGCATTATCGGCAAATAAAGGCGGTAAGTGATTCGATTTTTTTGCCTTGGGATCCGTACTCGCATCTGGTGCGGTCGAACGTGACCCACGGTTGAAGAAAGATGGACGTCGTCCAGGACCTGAAGCCGTATACGGAGAGGCCCCCGGCTTTGTAGATGCCGAAGGGACGGCAGAGCGGCCTTTCTTTGACAGTTTTGACGGTCCTGATGTACTCTGGGGATGTTTTGATCCCTTACGCGCACTTGGCATAGTTAGCTCGATCCTGTCCGAAAGTTGAAGCTTGAATTTGGGCAATATTGGTACCTTGGTCCGCCACTTGATGAGGAGCTAGCTTCTCCACTTCCAGACGTTAACTGTGCCTCCAACGCCATTTGATTATCTACGATCCTCTCCGCAACCAACGATCCGAGCATCGGATCACTTGACACCACTTCCCTGGACTCATTTGCATTCACAATGTGCTCCGCAACCAACCCCTGAACCATATCATGCACTTGTCCAAGCTGTTGTCCAACATGATTCCCCGTCATCCTACCACGATCAGCGCCTTCTGGTATTAAGCTACTGCACTTACACTCACATGGTCCATGTTCCCAATAGCATGATCAATGTCGCTTTCGACGAATCTAGCTTCCGTTTATACGCTATGACATCCTTCTCCCTCAAGCTCCAGCGAAACCCATTTAACGCCCTGCCGAATGAACTGGGATTTTGTTCTCTCCACCGCCGCGCAAGATTCATCAGGTCCATAACCGAATTCTGGCACTCGTCGATGGCGGCTTCGACGTCTGAGAGCCAGTTGTCCGGCCATGGATGCCGGTTGGGATCTGGGTTGGTGCACAACCGACTGATGTGCGCCGTCACTGCTTCTACGCTCTTGAGTTCGATGAGGATTGTGCGGATCTCCGATGGTGCGTCTTGTATCGATTCAACAATCTCAGTAAGGAGTCTGCAGGCACGTAAGGCGAGGCCGGTGAGTGTAGCGCAGCCAGTGATTATAGAGAGGGGATCTGCCATGTTGTGAAGGGACGGTTTAGAACGGTCGTTCTAGCTTATATTCTGCCTTCCATTGAGTATGTGCTCAGCCGCAGAATCAACGTGAAGTGGTGTATTGAGCACAAAAAGCAATCTTCATCACCCCTGTTATTGGACGGATTAATGATTGGGCTGTCCTCAGGAAAGCACTGCAAGGCAAAGACAAACAACTAGAAAGAACAAAATCCACTGGTTCTTGTTATCACTTGTGCCAGACTGTTCGTTTGCGCCACAAAACAAAGCAACCAACTAGGTTCTTCAGGGTCGATTAAGCGCACAGTATTGATCGGAGCTCAAGGTGGGTTTAAAGACTTTAATTCGCCATGATTCAACGCAAAACATTCCGATTTAGCTGGTTCCGTATCCAAACGGGAGATGGACGTTTGGAATGTTGGAACCAGGTTTTGCTGCAAGCCTAGACTTGAAGCAGAACCTAATACCAATATGTAGCGGGAGTAACTAGTGTCTACTTAATTGTAAGTTCTAGCATATACGTCAAGCGTGCAGCCGCATAAATAAGTTGAGCTGTTAAGGATTAGACTTTGCACTGCAGTCAGCCCAGTTTGCAAGTAAGTCGCAGGGGAAAGGCGACTTATCTGGTGAACCGGCCAGCTGGATTGTCAATCCTACCTGAGAGTAGGCTGTGAACTTGCTATGATCCTTTGCAGCCACCTTAACACACGTAACCTAGGCCTCCGGGCTTGCTTAAAGATTCAAAGGTGCGAATAGGCAGCGAACAGTTGATGAGCACGACAATGATGAAGACAATAGTGAAGAGGGAAAAGAAGGATTGAGAGCACGTTAGTGCTACCTTTTAAATGGGGTCCTGGGCGACACTTCCCGAACTGCGACATAAAATATTACAACCCGAGCATGAGAAATGAATGCCCGATTTGCTCAAATCCAGACAGACCTGTAATTCTCAAATTTGGAAACCTACAGCATTAAGAATCCAACCTCAGCTCCAGGAGCAGAAACTTTTGAACAAAGTGCAATTAGAAAATTCGTGTTTAGTCAGTTTGAATTTGACTTGAACCCAGTGCCGAACCGATCCCGCTAAGGAACGGACATGTAGAGTACAGCCGCGGTAAGAAAGTGAGTCACCACCTGCGAGTACCGATCCCGCAACAAAATCGCCGCAAAGGAAACGTGGGAGTTGATAGATTGGCAAAATATTATTACGCGATAGACGACATGCAAAAGTGCATTAAGACTGTAATTGATTAAGGAGGAGAGCGCTCAGAAAAATTATGTAAAGTGATGCCGTTTTGTATTACAAATTTGTTGTGTGAGATCGGCGTTCGCAGGTGGTCACTCACTTTCTTACCGCGACTGTACTATACGGTAGCCCGAAGCGACAACCTGAACTCGGTTGCGCAGCGCCCGACATTTTTTGGCTTTGCAATATGATGAGATGTAATAAAATAGTTTCGCTTTGCTACGCACGTAAAAGAGAGTATTTACTATAACATAAAGACGCATTTTTGGGGGTAGTCTGATTATTTAGAACCTTCTGTCCAAAAGGTGAACACAACAACAACCTCATCAAAATGCCCGAAGCTTTATTTACTATGACATGACTAGGAGGATTGCTGCTCAAGTTTCTCCTGGATATTACAGCTTGGAGTTGCACGCCTGCTTCTCTGCTATCAAGTCTAAGTTTCAAATCTTGAGGGGGAGAATTACTCAAGGGTCTTGAGCCTTTTGAGTTCTCTGGTAGATCTCTTTTTACTTCTTATTTTAGTTTTTGCTTATATTTGGGTGCTTCGGTTCTATGTGTTTCGGCCCTTGATATGTTATATACCTGCTACTCGAGACGCCAGAGGTAGCTCACCCTGAAGACTACTACCCCGACCACACAGACTTGCAGGAGCAAGAACAGCGGCACAAATCTTGGAATAAAGCCAATCTCAGAAATCATGTACCCATCACTTAATATATATGGTTGCAGTACTAATTGAACTGAGCGAGTTGTTTGATTTCCACACATGATATCTCCAAAACAAGAATTTCATCAGGGCATCTTGTAGCCTCGCTCTTACGCACTGTCACGTACGGCTGGTGTAGTAATTTTGGTCGGTTGGATATGTCTTTATACTCGGATATGGGTGCCAAAAGAACCGGATGAAGCTCGAGAAAAGTATATATTTTGTACAAATCCCGGTGCTAAATTCTACGTATGATACAGCTCCTTCTCCACAGCATCATCACCTAGCTCCAGCGCCTCCAAAACATTCCTATACAGCACACCTCCTTCACAAATTTCCATAAGTCGATTTCAGGCTTTCATCAGTATGAAAGCGTGAAATCAGTCGATATCCTCGGGGTAACTTTGAAAGCGCCGGGATAATTTTAGCTTTCAGGAAGATGATCGCAGGCAACTTTCGAGCTTTCCAGCAGAGTCCAGACAAGGTTGCAGACTATTATTAGGCTCACTAGCCAGGGAAACTTTAGGTTATCACAGGAGTTTCAGTTGCCAAGGGCTACGATACGCCGGATCGCCTTGACATTGTGTTCATGTTGCCGCAGAAATATTATCTGGGTAAATGAAGTCCTCGCCGACGGGGTATAGGGCTGCGAGGGCGCGGCTGGTTCGCAGGAACTCGGAGAGCTCCTGAGAAGCGATGAAGTGGTTGAGGCATTGCTGTTCTGGCGGGGATGGCGACAGAGGCGAAGAGGGCGCCATCTACGGAAGGTAGTGGCGGTGGAATGGCGTCAAGGGACTCTAGGAATGGATTTGGACGACTGAAGACGGGATCAACGGGGAGGCGGCCCTCTGTACGCGGCTCGGATTGCCGCGGGAGGTTGGTCTCTTTGTGTTTCTTTGCGGCGGCGGCGTGAGGGTTGAAGGTCTTGCGCTTTAGCTTTTGGAGATAAGCGAAGGTTGTGCTGAAGGTGCAGACTGCTGGGTGGTGTTAGTGGCTGTGGTGGGTGAGGGGCAGGTGGAGTACCGGCGGGGGATATCCGCAGTGACAAGAGAGGCAGCTAGGGAGGTTGGGAGATGAAATGACATGGCGGGCAGCTCTTCCCCCTCTCAATGCTGGTATAGGCTGTGGATGATGCAGCGGTAGCGGGGAAGTTTTTTAGAGTCGAAAGTCAATCGCAGAGCCGCATGAGGTTCACGTGATGCACTGACTAACGAGCAAATGAAAAAGTTCGTCTTTTTCGAAGCGACCACCATAATCCTCCACCCAACTCCCACTCCAAAGTCGGCTCCACTCAATTCCAGAAGTCCATTAATCCACCACTCCGAGAGTGGAATAATACGATTACAATGACGTTCCTTATCCTCGCTGAAACCAGCGCCGGATACGCTTTGTTCAAGGCCAAGGACAAGAAGCTGCTTAAGAAGGATGACCTGGCTTCAGAGATGAAGACGGCTGAGGGTGCTGCCGGATTGTGCGTTCTTCCCATTCGATGGGTGGATCGCAATAGATGGTTAATCTGTTATCATTCTCCAGGCTCAAACTAAAGCAGTTTGCAAAGTTCGACAGCGCTGCCACGGCGCTGGACGAAGTTTCTGCGCTCATCGAGTCCAAGGTCTCGCCGATGCTGTCTACTCTTCTCGATGGACTTAAGGACGAGAAGAAGGCTTCCCTCGTTGTCGCCGATCCCAAGCTCGGTATGTTTAACATCCTACTTTATAGGATAGAATTCGAGCATTTTGATTAATACCTGCCATGAAGGAAACGCCATCAACAAGATCCCCGGGCTCTCTCTCAACGTCATCGCCGACTCCAGCACACAAGATCTGTACCGAGGAATCCGCGAGCACCTCACCTCCCTAATCCCCGGGCTAACACCCACTGACCTCTCCACCATGTCACTGGGTCTCTCTCACTCGCTCTCACGACACAAGCTAAAGTTCTCCGCCGACAAAGTGGATACCATGATAGTACAAGCCATCGCACTCCTCGACGACCTCGACAAGGAGCTCAACACATACGCCATGCGCGTTAAGGAATGGTACGGTTGGCATTTCCCCGAGATGCAAAAGATCATCAACGACAACATGGCGTACGCCCGAGTGATTGTGACGATGGGAATGCGTACCGCATGCGCAACCACCGATCTCTCGGAGGTACTCCCCGAAGAAATCGAGACGCAACTGAAAGCTGCCGCCGAGGTCTCTATGGGAACCGAGATCACAGAGCAGGACCTTACCAACATCCGCGCGCTCGCCGAGCAGGTCATCTCCCTCGCCGAGTACCGTATCCAGCTGTCTTCATACCTGTCCGCCCGCATGAACGCCATCGCACCTAACCTGACCGTGCTTGTCGGAGAACTCGTCGGCGCACGTCTCATCGCCCACGCCGGCTCCCTCGTCTCCCTCTCTAAAGCCCCCGCATCTACACTTCAGATCCTGGGTGCCGAGAAAGCGCTCTTCCGAGCCCTGAAGACTAAGCATGACACGCCAAAATATGGATTGATCTACCACGCGTCGTTGGTGGGCCAGTCCACGGGCAAGAACAAGGGCAAAGTCGCACGAATGCTCGCGGCTAAGACGTCGCTGGGAGTCCGCTATGATGCACTTAACGAGGAGAAAATAGAAGACGCAACTGAAGGAAAACTCGGAATCGAGATGCGCCGCAAGGTCGAGGGGCGCGTGCGCCATCTTGAAGGAAGAATGCCACTTCTTAGAGAGAACTACACGCCCGGCAAAACGGGTGCAAACAAATTTGAGCTCAAGGTTGGCGCTAAGAGATACAATGACGATGCGGACGCAGTTATAGAGGATGCTCCCCCTGCTGTGGTCGAGGTTGTGAAGGATGCGCTGAAGATGGATTTGGATGGTCCTGCAGCAGAAGAGAGTGAAGATGAGGAGGAGAAGGCACGGAAGGAGCGCAGGAAGGAGAAGAAGAAGCGACGGAAGAGCGAGATGGATGATGCGGAGGAGAAGGAGAAGAAGGAGAAGAAGGAGAAGAAGGAGAAGAAGGAGAAGAAGAAGGAGAAGAAGGATAAAAAGGAAAAGAAGGAAAAGAAGGAAAAGAAGGAAAAGAAGCGGAAAATTAGCGATTGAAGTGGGAAAGGAGGGGTTATATAGATGAAGCGGATTGTAGTATACTTTGGGGATCCTTTTCTTTTTGTTTTCGTTTATTTACATCTGCTCGGGTTTGGTTTCTGCTGTGTTTTTTTGTTTGGTATTATGGGTGCTGACGCCGTATCTGAATGTTCCCTTCCCTGTGTTCTGCGTGGGAGTAAAAGCAATTAAGTAATGACTGAAATGTATGATGCTCCCGCAAGCCCGTGTCTCTGGACGTCATTAGGTACCTGTATGTTTACCACCACAAACGATACCTACGGCCAACAAACCATCCAACGCGGAGAATAGATTATGGGAATACCTCTTGAAGCAAGGCTTTTGAGATTTAAGAACCGACTGTAGCCTAACCGGCAGTGATGTGGTACCATAACGCTAGGTGGCAGCTCTCACATTCACAGTTGCAAAGGCTCTTCCTTTGGTCTTCTTTGCTTTGCCACGGAGCCTCTGAACTGTCTACGAAACTAGCTAAGGATGCGGTTTACAGTACTCTACATGATCTGGATACAAACACCACAGATACAAGATCTGATCACTTGGCAGAGTATGGTACTGTAAACACTAGGTAGCAGGCTCGAAACCTGCTCAGATTACTCTATAAACACTTAAGATCGCAGGCCTAAAACCTGCAGAGATTACTTCCTCTTTTTGCCCTATCGTGTCATGTACTAGACGTATAGGAGTTTCTCATGATGAAGCTTTGAGGAAGTTTGAAGCTCGCTTTTACTGATTAAATAGTCTTGGAGCTGAACTAGACTGAATGATCTTTTACTTTTGGGGTACCGAAACCTGGCTAGCTGTGTGCCTTCTATATATTCAACTCCCCTCCCCTCCTCTAGTACAAAACCTCCCCTCCGGTTCTCACCCGGCGGTCTCATTGGCCCAATTGATCCCGTCGAGTGAGATAGTATGACCACGACTACAAGGCGTACATATTCGCAGAGCCTTCCCCTCATCACCCCTCTCATGGCATCTTGTGTAGAAAATGATTAGTCTTATTAGACTACAACTATAGCTATTACCGTTCCCTATCTCCGTCTCTTAAAATTAATAGTACAGTAGCTCCCCTCTTCCTCTATTGTAACGACAGGAACCCATGCAGCAAGGAAAATGACACCTAAACTCCGCTCCGTGCCCACCCGCCCGCACCCTACTGCCCGCCTCAGAAAGAAAAGAAAACTGGGAAATTATGGAGAACATGAAGAACGATAGAATACATGGAGTGAATGTTGCAAGAAACATGATGAAAAGAGAAGTGAAGAGAGATCCATACCGATCTACCCACTCATGCCACCCACCCACCAACTCCCGCCCAGTCTACCCAAAAACTTTCAACAGCCCCCAAATCCCCACCGCCGACACAACAGGAATAACAACATTATCATCTAACCCGCAACAATCGAGTACCTCGCTCGCACTCGCCACCACTCCCGTCAACACGCCCATCGCAGCGAGTGCCCAACCCCCCGTAACCTCTGCTCCCGCAATCCCTAACCGACCCCGCCACATCACCTCCGGCCCCTCCGTCGCAATACAGCCCCACCACAATCCCGCGGCAACAGCCCCCACTACCGCCGCTGCCAAGCTTCCCGCTAAACTCTTCCCCCGCCTAATCGCAGGCGTATACCGTCCCCACAGCCGGCCGAACGTGCTTGCGGCGGTATCGCACCAACTTAGCAAGAGGATCGAAAGCGTTGCTACATCCTTAGGGAATATAGCGAGTACGGTGATAGTGCCGACGAGATACCACACCACGCCGTTCCAGCCGCGGACTTCAGACTCGCGCATCAGTGCACCTAGTACGCGGATGTATAGTGCGTTGAAGGACTTGTTGTAGAAGCGCAGGAGGTCAGCGGAGGCGATAGGGATTAAGGCGCTAGTGAGTGGTGCGATGAGGCGGGAGGGGTGGTGCCCGGTGCGGTAGAGGTGGATCGCGAGGAAGCCGATGCTTACGTGCAGTAGCTTGCGGGGGACTTCGTGTTTATGGATCTGCTGGTGTTAGCATGGTCCCCCAAGGGGGCGTAAGGGCGGAACGAACAAATTTGGTGAAGGTGCGGTGGATAGGGATTAGGCCGAGAGGCGAGGGAGAGCGGGATAGGGTGCGCCAACTAGACTTTGGTGGTGCGAGAAAGTCGTTTTGGACATGTGGGCACTGGTCTCTAGGGACTAGGGATCGTGCGCGGGGGGACGAAGAGGCGGATGTCGACGGGGTGCCATCGGAGTCGGAGTCGTAGATTTGGTTTGATAGTGAGATGCTCGATGAAGAGGCCGAGAGCGAGGATTCGGGGGTGATAGACATAGCTGCTGTAGGACGGTCCGATCCGGGTGCGAAAGTTTGGAAGCTTGGCGGGGAAGCGGATCGAAGCTTGTCTGTGGCCAGCGACACAGGCCAGGGTTGGTGTAGAAGTTCTATGTGTCCTCCCGGCGGTTGTGGGAGGTGACGATGGAGAAGAAGGTGGTGGTTGTAGGAAGATCAGATTAGCAGCGATGTAGTTGAATGAAGTGGCTCTTCCGGAACCCGGACCAATCTGTTTTTTTCATCGCCAGCTTTCGTTGCGTTGCGCATGTCATCCGCGCCTTGCCCTGCTCGCCCCTGCTTCTGTGGCTGAGCAGGAGTTTCCATGTGATGCCGAGAAAAGCAAGAACAACCCTGACCCTGAGCCCTCCACGGCCAAGCACTCGCATGCAGTTGTACCTCCGCAACCCCGTCCGCCTTACCCATCGGTCGATCGGTGATCGCTATCAGCATATCCGAAGACGCATACAGCCTCCATAAACCTAGGCTTTGCGTTGCGGCTAGATAGTTTGCTGCGGCGTGATGATCTAAGGCGTGCGTGGAAGGGAAGGCCGATGGAGAATCACTGGGGATGCTGTTTACCACACAGCTGGCCCTGCTCTAGATGTCCGCCCGATAAGTGATTCGCAATGGATCCCTCTAGCCTCGTCCAAATCTGCAGCCCGCCACCGCCACCACCCCGCACTGTATATCCCACGCGAATGCCACCGCGATTGGCTGCAGGCTCTGGTCCGTGGGGTTGCGCTCGCCTCACATCACCTCATGCTCAAGGTTCCCGCATGTCACCACTTACTCGGATAGGCATTCAGCCAGTTTGATTTTCAAACAATTACCAAAACACGACAAAACAACAAACTCCTCCACTCTAGCAAGTCGGCGGTAACAACAAGGACAAGTTTTTATATATCTTTCCCCAACTTCTTGTTCACGAAAAAGAAAAGGAAAAAAAAACATACATCTCCTTCCGAGACACCTACCCTATGGCCAACAGACGAGAAGTACCGTTACACATCCACCCCACGCCCCACGCACTCACTCCGCATACAAGTCATATAATATCAGGTCAGTCATATAACATGGACGAGGAACAAAAGGAAACCAGAATGAACGAGGCAAAAGATTCAAGCAAGATCGGCAGCAATAGCGACAACGAAAACGATAAAAGTTAATACGATCAACCAAACCAAACAAATTGGCAAAAATAACATAAAACGCAATGTTCAAGTTGCACGCCAAAGACGCCCTAGTAGAACAAAATGACTGCTCCAGAACTAAGCAAAAAAGGGAAAACAGAAACACAGATCGTGGGCCTTTGCAGAGCCATATTGTAGAGGGTTATTGTAGAGCACTTCAAGAGATATCATATGATGATAAATGTAGATATTTATGGTGTGGGAAGAGCTTTAGTAACTCTGGGCTGACATGATTGCCGGCTGTGATGTCCATCAGTCAGTGACTTCAACGACCAAAGGTGTTACTAGAACTTACGGGGCTCTGGTGCATCATGGAAGTCCTCCTGCTGCGGCTCTTCTTCATCTGCTGCTTCAATGCGGTCGAATCCAATGGCTTAAGCAGTTCAAAGCTGCATAGCAGTTCCCCGGAAACACTCATCACCGCGCCCCAGTTGTCAAATTCCCCACAATACTGCCACCCCCGTCAGCAAAATGTCTCCTGCACAAAGAGTATAGCCGGATAACATACGTTTGGTGCTGAGAAGACTGTAACCAATGTCCGCTCATTGAAAAACTCGTATCCATCCTCCACAACCATATGTGCTCGGCACACCAAGTCGAAATCGTGCTTCGCAAGAAAATCCACGATAACTTTCTTCCCGAAACAGTAAGACACGCCTCTTTCGTTTTCCTCCCAATCTCCAGCCATGTCTGCGGGGTCCGACCATAGCAAATCGTTGAGGAGTCCATAATCCGGTACATCGGTTGGTCTGGCAATTTGTCGAATGTCATTCATGTGTTGCAGACTCGGAGATAGGCCCCCATGCACACAAAAGATCTTTCCTGCAACAATCGCGGCGATGGGAAGCGTGTTGAAAGTGTCTACAAAAGTTTTCCAAATCTTGATGTTACATCGGCGTTTGCATTCATCATAAAACCCATAGACTAAAGATGTTAGTTAGGGAAGAAAAACGTCATCGATCGCTCGGGTGGAAACATGCCTCTTGTAACGTTTGCGCATTCATGGTTGCCCCGCAGTAAAAAGAAATTTTCTGGGAACTTGAGCTTGTAGCACAGCAGCAAAAGGATTGTCTCCAAACTTTGTTTCCCCCGGTCTACGTAATCACCCAGGAAAAGATAGTTGGCATTTGGCGGGAACCCACACATCTCAAACATACGGATCAGATCGGTGTACTGCCCATGCACGTCGCCGACAATCTTCACCGGAGCACTCAATTCCACCAATGCTGGCTGCGAGAGAAACACTTCTCTTGCGGCCACGCAAATTGCTTGGATTTCTGCATTCTTGAGGCATACTGCTTTGGTGACCTTCCCAGCATATCCAGCATCAAGTAAACGAGTGATCATGTCGTCCAGGTCGATCAATTTCAAAGCGGACATCTGCATTGGATCTGGTGCAGGAGTGCCATTGGCGTCAGGCGCCGCATTTGCAATGGGGTTTGGTGCGTTCGGCCGTTTGATAAGAATTGATTCCTTGGGCATTTGAGAACTCGGAGGGTGTATTGTGCCTATGCCTGGTGGCGCATCTGAGACGTGATCCACCTCTCGACTATTTACATTGTCCAACGCATGGTGACCTTTCCCAATCGACCCGCTGTGAACAGGAGAAGGTGGTGGTATGAGAGAGTTTTCAGAGTCGAAAGGCGTACCAACAGCGGTCGATGTCTCCGAGACAGATGCCCTGCCCGGTGGCCCAGCAGTTGTAGGTGGCGGGGGATTCGAAGCCCTCCGCGGACGGCCTGTCGGCGGAGATTGGATCGCCTCGTCTCCCTTCTTGTCGACGCCCGCGAGGAATGCTGCCGCAGAGCTTGTAGGGCTCTCATCGTCATTATTGTTCTTCTCCCTCCGGTCTTTAATTTTGTTGCGAATAGATCCTCTAAGAGATCGCGAAGATCCTTGGGTATCTGTTTTAATGATTGGTAAGGTGCTGGTTCCCTCAACACCCAGCGAACCTGTTGAAGCTCGAGCTGAGAGATTGCCACTCTCGCCAGATCTTTTTGATGGCTGCTGGCCCATGCTCGAATAGTTGGTTTGATGTTTTTAAATGTGGCTGTCGATCGATTGTGGAGGAATGCAGAGCAACAAGTTTGCGAATGGGGAAGGTATGCAAGCACGACGGCAATGATGGGAGGTAGAAATGATGGGTCGGACGAACGAATTCCGGATGGCAAAGCTCTAGTTAGCCAAGGATCCAATTCTAAGTAGGTAGTTGAGCTAGTGTGTGACAAGGGTGACGGTGAGCTTGAGGACCAGAGTCGGAACAAAGTCCAGGCACTGATAGGTATTGCTTGTGAGAGAAGTTGTAGTGGTGGTGGTGGAGGTGGTGGCGGTAGGTATCGGGAGGGTCGGGAGGTCGTTATGGAGGTTCAAAGAGCGAATTAAGGAAAAGGAGGAACTGGCTCTCGAGAACGGGCGACGTTTTGACAGCCACGCCGTGACGATTGTATATATTGAGTGGCGTTAGCGGGGGATGGTTTGCAGGCTCGGCCGTATTGAGCGCTCGTGGTGGCCGTCGCTGTGATGTTGAGGGGTGACACGAGACAGATGTCGGGAGGTGAGCAGTGTTGAGCAGGGCTGCGAGGGCGGAGGAGGGATGGGTGTCAGGATCGCTTCTGTGCCGCAGGCGAGCTACGACCGATGAACAACGTACGTAGTTATCTGCAATGGCAGATGTCAGAACTGTTCACAAACGGACGACGATCTGCCAGTTCCCCAAGTTTTGCCACTGAGATCTGAGAGATGCATGGTACTGTCCAAAGTTTATACAAGCAGGATAAAAAAAATAGCTTGACGAGAGAAATTCTGCATACCTTTGCCTTCTCAACCTTTCATCCTACGGCTGCACATATAGATGGGATAGAGGCGCGCGGTAGACGAGAGTATCTCTGATGACTGGCTCGTCGTCGGGGTCAGAGGATGGGACTTGTCGAAGAGGAGGAGGGGCTGGGTTATGACACGGAAAGCGGAATCTTGGTTGTCGGTTGGTGCGGTGTGAGAAGTAGGTAAGGCAAGAGTATGTGTGGTACTTGCTTTGGGGAGGGGGGTTGACTCTTGGCCGGTCGATGTCCAAGCCGCATCCATCATCTTTCAGTAATCGGCCAATTACCAGCCAGCCCAGCCGTATGCTACTGCAAGAGGATTAAAATTAAGAAGACGACGACATCCCATGTCTGTCGTGCTATCGTATCACATCCGTGTCTGCTGCTACTACTACTCGCGATTCACGTATCAATCCCAATGGCAATCGCATCTGCGTGCATCTTGCTATGCTGTATTGTACTTGGCACTTAGTAGCTGCAGTTGCTCCCAACGGTGTCTCGTGGTGTTCCGGGAGGAACAATGCGCGGCACTGCTACCGATGCCGAAATCTAACACTAGCAGCCACGATAGAAGAAAGCGCTTTCGGTATGGGACTAATCAAGTGAGGCTGTCGTCCTCTTGGAACGCTGGGTGGCCTTCCGTACACGAAAACTTACTGACTCTCCGGTGCTTATACAGTACATGCAACAGCTCGCGAGACGCACCCCGAACAATGGATGGTCCATACATGCAATGATACTCGTCTAAGAGAGCATACCAACACCAATACGAAACGCGCTTCTGTAGAACATGCAAGTACTTACCGGCATCACCTGGTGCGGATCAAATGCAGGCCTTAGATATTATTCTGTATGAATCCGCCATTTGACCACACCAAATAGAGCTATTCAGATCTCTTCTTCCGCTGATATTCCCACGATATTGAAGTGCCGACGATATTGTACAACCTTGGGTCGCGCATCCGGTTCACGCCTAATGATATCGCCGAGCTTCACAAAGCCGACTGGACCTTCTCTCAAAATGCACAATGCGTTGGCACAATATGCTACAACTATTGCCCTACCATTCTTTTTATGCTCTTCTCTGGTTCAGCTGATCAATATATGGTGGTGGGCATACATGGAAGTGCAGCACACGGACTAGATTTGGCAGTGCACAAGCCTGCAAGAACTGCAAGATCGCGATATTGGGAGTTGTGATGAATGACCACACAGAGCCTTGGGAGGCGGATGCCTGCGGGGGGATAAAATCAAGCAGCGAATCACAGGGCATCATTTGAGAGACTGCTCTATGCAAGATGAAAGGCTCGTTTGTTCGTTTTTCCTAGGCATTGGATCTCGATGCTGCGGCTGTCACTCGACTGTAGCGCGGCGATTTCAAACGAGTTTATCGAATTCCTGGGTCTGCTAGCTTCCGCTCTGCTGCCGTGTTCGGAATGCAAGTAGTGTGCAAAGCAGGTACGGCGATATCAAAAATTACTTACCGACCGGGAGTTGAAAATTTTGTGAGGCTCTGTGTTCCTGCTGAGTTAACTACCCCGCAACCCCGCTGTCGTGTCTTGGCTTGGCCTGTCGTGTCGTCGCTTCTCTCCAAGCTCACGAGCCACCACTGCACCGAAAAGCAAAACAACGATGGATCCCCCGCAGCCCTACACCACTCCCTCGACGCAGCTCCAAGCATACATCAACAAGACCCTCCGCGTCACAACCACCGACGGCCGCTTCTTCATCGGCGATCTAAAGTGCACCGACCGCGTCCGTCGTCCTCGCCGCACTCCGCCCCTCTCCGGCTGACATCATAGCAGGACTGCAACCTCATCCTCGCGTCAACTTCGGAATACCGCTACCTCTCGGCACAAGAGCGGGAACAAGAGGGGGAAGGATCAGGAAGGGTCCGGGTGGACCTGAAGAACCGATTCATTGGACTCGTGGTGGTACCCGGAAATGTTATTACGAAGATTGAAATTGAGGAAAGGGGAACCAGTAATGCAAGGAGGGGATGGACATTTGGTTCATTTGGGACTGCAGATCCAGCGAGGATGGGTATTGTTTGAGACCGTTTGATAGGTGACGGGAAATGTCGGGAGGGTTTAACCGCTGGATTGATTGCATTACGAGTTTTTCGGTTAACTTGTCCATTGAGAGAGTCGTTATCTTCTACGATCCCGGGCTGGGTGAAGGGAGGAATCAATTGAGAGCGCCGGTATGTTTGTTTGCTCCGCGAGACAGATCCCTATTTCACTAAAAGTACTAGAGTAGGTATCACGCATTTTGTGAACTCCTTCGGGTCGTTACCGCGTTTTGTCTCACTACGAACCTGCGTATTATTTTTTCCCTCTTGCCATGCAGAATCTATTAATGCAGGGTTCATTCTTAGGTTTAATAATACCGATAGCCGGCTGATGGCGACTGCTTTATACCCCGCAAATGAGAACAAAATCTTTGCTTATCTCTCTGACACATCGTGGAACTTTCTAGAATATGACACATCAGAATGTTACTCACTGATTCGAGTGATACAGTGTGTAGACAGACGAGTATCGACACACAGTTCCCAAAACACTTGTCCAGTGCCATAAGCGGGTGTAATTCAGTCCACCGTGACAGAAAAAACCGCTCTTTCCTATGTGTGGGGACGAATGGTGATCAGAAGGGTTACGGGACAGTATATCTCCATGTCACTATTGCGAATAGATGTATGCAAAATCGCAGTGTATTTCTGTCAACGCTGACCACCGTAAACTATAGCCTAGAGACAATTTCCCCGATTATATGCCATCCTATTACCTGAGGTGCACCCCAGGAACGGTGTGATAAGACCATTGATACTATACGCTGGATTCATAATGCCGTTGAGATCTTGTGACGGCGCCGAATATCCAAACCGACACTTGTTGTACAGCACCAGACCAGCAACCATTGGAGTCCTGCCAACATGGCTTAGTATCTGTTCCCAAATCTACAATGGACTTCTTACGCCATAGAAGTGCCCGACAGCAAGGCGTATTGGTTATTGAGATACGCGGAACCGATGTTCTCCCCCGGGGCAAAGATGTCGATACAGCAGCCCAGGTTACTGAAGGGGGAGATCTTGTCATAGATGTTCACGGAGCCGACTGTGATGGCCACAGAAAGCGAGGCGGGGGTGTAGGAACAGGAATTTGAGCCCTGCGAGGATTAATGGGATGCTTTAATTGCGGAGAAGGACTTGGAAAAACTTGCGTATCCATTTCCAGCAGCAACTACCGCGGTAAATCCGCCGTTGATGGCGGCGGCAAGCGCTTGGTTGACCGGACTGTAAAAACTCCCACCTTTCCGTTACAATATCAGCCACAATTCCTTCATCGGGGGTATGTATCTATGAGAAAACCAACCTAACGACAAGTTCATAACGCTCGTCTTCAAGCGGCCATTAGCTACCGCATCATTAAATGCCCAATTGATCCCCGCGATAATTCCCGACCAGGGACCACTGCATGCTCCCCCGCTCCCCTCCAACACCTTGACGCTGATAAGCTTAGCCTTCTTCATAACTCCGTACTTATTCCCACCGATGATCCCTGCCACGTGGGTTCCGTGCCCACAAACATCGTGGCTTGGCCACACTGAGTTCGATTTGAATCCAAACGTGGCCCGTCCAGTGGTGAACTCCGGGTGCCCGGTTGTGACCCCGGAATCCAGTACGTATGCGGTCCCTCCGGCGGGGCACTTGCCTATGTATTCGTCGTAAAGGTAGGTCGGCCAGCCGATGTTGGTGGTGGCTGAGTATCTGTGGTAATGGGAGATGCGGCCGAGCCCCCATTCGCCGTTAAGTTCGTTCTGGGAGAGAATCTGGCTTATGCAGGGAGCTTGTTGGCTGACAGGTTGAATATCTACAGGTGTTTGCGTCGAAGCTATGGCGTCTTGTTCCACTACTGCTACCTGTTATGCGTTAGCAGGAGGCTGGGTATGGCAGAGGGGGTATGGTATACGTCAGAGCGCTTCTTGATCTTCTCTATGATGTCGGTGGGGAAGACACCCGAGTATCCCTTAAAAGCGGAGATCCCGTATTTGTGCACGACCCCAACTTTCTTTCCGTCAAGAGTCTGAGATGACGATGCGCCGATGAGGGAGTCTACCCATTCGAAGTGCGAGGATATGGACGATGAAGAAGCGACATCTTTGAACTGGACTATGAAGCTATTAGGAATTCGACCACCACCGGCCGCGGATGTTTTGCGCTCTATCTTTTCGAGTGAAAAGGCAGAGTCGACAAGGAGGAATAGGAACACAGATGTTAAGAGCTTCATGGCGATAGTCTCTAGGGCTCTGGAGAGGAAGATGGACGGTGGCAAGGTTTTTATACACCGGGGCGGTCGAATACCCCAGAATGACAGTTTACGATGTATCACTCAAGGTACATAAGATATCTCATCCATCTATCCATGCGTACGGCAACCCGCATTTCTTCGCCTCGCTCGGCTACATTCTCTTGTTCCGGGGGCGTGGATTTGTTTACATATGCGTGTGTTCACGATAAACGTTTCGAAACCTTGTGAATGAAGGGCTATCGATGAACTTCAAGGCCTTCCAAATTGTGTTCTCGACATCTTATCACCATGGATAGGTGTAGTGCTTCACAGTTGTGTCAGGGAAAGACATACCACGGCGGCATTCCGTAGGTGCCCCCGTTTCCCGGAGTTTTCGTCACTTGTTTGGAAGCTCGCTTCTCAAACGACTTTAGGCGAAAAGTAGCGTCTGGTTACGAGAGTATCGCGTGGGAACAGCCTTGCGCATGTGTACCATAAGGCTAGACCCCACTAATTCATTATTATCTCCTGATTCCGGCCAAGGCAGCTTTCCGTGGTACGCAGCTGGATACCTTTTCCGGAGGAGGTACTTGCAACCTATTCTTTCAGCTTGGAAATGCTCGCGGAAGTAAACATCTGATCCTGAGATCGGGTATCCTAGTGTCAGAAAGCACGATGAGTGTTAGGACCCGAAACTATCTTTGGAGACGAGTTCGGGGATTCATTATGTCTTTGGGTATGTACGAGTATACGGGGTTGTTTACTATGATACTCACTCCATCACTACATACCTTCTCGCGATGGCAAGTGTATGGAAACGTTTCCTCTGGTAATTCTGTGGCTATTTCAACCGATATATTTTGGTAGTTTGACTAAACACAACAACCCCCAGCAATGAATACCAGAAGATCTATTGACCGACGGAAATCTACACCTCATCCTGTAATTTGCGAGTTTCCTTTGATACGAACATATCCTGGCCGTGGTACAGGGTTTTCTCCACTTCCGTCCGTGGCCCAGGAACCAGCCCTTCTCTAAAAAGCGCAGTGAGCGTCAAAGTCTAGGCAAGATTAGGTGGAACAAGATGTCTTTGTGCCGCTAAGATACAATTGTGATGGGGTTTAGGGCGGTGTGTGTGGATCCTGATGATCCGGCACGACTAGAGTACCCCGCACTATTCGGCATAGCAACGAAGATCGAGCTCTCTTATATGAGCCTGTTCACCAGGTGAAGTTTGTAGCTCGTCTCGGTTGTGCCATAGTGCAGTTGGGCTCCTCAGACGACGCAGGAAGCCAATCGGGTGTAAATAGGCATTATCAAAACCTCACCTCGGAGAGTGGAGTAAAGCGGGTCACGGTGGTCCTGTAGCCCGTTAGGATTCTTCTGCTGTTAAGATCACCAAGCACATAGAAAACTTCATGATATACTCGGACCTCGGGTGGCTTCTCAGTACTTGAGGAGTAATAACCTCTTTTCAGCCGATTCCTGTTTTCTAGTTTTGGACCAATCACAGGTGATGATCTCCCATCGCCCTTGCAATAAGAAGGCGTGCAAATGAGCAGTGTATTCAAGTATCCTAGGAAGTTTTCTACTCGAGTACTCCCCTCGTTCCTGCGAGGTGGTGTTGAGGCAAGATAGCTGTTGTCGAGCATGAAGCTGGATGTAGATGCTAGGGCATAGGGTAGCTTTTTGTGTCCGTCGTCCACTTGCAAGCTTGCCACCTACTAGGAATTTATATACCGCTACGGAAAAAAACAAAACATAACACTACACACTCAGATAGAATTCCTCACGGCGCCCGGGCTGTCGTACCTTAACCTACCCGCGAGTGCCACTCCATGACCGACCATTGAGCGGTCCTTGTTCGTCCACCACGTTATCCAAATCACATCATTGGCCAGTAGCTGCGGCTCAACTCCGGCTGCCTGCCGGAAGCCGATGAAAAAGGGTGCGCTAAGCCCTGCCGGGAAACACCCTTTCCCCTAAGCGGACTGACTAAGCCATCGACGAGATTTTTCCGGAAGAGAAAAAAATCAAGCCGAAGCGAAGACTAAAAAGTGTCCCTTCCATACATCCGTTCCCTCTTCTCCTCTATTAACCACCAGTCTTCTCTCCGCTCAGAGCACCAAGCGCCCTTTACGAGTCCCTTTCTTTCAGCGGATTCATTTGCAAAGTTTTGTCTGTCGTTTATTTGCAGCTTTCGTCACGAAACGATCCCCCTCAATTCAACCACCGTTACAATGGCCGCCGTCAAGACCACCACTCCTACCCCCGCTGCTGCCACCCCCACGGCTGAGAAGCTCTCCGGTCTCGCCCTTTACTCCAGATTCGCCTTCGCTGGTGCAGTCTGCTGTTCTGTAACTCACGGTGCCTTGACGCCTGTCGATGTGTAAGTTGCCGGCTGCTTGTGCCCCTTTTGCCCGACCGAAGGATCGATGCATGGAGGAAACAAAAGTGTTGGGGATTATGCGATGAGATGAGAGCGAGAGACCACGACAATTGCGAAAATGGGAGGAAGCCCCCGCCCCCATGGTTCCTACGACGTACTGCTGCCCGCTGGGTGGGGGATCATTCGGTCTGGCCTCTCGGTGCGCTGCTCCCATCGCCGTCTCTTCTCAACACACCGTTCGCCGGCCATGCATCACGATATCACGACGGTAGCATCATCCTCACAGATTGATGGCTAACGACGCTGTTCAGCGTCAAGACTCGTATCCAGCTCGACCCGGCAAAGTATAATAAGGGTATGATCGGTGGTTTCCGCCAGGTCATCTCTCAGGAGGGTGCTAGTGCTCTATTGACCGGTTTCGGTCCTACCGCCGCTGGATACTTCCTCCAGGGTGCATTCAAGTTCGGTGGTTACGAGCTTTTCAAGCAGCAGTCCATCAACCTCCTCGTATGTCATTTCAAATATCGCCATGGAAACACCAGATTGCTGATTTGCAAAACAGGGTTACGAGACTGCCTCCCAGAACCGTACCGCCGTCTACCTCGCCTCGTCTGCTCTTGCCGAGTTCTTTGCCGATATCGCCCTCTGCCCTCTCGAGGCTACCCGTATCCGTCTCGTCTCACAGCCTGAGTTTGCATCCGGTCTTTTGGGCGGTTTCTCCAAAATCCTGAAGAATGAGGGTATTGGTGCCTTCTACTCCGGTTTCGGTCCCATCCTATTCAAGCAGGTCCCATACACCATGGCCAAGTTCGTTGTCTACGAAAAGGTCTCCAATGCTATCTTCTCTGTCTGGAAGAAGGATGAGCTTTCCGCTCCTCTCCAGACCACCGCCAACTTGGGTGCTGGTTTGATTGCTGGTTTCGCCGCTGCTATTGTGTCCCAGCCCGCCGACACCATGTTGTCCAAGATTAACAAGACTCCCGGTGCTCCTGGAGAGGGAACCACCACCCGTCTCATTAAGATCGGAAAGGAGCTTGGAATCAAGGGATCCTACACCGGTATCGGTGCTCGTCTTTTCATGGTTGGTACCTTGACTGCCTTCCAGTTCGCCATCTACAGCGATATTAAGAAGGCTCTTGGTGCCACTGGTGGTATTGAGCTATAAGTGTTCTACTTACTCTTGTGGAGTTTGGTTGGGGGCGGTGTGTCGGTGTAAAATTCGTGGGTTGTGTATAGATTTTTCCTTTTTTATATCTTTTACTTGTGCTTTCGAAAGATCTCTTGGGTGCTATCTTAGATGCTGGGAATAGAAATTTTTTTTTTCCGATGTATAAAGATGGATCTCTACTCCTGCATATACCATGAACCAATCGTAGGTCCACGTGTATGCACCCATGAGGAATCACCCGTACACCTCGGTCACAAGTTTGGATGTTGAGTTGGTATTTAAGCCAAGTTAGCTCGCCCCAGTCTTTGGTAACAACTGTCATCTCGCTCTGACCTTGGCTTTTTGTTGCTGCCAGGTGTAACAGTAGGAGGTTATTGGTTCGAGTTGTGGTATGGTTAATATCTTTTTTTTGTATGGCATTCTGATTTGGATGAGTGACCTCCATCTGATATTTTCAGTATTTATCTGTGCCCGATATTTTACCTCCAATCTTAGCTTAGGTTTAGAAGCGATTGTGGTCTTCGCAATCCCTAACCTGTGGGGTGGATTTCGAGTGCGGTCATCACGTGGCGTTGGGTTAGGGTTGAGCGGCGAGCTGCATTTCTTTACTTCTTGTGAAGTACGTGTCAAATAGATGAATAGACAAGTCAATATACGCATCACCAATTTGGCAGCTGCACCCTAAGTCGCCGTACGCTTCCCTCTGCGCTAGGGTTGGTCCAACATAACCCACAGCAGAACGAACTACTAGCATCAACATACTGGAGTATTATCCCATGATAACCAATTACTTCTTCGACAGGCAAGCTGGAGCTTTGTTAGGTCAATCTATAAGACAAAGCACTGCACAATGTCCGAAAAGCATGAACCATTTGGCCACACAACATGAACAAGAGTCTTATCCCCCTTACATTCGAGTACTCCAGACACTACCCACTACAGTGGCCGGTTACCTGCATGGTGTCGTATTCCACATCGCAGGCCTGCTGATGCTTATCTTGCGGTGTCGGAATCAAGTGGTATACATACCCGGGGAGCATATAAGAAATCCCCATCTTCCGTCCTTCCTCACATCCTGTACCGCAAGTATGTCCCAACCCACCACAACCACAACCACAACCACCACCACTACCACCAAAAAGCGCCTCCCAATCTTTATCTCCCACCACCCAAAGCTCACCCCGGAAGCCGCGGGTCACCTCCGCCATTTTCATAACCTCTCTGTGCAGTCCGCGGGAGACTGGTCTTTCATGGGCTCTGTCTTCCCAGAGCAAGAATGGCATGACGGGCTGCGCTACCAGCTTGCTACGATGTCGTACGCGGCTGGGTTGGCGCACTACCATCGTCTCCCCGCGATCCGGGAACCGTTCAAAACCCTCTTCGCGCGACTGATCAAGAAGATGATGCATAGAGATGTGTGGGGATACTGGTACCTCACGTCCCAGGGTAGTGTAGCGTGTAATCCCGATCTCAAAGAGCTAAGGAAGCCGTGGGCAGATCCGGTGGTGAGGGAGAATATCATGGTGCGTGGATGGCTCGGTGGGCGAGTGGGTGCTGATGAGGGGAGTAGTAGTATTCGGGACATCTGCTGTTGATGACAACTATATATGCCATGCTCTTCGACGACGATGAGTACGAAGCGCCAGGTGCGTTGACTTTTGTACACGACCCCGTGTATTACGGACTCGGAACGGAGGTGTATGAATACACCCGCACATCGTTGCAGACCGCGATCGTGGCTGAGATGGAGCGTGAGGGTTGGCTGGGGGTGTGCTGTGAGCCTAATGTTATCTTTATGATCTGTAATCAGTTTCCAGTACGGTTTTCTCCCTCGTGCGTGTGGGTTTTGCTAATTAAAGTGCGGTAGCTGATTGCACTTCGCTATGACTCGGTTCGCAAGGGAGCCACCAGTGGCGAGGAAGTGTTGAAGAAATACATTGACGCCTGGAGGGCGAAGGGTGTGGAATTCGGTGGAGACAAGATGCAGGCGGATTTGTACATGGTTCAACAAGGACAAGCTCTTCCGTTTGGCGAGATCGCAATGTCGGCGTGGTAAGTAACATACCCACACCATAGAGACAAAGTGATGACTGTTTAGGGCGGCGGCAATGTTCAACACCTGGAACCCACAGTTCTCCCATGCCCTCTACCCACAAATGATGGCCGGCTATCTCACTCAGCGGTCCGGGGGCCGGTGCAATCTCAACTCCAAGCCGGTAGCAGACGCCATCCGCCGCATCGCCTCCGAGAAACCAGGGTTTCCCCCCGATTCCCCACAGCTTTTCCAAGAAGCGTGGGACTCCGTCCGTACGGAAGCTCTCGCCCCCGCCCTGCGTTCCGGAAGCGCCCGCGAGCTCATGCCCACAAAACCCGTCTTTGGCTACGTCATGGAATACGTCTCGGAAGTTGGGCCGCCCGAGCACCTTGCCGGCCTCCTGAAGCACGCTGACGAGATCTTTAATCCCCGTTGGCATAAAGGCGGGTTCTACTATGAGCGGTGTGATGAGGTTGTAGACGAAGATGGGGAATGGAAGTTCTGCGATACGTTCACCGGAAATGCCCTGGTTGCATACGGACGACTTAATGTTCCTGATGGAATGCGGAAGATGTATGAGACTCCTTGGACTCATGAGGTTTTGGATACAACTCCCTGGATCGATGGGCTCGGCGGGTTTGAACAGGGTGTTGACTTCTTGAGGGGTGTTTGGGATCAGGATGCGAAGGCGATGATTATGACGGTGAAGAGCTGGAGTGGGGAGAGAACAATTGGGCCGGTAGTTAAGGGGCTGAGTGAGGGCGAGTATGAGGTGTATTTGGATGGTGAGTTTGTCGGGGTTGAGGCTGTTAAGGAGGGCGAGGTGGTCGCTGTCGAGTTTACTGTTGGTGTTGAGGAGAGGGACTTGGTCGTTATGATGAAGTAGGAGTAGGATATTTTTGCTGCTTCCCTATTATCGTAGATTAGGACCTTGGTTAGAAGCTCTTCGTACTTAGTATGAATGACTAGTTTGTCTGTTTCGATTACGCGTGCAGTCACTGGTCAATTTAATTGTATCTGCCTTTTATGCCTATTCGCTCAACCTACAATCTTAATAAATCATAAAAGAGCACTCTCCTACCCCAGGTTTCGCCGACGCTCGCCCTTCCTCAATAATTTGGCGGCTAACGATGTCACCCCGTGACCACTGTATCACTTTATAAACCTTCAGTCGTCCCCTCTTCTTTCTCCACACCTTCGTTTCTTCGTCTTTGCAATTTTCACCCCTATCAACTCTCCGAAGCCGGCTCCTCGTCCCTCACCGGCCCACTCTCCAACAACCTCTGACCCTCCTTCCAAACCCTATCCAAACCGACTTTCTGCATAACCTTCCACCTCTCCCACTCTGCCGGATCAATCTCGCTCTGCCTCGCCTCCCTCTCCTTCGCGCCAACATCAAACACCTTCAGTACACCGCGGTCATTATAAGGCGTCCACGGATCCTCATCATATGCATATTTGATCCACGCCGTCGTCATCCGCTTTGCAAGCTCAATGTACCCTCCTTCCTTCGGGAAGTGCTCCAGAAAGTTCTGGAACGAGAAAACGATGTCAATTGCATGGTGTGCTCGGCCTTTGTTAACGCCGTCGAATGGAGAGCCCTGGTGGATGTGAGAGATGGAAACGAAGAGGTAGAGATGGGAGAGCAGGTACCATGTACATCCCCACCAAATACGTCTTCCTCCCCAGCTGCGCGTTGTAGTCTGCAAACTCCCAAGCCGGCCGGCGGAATCCATAATCCGAGATCATGACGTACAGCTGTTTCACCTGCTCCTCCCACTTCATAACTTCGCTGACCTTAAACAACCGAAATAGCAACTCCACATCCTCCGGACTCACACCCGCTTCTTCCATAAGTCGCTGCCGGAATACCGCGGCGGGATGTGCATATTTCTCGATCCCGCCGCCCAGCGCCATAACAGCCCACTCGTCTCTGCAGGTCCCGATCAGCACACTTTTGCACCACTGCGGATTGGGCTTAAAGTTTTCGTGGCGGATCCATGAGTGAGACGGGATCAAGGTTCCGTCGGAGGTGGGCACGGTCTGCACGTCGAACGCAAGCTTTGCGATGTCGATAGCGGGGGCTTCAAGAAACGCCGCTGCCCTTTGCTGCGGATTCCGCGTGGTGATATTGAGTTTCTCACACAGCTCGAGGTAGTGTTCATGCTGTGCCTCTACCGGCCGCGGAGGCAACAAGCCCGCCAATCCCGACAACAGGATGGCGCGGTCAAAAAGTCGGGTTTGCGAATACAGGTGTATCGAACCGGAGCACGAACCTGCGCTTTCTCCAAAATACGTGATATTCTCGGGATCGCCCCCAAAGCCCGCAACTTGGCGTTGCACCTGTTCTCCCCCTCCATCAGCTAGCACTCATCCCCCCTCCGGGAGGGGACAACATACCCATTCAAGTGCACACTTCTCATCTTTCAGCAACCAATTACCGCTCTCGGTGCTTCTCCCCAACTCCGGCGTCGCAGTACTCCCCAACGAGTTGAGCCGACGGTTGATACTAATCACCACAACCGGCATTCCAATCTCAACAGAATGCCGCACGATATTCACCGTATCATATGCAGCAAAGTTTGCAGAGCCAACTTTGTACGCGCCACCGTGCGCCCACACAATGACTGGCAATTTCTTACCTCTTTCGCTGTCTGGGGTGGTAACGACCAGATTCGCACACCGCAGCTCATCCATCTCCTTTCTTTCCTTCCCTACCGAGAGTACGGGAGTGTTTAAGATTTTTGCGTCCATTTCCTCAGCATCTAGTTGCTGTATTGCTATATGCCCCCATTTTGTTCCGTCAAATGGAGCAGAAGTGTGCAAGTGTGTGAGGGAGTTTACGAGGATGGGATCCCTGAAACGCCCTGGGACGCGTGCGTAAGGTAGCCCACGGTATTGGATGGTGTTTGTGGGTTTGGAGAGAGCGCCGAGGATGAGGCCGAGAGTTGGGTGTGCTAGAGTATGGGTGGACGTGGAGGAAGAGGAAGAAAAGGAGGAGGACATCCTGATGAGAGAGAGGGAGAGAAGACGGCGGAGGAGCTTCATTGTGATATGTGGGAGGTGTGGAGATGAATGGATGCATGGAGAATGACGTTTTCATGGCGACAGCTGGGTGCAGAGTGGTCGTGGCATGGTGATATCATACATACATACACACGGTTCTTCAGGAGTGAAGGGCAGTAAACTGGGAAATTTCGAAAACTTATAGAGATTCTAGCTTCACATTTTCACACACTCTGAATAGTGAAGAGAACTGATAGTGGTGGGGGACTGTGGACTAGGAATTCCGATAGATAGGGCAATAAATCCACGCCTTCCATCCACCTAGGAAGCAGTTATCTCAGACTGAACAATAGTATCACAGTGACTCGCTCGACTGGATGTCTGGGCGGCAATATCCCAGGAGTGCAGTCTTTAGCGTGGGAATTACACTTCCGCGGAAACTCCGAAACTTCAAACACAGGCTTCAGCCAGAATCCAAGATTGGTGCTCCAGATAGAAACTGTTCAAAGTCAAACCGGTCAAAGTCAAACCGGGCGGTGAGTTGCCCGTGTAATAAAGTTGGATGCGTATTATCAAAAACTTCAATGTTAAATGTTACGCATAACACCACTACCATCATAGCCATATAGATGCATTATCCCCGGTCGTCGGCTTCATCAGAACTCCCCCCGTTGGCACCGCACTGAGAGGATGGCAGTTTCGGGCAGGTATGAGGTGAGTGTTGTGTAGGTGCCTTAGATAGCCAGTCTATCAATCCAACCGGATAGAACTCCTCTCGCAGCTTGGCTTAGTGAATGCTCATCTATCAATACCCTCCCAACGGATCCCAAAATACACCCAAAGCAAACCCAAGTCTGCTCTCGCTCCCCGAACAGCAGCGTATAAGCATTGCCCTTTCCCCTCTCGCCCCCTCTACCCCTCACCCCCTCCCCCCTTTACGTCTTGCAACCATGCATTTCCTCACTCTCATCCCAGTCCTTTCCCTCCTCCTCCTGCTGTCCCCCAGCACCAACGCCGCGTCACCCGCCCGCTACCAAAAAGCGCACGATGCCGTCATCGACCCTCACCGGGGCACAAAAACCGACGGCCGCATCGACCAATTCCGCGATCTGTGGAAGCAGCACTCCGACGCCCGCGGCACCGCTCCTCCCGGAAAACTAGACCGTCTCGTCGATAATGCGGAAGCCCGCGAGCACGGGAAGTACACCAAGACGGGCAATGCGGGAAAGAACGTGGTGCAGCCACAGGGTAGTAAGTCAGGACCGCAGAAGAAGAAGAAGGCGATGACCGATTTCCGGCTTCCTGCTACGCTTCGCGACGGAGGGGTGCTTGAGAAACGTCAGTTTATTAACCAGCCGGTTGAAAATGCGCCGAAGCAGTGCCGTGGCTCTGCTGCCCCCCAGGGAACCGGGCTCGAGGGGAATGCAAAGTATGCGGATCCCAAGAGCTTCTTCCGGTTTTCGGAGCGGGAGTTGGGGGTGAAGTATTCCCCTGAGCAGCTCGCGGCGGCAAAGAATAATCTTTCGAACTCCCTGAGTGCGGCGGGGGAGAGGGAGAGGGAGAGAAAGAGCGATGATCCACCGCCTGTGCAGTATGACGATGAGTTCCTACAGTTTGCGGGGTTGACGAGAGAGGAGGTTGCGCCACCTACTAGGGATATCTTCCAGGAAGAGGCAAAGAAGTGCGGGTTGGATAAGTTTTCGGATGTGAAGAAGCGGAAGGAAGTACCCGAGTCACAGGGGAAGGCGCTGTTTTATGAGATCCCTCCCCCGCCCCCGCCTTATGGGATCCCGCCCCCTGCGCCGCATCCGGGCTACTACTGGAAGCCGAACCCTCCACCGCCACCACCTGTACACCCCGCCTACTACCCTCCGTCGCCTCCTCGCCCCTGTCCTCCTTGCAAACCCAACTGTCCGGTCCCGTGCAAGAATTATTGTCCGGAGCCGGAAGGAAAACTCGATGTTGATATTGTCTCCGACGGGAGTGAGACGTTGGTGATGCTAATTGAGGATATCCGACGATACATCATCTTCTACGAGGCCAACAATGCCGAGGATATCATCCTTTCCGCAGAAGGAGACACGGATATCGATATCTCCGTGCCCGAATGCAGGGTGCCACCGGATTTCTTTAACATTGACGCTGACGTGGCCCCGTATTCACCCTATGGGGAGGTTAATACTGAGTTGGCTGAACTTGCAGATTTTGATACTGGGCTGTCGTTGGCTGAACTTGGATTTGCGCTTAGCCAGCCGGGTCAGGACGGTCCGTATGCCGAGGCGGTTGAGCACTCGGCGACCAAAGCGAAGGAGGTGGAGCCGGAGCCAGAGCCGGAGGCGTATTTGAAGAGGAAGGAGTTTGATGACCATATTAATAATCTTGGACCATGGTGCCCGATTGGAGACCAGCAGGTGCTTAAGGTCTTGGAGGCGATGGTTTGATGTGGGGGATAAGGATGGCCGTTTTACCAGGTTCAAATGTGCAGAAGTGTTTATTTCCTGATAAGAGTATTTTGAGAGGTTGTAATTGTGCTTGCTCGTCGTCCTGTTTCTAGCCACCTAGCGTTGGAGTTGAATTGTTCTGCAGTGGCTGTCTCATTGCGCGATCACTCGTATATCTGTTTTCGATGAACTAAACGCAATCGACCGCGTCGTCCATGGCCACTCAAACCGTCTCCAGTCGTGTGCGTCCGTGCTTGCAGAATTCTTGTTTCAGTCCCGCGTAGATAACCAACCGACTGTACGAGTCAGGCTAGGTCTTGCGCCATAACGGTGGGGTATTTTGCCATCACCAAGACAGCTCATCCCATTGGGCGTCGCTCATTCTTGTTGGAATGTTGGTTCAAGATTTGTTCTATAGAATTGCTCTCGTGGTCATAGTTTTCGCCGGTGGCAATGCGAAGAAGGCAGACGCTGGTTTACGAGCGCAATCCTGGCGGTGCAAATTTTTTGGCGTTCTAAAGGGTGTTAGACGGCAGCAAACCAGCGAACAAACCTTAAGACCCTGACAAACGTGGGGAGGATGCCGATTCATTATCGCCAAGTCGCCCAATCGCGATCGTAGATCATATCATGGCTGCCGGTACTCGGTACACTGGAGTACATAGCTCGCAGCTGCATTGACAAGCTGATTTGAGACTGCTCCAATGCCAGATGCGTTCTCCAGCACGAGGCACAATGTCAGATTGGTGGACAGCAGTGACTGACAAGCTGCCAACCGCAATTGGTGCGACGGTGGAGGTCTGGGCATGGCCGATGCATGCAAGTAATCTATTTCGCCGTTATCGAGTACATCCCCCGGGCTCGCAGCTGCATCGTAAAGCGAGTCCCAGCAAAGGTCGGAAAGGTGGTATTGTCCTGTTTTCTTGTTCATTGGCACCATTTTCACCCGCTTTGATTAATTGCGGCAGCAGCCGTGGACCATCGTGCAAAAATAGCCGCTCAATTCTGCAAACAGGCATGAAATCCACCCTTCCGCGAAACTGCTCTGTTGCCATAAAATACAAACTCCAGAATGCTAGAGCAAAGGGCCTTGATCACCTCCAGATGAATGTGGACATATTTGCCGGTCGAGAGAAAGGTTTGACGGTCTAGCGCGTGCGGACGAGGCTAGAGAGCGAGTAAACAAGCTTTCGTCGATCGGTATCTGTCATTTAAGTACTTCAGGTACTCAAGCCCTAAGTACTCAACCTGGATTTCACTCATCCGCGTGGACGACGAGCGACCGACTAGCTGCCAACATGCTATCATCATTGTTCGGTTGAAGTACCGGATCTTCCCAAGATCCAAGACGTTCTTCATCATCACCTCCAGACCTCCGGCATCACCATCGACGTCCACCTCACCTTCGACCAACGGGTGAGACGAACCACCATTGCATCCTGTTACTTCAACGCTGTCCATCATGGCGAGAAAATCCACAATCCATAGCTAAGTGACTAGGCCACGGGCCTTCCTGCGGGAGCCATGAGTTCCGAGGTGGCTTAATATACGAGTGAATTCAGTACCACAGCATGATTACACCGGGCGAGATTGAATGTTTTGACGTTGTGCTTAATTCTAAGATAGGAGAGGTGCGGAAGAGGCGTCCTGGTATGAACTTACTTTAAGCCTTCTTAGTATCTGAACTGATGTTTCCTTTAGGTTCTTTTATCATGCGTCTTCCAACAACTACCATATCGTAAATATTCTCGACGCTAAGCTCGAACTCGAGGAAACTTTCTATTTACTCGAGAATGAGGTTTAATTTAGCTATCGGAGATCTAGCCTAGACGAAAGGAAGTGGGGCGGGCGGTGGCATGCCATTTCTATTTGGGGAGGAGGAGATGGTATCCAATCCTTCCGCTCTGCATTTGTAACGGCTGGCTAGCATAAATAACGGTCTTGCTAGCTCAGCACGGTGGTGCCTTCATCTGTGCAGCTGCTTTGTCCTTGTGTACCGTCGTGAAAATTGCTCATCAGGAAACTGACAACTACCACCTTGACGTAGGTCTCATATCTCGACACTCGCCTCACCAATCTCCGTAAGGAGCTCATGCATACCCGGTCCCAATAGTGTCGCCAAGAACGGTTTGAAAATGTGGTGCCAAGGGTCTGAATGCAGCCCCGAATCCGCTATTTTGGCTTTTCATTCTCCTACATTAGAGTTGCATGTTGCAAAGTCGTTCCAGATTGCTTCTCAGTCCACATTATTTTCCATAGTTGGTAAAGTCGGTGTGTTGAAAATGGGCCTTTAAGAGCATTTTACATAAAGTGTCGCGGCTCGCATTGTACACGCAGCTGCGTCCACTATGATCGTGCAAATACCACTGCTAGTGAAGTGGTATGGTCGTGCAACCGACGCGCCCAAGAGACTGGTGACATGAAAAGGGCCCAAATAATGGGCACAGAGACCTGATTTACGACATTCAAATTGGTTCGTTTTCGTCAGGACGCCGTTGCTCGGTAGAGCCAACCAGATATTTTCTCTGGAACATGTTGTGGTGACATGCATATACGCGGCAGATAAAACCAGGAACACTACAAAAGAGGTGACGCACGCAAGATCTGGCGTGGCAGGGCTGTGTGAAGTCTTGTCAGACTACTTGAATATATAGCTCCGTCTTGGGCGCTTGCTGCGCCTGGGGGTTTCGGGCTCAAAGTGCCCTCATCATCTCATCATCGTTTGAGCAACCTGTTTCACCTGCAAACAGTTGAATTGCATTGAATCCGAGCCAAAGGAAACGGTCGTACCCTTTACTCGTACTCTACATCCGCCCTCTTATTCTTTCTTTCTCTTTCTTACTATTTTCCTTCACACCATCCTGCACTCCCATCTCAAACATATCCAATTGCAAAGCTATAGCCTGACAGGCATAGATAACCTATCTCCCCGTCGGCTAGCACGCCATCAAAAATCACTGCTTCCTTCCGCCTTGCTTATTTACTTTAAGGGATCCCCCGGTCCCTTGCCCGACAACCTCTGCACCTCTACATACTCCGTCGTCGGATCTGTCATGAGTTTCTTTAGCTCGCCAACGTCGTTTCGCCTCAATGCGTTGCATTCAACACTCGAACAGCAGCACTTTGTGCCGATGATGTATTCCACCGCGCCCGCCAACGAGTCGATGTTCGACCTCGGGGCGATAATGGATGCGCAGGAGTCGACCGGTGCTGGTCATCCCTCGTTGATGAATCTGGTTCTGCTAGTATTCGAGGCTGTGATGGAAGTTGTCTGTGTATCATTACCGGGTTACATCATCGCGCGATATGGATTGTTCGATGCCGAAAACCAGAAATTTGTCGCAAACCTCAACGTGTCGCTATTTACACCTTGTCTGAGTATGTCTTGTGTGGGGGAGGACGGTCTATAGCACGACGTGCTAACGAAGCCGATAGTCTTTACAAAGCTTGCAAGTCAGCTTACGCTCTCGAAAATCGTCGAGCTGGGAATTATTCCAGTACTTTTCGTCTTCATGACCGCCGTCTCCTACGTGTGCTCTCTGGCAGTAGCCAAGCTGTTTGGTTTCGAGAAGACTGCAAGGAACTTTGTAATCGCAATGGTTAGTGGGTTGTTTGGTGTCTACCCTCTGATTAAGTGACACGCGTACTGATTGTGGTACATATATGAGCTAGGGCGTTTTCGGCAACTCCAATTCTCTACCAATCTCGTTGGTTCTATCGCTGGCACACACAATCTCCGGGCTCCACTGGGACATGATTCCCGGCGACAACGACGAGGAAGTCGCCGCGAGAGGAATTCTTTACCTTCTCATCTTTCAACAGCTTGGTCAGCTCGTGCGTTGGTCGTGGGGATACCACGTTTTGTTGGCTCCTCCATCGAAGCCCGATGAAGTCACTCCGAACGACTCTGCTGGCAGAAGGTATCAGGATGACGATGGCGAAGAGGAGGATAACCTGCAACAAATCCACGTCGATTCGTTCACGTCGCCTCAGTTTGAAAGCAGCCTCGACAGACTTCGCAAATTCCCAACGGAGCGGGAGCCATTGTTGTTCAGCCCCCAGCGCAATCACTTCCGCTCACATACTTCTGGAACTCACGATTCGGCATTCGACCCGGGTCCATCTGGAGCGCGAACTCCTGTGAGCGCATATCCGAGCACAACCTCGCTATCTACATGCCACGGCTCGGATTCTACTGAGCCTTCCTCGATTGGGACACCCGTCCCGGGAAACTATGAAGTTCGTGACATCGACTCGTTACCGGTCGCCGCAAACCTCAAACCGTCCGACGAGACAGTCACGCCGCGCTGGTCTCTGCCAAAACCGTCAGCCTCCGGTGTTTTCAATGCCGTCAAGAATGGGATTGTTCGCTTCTTCATGGGACTCTGGGAGTTTATGAACCCGCCTCTCTGGGCTATGCTTGCAGCCGTCATTGTTGCATCTATCCCAAAGCTGCAGGAATTGTTCTTCACCGAGGGCACTTTTATCAATACCTCGGTCACACGGGCTGTATCTCAGTCTGGAGGCGTCGCCGTGCCGCTTATTCTCGTCGTGTTGGGCGCAAACCTTGCCAACAACGCCTCTTCAACGAATACTCACGCCAGCAAAGTGGAGAACAAGATTCTTTTCGCGTCGCTTGTTTCGCGAATGGTGCTCCCGTTCATCATCACCGCACCGGTTCTAGCGCTCGCAGCCAAGTACCTCAGCATTACGATCCTCGACGACCCAATCTTCCTGATTGTCTGTTTCCTCTTGACGGGAGCTCCCAGTGCGCTGCAGCTGGCGCAGATCTGCCAGATCAACCAAGTCTACGAAGATGTCATAACTCGGGTCCTGTTTTGGAGTTATGTTGTGGTGATCCTGCCGAGCACGTTGGTCTTGGTTATCACGGCCATCGAGGTTGTCCACTGGGCCGTGTAGTCGTTTTGGTGGCTGTTTTTTATCTTTTTTCTTTTCTTTTTCTTTTTCGATCTACCGCGATGGTTTGCAGGGATGATGATGAATTCGACCGATTGATTTTTCCATTTGTTTATTTTTCTCCTTCACCTGGGGCCGGAGGCTGTTCGTGTATTGTACATTGCAGGTGTTTGGCGCACACGCACCAACGGGGTTGGTATATAGACGGGACTGGTTTTTGGTGGGGGGCATGGCCGGTGTAGATAAAATGAGACCCGAGCAACCCTGACTTGTGTCCCGGATCCGCGGTTCGCGACTTTTTGCTGCTTGCAGCGACACATGCCTGCAGTCACACCGTCGTGAGAGTGAGAGAAAGCCTGCAGCAGCTGGCAACCCTGCGCACCCACCATCTGCTATCTGCCGCCAACTGATATCTACCCCTCAATCCCCGCCTCAGCCATTCGCGACTCGCGCAACCCTCTGCAGCACTCGAAGGAAGCATGGACTCAGACTCGCCGTCCGCGTCGCCAGGTACAAAGGGTGCGTCGTTCTCCGTGCACGTGTCCTGCAGCCGAGCAGCTTTCTAACCCCGCGCGCCAGCCGTCAGCATCTCGGAAGCACTGGATGAGATCTCGCTCCCGCCAGCCGCCGCGCCAGCCACGGCCTACAGACCCTCGCACCTCCTCCGCAAAACCCTCTCCGCAAAGCGGCTCACCGGCCGTCTCCACGTCACCCCGGAGGGCGATCCGTACGCCGAGGCCGCAAACACATCGCTCGAAGACCTCCTCGCCTACAGAGTCCAGGAATCGAGCGCCAGCGAGATCCTCGAGAAATGCGTGCTCTGGCTCGAGACGGAGCGGAAGCGTCGCAATCGCCGCAAGCAGAGTGATGCCTCCGCCGCAGCCGATGACTCGGGCGACGAGAGCCTGGATCTCTTGGAGGCACTGCTGCAGCAGCGCCCTACGTATCCTCCCTCTGCCTCTCGCTCGCACAGCCACAGCAGACGGAGCTCGAGGAGGAAGAGTCTTCTTGGCGCCAGCAGCGACACGGAGTATGCGAGCGATGGCGACGCGGTGGTGCCGGAGTGTGCCGAGTGGCTGAAGATCCCCGAGGAAATCGGCTGGAATACGTTTAAGCTCGAGGTTCTGAAGCTCGCGCACACATTGCGGTGCAAAGGGTGGCGGCGGGTGGCGCTGAGTCGGTTCAAGGAGGTCGGGGTGAGCAGGATCAGTGGGGCGTTGACGAATGCTGTGAGTAGCTGTGTTTGTTTCTCCCGTGGCGGAGGGGGGCTGGCTGATGATTCCACCAGGTCTACATGGTGACTCCACCCGCCGACGTCCCCGCCTCATCCTCGACCAGCTCTCTCACCCAGCCCCCGCGCCAACCCCCCAAACTCCTCCTCCGCATCTACGGCCCACAAGTCTCGCACCTCATCGACCGCGAAACAGAGCTCTACATCCTCCGGCGACTGGCCCGACAAAAAATCGGTCCGCGTCTCCTCGGAACCTTCGAAAATGGACGGTTCGAAGAATTCTTCACCGCGCGAACACTAACGAAAGACGACATCCGCGTCCCCGAGACCAGCCGCCACATCGCAAAGCGTCTCAAGGAGCTTCACGAGGGTATCGACCTCGAAGACGCCGAGCGCGCCTGCGGCCCAATCGTCTGGAAGAACTGGGAGAAATGGCTTCCGCGGTGCACGGCCGTCATCTCCCGCATCGATCCCTCCCGCCCCTCCGACAAAGTCTGCGGTGCCTCCTGGGAAGCCTTCACATCCTCCGTCGACCACTACCGCACCTGGCTCGTCTCCCGCTATGGCAGCGAGGAAGCCCTGAAACGTGAACTCGTATTCGCGCACAACGACACCCAGTACGGCAACATCCTCCGTCTCCAAGCGGACGGGAAATCCCCGCTCCTCCTCCCAAGCAACGAGCACCGCCAGCTCGTCGTGATAGACTTCGAATACGCATCCGCCAACACCCCTGGATTCGAATTCGCGAACCACTTCTGCGAGTGGATGGCGGATTACCATGATCCCCGTGAGCCGTGGAGGATGCACGAGCGCCGCCATCCGACAGAGAACGAGATGCGGAATTTCCTGCGGGCGTATGTGGAGCACTCCCTCCGCGGCCCGCCCAAGGCGGAGGTGGGGGGTGCATTCAACCTTGATGCACGCGTGCCCGCAGGGAAGGAGCAGGAAAGGAAGGGAGAGGTCGAGAAGGAGGTCGATAGACTACTCGAGGAAGCGCGCGTGTGGAGAGCGGCGTCCAGCGCCATGTGGGCGGCGTGGGGGATCGTGCAGGCAAAGCTCCCGCTTGATGCGGAGGGGGAGGGCGAACAAAAAGTGAACGGAGAGGAGGAATTCGATTACCTCCTGTACGCGCAGCAGCGCGCACTGCTGTTTTGGGGCGACTGTTTGAGTCTAGGCGTGTTCACGGAGACAGAGATCGATGTGCTGGAACCGGGGTTGCTGGAGAGGGTCAAGATTATTCGGTAGGGTGGGGGCGGTGGGGTTTTGGAGTTGGGTACGGATAGCGGGGTTTTTTGTTTCTTATCCGTGTGAAATTTTATGATATATTCTTTGTCGAAGTGTGCCTGCTTGCTAGAGGCAATTGAGTGATGGAGTTCCCTGGATGCGGGAAGTTAGTTTAGAATGTTGATCATTAGAGAACACTCATTGTAGGTTTTTTGTTGCAGGTGGTTAGAGAGTTTTCCATCACAAGTATTTCGCACATGTTCAAATCTCCATGAGAGTTACTGTATAGACCGGGTGTCCCTTGAGCCTCTTGTGTTCCCTCAGCAAATCCAGCAGAATACCACAAACATCACACATCCTCCAAAAATCCCATTCAACTCCCAACATGGCAATACGCATAAGAAATGCAGATATGACGCTTGAATTTTTATCAAAAAGATAAAATCACACTCCCAACCGGTACAAAAAGACGGTACACACATAAGTCAAGCAGAAAAGAAAAAATCATCCCAGGTAAAAAGATTCCAAAAAATCATAACCGTTCCATAATTGCACCACAAAACCCCACTAATCTAATGCAGCATCATCCTACCATTGTGTTCGTGGATATCTCCCTACACCCATCATCAACCATCACTCATTATCAAGACGAGGAAGGAGGAACTTACAAACAAGCCCAGCAGCTCATCCCTAGTAAGTTTTCCGAGTGCCAATTGTCCTTCTCCCAACGCAGCCTTTGCAAGCCCTAACTTCTTTTGTTGAAGCTTCAACATTTTCTCCTCGACTGAGTCCTTCACCATAAACCGAGTGATGAAGACTTCCTTCTTTTGCCCCAATCTGTGGACACGGTCGAATGCCTGCAGCTCCACAGCTGCGTTCCACCAGAGATCGAGGGAGATGACGAGATTTGCGTGTGTAAGGTTGAGACCAACGCCACCAGCCTGAAGCGTCGTTAGATTGTTTTTACCGAAAGTGATGCGGGGCTTACTTTGATGGAAGTGAGCATGATTTTGTATTCCGCTTGGTTCCTGAAATCTGACAATGCTTGCTGCCTAGCACTCATGCTCATCCCGCCCTGGTACCTGGTGTAAACCCAATCCTCATCATCGATGACTTTCTCCACAATATCGAGCATCATGGTGAACTGTGAGAAGAGCACGATTTTATCATTTGGATGGTTTCGTCTCCACTCTTTCAGCTGGTTTCTGAGAGCATCAGTTTTCGTGCTGTGATGGAAATCTTTCATGAGATCCGCACGATCGAGCCAAGTGCTGTCATCATCGATATCGAACTCTTCCTTCTTAGTGGTGTCATTGAAAGAGGTGAAATCGCCTTCGTAGAGGTGCTGTCCACAGGCACCGTTGTTGTAGGGGCAGTGACTGTCCTCCGCCATTGCGGTTGTCAAACACTCTCGGCAAAACACGTGGCGGCATTTCTTAACAATCACGGGATCCTCGATCGGTCCTTGACATCGTGGACAATGAGTGATCACGCCGACGGGCTTCTGGCGCTTGCAGGCCTGCATGATTCGCCGGAGCTGAGAAGGTTTCTTGTCCTTCTCATGGTCATTTCGCCAGAGTTGGGAGGGCTTCTTGTCCTCCTCGTCTTTGGTAGTGCATTTCTGCGGTCCCGAATGCTCATGTACAAATTCACGCATATTCAACGGCCTTTCGAGGGCGCGGTCAAGGTCATCCGCGGTGAAATCGTCCGAAATCGATTGGACTAATTCTTGCGTCAATGTTATAGATAAAAAAATAATGGGTATCTTAAGGGAAAAGTCCTACGAATTAGATAGGGATGGTCGCAGACTTGCCGCAACCTCAGAAGCATTGTCAAAATGGCACTGAAATGTTTCATCTCTGTTCCTTCCTCCACGTATTTATTGATTTTAGTCACGGCATGCATGCGTACAGCCTCATACAAAGCCCGTTCCTCGTCATTCAGTTCTGTGGTTCAATTAGCTAGGGCGTCTACTTCCTGTCCGTCTTGTATCAAACTTACTCAGTTCAACCATCCGAATCCGCTTTTTTGGAAGGCTGATGATAGGCTTTCCCATCAAGTAATCGCGCTTCGTACGTCGCATCATATACTTTCTCAAGATGGCTTGAACTCGTTGGGCCCCCCGATGGTTGTTCGATTCGCATCCAAGCGCCTTGAATTGTTCATATGTTCCGGCAGTGGGGTGATGGATAAATTTGAGTATCGGCAACACGTCGGCTAGTCTATTTACAAAGGGTGTTCCGGACAGAGCCCAGGTGTTCTCTGCATCTAGTTCTTGACAAGCCATAGATATTTGTCCCAGGCGGTTCTTGATGATGTGAGACTCGTCAAGGATGACCCTAACAGCACATGTTAGCACATACTAACGAGTAGGTTTATCGAATCAACCCACCTCCAAAACCTAACCCGATGGAATATCCCACGGCGGTCCCACGCTTCACTAAACCATTGATCATACTGGTCTTGCGTCATCGATCTGCGGTTCTTAGGTTTTGGTGGATAGCTACGCATGATCGCCTGGTACGTGCAGAGCACGACGTCCATTTGCTCCAAGTCTTTAGCCGTCTTGATTATATCCTTGCCCTTTCCATGGTAAATGTGGACCTTGAAAGTACGGCGCCGGCAATGCGTCTCAATCTCATCTTTCCATTGGTCGAGGAGGGCGACTGGTGCCACAATGAGTGTAGTTTGAGGATATTCGCCACGTCTATAGTTGTATCCATCATCTGGTGGAGGGGGCGGAGGATTTAGGCACATGATTGCGATAGATTGAATTGTCTTAAATATTAGCCATAGTACTCGAAGAATGGGATGAGAAATTTGCATACTTTTCCTATTCCCATCGCATCCGCTAATAACCCACCCTTGGGCACCTTTGGCTGTATCTCACGGTTGAGCATCCAGTCGACCCCAAGGACCTGATGATTCATAAGAGCTGTCCTCATATCAGGTACCCTCCACATAATCTTAGTCTCCAAAACGTCCTTGAACTTGCGGTTCATGTCTGTGGCTCCAAGCTGATATCCCTGGATCCACTCCATGTCATCTTCCGCATCTTTGTCTGGTTCTCTCGGGTTTCGTAGTGGCGACTTTGGGCTTTGCTTCAGGGTATCTCCGGGGAGCGCTGCCTCTCCACGTTCGTCGGCTGCGATTTCTTCCTTACGGTGAATGAGCACAGTTGACTGTTTCAATCCCATCCTAACGGCAGCGTCTTCCACTTTTTTCCGGTCTTGTTCGATCTCGTTCTCAAGATCCATATCTTCGTCGCCATCACCGAAAGTGTTATCAATATTCTTGCCTTCGTCCTCATCATCACTAAGATTACCACCCAGATCGTCATAATCCTTCTTCTTCACGAGATGGCCCCGACGACGTAGACTACGGCATCCCGTTGGTGCATCGTCGTCAAGTTGGATCTCCTCCAGAAGGTTCTTGAATATATGCTCTGGTGGTGGAGGAGCCTTGCGGAGCTGCAGGTTTTCGTGACACCTGAACATGCTTTCGGCTAAAGGATCTGTGAAAACGTCGGCAAGTGTATGGTCGATCGCCTCGAAACCAGCACTTATAGCGGTGTCATCGTCGCTGTCGTCGCTGTCGCTCTCGAATCCTGGTATGACGAAGGATCGACGCTGCGACTTCGGAGCTACTTGCGACGAGGAAAGATCGTCGCTCGCAGGTCTCTTCAGCGGTGTATGGGCCATTGCCGGCACAGATAGTTCGTCAGTGAGCGGCGATGGTTGATGCGGTTTCGTTGTGGGTACGAGCAGCTTGTTACTCGACGGTGTTGTAGGAGGAATTATCTGAGACTATAAACGGCAGTCAGCACAAGGCAAGAATAATTCGATCATAGTGCTCTCAAAGGAATGGAGGGGTACATACGACATCAATATCAATACCGTTACTCAGATCCGCAACTTCGATCTTCCCAAAGTCTTCCAACATCTTCGTCTCTGGTTTGATGCGAGAAGCTGACGAGGCTCGTTGAGAGTTTTCAGCGATTGCGCTAAGTGCCTGTCTGCCTCTTGGGGCGCCATAAGGCTTACGAGGCATGATGGAACGTGGCGGTGCAGCTGTTTGCAGATTTCTTTGTGATTTGTGTTTGTTGACGATGGCAGTGGAAAGGTGACACAATGCGACCTACGAAGACAAGCTTCACTAAGGCATATTTCTCGAGTCGAACTAGTCTGCGTGGGGCTAGGAAGAGACTGCTAGAGAACTACCGTATATACGACCAAAGCGATGGTTTGAGAGCAGAAAGCAGCCTAAAGGACAGGGCTTGATGCCTGCTTCTGTGGCTTGAGCTTTCGTTAAAGACTGGAAGCTGTGACACCAACAATCGCATGTTTCGTGCTTCAGCTTGATGAAGAACAGGCACTTGCTTCATGATTTCGCATCTATATCAAACGTTAACGAAAATCGTTAACGTCATTGAGAATTTCCTGCCAAGCCGTTCCCAAGAACCAGGTTCGCTGTGTGCCGGTCCGACTGCGCTGCATGATGGGCTTTCGGGAGAGTGAAACGCCAGAGAAACTCCGAGACAACAGAAGCTCCGACGCCGTGAATATCTGCAATCTGTTCATTCAGCCCTGGGCTATCTTGAGGACAAATGAGCAGGTACAATTACAATTACAATTACAATTTGGCACTCCCACCCGTGATTCCTTTTCACCAGCATTATCCGCAACCCCCAAGTATAAGAAGCAGGTGGGGCAAGCAACTCAGTTTCATCAACATGCATCGTAGATATTACACTCCCACACGACTAGACTACAGCTACAGTTTAAGTACATCATACGCATACTCTCCCGTCCAGCCCGCCATCACCATAAACAAAGGAACAACCGCAGCGAAAACCAAAAACAAAAGGTATCACAGCAAACAAAATGGCAACAAGCAACGCAGGAAAGACAGTCAAAGAAACCCCACCTGCACCCACCCCGCCCCAAACCACCCCAGCAGCGCGCGCACCCCAAGAACGGATATTAGAATGTAGAATAGAGACTGAGACAGAGAGGTGAGGTACAAATACAAGCCTGCCATCTGCAGAAGGAACGAAAAAGAACTTTCCCTAGGTAGAGCCCAAAAGAAATAACAAAAAACGTAACACCAATCCGCGCCGAACATGTGCTCCATTACAAAAAAAACACGCAAGCAGCAGCGAGTAAAAAAGACAGAAAAACACAAGAGCCTCCGATAATCAAAAAAACAATGAACGCCTTCTCCAGAAGCGTCTATCGCCCAAATCTCCGGAAGAAAAACCCATTTCTACACTTCCCCGTGGTTCACATCTAAAAGCAATCCACTAAATCTCCCTCTTTCCCCACTACCTCTTCTGACATCCTCTTCAACGACACTCCACTACTACTCCTAGCACTTGCTCTCTTTGCGGACCCTCCGCCCTCATCGCTCCCTCCAGTGCTGCCCCTCTTGGTGCAAACCTCGGCCACATCCCTCTTCCGTGCTGCGCTCCTAAGTGCAGATACCATCCGCTCTTTATCGTCCAGCCTGGCCCTCAATTCTGCGATTTCATCATCCTTCTCCTTCAACAGCACCTCTATCCTTCCCTCGGCTACCACTTCTCCGGATCCAAACATCATCCTATGCGGGCTACCGCCAATCCCGAAGCTGGTTCGACTTTGCGAACTCCTTCTGGCTTGGAGCAGTCGTTTCTCAAGAGTTGCAATGTACCGATTCTTATCCCCCAAATCCGCCTGTAGCGCACGCACTTGTGCAGAAAGGGTAGCATTGCCGTCGTTGAATTCGCCACCGGTTGAGTCTTCGTCATGATCACTAGGGTTAACACTGCTCGACGTAGATAACCTAGCATTCGGGTCCGGAAGTAGATGTGGTGTCGAGGAGGAACGTATTGAAAGTGAAGAAAGATGTCCTGGAGGTGGTGCATGAAAACTCGATCGCGCCGAGTTAACGCCTGAGGACTTCGAGCAAAGGATTAGGCGATTGAGGTGTTCTATCCGCTCCTTAAGTGCTGTACGCGCGAGTTGCATTTCCAACATTTGTTCCGAGTGCTAAAAATACCATGATCGTCAGTACACTTTGGACTCCGGGCGGCTAACCCAACAACAAAGGAAGTTGGTTGCGAAAAAACAGTTGACATACCCTCTCGCTGTCGCGTTCCTCCCGAAACTCTTGTTCTTTTGCGAGTTCCTTTGCGAGTTCCTTCGCTGTTTCCACCTCGTCTTTTCTCCTCTGTAGCTCCAATTCTCTTCGTAGCTCTGCAATTTCCGCGCGGTATCGTTCCAGCAACGCCTTACTACCTGCGTCCACTCCATTAAGGAAGTCATCACCCTTCTTTGCATGCGAGATGATGTTATTCTTTGCCCTTGCCGCAAATTTCAACGTATTCATCGTCTCTCCAATATTGGTCAGATTGGCAGCACCACTATTGCTAAGCGGAATGGCAATTGTGCAAAGAATGGAAATCAGGGAGTTCCCGGAGAGAGCAGGTTGAAGCAGCCGAGTAAGCTTCGAGTCACGGTAGGGAAGATGATTGCCGTCTTTATCCTTCTCACCGTCTTTCGACAATCTCGCAATGACAGTTCCCAAAGTCAGCAATGACCTGTTGATATGAGCACCCTCCGTTCGTCGCTCTTTATTCTCTGCTGCCCTTTCCGAACCAGCAAGATCAATCAACGACAGCGTGGACACCCTAACACCTCCGTTCATTCCCGCACGACGGTTATCCGCCATATTCCCCGCAGAAGCCCCGGCGACCCGGTCTCGGCTTTCCACAACGATCTGCACGACTGCATGCGAACGCGAGGACCGAGCATTGAATTGAGTGCTGCCCGTACGTCTGCAAAGATCACCCCGCGCAATTACCCTCAGAAGCTGCGTAGGACTCTGTACAATCTCCTCTTTCAATGGCGTCGCATATACACCTCGTTTCGGATCCTCACGAAGCTTAATCTCCTCTCCCTTGGTCTGCTGGTCCAGCGGTACGAACCCGGTTGAACCCGGTTGCGATGCGAGGAGATCATGTATCCGTTCGTTGTAGATTTCCAAATAGCTGACCCTTAGCAGAAACTCTCGATGCGGTGTCTCTCGGATGAATGAAAATATGTCGGTGATAGCCAACGGTATCACACCCGGTGACGCAGTTGTGCCCTGCATACTGTACGTTTTCCCCGTCCCCGTCATACCATAGGCAAACACCGTTCCATGGTATCCTTCCATAACACGTCGCACCAGTCGTTTCGCGCATGATTCATAAACTCGGGCATTATTATCGGATTGGCTGAAGACATTATCATACTCGTACATGCCGCCGTCCTTCCCTCGGTAACCAACCTGTCCGTGCCGTCCATCTACTACCCAGTCGCTGCTCATTTGGTCTTCGGGCCCATCGGGACGCACTCGAACAGAGATGATGACATTCCCCTTCATCTCCTTCTCTCCTCCATTCCTCTCTTCTGATCTCCCCCGCGGTCCGTCATCTCCGCTTCCTCCAGGGCTGGTAGCATCTATCATCGTGGAGTTAGTAGAATAGCTGCCCTGAGCACTGCTACTCCTACTGTGCGGCGGACTAGTAGTATATTCACCGCCGCCAGAAGCTGTGCTAGCACCCGATAAGAACCCAACACCACTGTCCCGAGCGCTATCCCGAGAAAAGCGAGCCGACAAATTCCCCGAAGATGGTACCGTCTTTGGCCGCATGAGTGAGTCTCTTGGAGGGTTCGATCGTGTAGGACTTGCTAAAGGACTCGAAGAGTAGCCAGCACCGTTGGCCGAACTCTTGGAAAAGCCGCGTGGACTCGGTGGCGGTAAACTAGCGACCCTAGGTGGTCCCTTTGGAGGCTGAGGAAACGACGATGTTGCTATCGAGACTGCGCGCTTTAACTCGGTGGAGGAGGAGGAGGAAGCGGGCTGAATTTGAGTCGATGATGGTCGTCCGTAACCACTTGACAATGATCTGCCGCCGGGACTATGTGTTGGAAGAAGCGACGTGCGTCGCAGGTTCTGAAGCGAAGGTTTCGAGGAGAGCATGGGCAGTGCTGGCAGGGCAGATGTAGGAGGTTTCGATGCATTGAAGGAGCGCGAAGTTCGCGGCATTGTTGTCGTTGTCGTGGTAGCCATTTTTTGTTTGGGTGATGAAGAGCTTCACAGCGTGTAGAGAAGGAGAGTAATGAGTGGCCAGAGGCGGTTTGTCGGGGAGGGAATGAACCGAGAAAGTAGGAGCCTGCGGGATAAAAAACGGCGTTGTCGAAACGGGAAACTCGTCCTAGCGTGACGAAGTGCTAATATCTAATCCCAGGCTCCCAAATGCAATGCAGCGCGAGCCGAGAGTAATTAAGAGGAAACCACTGCTTTCCAAGCAAATCAATCTTGTGCCTATGAAGAGACTCCCAATGCCGGGACACCGAGAAGACGTGCGAACTCTGAAGAAGAAGCGTCTCAAAAGAAGTGAGAGATGGCTGTCGATGTGAAACGAGAACCCCACACCCAGATGATATCCAGAACCAGGCAAAATTGAATGCAGTTGAAAAGAAAAGAATGTATGAAGTATGATGCACGCGTCTCAACGGCGGGGGAAGAAGAGACGTTGGTGTTGGGCATGCGAGAAGTCTCTGCTACTGCGAGATGAGATGATGTTTGTTTGTGGCTGTGGTGTTGATGATGATGGGGAGTTGGTGCGTGCATGACACTACCGGTACACAACAATCAGGGGGAGAGGGTCCAGGGTCCAATCGCGGGACGCACACGCCAAACCGGAAAGAAGAACACAAGAAAACCAAAAGATTCTCTCTTTTCGGTCGATATCATCCACTCACTAAGAAAAGAGAATGCCGATCTCGCGTTGTTGCCATGAAAGACCGCAGGATGGATAACTGCTTTTGCAATATCACGATGCTAAGCTGCTGCTTCTAGAAATAATCGATATCTCGTCGGCGATAATATCACGGGTTGCGATCTGTGTGATGCCACCGACAGTCTGCAAGTTCCCACGACAAAACAAAAACATCCATAGGCTAGGTATTTCTCACTCTTTGTTTCCCCGAGCTCTGAATCCCCTCGGCAAGAGGACCTTGCACTTTGACCTCGATCCCCGTCCAGAAGCGCTGACAGTCGCTCGAAATGGCTCACGAGCACACTCAGATCAGAGAAATCGTATCCAATACGTTCAACTGAAGAGTGAAGATGCCCAATGGGGATCAACTTAAATAGCGTACCTCAACGATAGGCTCTCAGGAAAGTTGAAGCACCTACGCCTCTCAGCACACCCAGCGGTGAAACGACGAATAGGAATCTCGGGACAGCGTAGCCATTTCCGATTCCAAAATTACGGGTACAAAGAAGGGTTGGACACCTCCGAAAAACCAATCTTTTTTTTCTCTTCACATGCCCCTCCAGCTTCTTCTCTCTCGAGATATCCCAGATATTAATGTCGCTCCAACGATAAGTGCCGACATCGGGACCTTACATTTTCAGACATTGTACCTATTTCAAGGTCCCCGAAGAAAAGGGGGGCAACATTCGAGAGCTAGCGACAATTTTTAAAGTAGCTATCCCTCTGTCCTGGAAGATGAACTTTCCCACATTATTTCGCAGTCAATTAGAGCAGGATGCTTGGTATCTACAAGTACCATCCCGATGACCAATAGCTCGATGGCTATCGGTGGGTCGTTGATGCTCAGCATTGGCAAACCTGTCTGAGATCGTTCTCATTTAAAAAGGGGGAATGGAAACAAAAAAGAAAGTTTCAAGGCAATGATATTCTCCACAAAATACAAATTGCAGTGAGATCATCATCGGGGCCACTGTTGGTTCCCAAGGAACTTGCAGGTTGCAGCAATCGGATGTACCCCATACATGTACTTTAGCAAAACCCTCGCGTGGGGGGTCTCGCGTGTGCACTTTTTATGGCTGCAGGAGAAGGGAGTGAGGTACCGGTACCCACTCAACACAGCTATCAGAGTTCTCACCGCATAATATGAAGCCTCCTTGCATTGATCCCCGCGACCCCATATACCTCTCACCGACCCTATCATTTTGTCTTGTTCTAAAGTAACACGCACTCCCCTGAAGCGAGTGACCTCCAAAGCCTTATCTAAACGCCAGCTGAGATCGCACAAAGCCAGGAGACGACCACCCGCAACACTCGGGCCTTACCCCAATGACGGAGCTGTCCCCGGCTCTCCCAGACCCAGCGACGCGGCCGCCGGGCACGGCAGCGCCACCCCGGACTCTGGCCCGCTCCCGTTCTAAACTCGCCGCATTGAATATATAAGCATGACCATTAATAGTCCATGCGTATGCAAGCCCGCAAACTCATGGATATTGCGTTAATTTTCTCGGCCCATCATAGTGCGTCACTCGAAAGGCCACCGTGGCATTAGGTGGTACTAGTTACAGGGTCCGCAGTTGACAGCTGACTGCTTTCTTCTCTGGATAGGGTGGAGAGCCGACATATCTTTTTGGCGAGAGACATGTAAGACGCCAGATTCTGACTGACAGTACCATAGACAGATACCTTGATGACTGCTGACATGCGTCCTAACCTTTGTAACCAATACAGTATTACGCCCAGACTGGACTCGATAACTGCACCTGGGGCTTTTTGGGATTACCTAAGACTATTTCCTTCGTATTCACTAGTTTTAGTCTAGATTGTCCCGTGGGAATAGTCATCATCTTTAACTTCCAACACCAGACCGCCTCGCCGAGATGCTCGACCCTCTCAGAGATTCTTCAAAGCAGATGTTACAGTATACATACACTCCTGCGGGACTGTGGAGGTGTCACCCCAGCGGCACACTTTCTCCCGTTCAGCGAGTCCTCCTCCTTCAATCTGGGAGCTTTGAATCGGCTGGATCATTCCATTTCAGATCTCTATATCTTTACATCAATATCGGTCAGTGCATTGCCGACAGGTCTAGGCGTAGAACGGTCCCGTCCCATTTACTGCAAGTGAAGTGTATACGTAATGATGTTCAAACGATTACTACTATTGTAAAAGCTCATCCGAGTGGATTTTGATTCATTTCGTTCCGTGTTGTATGCACTAGGGTACATTCAGCCCTCTCCATATCGCGCGCTCCGAATAAAGGAGAGTGTATTGCTTCATTGACAGTCACTCGGCATGCCGATTCTACAAGTCACCGATTAAAATCCGGTTTTGTGCAGATCTGGTCTTGACACAGTTAGTACAGGAAATATCGGGTTGCTATCCAAAACGGGGCGAGGATACCGACTAGACTACCGTATTATCTGGAGTTATTCGGTAGCGTCATTTCCTAAATGGAAGTGACAGTGCAATACCCACATCAGTGGATTTGCCCACCAACACATGAGATAATGGTCAAGTTCAATTCAAACCTCTCAGTAAGAGGCCAAATAATTGTTCCAAGATCTCATTCCTGCCCCTGGCCATCGTAGTTGTGTGGTTTTATGGATGTGGCTAAGTTGGTGATAAAGGAGCATTCACGCCAAGCCAAATGATGGTTTATATAAGAACCTGCCATAGAACCACCACAATACATTGTAGAGGTGGGGGGAGACTTACAGTAGGTCTTCAGATGCTGTTTGATACTCTCAAGCAAGCTTACACCCTTTGTTAAGTGTTTGTTGGGAGAAACTCCTGAAGGCATGGTGGTACACCGCCACTTCCATTTTGGAATGGGCGCTACCAGATAATACGGTAGCAGTGAGAACTGTCAGACATCCCAACTTGGAAAGCTATGGGTTTGTGTAACTATCTGTGCTGAATGAGGTGGGCACGACTAATGGTGAGGAGCACAGCCTTCTAACCCCACTCACTTCCCGACGAGACGGCACTCATCACTGGATACTGACTGACTGGTATAAATGAAGGCTCCTTTCAGCTTCTCCGTTAGCGACTTCCTCGCCGTGGCAGAGCTTGCAGGCATAATATCTAAGGCACTTAGCGAAGTTCGTGATTTAAACTAGAGTATAAAGCTTTGGTCTAACTCTTTGACACGCTTAGTATCTCTTTACGGACTATTTACACTTTCCTCGTAGACTCGTCATCAACAACTGGATTACCGCCGCTAGATGTCGCTTTGCTCAATGGGTTGCGCTATCATATGTGGAAGCATGTCAAAATCACATGAAGAGTTTCTGGGCATGAACCCATTCCTAGGAGCAGCCTTCACAGTGAGGATTCACGGAAGATACCAAGAGCCTTATACTAGGGTCAAAACCAGACGTTACTGCCGAGAAGAAATCCGACTTCCAGAATTAGAAGTCCAGTCAGAAACAATGAGTGGTTAAGGAACTGCGAAAGATAAAGTGGGCAGTGTACAACACAGGGGATGCCACGGATCTCGAGTACCGGATGAAGTCGCTTATCCAGGCGTTCGAGGTTTCCTTCTTGCTATATCTTTGTATGTTGCCCCGGCGCATTCATATACAGCCGAACTTCGTTCTTACACGTTGAACAAAACACAAGCACATGCCCGCATACAAAGAGCTGTTGATGAGGACTTGGCGATCAGCCGTAGGACTGAACAGAAGCTCAGTGACTTGTGTGGCCATGTGGAAATAATGATGTCGGCACAACTGCTCAGGGCTATGGGATACAGTTGGGAAGGGAGTACTGGACCGAGGCATAGGGTCACAAACTTTGAGATGCATCTGGAAGATTAGTGGGGTTACCGGCAATTCTGTGCAAGGACTTCGAAGTTAGCGCTCTCGTAGAGTTGCCATAGCTTGTCGTTATGTCCCAGCTCACCTGACCCAATGAGAGTCGTTTCATGATGCTTTAGAGATCATGTTCAGGGCATGAAAGAGTAGCCACCGGAGACTATGGGATTGACGGACAGGATGGGCAACCCATAAAATAATCTGAATGCACTCCCTAGCGTCAGAATCACAATGAACATCCTCTTCCGGCATTCTCATTCTAAACCACCCGATCATCTGTCTTCAAGCTAATGTCCAAGATATTCTGCCGTAGTTCAGGAATTGCCATGAACGAATGCTTTATCGAATAGTATAGATGTACATCTCCCTGACTGCAAGCCACCGACTCATGCTCACCTAGAAATCGTGCCTATGAATTAAAGCTGACTCTAGCAAAGTGGTCCGAGACATCCCAGCCTTATTATCACATCACTTCGAAAGAGTGGAAGCGTATTTCCCGAAACACCATCTTTGTGGCAGCCTATGAGGTTTTCCAAAACTGAAGAGACGCCGAGTACATACTATCCGCAATCGCAAGTCGTCACGATCCGCCACAGCCTACCAAACTCTAGATTCCGCAACCAAAAATGCCTCCATCCCAAGGCAGCTGAGGTGCGGACACGGGGCACGTCTGATGTTATTGATAACAATTGCTAGTGGTACCTTCATTACCTTGTAATTTAACTGGCCTGAATAATTTTGTAGCATTCATGTAATCTAAAATATGAAGCATAGACAACCTCTACAGATAGCATTAGATGGGTCATTCTTTGTGGACAGTTACTCAGAAACACGGTTATTTAGGTGGACTCGGGGACACAGCGCCGTACGTTTGTCCACTCATTCCGTCATTCATAATGAGTGATACCTGCCGCCGACAGAGCCTATGAGCTCGAGAATCGCGCGAACGGAGGCTGTAATGGTTTCTTTGGCCACTATCCGATTCAAATTAACCACTGCCCGAACCAAATCTCTTGCAATGTAAAAAGGTATTGGTCACAACGTGACTCGAACCTACGACGTTACACGCACGCCAAAAAAGTCAAGGTCAGAACAAAGCCTAACAAAGATATAAGAAATTACTTCGCAAGCTAACTTAATAGTCTATCATCCAGCTTTTATCGCCAGTGCACTAGCCCCAGCGACCAAGAGCCGTCTACAGATTACTAACTTGACTGAAAGATATTTGAAACATAAAAGGTTCTGACCGAGTTATGCGAGTGATCTATCATGATCTGTACATAAATACGTGCCTTGTACTGCTCTTGTGCCTAAGTTGGTTACGGAACAACCTTATACGTTCTGTTCGAATGTGTCAATTATTTTTGCATCATGTAAGGCATTTCTCCCCCACAGGCTTAACCGATAGTGTACGTAAACCGGTGCTGGTGCGGATCAAGACCTGATTCCAATTTACAATTCTCTTCCGACTTAGCACTTTCCCCGAATTACTTCCACTTCATCATGGATTGCAACCGCCTCTCATCACCTGCTCTCATTACCACCTTCCTCACCACAAGATTGGGAATTTCTCACTCGCTCATATGAGACATACAACAATACTGCGGTACTCCCACACGGAATGTCTGCTCCAATACAAGTCAGCCGCAAACATTCCACCTCGATCGTCGAAACGGGCCCACCCAGACTGTGGAAACGACAGTGGAAGCCAAACTGTCTACCCCTCACGACGCTACAGCCAAAGTACGCGGCTGGTGCTAGCTAGCTGGTCAGCAGATGCACAGACTAGTCAGATAAGAAGGAATATCTCCAGGCTACTGGCATCTACAAATATTTGTGGATAGCTGACTGCTGTATCTTACTGCAGGTGCTGCATATTATCCATCGTACCCGCCGGTATTTGAAGATACTGAGCCGGGCGTCAAGGCTCGTTAGAGGCCGTAACATACGCTTTTTCGTATCGCACCCCACTGCCTGGTACGAAAACCGCAGAAGAAATGTCACACAGAAGGAAAAAAAACAGCTCATATTCACCCCCGAAAATGAGGTTGCACTACCAAAATTAGAAGTTCATTATCCACACCCTCCGGCTCCTCATAGGATAACGCGCCTCTTTGGGCTATTCTTAAGATCTTGTAAGAACGCTACTGGAATATTTGCAGTGAATCGCTATCACCCACTTGTGCGTAACACGCTACAGACGCTCCAATCAAGAATAATAGCGGTCACAGCAACCTTGATCTAAAATGGGCAGCGTCACACTTGAAACAGCCGCACAAACCTCAACGTTATGGATATCTGCAAATGTTGGGCGACGGCCCATAAAAACCTAGTCCACTAGAGTGCACACCGGGAATCTATTAGCAGGCAATCTGTCAGAAACCTAAAGAGCGGTCCAGAGAACCGCCCTTGATATGGATTGAGCTGAGAAAAAAGCCTGGACCGGTCGATTAAACTGTATGCATTACAAGCAGGCGGCATTCATTCATTTCACACCTGCCTGCGTTCTTTGTCATCCCCTAATGCATGGCGTCAGGAGCACGAAAACCAATAAAAATTTCAAATTAAAGAGGCGTTGATCGCAAGGCAAATCGAGCCTACAAATAAAAACCAAGGTCATGTGACCAGTATGACAGTTCAGTAGGGTGACAATCAAGTCTCTAATATACAGTATGAGCTAACTCGGCTGAAAGTCAATCGAAGTATTTGGAATTAGGGGTGCATTCTGACAAGTTGTATTATTACTATGAGCTCATAACGCTTATCATCAAGTACATAACAGACCAAAGTACAAGAATCTCAGGGTATTTTCCTTACGCCACCCCCCTTCCCGGCAAAAACTCCCGCAAATAAATCAAGGAAAGGATATCGTCGCTATGAATCGTAAGTATCACACCGAAAACACAGCAAATTTCATTCATTAAGCTGTCACCCCACCTAATCTCCCACCAGATATGTTAGATGCCCCATCAGTGCGCCTGCCATGAACAGGAAACTCCACCGCGCGAGACCCATTACTGGAGCTACTGCCTATGGTCATAGGAAATCCTTCCCTATGGTCTGGCGTAATTCCACTGGCAAAAAACGCGCTCGAGTCACCGGGAGCGCCACAGATGTTACCGGTTGCAACTCCCCACCCGGCACGTCTAGTAGCACATCCTCCACACCAATCCAGCATTTCATGCTCCGTATAGCCCAACCCCATCACTTCTTCCCTTCCACGATTCGCACCTCTTCGCAGCGGAACGTGGTTCCAACGGAAGTCCCAAACACTTGCAAAACACATACGGTAACTCAGGATTGCCATAGCGATGCCTATGAGAGAGCCCACGACGATGTCGTACCAGTTATGGCTCATATCCAAGCTTAGTAAACCGACAATTAAGGTCGCAGCGATAAGGGGCGTGACAAAGAGGAGGAGCTTCCAGTAGCTTGGGTGGTAGTTGCTGAAAATCTTGAGGTGGGCATTGAGGTATAGAGAGAGGTAGAGAAGCCCGGCCCATGCAGCTACGCTGTGTCCCGATGGAAAAGATTGCAGAGCGTTTGCAATCTCATCTTGGCGCTTGGGATCCGAGTGGTCGCGGCAGATGGACGTGGTGAAGTACATCCCCCTGTACCCCGAGCCCTTTGTATCTGGCCCGATCTGAGGGTCGCACACGGAAAGGAAGTGTGGACGCATCCCCGGAACAACGAGTTTTACAATGATTTGGATTGTAGCACCCGTCATCACCGAGTAGATCACGCCCATGCAACCGTTATTGACGTTCCAGAAGGACCCGCGCTGGAGGAAGAAGGTGCCTCTCCGCCGGGTCTTGGGAACGCGCATCCCCAATGGATAGTAAGTGCCGATGCCGAGCAGGTTTATAATAACAATAGTTATGATTGGGGCAAACACCGCGATCATGGCGTCGGCGATGATTGGTACGTATTGTTTTTGCTTAGGGTAGGCAAAGTCGGTGGTTATTGTAGGGCTGCTAGACGAAGTGGGATCATAGGATACTGCAAAGTACTTCTTGTACGGGACCGGAGACCACATCAGAAGCCAGAGCGCCAGAATGGCCAGGAAAATGAAGCTGTTGGTTCACCGTGTCAGCGTTTTATTATTTCAAGTACGTTGTAGAGAGACAAACGCTACAAGATCATGCCAATATAGCTTGAACCAGCCTTTAATTCCGGGCGCGGGACCGTAAGGATCAATCCATCCATCCGCATCGGGCATAGCTTGGGCCTCGAGATCACCGCCTGTGCGCCGGGGCTTCTCTCGGACAGCATTGGGATCATTGGTGCTTGCTCGAGGAGTTGCAGGAGGCTCCGTTGATAGCTCATTGCTGCTGGTAGTAGGGCCACGATATCGATTGAAGAGGCGGTCAAACATGGCGAGAGCAACGAGTGAAGAGCGAGGTGTTGAGGAGTGAGAGAGCTATTCTTTTGGCGAAGCATTCAGCGTACTTATTGTACGCGAGACGAGAGTTGAGTGAATCCGGTTTGTAGGAGTGTAACGATAATGATGTCATTAGCATTGCAGATCATCACGTGAAATACAAGAAAGTAATAGGTTACGTAGTGCACTCTAAGGGCTAGCCCTACTAAGAATACAGCAATGACGCTGGCGAGAATTCTCGATGTCTCTAGTAGATGCCGATCTTTCTCGTACATGCTTCTATGCATAAATTCTCACTCGGCGCCGTATTGATTTCCGGAGGGAAGAGAAGAACGCACGCACGTACCCAGTTAGACGGCCAGTGTCATATACACTTGTATGGTGCAAGAAGGTTGTCATAATGCGCTTCTAAAAATCCATGAGGACCAACCGATAGAGATTAATGACATCCTCAACCCTGACAAGATGTACTCACTCCTAGATGTTCTTGGGGGTTCCAGCTGTCTTAACATTTTGGTGGAAGTGGACGCTCATCACTCGCTGCTTGGCGTGTGGTAGGTCGGTGTATCTTTAGTTCTCTTGTTTGTCGCTTCTATGTTAATAAAGTACACTTCACTACATACTATACAAGTTACTTCCAATTCACTCTCTCCGTATCCCTGCTCCGTTTATTCTAACATATTCCATGGTGCGATTGCAACGTATTTTCTTTTGCTCGGGCCATTACATGCTGCGAACCTGCGGTCTTTTATAGTACTCTTTAGTTCGTGACCCATATCTCAGCGCCTACGTCTTAGCCTCAACCTTATTTCTACCTCACTTCTCTTAGTCGGCATCGTATCAAAACCGTCTCTCTACTTTGCTCTCCGCGGAAGTATAGCAATCGTGCGGCCACGTTTCCCAGTAATGCATGCACGGAAAGCAAACGACGACCAGAATAAGACATAATCTTAGCTCTTTCGGTCAAATTCCCCTAAACTGACTGACTATAGGTGCAGAACGAATCCAAAATTGTAAACAAACTGGACTATCCGGTAACAACGTACAACATTCCCATGACGGGACCGGCTGTAAACTGCCGAAGATCTTGTTTTGGAAGGAGAGAGATCTCTCGAGCCGGTTTCTGGTGTACCTTAGCCAATCGCCTTAGCGCATGTTGTACGCATGTGTGTAGACCCGTAGCTAGTGATCGTTTTAGACCTAGCAATTTGCCGATCGAATCGAGGCACTGACATATCAACCCGATCTTCCCAGTCACAGATATCCAGCCCAGTTCACTTTAAACGGTTTCCAAAAGTTTCTAGAGGATATCTAGATACAGGAAATAAATGGCTTACGACCTACAGCAACGTTCCCGACAAACTCGGACGAAGGAAAACCTTGAAGTCTTGACTGTACTCAGGCGAGATTATGCCATCAGATATCACATATAGACGAGACTGTACCATCAGATATCACATATGGTTTCCCCTCCCCCAGGATAACCACTGCCAAATCCGGATAGGACCAACAACCATCATCCCGGGAAATGAGACTGCAAATTGACAGTATTTTTAAGCGCCAGATTGGATTTGTGGGCTCAGAGATCGATAAGCCCTCCAGCGGCTGTGATAGTCTGCATACCATGCGCCGGCGCTTCACTAGGATGTGAGCTCTGCTTTACTAGGATATTAGAATAGGCCTCTCTAACTTTGGGCGGCAAGGAGAGGGCGGGCGAGGCGGGTCGATTATTGGTAAGCGCCATCAGGCGCCATCCCCCATCATTGAGAACCTCGTTGACCGTCTGGCAGAATTCCTTAATGCCATTGCTTGAACAACCGGGATGTTATTGGTGCCCCAAGGTGCGATTCGGCCTAGATAGAAGGCAGCATCCACTGTCAAGAAGGCAGGTTTTGATATAAACTATTTCATTTGCTATCATTGGTTTCTGGTAGGGGTATCCATAACCAAGAATGTATATCCATATATACCGTATAGGATTGGTTCATTTGAACTGATGATGGTCCAGCCATTCTAAATCCGTTAGGCGCACAGAATACGGCAAAGACCGAACCTTCGAACTTCATCACGACAGACGTTATTGCGGCTGAACCGTGCCGCATGTTTTGACAAGGCATCCACTCTTGTAGAAACAGATATAGAATCATCAACGTATTCAAATGTTGTGCAACTACGGGAATTGAATCCGAGAAGACTGGAGCCTTCCAGAGCTGCTAGCCTCGCCAATCAATGCCCGTTACCACCAGCAGCGTCAGGCATAGATTGACGGCGGGACTCGCACCGAAGAATGCGGGGTAATGAAGTAGGCCTATTATGGGCTGTACTCGTGGCAGCGGTTTGTGCTAGTGACGATTGTACGAACACCGCCCGGGAGGACAGGGAAACGTTCGGACATTGCTGGCCTGATCGGATTTAATCGAGCATTGCATTTCCTAGTACTAAATCCCTACGGGGAATATGTGTAGGCCCAGGCAGGTGGGGGAATCTGCAGAACCAAAGGTTGCGTGTTGTGGAAACAACAGCCTAACAAGCCATCAGAATCTGACAGATCTTCACCTAACTCATTGCGTAACTAATGTCACCGCAAACCTTTTTTCGGCCCGGTACCTCACGATGGTTCTGAGGTGCTGATGCATTGGTCTCTGATGGCTCTATCTCAATTGAACCAACCACATCCAGCAACTTGTTCAGCCTGCGAGCCATGATGCAGTTTGCTGATCTTCGCTTAGGGTTCTAATGCAACGGGCCAAGGGGTATGTGTGCGACAATGCGCTTCGTTGCTGGTGTGGGCCATAGTGCTGAAGTTCTGGCCGCTGAGCACAGGTTCTTTTGCCAGGCATAACGTCGTGCAAGCCATACGGATTCGCTATCTAGAGCTAATGTTTTCTAGGCACCGCCCCGCCTGATATGTCTTGACACCAGCTTGCGTATCAACTGACCACGTCCAGCGAACGCCAAGCGAGCATTCTAGGCAGCTGGTCTCAAGCAAGAGCCCCACACCACACACATTCCCTGTCAATCTGGCTACCTATAGCGCATCACAGACTTTCGGTAACCGAGCCGAGATCTTCGTAGGGCTGAGCATTCTGCCTAGTCTCGAGAACGCACATCGCACATGTTGATTGGACCTTCAAATAGGCAGCAGAGCTGTTCTGACGCTCATCCCGTTAGGGGGAAAATCTGTGTACGCAAGTGTCACACGGGTGAGCCCCTTGGGCGCGTGCACTTGCGCCTATGATGACCGGACACCAATACCCCCGAGACATAATGCGGTGATCCGGAGCCTCCGAAATACAGTCTACTTGCACGATACGCTCACGTGGATAAGTTGGAGCATTGAAAATAAGAAAAATGCATCAGCAATACATCCCGAATAGCCGGATCATCTGCATTCGGTGAAAGCGGTAAAACCACGAAATCGCTGTTCGAAGGAGCGCAATCGCTGTACTCTACATAGATCTGCGCATTGCCTCAGGCTTCACTGCGTGGAGAGATCCGAAAGCTGTATTGGTGTATAGGTACAGTTAACATAACACAATTCAAGTTTTGTGTGTGCTTCCAACTGCATGGTAAAAGTACAATGTGCTTATCAATGACTAGCTGTCAATAGTTGTGTTGTTTGCAATTGATCGAGCTCGAAACACTTGCACGCTTAAAACTCGAACAGACATCCAGCCATCCAATAAACAATTCTACCATCGAGAGCTTCAAGTAAACAACAGAAACTTCACCCACGTGGAGAAGCGAGAACACAACAACACACCACAAGGCTGCAAAGTTAACCGGACGATGACGACCACAATACGTTTTCGCTTCCTCGCCGCCGCGGCTAGGAAAGCATTTGCTGGCCGAGACACGTCTTACGGTGCTGTTCGAGCATTCATTGATATAACAGGCTATCGCGAATGGGGGCGAAGCTTATTGACTTATACTAATGCTTGGAGTCAATGATTTTTGACCGGTCGATAAAGCTGTTTAGAAGTTCAGGCGAGATTGGACTCCGTGGCAACTTCGATCCCGACAACTGCGCATATTGTTCTGCGGTTGGCCTTTTAATATCTAGAGTTGTGCGTGGTGTGTATTCGTTGTTATCCAGGTGGCGAGTAGCGCGGTGGCGCTTATTGTTTGCTGTGAAAGGCTTGACGCTTTCTTTGGTTCGTGACTCTGAATTTGTAAAATGCTTCCTAATTTCGATAGTGTATACAGACGCTCAGCTACCCCTGGGCATGTAAGTTTGGTAGCTTTAAAGAGGGAACACTTAGTTTGCCACATACTGCCCTTTGGATGACACTTCAGCTTGTTTTGGCACTGCGCCAACCGCGAACGCGTAACTATGCCGGTACGCGCAGTGACGGCAAGAATTCGTCATTTATATTTTGTTTTCGGTGCTGTTAGTCGAAGTCGATCGCGAGTGTGCTATCGCTGAGAAGAAGAAGAAATAAGAGTTGACGTTGACCTAGGGGCTGCTAATATGTTCAAGTTCAGCATGCGCACACGCATATGAAGCTGAGAGGACCCACAAATTTAAAAGAATCTTAAATCTGCAGCTACCTATGGGGTATATCTGTAGGCCTTAAGAGATAATGAAGCGGCGATATAATTAGCCCAATAGACGTGATGATAATGACGTAGTGGTGCACACATACTTGAAGATTCAGAGAATCCGATCTTTTGCTCGATTAATACAATTGAAATCGCTTCAGATCAGTGACTGGGGTTTGGTTATCTTCAAAGGCAATGTATCCATCCTACCGGTAGATACTAGTACCAACAAGGCACTCGTGTTTCTAGAAATGAGCCGCACCGGTGGCATAAATACCTGCTGGTAATCCTCCTCCTCCTTCTCCTTGCTTGTCAGCCTAAGCACCTCTCATCCTTTGGACCTATATATGTATGTGCAATCAAAACTACGCGGTTCATCGATATCGACAAACACCCTTTCATAATCCTTCTCGAGCACAAATAATTGCCTACTCAAAGATTCACTGAGCTCAAATCTTTGACATCTTGACTTTGTTTTCCCGTCCCTTTTCGAAACTTAAAACTAAAGGAGATATAATACGGTGACATTAGGCAGATGGAGAACTTTTCGATCCCTAGAATGTTGCCAGGAGTGGGGGCAACCCCCGGCATTGGGCCCCCTGCTTCCAGCGGATTTGACATTGGAGGAATTCCGGGGTTTGATGTTATTCAGAGATTGTTCATGAAATTAGGATTAGACCCTAGCTTTTTAGGTAAGTTTTCTACATACTTTGGCAATTTTAGGTGCAACGGGAATGTGCATTAAGGTTAACCAAACATCATATAGTCACATTAGGCATGTCTCTGACATTATTGACATCGTTACTATCATTTTTCAGCTACTCAATCGGCTCGCTTACGGCCTTGACACGATTCGTATCGGCAAACTTGGTTTCGTCGGCGACCATTCACTCCTCCGATGTCACCTATCTGTATATTATGCGATGGCTAGCAGCACATAAGATTTCAACAGATTGCAGACTATTTTGCGTGACTTCTCGGAAGAATCCACAAAGTTATGCTGTGCGGAGATATAGCTCATACGCACCATATGGAGACGGTAACCGAGCATGCCAGGAAGACGATGATGATGGAGAGGATGAGGGAAACGGAGAAGATGATAGCCTAGGTCCAAAACTAAAATACATGCCTGCACCTGGTAAGCACGTTTTATTATTATTATTATTATTACCCCGCTCGTCAGATTTTTGGGGCCGATTGAGGATTTCATTCTAGCATTTTGCCGGCAAATCCCTTGTACAATGTCAGCCTTGCAGGCGCGTATGGATAAGGACAGACCCCTGGTGTGTTACTTTTTATCCATAGGCCCCGACATTACGTGCGGCACAAATATGCACTTGTTTTTTTTTGGGGACAAGAAAGGGTGGTGGTAGCATCGACTCTAGCCCGTGACCCCCCCCCCACCTGCGCATCCACTCTGCTCTTTCATCACCCACATTTGAAGAACAAGCTCGGTTGGGAATTTGGCTCAGTTGGTGGCATATTACATTGATTTTAAGGCTGACGAAGATTTTATTACAGGCTTTCTCTATTTCTGGCATCTCGGGCGCCCTATCATCATCAATAGGAAGCTAGATTTGTCATACTACACTGGGGACATACCAGATGAAACAATTGTGGGTTTCGGAGTTGGCCAAAGCGCTGTTTCTGTAGTAAGCTAACCCCTAACGCTGTAGGTACTCACCACTATTGGAAGATCGCCGTCTTTCCTGAGGGACATACTCAGCGAGGCGAGACGAGACTATCTTCAGGCACAGTCGCGAAAAACTATGGTTTATACACTCTCTCCAACGCCATTTGCCCAAAAAACTTGGGATCAGGGAAGACACCGCCCATCGCGTGACATATCAACCGTTATTATGCCACCCGAGGAAAAGGAATTTCTTCTGCAGGACGTCAAGGAGTATCTGAATCCGGTGACCATGAGATGGTATGCACAACGGGGATTGCCATACAGGCGTGGATACCTATTCCACGGACCACCGGGGACTGGGAAGACTAGTTTGAGCCTTGCACTTGCAGGGGAACTGAAACTTCCATTGTATATCCTGAGTCTATCGACTGGATCCCTGACGGACGAGACATTGACAATGCTGTTTGTTGGCTTGCCAAGGAAGTGTATTGTTCTGCTTGAGGATATCGATTGCGCCGGAGTCCATAGGAACGGAGGCCACACGGATGACTGGGATTATAGTTCTTCTGAAAACGAGGATGAAGGGAACGAGGAGGATGACACGAGTTCAGATGACGACAGTGCAAAGAAGTCAAGTGGCAAATCATCGAAGGGCAGTGGCGGCGGGCCTAAATCCTCCGGCCCTAACAGCAACAAAAATCCAAAAGCCTCAAATAATTCGAACCAGCAGCCTCGGAGGCCGCGGATATCCGTTAGCTTCTCTGGTTTATTAAACGCCATTGACGGGGTTGCTAGTCACGAGGGAAGAATCCTGATCATGACGACAAATCATCGGGAAAGACTTGACTCCGCGCTTATCCGGCCAGGCAGAGTGGACGTCCAAATGGAGTTTGGGTATGCTAGAAAAGAAACTCTTGCCGAAATCTTCCGCGAATTATATAAGGAAATCGGAGCGCGAGGCAGCACCGCCGGCATTACTAGTGGCGGGAAGCTGTCCGAGAAAAAGAAGCAGCGGGGTGAGTTGGCGGAGAGAGACAATGTTCACCGACTAGCAGAAGAATTTGCAGAGAAAATCCCCGCGAATAGATTTACGCCAGCAGAGATACAAGGCTTCTTGATGTCCTACAAAGGGCAACCCGACAAGGCGATGGGGAAAGTTGATGCCTGGGTTAAGGAGAAAACGGAACCGCAGGAGACGAAAACGAAGGCCGAAAAGAAGAGGAATTCCAAGAAGAATACGGGCACTAGAATCGAGAAACCTGTACAGGAAAAAGCAAAACCCACTACCGTCGCTAACACTATTGTCACCAAAGGAGCCTCACCTAAATCTTCATCCGATCCTAACACCACCTTAGAATTCCCGGGCCCGTTGATTCATAGCTCTCTAGCTCAATGCAGTGAAAATTTCCTTCAAATCTTATTACATATAGCCACACAAAAGCAGCTTATCAACAATGGATCCACGACGCCACAAATTAATGGGGTGGCGACAAATGGCGCCCATGCTTACACAAATGAAAATGCACGCGACGACGACGATGACAATGACGACGACGAAGAGGCTATGCGCAGGCCAGCGAGTAAAGACGAAGCGTGGGAGAAGCTGACTGGTAGCTGCACTACACCAAATGGCATGAATGGAACGAATGGCAACAACAGCATCGGGAGAAAAGCGAAAGGAGCGAGACTGACCAACGGAACGAGCGGCGGTGGTGGCTGAAGGTGGGACTTACCGGGAGAAATCAACATAATGATAATATTGGGATGTGGAGTACGGGATATCGGGGCGGCCTGCAGATGGACGGGCCAATACAGTGCGTACGGGAGTTTGCTGTGTAATGTGTTATGGCTTGGTATATTTAACTACTGCATGTTGGAGGTAGTGGTATTAGAGCATTGGTGATGAAGGCGTAGGGAGGGTATGAATAATTATGACTGGAAGTTGTCCCAGGATGGGCTTCCTTCCAGCGTAAAGATGCCGGTAGGTGTGTAGGAATTGAAGAATGAAACCTGTGTGTGTTTCTTTGTTTGTGCCTGTACTACTACCACCAAAAGTAACTGCTTTCCTGTATGCACTGCGCCCGTATCTGATTCTCATTCTTTTATGTGCTCTTGAACTCCCCGGCACTCGCCATTTCCAACACCACGAAAGTTGGCATGTATGTTCACGGCTGCCTGCTGCAGTGTAGCTTTTTTTTTCTTCAGTGGGGTGCACCTTTTTCAAGTTTTGTCTCACATGAGATCCTCTCCGTGAAATTGGGTCAGGGCTGAGAAATTCACTCCAGAGGTACACCTACGTGTGCACTAAACGAAAAAAGGGGAAGTAGTGGCAATTTCTCAATACATGTTCTGTCCCACCACTTGCATGAATTTTAAGCTGGGTTTTTAGGACGGCTGCTTCTAGCTGTTCCCCGCTTGCAGGCACATTCTTGCTGTGTAGTCTGGCGGGGGTTAGGGGTGCAGCACCAGCTGCACTGCAGAGCTCCCTATTTAGCAAACGATTGCATCGATCCTGCGTTTTAATGATATCATGATTGGGTGCTGAGAATCGACTAGTAGACAGTCCGACTTCATCGTGATAAAGTGCAAGCTATCAGGTAAAATATCTTCCCTATTCCTCCAGACTACTACTAAACCCGTGGAATGAAGCTCCCCGTGTAAGTTGATATCTGCCACGCAAGTTTGGCCCAGCCAAGTAGTTGTGATTCTTGAAGTGTTCTGGCTTGTGGGTCGTCACACCACGGTTGTGTCACAGTTGCAAGCACAAGGCTCTAACTAGGTATCTATGCATACATATTTCCTATTAGCCGCAATTGATAAACCCCACCGACTAAACCTCCTGCACGTTTATGTCACAACCCATATTCAGTGCCTTAGGCAGGATATTGCTGGCATTCCGAGAGGTAAACTAGAGATAGGAATGCAATTAGATACCTTAGATGAACATAGCTCATAATCCTCGAAGCGCAACGTTAACGCAAGAACCATGCACCTGTGCCAACTGGCAACAAAATGTGTTTCTAGGTAGATCTCGAAGTCTAGAATTTATTTCAAAATTTAAAAGACAAACATTCGAAATGCCAACTAGAGTTGCATAATAGCGGGGACGGCGCAGTTACCTTTTCGAGTCAGGCAAGCAGCAACCTGGTCACCAGGGTTTAGCAATCAATCGTTTCACCGAAGCGCGTGTCGGAGTAGCCGGTTATCTTCCCGAGACATCGGCATTGCTTATACAAGGCCAGACGTAGTTGAAACTGATTACGAAGACAACGGGCGAGACGACTTCTCAAACATCTACGAGTGAGTGATGTCTCATGCTTGTTGGGCAATAACATCTTCACTACCTTCGTATGTACATGTTTCTGAATACAATGCATACGGTGTTAGAAGCTATAGTTTGTTCCCTTGTATTGTGCATGCGCTGGTGGATTGATCTGTGATGGTCCCCTATAGCTATAGTGAACATCCCATGGGATACCAAAGATACAAACCAACACCCCTCCTTCCTTCCTAAAGCAAATAAGGAGGCATAGTAGTATATCAGGATCCATATGACCCCTCAACTCTAACCGTACCCCCATCTCTAGTATGCACCTAGCTCTGCGAGTGATATTACATGCACATATCCAACATGTGCAGTCTTTTCTACAAGCAACGTATATGAGAACACACACACAGACAAATGACAACAGGAATTAAACCCCTCAAATGGGCGCATGGCTAGCTTGCATCTGTCTCCTGGTGGGGGATGCCCTTGCTGCGCGTGTGCCTCTGTTTCGCCGGGCGCTGCTGCTCATGCCTCAATTCTGCGCAGTGCGCATGTTATATCTCACGCGCACTGCGCACGATGTATTACTTTTCCTTGCTAGTGTGAGGGATATGTAACATGCGCAGCTGAGAAACCGATGCAAAATTGATGAACCTTCTCCCCACCACCATCCCCACGCCAGACTAGACCTCTGCAACAGCCGGATAGTGGATTGTGATATATGCGTGTCTGCACGGTCTGCTCTCCGAACATGCAGTCTAATAAGTGGTTACAACGGGGGCTCGTTTGTATTGCAAAAACTGGACGGTTTCGCCGGTGGTGAGCTCCTTCGAGGGATTCGTCTGTTTGGCCGTTAGTTTAGTGGAAACATGGATATGTAAAGCTTGCGACTGCAGAAATGGTTTCAACTTGCTTGCAAGTGACACGGTTCGGGCGATAGAAAGTAGAACTGACGTGGGTTGTAGGATCACAATCACGGAAGTGAAACTCCACTGCAAGCCCAGGGAGATCTTTTGAACAGCCCTAAAAATGGCGAGTGATGGTAGGTGCGGCTTGCCTTAGTCTTTGTTTCCTGACATTTAGCGGTGAAAAGGAGAGCGCCCTGCAGCACTGGAGGCTGAGTGATATCATACTCATCCGAAACGCTAGCCAAGAGAGCTTACGTGGAGCTGAGATGGGAGATCAGGATATATCACTAGATTTCCTCTTTCATGATCCTTTGTGTAAGGCCAAGGTTCCATTAGACGAAACCACATATCAATACACCGTAGGGAGACACAAGTAATCCGGTGTCATCGTTGGTAATTGTGCTTCTGACGAGAAAAATAATGGTATATTGAATATTGAGTTTCTTTTTCTTTCCAGTTTGCACATTGTCTTTGTACCTAAACGCAGAATGGATCAACAGGGGTGATAAGCGTGTACTCTGGTTTCCATCCTCGCTAAACTGCAGGAGTACCATTGGTCGCCGCTGCAGTGCTAACCGGACGTCGGACGGTTCTACACTGAGGCTTCGCAAGGATTGGCCAGTGTCCTCGGTCAAATCCGCCAGAAGCTGAGCTGTGATAAGAATAGTCTTGTTGCATAATGGTTACGAATGGTTGGATTCATAGCTGTGGGCTTTATCATCTGTCTGTTTACGGCCCGTGCTAGGGCGCCTCAATCATGATCTATTGGTTATAATTACCGCACTATATATGAGAATGGCTGAATTGGGGACTTTTGCTTCCACTAAGATGAATCTACGATTGACAGTGTAGTGGATGAGATTTAGGATAGTACAGGTGTAGAGTCCTGCCTAAAATTAAGTTTATTGAGAGCGAGTGATAGGATGTGACCCAAGAGCCTCAAACAGTTTTTCTTTTTTTCACCATGGGCCTGAACGCCCGCCTTATAATTTTGGTAGTACGAGGCTACCCGCCCTACGCCTTCAGCAATGTCCCCGCATACGATGCCATGCAGCCCATCACATCGATCTCCTATGAACCCGAGCCCCATCTATTTTTATACCTAGCTATAGCTAACTCAGCCTTTGCCCCGCAATGAGAATAAAGATGGCGGATTTTCGGGCTAATAGCCGATAGTGAAAGTATAATTCGATTCCTGGAAAAGGGATTCCGGGAAAAAAAAGGGTGATGTATGATTGCTTTTTGGCCTATGCGCAAGGTGGATCTGCCACTTCCCTTGCATATGTGAGTACTCTACTTATGGTTTCCCTCCTGTATTATATCACTCGGAAAATAGGACACTCAAAAAGCTTGATTAGGCACTAACCATCTCAGTACTGGTGCGCTCGAAAACCAGCCGTCTGACAGACGAGCTTGCGAGCGACGAGAAATCTGGGAACGAGAGCACAGTCAGTACTGGCTCGTACCGGCTTTTTCGAGTACCACCGTGAGCTTACTCCAGTATTCCTCTCTTCTCTACTGAAGTGATTCGTCTTCATTGAGTGCATTTCCTAATCGTTCTCTGCCTTCGTAGATTTCCCACCGTCGCTTCGCCTGGCTCTCGTATTTACAGCCTTTAGCGCCTGCTGCTCCTGTCATTTCTTTGCAAAGTCTAGGAGTCCGCTGCAACAGAAACTAGTCTATACCAAGGGCTGCTTTTTCAAGCTTCATCTGACCGATCCGCAGACCAGAGGTGCTGGGAGCACGTGATCATAGGTTAACCACAACACGGTCTGCGATGCTATTGAGTTGCTGGGCCTGGTACACGATCCACTTTACATACCTCACAGGCCATGAGCCAGAGCATACTAAAGCTACAGGTAATTAGAGATATTTCCCGGAATCTTTAGATATATATGCCAGGGGCGGGCAATATGAAATCTACAATATCTACAGATATCTATGTTCAGTTTTTCCCGGTCAACTCTTTACGCGGCAGTGCCGCCAGAAGTACAATCAATTTTCATATAGCACGTCCAACTCATTTTAGAACCGGGGCGGACTATACGTGGGATTGATGTGAGAGACAAATGGTACGGGGAGTTGATTGGAATTTTCTGGCTAACGTCGCTGTGGAACACCCAGGCCTTACAGATGCCGGCAGATAATCATGAATATGCACTACTTTCATCCTAAGAGCCAGACACCTGGAGGTATCCAGGCTTTGGCGAGCACTAAACGGGCCAGTCTATGTCAAGAACAGCTTTCTCAGAGCCTGACTGGTCTACAAACCTATAGATAACTAGGTAGTCGATCCAGCTGCATGAAAACACTAATCGCAAGCCAGTTTTCTACATCCTTGAATGGTTATACAAAATTCTGTAATAGAAGAACAGCTTAGAAAAGCTGTGGCAGCTGTGAAAATTGGGTCCAAGCGGAGTGTCAAATACTCTCTTGAGCTATAGCATCAGATTGAGCAAGACCACACCCAAGAACGCAATTGCCAGCACGAACGCAATGAGGACCCAATCGATCCATACGCTCCAATCTACGAGTAGATGCCCGACGATTGGGTTCTGGAGGAGGATATTCCTCCCTTGGTCAACGTCTAGCATGGAGTCAATTCTGGCCTCCCTACGGATTGGCATCATCAAATCCACAACTCCTAACATCATTGTTGTGATAGCCATCATGATCAACCATTCAACCATTATACCTATATGCACTCTATCATTATTTCCAGAACCCTTATTTCTATTAACGCAAATAGTTCGAGTAGCGAGATGTAGCGAGATATATTATAATTATTATCACAAGGGCCCTTTGACACTGGGGAGAAAGGGACAGTTTTATCTTCACTTGGGGTCTTTAGTTTGTTGGAATTTCTATATCTATCCTTCATCAGTATGTGTGCAGCTTGCATGTGAGTCAGTTAATCATGAATTTGGCTTGTAACTGGAAATTCTTTTGCATGGCTACTCCTCACGAAACTTGATCTACGTAGGTACGGTTGATTTAAACTGAAAGCCTAAGAGGGGGTAGAATAGGGATCTCTTCTAACGTTTCCTATCTACCAATAATTCTATCAAATCATTCGAATACCGTTCAAAAATGAATTGGAAGCGTCCATATAATCGATAGCACTTTAATACGGATAGAGAACGTTTACAAATCCCCCTCATTTTTTTTCAACTGTATTGTACAGACTATTGCACTCTCTAGGTCATATCCTACTATCTAGTCCATCTCATCTAATCATATTACCATCTCATTATCTCTAGCGTCATCACCATCACTCAACGTCTCTCCATAGGTGTATAGCATTTCCTACTTTCCACAACACTCGCACAATCTCCCTTCACTCCACCCATAGCCAACTTCCCCTCACTATACTACTCCCCCTAGAACTCGGTATCACTATGCGAGGAAGAATTCGAAACCTTCTGTGGCCTCTGCAGCGCCCCAATCCACAACCCCTACTCTGACAAACCCGAGTACGACCCAAGCGTAGACGAAAACGGAGACCCAGTCGACTACCCTCCCCGCGACATCGAGGAAGAAGACCGTCGAGCCGCAGCAGAAGAATTAAGAACCGGTCAGCGACGACTGGTGAAACCAGAGGCGGACGTATGTTAGCTCTGCCCTAGACTAGGCTAGGTTGATGATGAGAGCAGTGGTTGAATAATGTCTGAGTTATTGGATACTTGGTGGATGAAGTTGTTAAGTATGATGTTCCGGGAGAAGCATATGAGATTGGCAAGAAATAGTATGTGCTTTGGGGGTTGAAGAAGGTTGTAGGGAAAAAAGAAGCTGATCACAGACAGCCCGTACGTTTCGGACATTGTAGAAGGAAGTTACGGCTTTATATATTTACCTCGGGGGCCAATAATCTGTATACGCAAGGATCAGCTAGCGGTTCACCATAACTACTAGGATCTTCTCCATAAAGCTGTACTGCATGTTAAATCTCGCCAGGGTATTAGCGGGACGGTGGAGCTGGATGTGCTCGTGGGATACCTCATCAGCCAAAACGACAGTGAGGTTGCAGGGTTGTGGTCCAAACTGGATGAGGGAGGCGCAGAGATACTCCGGGGGAATTTCTGGAGGAGGAATCAAACATCTGATGCCTGGTTTCTCACCGACTTCATGGACTGTCCCGGGGCAGTAAATGCGTTACCTTCCGCGACAGAGCGCTCGCCTCCGGCGCCGCCAACTCAGGGCTCAACGCGCAATATATCCCACAACGACCACTCGGCGCTCAGCGGGCTGCTAGCTGAGATTCTGTTGCAAATAATCTGCCCATCCCCACGGCAAGACGCGTTCAACCTCCGTATCGCATCCCGAACAATTGCAGCCCTGTAGCTGCCACAGGAGTTCTGGAAATTGCGGTTTCTGGAAATACCATATCTGTGGGAATTCCACAAGGACGCGAGTCTGAAGGCGGACTAGCGGCATCTCTACCAATCGGTAGTCATGAATGAGCCCCAGGCGCCCGAACTTTGGGGACTAAGGAACCGGAAACGGGTATAGAGGACGGTTGTGGCGGTAGCGAAGGAAGCGTGGGAGTGTGAAATGAAGGAGAGGAATGTGGAGGGGAGTTATACCATGCCCATAGCGGGGATGCATAACGTACATTATATATAAGCTACAGACGGTAGTAGTAAAGTAGAGTATTGTTCGACTCCCCAACTATATCCGTCCCAATATTGGACACCTCTTGAGCCGTTTAGTCTTTCGCCCACTCGACCGGACAACATTCATTCATGTTTTGAGCTTTAAACCTTCTATAACAGGTAAGAAGCGATGTAAGGCCTTCTATTAACCCTGTTTCATTTCTCTATAGATCTGTCACCTCTGGAGGGGCTTAAGTGTCAAAGCTTCGGGGGTGCCACACACCAAAGTCCTACTAAAGAAGGTCAAAAGTCCCTATTTGACTGTCTGATCGGGTGGCAAAAGATCTCTACTGAGGGGTTTTCCTCCGGAGATTTGGATTGTACGTATGAAGATTTCTGGTTTCCTGATGCGAGAGGTTATAGATTCTTTTTGAGAGCTGTAGATTCAATTGATAGTATAGTTTCTCTCCGTATTGCTGCGTTTCGAGTGCGTGTCTAGGTGCTTGCCTCTGGCTTGATCGCCCAGCAGTAGTAGAGTACCACATCATGTTCATTACTACGATCACCATCGGGGTAGCCTAACACCGCCCTTCTTCAATCCCACACCTATGGCCACGCTTTGAAAATGAGGGGCACACTCTCCTTAGCATCTGCGCCGTTCATATTACTTGATATACACTCCTGCTCATCGCAACGACTCACTTGTACTTTTCACTCACAACTTGAGTCACATGGCTTTGTTTTTGGCACGCAGGTCGACGAGTGAGAAGATATGATTTATTGATATTTTCGTGCTAACGATCAGTAACACAGGGGCAATAAAATACACTTCTAGTCTTTCTAAAGCTTCTAAAAACACAGCCATCCACCAAACAAACCCCTCAAGTCTGCTTAACCTTCGCCCTCCTCTGCTCCTTCACAATACCCGCCAACTTTAACAACCCATATCGTCTACTCATCTCCCAATCCTATCCCCACAAGATTAGTCTCACTTCCCTCCCCTCCCCCACAGAAGAAACTCACCGAAAACCCCTTCCACAGAAAAGTATCTATAGCCCACGCCATCCACGCAAAATACCCCTGCCAAAACCAGGGCTTCTTATTCCCTTGCACAACCTGGCGGACCACACTCTCCGCGTACGCCACTGTTTCCATGGGCGTGTCTTGGCTTATCACCACGCGCTTAGGCCAGTAGTCTTCTGCGAGGGGACGGTATAGCGAGTCTGCGGGTAGTTCTGGAGACTGTTGGCGGACGATCGAGGAGCGGACGCCGCCGGTGATGACGGTGAGGACATGGACGCTTCCACTCGTTAGTTTCGGCACACAAGTTGAGCGGGGAAAGAGGTACTTAAACGGGCGCAACTCCATGCGCAAACAATCTGCATACGCATGCAGCGCCGCTTTGCTAGCATTATATCCAGCACCAAAGACGATTGGGAGGATTGGAGCGATGGATCCGATATTTACAATCGTCGCGTCCTGGCCGTCATCGGCCGCCGAAACCAGTAGTCCCACGAACGTCTGCACCGTGCGCATCACACCGAACACATTGACATCGAAGATCCCCTTTACGGTCGTTTCGATTTCGAGGTCGGTTGCGGGCCGCGGAACCGCCTGGCCGGCGTTGTTGACGAGCACATTCAGTTTGCCGCCGGTTCGGGAGGCGACGGTGTCCCGTGCAGACGTGATCGAGGTCTGGTCGGTTACATCGAGGTATACGGTTTCGATCCCAAGGGCTTCGAGTTCGCGGACGGTTTCGGCGCGGCGGAAAGCGGCAAAGACGCGGTAGCCTTAGGTGAACAAGCGTAAGCGGCGGGTTACGGACGAAGCGAAAGGGAACGGCGCGACATGCCTTGGGAGTGGAATTGTTTGGCAAGCTCGCCGCCAATGCCGCCAACTCCTGCACTGCGGGATAAGCGATGTCAGCACGCCGGTCGACTCCGCTGAGTTATAATTAGTTACCCGGTAATGAGGACGGATTTGCGGGTATCTGATGGCGATGAAGACATTTGTTTGCAGTCGGTGATGGTGAATGGAGCAGAGCGAACCACAAGCTCTGCGGACAACGTCAGACAGGTACTAGTACTTATTTACCAAGTGCCCTTGGTGCGAACCTCCTGTCTCGGCTAGTTCGGTTCCCCTTTCAGTATAATTTTCCGTCCACGGTAACACCCGCAGGCGAATCGGATCCTCGTGATCCCGATGCTGGGGATTACGGATATTCGGTTCCCGAGCGGTGTGGCCGAATAAGACCAGGCACTTTCCTCCTGCACATCCAACGATAAAGTGCTTCTACTGGACAAAATCATTTCCGTGGAACAATTGCCGAAATAGCTTGCTGTTTATGTCATGCTATTCTCATCATGCATCGAGTCGTTGAATGGTGTTAACAGTTACGCTCCCGTTATATCCGTCCAACCGGTCAAGTAGACAGTGATGGGCACGAACTACGATGGTCAACAAGTCGCCGACCTTTCTAAAGTTATCATGCTCGTGACCGTTCTAATGACACCTCGAACTCTAAATAGCCGAGATGCCAATGGCATCAGGAACCAGTATAGTTTCATAGCTCTGCACTCGAGCCAAGGATGCGCTCCATGTACTGGCATTCGGTGTTCTCTGATGTTTCAGGGTTGCGACATATAAACGACTAAGGGTCGTCGGCCGTGCCCGTCGCTGCAGAGGTTGTTCTTTGCGTGGCCATCGCTGACCTGCAGGTCTCCTGCAGAAACGATGGATATAGTAATTGGAGATTGCTCGTATCAACTTGCCCAGCCCCACTTTAATAAAAAAAGTTGCTCAATTGTTTCTGCTGAGTTCGGGGCGGAGCAGGCACTATGGATATAGAGATACAATTAAGAATGTTAGTTAACCGGATGACATTATAATCGGTTTCTATCGGCTGGAATGAGTCATTGACAAATATTTGAAGGAGTTCAATGGTTAGTATCTTGCAGTCCAGCGGGATTTCTGTTAATGCCATATAGATTTCAAGTCCATGCAGATCGGTAGTTGGCAAATGAGTATAAGTATGCGGTCTGCCGTATCCCGGGATTTGAAAATGTTCTTGCTGACTTGAGTGCCTTGGAAATGGAAGGATGCGTTCCGAATCGTTGATTGAGGATGTGCCGACAGCGGATGGGAGGCGCCAGATGAAGTAGTTAAGAAGGGAGTAGCGAAGGAGGAACTATAGTATTAAGATATCGCCCACTCCTATTTACGACAATGCAAGCCGGAAAGACTGAAATTGGTTCACAGGGTGTATATATAAATTGGTTGAGCGGCAGGGCAGAAGGAAGAAACTTATGCTCATCGCAGGCAGGTTTGTTGGACGTCAAGGCCATGATACAGTCCGAAAACAAGAAGAAGAAAAAGAAGATGAAAACAGGAAGATGAAAAAGTGCTTGATAGAGAGGACCAGCAGTTCTTATGAATCTGTCCACGTGGACGGACCTGCCGAATGAACGTTTCATGCCCACACACACCCTATAAGCATTAAGAGATAGTCTCACGTCAAGTCTCGATATCTAAATACAGTCCTATTCCCGGATAAAGCCAGAATTATATTCACAGTCCTTAGCACTTATAGAAAACTGGACCCTACGATTCTTGGGTTAGACTTACGTATTCGGCCATGGAGTCCCGCCGTCTGTGAATTTACAATGTTTTTTCTACGTGTTTTGTTGCCTGCAGTGCACTAACTATGTTATACATATTCCTATGCGCTGTAACCAACCAGGTCTCTCCACTTTCATGCGGTATTCGAGTTCGTGGCTCTACTCTAGATCGGAGCCGCATAAACCGACCTAGGCAACCCGGCAGCCACCAGGGTTCTACCTACTGGATGTACAATCGGTGTGAAATTGTGGGCCGATGGATCGGGTCAAATTCAAATGCTAAATTGTTTAAACTTTTTCAACGCCGGCCGTGTTTTTTAAAGTTTCCGAATTAAAATAAGTCGTTATCTAGATCCCTGTATAACAAGATTAGATCGTTCAGATCGTACGTATCGTTTGATGTTCAGTAATCGAGTCCATCATCGAATGTAGGTATCAATCCAATCAGGAGCCAAGACAAGGTATCAATAGCAAAATCACGACGGGGGCGAGCTACAACTAAACTGTGAAAAAAACTTACTGTCTATTTGCCCCACCCTAACTCGACTAGGGTTGCCAAAGAAAGATGAACGAATAATCTGTATAGTACATAGACGGCCAGTCCAGAACGAATATCGGTTCAACCTTTAATCCAGGACGGGTGATCACTCCAGCGGGAGTATCTATCACTGCTGTCAACTTGTTGAGGCATTTAGCAGATGAAGAGCGGCGAGAGTGTGGTGGGAGGTAGAGAGGAAGAGGAAGAGGAGGGTCGAAAGGAAATCTGATGGGATGAAAGCACTTGAATATTTCCATTACAATTCGCCAGAGCCGTCATAATCAACCACGCATATCAAACCGTAGCATCGAAGGCCAAGCAAGTATGTGCTTGCCCATTTAACCTTCGTGTCAAAGAAAGAACTGTATGTCAACCAAATCACGTAGAGAAGAGTAGTCTCGGGACCTGGCAGGCACTCCGAGACTAAGAGAAGAGGCAATCGTAGTACGGCTGAACTAGACTAGACACCGTTTGCGTCTACTCTACATGCCTACAATGCCAAGTGTTTATTCGCTCGTCAGCTGTAAATACCTGCAACGAATACCCAGGGACCGTACACATAAGATGCATGTCAGAACCTAGTCTGGGGCTCTAGAATTCAACGTTCTGCAGGAAATTGCCACAACATCACAGAGGACATCATTCAACTCTGATCGACGATCAATCTTTGAGGAATGAGACTTCAAATTCAGACCGCCTGCAGCCTATGAGCTTCTCTTGCACTTTCATTAGGGTTGGTAATTCCAAGCCATATTATACGTTCAAACCGCGGAAGTGGGGGTTTAGGGCTGGAGGTAGTTGTCGCGTACTGGTCTTGTTGGGTTGGCCTGCGCCGTTACCGCCCGCAGGACTGATAGTCATCTCGTCATCCTTCACAGGCAAACATGAACCGAAGCCGTTATATAGCGCCACGACGATGTCCCAGACGATCGGATCAGCTCCTCCCCAGTTGTTCAGACGGATATAGGCTAGGGTTGCAGTCCGACAAACGGATTTCACAACGTCATGGCCATACATTTGATATCAAGTAATTGTAGTAGCTCCCGCTTACTTGCATGCAAACTCCCAATCAGCTGGGTTGGACATTCCAGGAAGATCCTGGGTTGGTGTCTGTGCCATCAAAAAGTTCGCAGGAAAACCCCAACGCCAATGATTGTACGAACATACGCGCGAAGTTGGAAGCGTAGTCGAGGAATGGATATCGATTCTGCTTGCGAACTACCACCAAGTGTTGATGAAATTGAGCTGAGGCCAAGGGTAGTTCTCGGATAGCATACACTCCCTGGAGGGGGGTCCTCGTACGAGTGGCAGCACTCTTGTCCGGTGGCATCTACCACTAGCTCAATATCAATAACAAACCAAGACTCGCAGGCCAACGAAGTTGACCACGGCACTAAAGGACTGAGCAAGTAGCATCCGGGTATCTCTAATCGTGCATTAGTACTACCTGCAGGACATCGATCAGGTACTTGCGCCGTTTGGCACTGTAGTGCAAAGACACAGTATCTTATCGTGGTAAGTTCATGAAGATCCGACATTGAGATATCAACCAAATATACCAGTATATTAAGCGTACATGTAGATTCAAACCATGGATAAAAGCAAATGGACGAAGGACAAGATCAGGCACTGATCATGTGGTTGTCAGAAAATGCTTCGTGATTGGAGCATTGAGTCTCCAAACGCCTCTTACAGGTTCTAACCTGTCTAGTGGTGGCTATTGGTCATTCATGCATTGTGGCGTTAGGCCGTTGCAATGAAGGTACCTAGATATGACCAGGTTAGTGGAATATCCAATATGTGCTTCTTCATATCTTCAATGCCGGGTGATATCGCTATCAACACACCACTTACTAATATCTTTCGGGGAGAGGATATGCGATACTACGCAGCCCAACGTGTAAATTCCCCTACAACCAATCAGCTATATATTGTTAGATCCTTTGAGCGATAGCGAAATTCTATAAGGTTAAAGGCTAGGCCCTGATTTCCCAAAGGGGGTGCTGTGTCATTAATACCAGGCAAAAATAACCCGTACCTAATTCGGGTATTTTTTTTGTAATTACTCTTAGGTACCCTGCATGGCATAAGGTCTCCAAGGAGCTCAGGCGTTTTCCAGAAGTTCGAATAATCGGCAGTTGACGTCCAAAAGTAGAGTACAACGCGTCCTGACCCCAGGCCAACGAATTCATTGCAACTTGGCAACGTTGCTATTTCCTCTATGTTCTTTTACACAGCACTGGTTGGACAGGGTCTGTCAATAACGTGGCAAATCCATTGGTGCTACATAAGCGCTTGTAGTTCCGTCATATCACTTATGTACGACTAGGTATCTTAGCTAGTCCGTCCAAAGTTAGTGCCGTCGGATTTTTTCTGTATGTATGTAAAGCGGAAAAAATCCTTTGAAGATAATATACAAGGAATCAAAGTTGCAGGTACATCGGATATCTCGGAGAAGTTGAGGGAACTGTAATGTAGATACGTGACGAGCGAATAGCCATGGTACACGATCCCAAACTGCCGTCGAAATCTAGGTTGCAGGTTAGATAAGTACCGACAGTGAACTATTGCTGAATTGCAACAATTGGGAAACCTACCGGGTCTTGGTATGGTGATATCCATTGTCACAACACGAGAATTCGACGGCGTAGAATCAACTTTGAGATGTTTTGTGTAGCTGAATAGATCCAAAAAGCGTAACTTTCGACGATACCAAGGCATGTACCAAGTACCTAGGAACCTTTTGGCAGATATTGGGAAGTTAAACCCCCACTACTGAAGCCAATTCTTAAGATCGCCGTCTAAAGGAATCCCGTAGTCGTCTGAAGAACTTGAATGAGGAACTCTCCTAGAAGCGGACTTATCGAGCCTACGTCTACCGGCTGGTATGGCCGTAAAATTTCCTCGAGCAGCAGCAAACAATTCCCACGTCGAAGATTTGTAGTATAACAAACGGTATGTGATAACCAAAGATGAGGTGTTCGTTTTCCTACACGTAGGACCATCTGCGTAGGGGGTTTATATTGGCACCAGGGATGCAGTACTATGTCCAAAAAAATGGGTGTTGCAATTGGACCAATGACAGGTATCGCCGTATAGTTGTAAGGCGGTCCAAGGCTTCTCTGCTATCGATCGGTACAGTATCGAAATGCCCCCAGGGCAGATATTGGCTAGACATCCGAATAGCGTTGGGGCGAGAAGTTCCTTTTGGACGACGTGGAACAGCTGCTGCAATGGATTGCCAATATTTGGCTTTGGTAGTTGATGGATTTTGGGGGGAGGTAGGGGGGGTTCCGACCGATTGATGGACATCAGGTTCGACGGGTCGAAGGTTAGAGGATGAGCAGTGCAATGCGATAGAAACGGAATTTAAACATGGCAGTTGTATGCATCTCCTTCGAGCTTCTGGAAACGAATATCAACCAACTTAGCGAGCTAGCTAGCTTAGTCGCCCAAAGAATGTTCCTCCGGTTGCGAGCGAGCGGGGCGGACCGTTGCTGCTACGGCTGCTACGGCTACCTCTGCTGGCGTTGTTATTTTCTCCGACGGTGTGTGTGTGACAAGGTTCTCCCTGGTAGCAATCTGCAGTGCTCAAATCATGAGGAGTTCGCTGGAACCATGTCTGCATTCCAGGTTGCCAAGCCCCAGGACGGTCGGTGTAGGGGTGCGGGGATTTGAGGTTCATCCGTTCTTTTCGCTTTGACACGGAGTCGCTGCTGGTCGGTAATGGTAGCGGTAGTGGTGGTGGTGCAGTGGTGCGATGGTTGGCTGGTGGGCATTTTTGGCATTTTGATGGTTGTTGGCATGCCTGTCGAGTAGCACAGGCGGACAGACCGACACTGAGGGAGAGGAGGGGTGAAGCGGGGCGGCTGTCACGGGGAGCAACCCATAGCCATCACTACTATCCATACCATCACCATTATCGAACCATGCATACGAACTACACGAACCACTGGCCCAAGTACTAAGAACCCAAACCGCACGTCCAATCCGTTGCTCTTCTCGCAGAAGAAGCACCCTCACTCGAGTGTTTTCTTTCTTTTTCTCTTCTTCACGCACTCCACTTCACGTCTATGTATCATGTCTGTCGTCTTTCTTTTTCTGCACATCATAAGATGTAGTCTGCCAGCCTTCTCGCTCTGTATCTCTGCCGCCAATTGATTCACTTCCTGTCCTGGGACTTTGACTTCTACTTGCTGGCCCTCGGTCTTCGCAGCAGCAGCCCATAACTCGAACTACCTGTTGCTCCCCGACTTGCTCAATTTGCCTTACCTACGTTCCTCTTCTCTCCTATTTTCGTTCGAACGCTTTTTTGTGAGCCACGTACATCGTTCGTGCGCTCACAACTGTCGGCATGTTGCTATTTTCCTCCTCCCTCTTGTTGTTAAAAACCATTGAACTATCCTCCCACAAGTCTGGCCGACACTACAATAGTCTATATCCTTGAATCCGCCCGAGTACGTCCAGAATTGACATCTGCTTGCACGACATTATCTTCGCCTTATATTATCGTCAACCGGCTCGGCATTTAGCTACAAACCACCTCGAATCGTCGGCTAAGCTTTCAGTTGCCAACGAGGTGTCTGCCCGGAGGGCTCATTCTGAAATTCGTACATGCTGGATCCTAAAACCAGCTTGGAACTGCCCACTCGTCCAGTTAACGATCAGTCACTCGTTAGCTTCGTGGAGGTGCAAAGCCAAGCGCCTCCTGCTCGCGCCAACTATTTCTGTGCGACCACCTGCATTCGAGATGAGTTCGAACTCATTGCAGAGGCAAGTACTTCCATCAATAGAGTCGTTATACCGACCTCCGACAACGAATATACCAGCCACACCCAACACCTTAGCACCACAGGTTTCTATACCAATTAGGCGTTTATCGATGACGGATTCAACTATGCGGCCTCCTCCATCCAGAGTGCCGTCCCCAGTCGACACACCAGCTGCTGTAACTATAGACTTTACGAGCCCATTCCAGAATAAGCCATTTCAGAAGCTCAAGTTCGTTCAGAATGACGGACAACCTCATGCCAAGAGGCGCAGGATATCTGCAGCGTATGTGGACCTATGATAGCCGCCATTAGCGCGGATACTTTGGCGCGTGTTGATTGATGAATGTGAATAGATGCAAGACATGCCGAAAACGAAAAACCCGCTGCAGCGGCGAAAAGCCAATCTGTGAGACCTGTAAACAGACTGGACAGGAATGCCTGGGATACACAGATCCAACACCCAAGGGCCTTCCGCGGCAAGCTCGTCGCAATAGCAGGAATATAGCAGATGAACAATCCCCTGGATCATCGACAGAGAGAACCCACTACTTTGGTTCCCAGACCCCAAGGCCTCACCAAAGACACGCTTCCCAACCGGCTGTCTTGCCTAGCCATCTTTCGCTTCGTGGGGTCTCACCACGCAGACAGGAAAGTTCTGTGCTTCACATGACAGAGGGTGATGTAAAAAGAAAGCAAGGAGAGGAGGACACTTTTGACCATGGAATGACGGATTGTGACAGCCCAGAGCTGACGTGTGAGATCCCATTTTCTTGAGCAGCACGCATAATTATTAAAGCATCAAATTCAGATGAATTACCCATCGCCACACCACGGGCCAATAGGATGCCTTATTTCAGATATTTCGGACCCACTGCAATCGTCCCTGGGTACAAGCAGATGGTCGTCGAAGTTCGGGACCCTCGGCCGGCTTCGTCCCAGTCTGTCGCTTCAAGCTCAACGGTTACCTCACCGGTATCATCCCACGATAGTATCACCCCGGGAGTCCCCCCACAACCTGTGCCGACTATGGAGGAGAGTCTTCCTTTGTATGAACCTCATGAATCTGGACACATTCATTCGCTTATCTCCGATCTTGTGGATACATTTTTCATTCATCTGGGAAGCAACTTTCCGTTCCTCCGGAAAAAGCATTTTATTCAGGAAGTAAAAGATGGGCGGGCAGATATGTTGCTAGTTGACGCTGTCTGCTCTGTTTCAGCACGGTTTTCTACTCACAATTTGCTCTGCAAATGCGCGCCTAGCGCAAGGGGGGTACATTTTTCCAACCGGGCGAAAACACATGTGGTTGATAGGTTCGCATGCCCCAATTTACCTTCAGTCCAGGCTTGTCTTCTTCTGGCCTATTCCGAATTTGGTAGCAATAGAGACAGCGGATTGTGGATGTTTCTAGGGTGTGCTATCAGGATGGCCCAAGACCTGGGTCTGCATAAGCTGGCGGGAATGCGGGGCGAACATAAAGGACGAACCGAGGAGCGCAAGCGTGCCGGGAGTAGGAGCTTTACTCCAGACCGACGAGGAGAGGAGCTTCCAGTCGATTTCGACGACATAAAGAAAGAAGACGAGGATACAGAGCCTCAACTGGATGAGCAGGATCCAAAAGAAGCTGCTGAAGAGCGCGAGAGAACAGATACATTTTGGGCCGTGTACTTCTTGGACAGGGTCATATCTTCCGGAACCGGACGACCCGTCACGTTGAAAGATTCAGAGATCGAAATCGCCATGCCTTGCCTCGAAGACGCCGTGAATGATGACAACTACCCTCAACCATTCCCGGCATTGATCCGTGTGATCCATTTGTATGGAAAGGCCACCGATATACTAAACAACAGCACCGCCAAACATTCAGATGATACATCCATGGATACTCTCAAGGCTCTTGCTGAAATGGCAGAAGACTTGGACGGAATGTACCAGCAACTCTCGCCAAAGCTGCACTTCAACGTCCCTAACTTCCAATATTACGTCAAAGCTCACCAGTCTTCAGTGTTTCTTCTCCTCCATTTCTGGTTCCATGCTCTCATTGTGTTGCTCCATCGGCCTACTCTTCTTGTTGAGGGTCGTACCCCGCAATTGTTCCCATATTCCCATGAGCTGTCTATGTCATCAGCGAAAACGATCGCGGATATTTTTCAATTTTCGGAGGCCATGGGATTGGATATCAAAGCAGCAGGCAATCCGTTCACCAGCCAACCCATTTATATCGCCGCGTGTGCATTTCTTCAAGAGTCTGCTTCTCGTGCTTCAAGGGATCCCAGTCACCGGCACTACCCACTGCCTCACATTCCCATGCCCGCCGTTGCTGCACTCTCACTTGGAAGCCCATCAAGAAGCCTATCTACGGACGACAACTGCGAATCCACCGGCGAATCAGCTTCTGGTGGGGGCACAATTACACGAAGATCTCAGCATTCTTTCTTTGCGCTCGCCTCTCAGCAGCACTATCAACATTGCTATAAGGCTCTCAAGGACATCGAACCGTATTGGAATGGCGTGAAATACATCTTGACTGTGATGGACCAGAAGGCCAAAGGAATTGTCGACCCACTTCTTTACACAGATGAGGAAATGGAGAGTAGCGAAGTACAACGGTGGCATCCCAAGGTTTTGGACCTCTTCAAAAGAACACGTGAGATGTCTGTGGACCCTACGGAGCGCAACCACCACAGCACCAGATCCCAGAGCCATGAACAGGATATCCAGAATGGGTTTCCAGGTGAAGGTTTGTTGTACCGATGATTTGCAAGTCATCTCCAAATCCCACCGCTAACTAGCTTAAAGCAATCGGCGTATCCATGACAGGCCTCACTGACTCTACTACCTCGGTACTAAACTTCATGTACCAGCCGCCGGATTCTCCCACACCATACACCGCATCACTTGCCCTCGTACCACAGCAGCAACAGCAACAGCTGCTACCGCCGCGATCTTACCCAGAGGATGACGTGTTGCTGGGACTTACATCGGGCTCGCATATAGGCTCCGCCACAGCCCCAGGCGGGTATCATCAGCATGTAGATGGAAGCCTGTTCAGTGATGTGTTCAACTTTTCGAGTGAGGTTGATATGGGTACGCTTTATGAGGGGTGGTATCCAGTAAGATATATGCCTGGAGATGGTGGAGGTGAGTATTATGGTGGTAGTGGGGGTGGAGGTGATAGGAAGAGTGGATAGATGTATGGTACTTGTTAGACTGTTTTCATTGTGGGTGGGCGGGCGGTGGTGTTTTTTTGGGTGCGTGGGTGGATGGATCTGTCAATTTTTGTGCGGTAATTGCAATATTTTCGTTGCGGTAATTTGTAATGTTTGTAGTGAGAATTTCATATTTTTTTGTCATCGTGGAGGCGATCAGGCGGTCAAGTCAAATCATTGCGGAGATCAGGTTTAGTCTAAATAAACACTCCCAAGCGCAGCCGCCACAGCCGGCCGACCAATGGCAACGACAGTCCCCACAAACCTGACCCGATACGAGTACAGAAGGGTCATTCAAAACCAGCTCACTCAGCAGTTGCGTGATTCAAGCAGCAACCTCCCGCCTAGGGCAATAACTACCAGATAACCCAGCCGACTGATTGTTCAAAAGACTCACCGTTATCTGGGTACTATTCACAAACCCCTACTTCGTCCTACGACCCGGGGCTACATGGATGGCAGGGCTGAAATCATTTGAGTCATATTTTCACATCAATTGGCCGGGCCTCCCTATGAAACCCAAGTCTTTTTTGTATATCCCACTGTCATATATCCGTCTACAAGCATTTAACCAGCCCATGTTCGCACTCTCCCTCCCTCGCAGTAACAACGTTCCTAACACCCTCAAAGATCTCAACCTCAGCACTCTGGTCATTTGTGCGTCTTTCCTCCCTCATCTTTTCCTCATCCACACTCTTTGGCGGCGTTGTCTCATTCCCCTCCTCCTCTGTCACCACCACCTTGGGATTATCATCCACCACCTCCACCGCCTCCTCATCACAAAAACTCCCCCTACCAACTTCAAACACAGTCCACTCTTTATCCATCCCGCCCACTAGCTCCCACACCACCGAGAACCCTAACAGCCCCGTCACCGCCCCCAATAATCCAGTGATACTCAACGTCTCCGGCCCCACGAGCGGAAGGAACGTGATCACAACTGCAACGGGTAGTCGGGTACCCCTGCGCACATGGTAACGCATGAACAGGATACCCTTCGTCTCCTCGTCTTCGTCAACTTCATGGTGCAGCAGCGCAATCCAATATAGACACAACACACCTATGGCGAGCCCGCCGCAGAACAGCCAGCGTAGTGCCTGCCATTCATGGGTAGCCGGGAACGTCTCCTCCGCCCTCTTATGTACCCCCTCCACGCCCACCCCATCGTGTCCGTACTTCACAAACACAGCACAAATATCCCCCGTGATCAACAGCGCCGCACTGAGCGGAAGATGCAGCATCAACCACTGCAGCCCATGCATCGCCTTCCACCGTAGCGCATGTACACCCGTCTCTGAGTTCTCGCGCGACCCGTCGGTGGCGGTGTAGAGCCAGCACAGGCAGAAGGCTATGAAAAGACACATTGCCGCCCTTCCGAATGGGCCCTTGACGCCACTCATAGCCGCGGGGCTCGCCCATACGAGCCCGTATAGGAATTCGCCGAGGACAATGATGTAGAATGCTGCCATGCGGTCGACTTCGTGGTCGATGTCTACTGCGGTTGAGAATTTCAGGTTGAAGTAGCGGCGGAAGTATTTATTGTTTGTGGATACGTTGGCGAGGTGGTCGAGGCCGAAGGCGAGGATTGCGACCGCGATTTTGGCGCGGGTGGAGGGGGAGGAGAAGAAGAGGGGTGTCCAGAGGGGGAGAATTAGGAGGGAGGTTACGTTGTAGCAGCGGAGTTGGAAGGCGTGGTGGTGGACGGTGATGGAGTAGAAGAGGTTGACCAGCGCTGTTCGTGTCAGCAGGAGATCAAAAAGAGAGGGGTGGAGTACCAATTGATGCCCTAGCCACGATAAATGCACCAGTGGCTGTTTGTAGTGCGGGGAGGGAGACGTCGATATAGACCGCGTTGTTGCCGAAGAGGAGAATAAGGATCATGATCCACGCGATCAAAAACCGCTGGATAATGTCGTCGTTGTAGTACATATTCATGACATTCGTAAGGTCCGTCCATATTCGCCTGCTCGCACATATCTTCAGCTTCAGATTCCTCCTCCCTCATCGATTCCACTCACCACGCAGGCCTATCTTTTCAGTCAGCACCCATCAACCTCAATTCAATCTCAATCTAGCCACTCACACAAAAATCAAAATATACTTCCCCAAATGTTCCTTACTCGTCGGATGGTGAATACAATCCTGCGCAAAGTTCGCGCAAAGTCCAATATACCTTTTTTCCCCCAATTAGCCCCCCTCGTCTTCCACACATCTAGCATAAACTCACAGTAAATCCAGAAACAACTCAAACTTCCCCGCCTGTCTCGGAATCCCATCGTCGCACTGTTTATGCAGATCCCCATCGTGCGTAAAATACTGTCTCGCCCTTGGTCTAGCCACCAAATGCTTCCGTGTCCGTGCCTCCTCCCGGTGGTGCGGTGGGTGTGCACTACGGATCGCGTGGATTACGGTGTGATGGTGGGTTGTTTGCCGCGGGTGGACGTGATTGTGGCCATGGTGGTGAAGATGGGGATTGTGGGGGTGATGTTCCATTGCATTGTGGAAAGGAAAGGCGGGGAGGAGGAAGAGGGAGGTTATAAGGATGGTGGAGGTGCGTCATGCAAGGCGCAGAGATTATCATGCAGATAGCTGTGAGGTCGAGATATGCGAAGGGAAATAAGCACCCTAACCCTTTGCTTTTTTCTTTGTGCGCGCGAAATAATAGTTGGATTAGTGATCGTGATACCGATAGCATCCAATGCGGTGCAGGAGTTGAGTCAGTTGCATTTCATCAAAAATACAAAAGTACCATACTCGGGGCCGGCGCAATGCAGATGTAAATAGAGTACTGCAGATGTATCTTTTGATGGTGTTTGTAGTGAATAGGTACTTCAGAAGTACAACATACGGTTATCACTATGAAGTAAATTACTCTTTGTTCCCGGACTCTCCACGCCTGATAGTAGCCAATAACCATGAACCCAAGTGGTCACTTAATACCGTCCGACATCAGGGGTCACTCTGCGCAGAGGACATGTAGTTGAAGTGCGAAGTGATAGGGATTGAGTCTAAATCCAGCCCATCTACTGTTTCGGCCGAGAAGCCCAGTATTGCTTATTACTCAGAGGTGCCTGAGACATCTTGTCTTGGATTAGCAGTTGTCTCGTATAACTTGACACCTCTTTGATTGGTAGTCGGGGCTGGCAGCCACTTTTACCGTCTGCTGCGAGGATCTGGTAATTGAGAGTGGTGAATGGGGTGATATGTAGACTAGATGTGTAAATGGTACAATGAGAAGTAGATATGATTTATGGAGATTTAGAGCTGGTTTTTGCAGGTGTAGAGTGTAATCACAATTCATCATGTTGGTTTTTGTGGTTAGGGTTTAGTAATTTGTGGCGTAATACCAAATAAGCTATGGGGTTTCTAAGTAAAATTGGAACTATATGTATCTTAGACAGTGGAGAACAGTCTCTAGGTTAGAAGTATGACAGTGAAAAATACTGGGCTATTGACAGGTTAAAGCTTTCATATTAAACTGCTGCTCCGGTTAATATCGGTTATTCCTTTAAATTGTTCTGTTTGAGGTAGTTTATTGTTTCAATCACTTCTGATTTTTGCTTTCATACCTGAATTGCTTATTTAGTATTACGCCACAAATTACTGAACCCTAACTGTAAAACCAATGTGATGAGCTGTGATTACACTGTGCACCTGCAAAAACCAGCTCTAAATTTCCATAAATTATATCTACTTCTCATAACCCATCTGGTCTACATATCAATCCATAAAAACGCTATTCACAGCCACAAAGGACACCACCGAACAAAGAAACCGTACCAAAACTCTAATTCTACCACTCCTCCCCCCTAAAAAAAGTCTTAACCCTCCTCAACCCCTTCCCCGGCGGTAAACTCTTCCTCTCCACATACTCATACCTTGACTGCCTCCCTCCATTTGCAGCAATAAACTCCTGTAAGCCCCTCTCGCGGCTCCTTCTGTGTCTTGACTCGCGCTCTGACAGGAACAGCGGCGGAGAATCAGCCGTGCCGAGGTAGTAGATTGATTCCGGCCATGCATCTGGTAGATCTTGTTCGCTGTGTCTCCGGCGGTGGTGACGGTGGTGGTGATGATGGTGGTGTTCCTCCTGCTGCTGTCGTCTCTGCTCCTGACCAAGCTTTTGCACATCTGGGTCGACAAGCGTACTAACGTACCCGTACCCCTCCTCCTTCCTATAACCCCGGTACCGCTGCCGCGAATCCGAGTCTCGGTGTGTATACCTACCGAAATAGTCCGCGAAGCTGTTTCTTCTCCCCCCTCTATCCTTCTCACGCTCTCGCTCTAGGGTGTCGGCGGAGAAGCGGACATGCGGGGTGGAATTGGATCTTGATCGTGGTGGCGGCGGGGGACTGTTAGAGTAGGTTTCGAGGGGCGCCCAGGTGTAGTTTGTGTGTTTCTTCTTCTTGGAAGGATGAGGGTGGTAGTAGATTGGTGGTGCGGGCTGCGGGAAGTCCTGGATCATGGTTGGACCTGGCTGCTTCTGCTTCGTTTTTTTGGAGAAGCTGCTGCGGAACATGTTGATTGCAAAGAAAGGTGCGGGGGGTGCGAGGTTATGAGAAGGAGGAGATGAGGCAGTGGATTGTAGAACATGCATGACGTCTTCGAGGTGGGCAGTGTGTGGGTGTGCTTTGTTATAGATAGATTGACAGGCTCTTTGTTCTGGGAGGGAGGGAGATGCAAAAGTGTAAAACACAAACGAGGGGGGAGCGTGTGGCTTACTTTTTTCTGGTTGAAGTTAAGACACCGTGTAGCTGCTGGAGGTGAGATGAAATGGAGGGGAGGTGTTTGAACTCTGGACAAAGACAAGCTGGTGGTTGCATGTAGACCTTATCGTGGTGGATGTGCCGGAAATGTCTTCCAGAGATAGACATAGAGGTGGAAAAGTGATGGTTGTCTGCCGGGGGAGGAGTTGATAGCGAAATGCGTATGACCGTCTTGAACTCCATAACAGGTATCCACCGTCAGAGACAAAAACCCGAACACCACCTCGTACGCCTGACGCTCTTATTCCTTCCGTCAACTTCTTCGACCTTGTAAGCAGGAGTATGATATCATCTCTTCTCGTCTCCGCAGGAACACCCGTCGTGCGCGCAGTTGCTGAGGATGTGAATGGATAGAGTCATGTTCTGATCTCCGGTGCAGCTCGGAAGCCATACGCCCCATCCATGCGGCGTAGACATCCACGTGGATTTTGTGGTTGTGTGTCTGGGCCACCCCGTGGTGGGGTTCACGTGGGCCATTGCATGTAACCATCAGACATCACTCGACTCGTCGGTAGAGCGATAAGCCACAGCCCCTAGGAGTATTTTCCAATTTTATACCAACTCACCTCGTCTATGCGCAAGGAGGGTATCGATAGCCGCGCAACACCCCGGGTAGATTCCCGGTGGACATAGAGGCTTCGAGGGGGAGGCGCTCGTATCAGGTATATTCTGCACAGCCCTGGATAAGCTTAAGTACTAAGTATATTTCGCATCGTGATCTCGAGAACACGCCATGTGATGAAACCCCGCGCGCTCGAAAGCGCTGAAACATACATAAGTATATAATCGGGTGGTATCATGAGGTACCCAAAAGCAAATCGTGTCGTAGTATAGATAAGCATTATATCTATGTGATGGATGGTGCTGTTTGTTTTGGCGTTAATTACAACATGTTGTATCACTCGCTTTTACCAAAAGCAGGAATTGTGGAGGAGCCATACTATACTGACAGATGGATAACGAATGAACGGCCCTCTGGAAACATCCGATTTTGCGTGCGAATGTTTGAGAACGAACTGAGGCGGAATAACACGTGCCTGCTTCGAACGGCGAGTGGCACCTAGTACAAGAGCTAGCGGGATTAGAAAAATTGGCATCTTCAGTGAAGGCAGTGATGGGTCGAACGTGAATATTGAGGATGCCCCACTTCTAGGGATTGAGAAAGCAGTATTGAATACTGCGGACAGTTCCCCTTACTCTCGCAAACCAATCGGGACTCTGATTTACCGCAAACAGGCACATTTTAGAGTGCGGGATGCAGTTCATTTCCGCCTACTAGGGTTCTAAGACTATTTATTTTCGAGAGATAGGATAAGTCAAAGAAGGCGAAGAGGAAGACGAAGACGAAGATAAAGCAGAGAAAGAGTAAGAGGAAGAAAAGGATCCCAAGCGAAAGAAACTAAGTGGAGGAGGCAGAGGGGCAGGAGACCGGACGTGTGACTGAACCTCCCGGCTAGCTAATGACACTTTCTTGTGCGTACCGGGGCAGCCGGTTACCAACGACGTTTGTTCATCAGTTCGTACAGTAACTCGGGTATCATAGCTTCTCACTCACACAACTTCTCTTCCTCGGGTTTCAGCTTAGTTTAGGATGGCAGGGAAGAGAGGGGTGCAGAGAATTCTGAGAACGAGTGGGAGCAGGAGGCTTCACTTTTTATACGGAGGGTTGGCTGTAAGCAGAGTTTGAGACGAGTGCCATTAATGCACCGGCTTGATTAAACCCATTACAGTACCCCTTCCCTTCTAACGTGACTTCCTGCCTACAGCTACACCTATACCATAAACAGCATAGCTCCAGCACCAGGCTTAGTTTCAACCACCGCTTCATTCAGCTGCTCCTCGCTCAAGCCTTCCAGCTTCTTATAATACTCATCCATCCACGTCTTCTTCACCGTCTCCGCTTTATCTTTTGGCACAAGATGCACACTGCAGCCTCCCCATCCAGCTCCAGTCAACCGACTTCCATAAGAACCCGCGCTTTTTGCCAGTCTACACAGTTCATCTAGTTCCTCGCAGGAGCAATCGTACAGCTCTTTGCATGATTCCTGGCTCGCGTCCATCAACTCCCCTAGACGCACAAGGACATCCTCACTCGGGTTCTCTTCCGCCGAAGATCCCGCGAGAAGCTTGTACATCTGGACGACTCTGGCGGCTTCCCTGAATACATGCAGAGCCCTGGACTGGAGCAAGAATTTTTCGGCGCGGATAGGGAATCTTGTCATGTACTGGCTGACGAGACGTTCGACCGAGATTCCTAAAGCTTCGGCGATTTCTTCGCATGTATAACCGTCGCTCTGATGCAGCGCCATCTCGGCCATCTGTGCAATCTCGTCTAGCTTTTGCTCGAGGGGCTGATCGGAGGGATTCTTCTCGAAGTAGAGCTCCATGACACCTTTCAATGTTGATCCTAGCGGTCCGGCATCTTCAAATAGTGGGCCGAGCTGTAGCTTTTTTGCCAGAACCTCTGCCGCCAGCGTCGTCTCCACCACTCGCAGGTTGTAGTGTATGGGCCCCGTTATGTGCTTATCTGCCGTCTTGAATGTGTTCGCGATCAAAAACACCGGTTCTGGTGCCGTCTTCGGGAAAGCAACTTGCTCTGCTGCCAACTCGGGATCAAATGAGATGTACGAAGCACTCCCTTCCAATCCCAGCACGGACGCAGACTGGTCCATCCCGCCAGAATTGACGCCAACATACCGTTCCGAAACGATAGCCAAGCTCACAAGCTCCTTCTTGTCGACAGTAGACACTCCCATACTGACCATACCGGCCAAGGCACTGGCGCACACAAAGGCAGCCGAGGAGGAAAGTCCGCCGCCCGATGGAACGTTTCCATTGACGAGGATCTCCATTCCTGGAGGGGTTTGAGAAGCCGGAAGGCTGTTGCGGCGGAGAAACTCAAGTGCACCACGGTATCCTGCTTTGAAGTAGTTGCTCCATTCGTGCTTCGTCGAGTCGATTTCTAAATCTCCGTCGCCTGCAGCAGGGACCTGGAATTCGCGGGGGGGGAATTTGGGAAGCACGTCTGAAAGTTTGATGGTAGAGTTTTCTGGGGTGATGCGGACGGCGAGGAGGAGATCGGCTTCGGTGGCCATAGGCAGGACGGAGAAGAGCATGTAATCGATGTGCTGTAACACTCAACTTCATTAGCTTCTGTGATACTTAGGGAATAGGACCTGTGAGCTGCAAATAACCTCTCCGATGATGTTCACCCTCCCTGGGGACCGTGAGATAAACTCGGCAGGATGGCCATATTTCTCCTCAAACTTGGCGAGTAGATGTTCCCAGCGCTGCTTCTGAACAGCGTGAGACGCCTCGGGGTAGACGTCTTCGATGGACTTGACTTCCGGGACAAATTGCGTAACGTTCATGGTTGATTATGATTATGATTACTGACGGCGTGATAATAGAGAGTGGGGGGAGGACCAAGAGGGACAGTGGGGGTAGAGGGGGGGAACTGGATAATTACATGGTACTATACCTCTTAAGAGCGGTCATGGTCAGGCAAATGCGGCATGACGTCATATGTTTTGGGATCTATATGTGGAAGCGGCTAATTCCGTTCCAACAGGGGGAACTGT
>Ga0307515_10000416_pt1 | contig 102535 bp, 100 predicted proteins | sample 17_EM_MG_FD_194513 | JGI IMG/M metagenome (GOLD analysis project Ga0307515, IMG submission 194513) | Populus trichocarpa ectomycorrhiza microbial communities from riparian zone in the Pacific Northwest, United States - 17_EM | ecosystem: Host-associated > Plants > Roots > Unclassified...
GCCGCAAGTCTGAAATACCGCCGACATGATCGGCGTGGTGGTGGGTCACTAGAATCCCGGCGAGCACCAGGCCTTGCGCATCGAGCGCTTGTGCCACCGGTGCCGAATCCCCCGGATCGACGACGAGTGCCTGCCGGCCATCGTGAAGCATCCAGATGTAGTTATCGGAGAAGGCTGGCAGTGCAACGAGGTTCATGGCGCAATTCGGCGGGATTATAGGTTTGGCCCCCTGGCTGAAAACGCCGCCCGGCCGCTACCTGCTGGCTTGGGAGCAAGCGCAGCTGGACCGTTGCGTGGTCGACATGTTCGGCTTCCACGCGCTGCAACTGGGCTTGCCCGAACTCGACGCGCTGCGTGCCAACCGCATGCCGCATCGTTGGCTGGCGGTCGATCAGCAGGCACCGGCGATGGAGTCGATGCCGGCACCCGAAGTTCCCGCTGATTCGGACTCCACGCTGCCGGCGCCAGCACCGCGGGCCGTGATGCTGCAGTGCGATTTCGACGCCTTGCCCTTCGACAGCCAAAGCCTGGACCTGATCGTGTTGCCTCACTCGCTCGAACTCGCACGCGACCCGCACCTGGCTTTGCGTGAAGTCGAGCGTGTGCTGGTGCCCGAGGGCCGCGTGGTCATCATCGGCTTCAACCCCGGCAGTTTGTGGGCACTGCGGCAGCGCCTGGGCCGCATGGTGCGGGGCCTGGGTTTGCGGGCCGGCCACCCTCTCTTCATGCCCAGCGAGGGTGACTTCATCGGCTACTGGCGCATGCGCGACTGGCTGCGCCTGCTGAGTTTCGAGGTGGAGGAAGGGCGCTTCGGCTGTTATCGTCCGCCGCTTTCGTCCGACCCCTGGCTGACGCGTTTCGAGTGGATGGAGCGCACGGGCGACCGCTGGTGGCCGGTGCTCGGCGCTGTCTATCAGCTGGTGGCCGTCAAGCGCGTGCGTGGCATGCGGCTGATCGGTTTGGTGCGCCGCCAGCGCCTGGCCACCAAGGCCGCCCCGGCCGTGGTGAGCAGCCACCGCAATCACAAGACCTTGCAGACCCATGACATCGACTGAACCGAAACCAACCATTCAACGCCCCGCCGTCACCATCTACACCGATGGCGCGTGCAAGGGCAACCCAGGGCCTGGCGGCTGGGGCGCCTGGATGCGCACGGGCGAGCACGAGAAAGAGCTGTTCGGCGGCGAGAACCCGACCACCAACAACCGCATGGAGCTCACCGCGGTGATCGAGGCGCTGACGACCCTCAAGCGCAGCTGCGACGTGATCGTCTACACCGACAGCCAGTACGTGCGCCAGGGCATCACCGAATGGATCCACGGCTGGAAGACTCGCGGCTGGAAGACGGCCGACAAGAAGCCGGTGAAGAACGCCGACCTGTGGCAGCGGCTCGATGCCCTGCGCAACCTGCACCATGTGGACTGGCGCTGGGTGAAGGGGCATGCCGGCGACCCCGGCAACGAGCGCGCCGATGCGCTCGCCAACCGGGGCGTGACCTCGGCTTCGGCGTGATCAGCGTGGCGGCGCTTGCAGCGCCGCCAGCTCGTCGGGTGTGTTGACGTTGGCAAACGCGGTGGCGTCGTCGAACACCACCACGGCGCGGCGTTGCTCCGCCGTCCAGTGTTCGATCTTTCGTTGACCCGATTGCATGAAGCGCAGCAGGCTGTCTTGCAGCTCGCGCTTCATCAGGCAGAAGACGGGTTCGAGATGGATCTCGCTGCCGTGCCGCGTGGCGGCGATGGCCACGTCGGCCACTTCGTCTTGTAGTGCCTGCCAGAGACGTTGCGCCAGGTCTGCGGGGAATCGCGGGCTGTCGCAGGGCACGGTCAACAGGTAGGGTGTCTCGCAGTGCGAGAGGCCTGAGAGAAAGCCTGCCAACGGGCCTTCGTAGCCGGTGGTGGCATCGGGCCATACGGGCACGCCCAAGCGTTGGTACACGTCGAGGTTGCGGTTGGCGCTGACCATCACGCGCCCCACCTGCGGCGTCAGCCGTTGCAGCGCGTGCTGCACGAGAGCTTGGTTCTCGAAAACCTGCAGGCCCTTGTCGACACCACCCAGGCGGCTGCCCTGGCCGCCGGCGAGGATCAGGCCGGTGATCTGGGCACGGTCCAAAGATTCAGCCGCCGATGTAATGCATCTCGACGCGCTTGGCACCGCTGCCGGTGTCGGGCGCCTGGGTGCTTCGCAGCTCAGAGTAGCGGTCGCCCCGGCCCTGCCAGATGAGGCCGATGGCGCTGGCGATCTGCTCGTCGCTGTGCGTGCTGCGCAGCAGGGCGCGCAGGTCGTGCCCTTGCGTCGCGAACAGGCAGAGGAAGAGCTTGCCCTCGGTCGACAGCCGGGCGCGGTTGCAGTCCTGGCAAAAAGCCTGCGTCACGCTCGAGATGACGCCGATCTCGCCGCGCCCGTCGGCATAGCGCCAGCGCTCCGCGGTTTCGCCGGTGTAGTTGGCACCGATGGCTTGCAGCGGAAACGCCTCGTTCAGGCGTGCCACCACGTCGGAGGAAGGCAGCACCTGGTCCATGCGCCAGCCGTTGGTGGCGCCCACATCCATGTACTCGATGAAACGGAGGATCACGCCGCCGCCAGATTGCTCGCGGAAGTGGCGCGCCATCGGCACGATCTCGCGGTCGTTCGTGCCGCGCTGCACCACCATGTTGACCTTGATCGGGCCCAGGCCCACGCGCTGCGCCGCTTCAATGCCAGCCAGCACGTCGGCCACCGGAAAGTCGGCGTCGTTCATGCGGCGGAAGATGGCGTCGTCCAGCGCGTCGAGGCTGATGGTCACGCGCTTCAGCCCGGCGTCTTTCAGCGCCTGAGCCTTGCGGGCGAGCAGCGAGCCGTTGGTGGTGAGCGTGAGGTCGAGTGGGTCGCCATCGGGCGTGCGCAGCTCGCTCAGCATCGAGACCAGCACCTCGATGTTCTTGCGCAGCAGCGGTTCGCCGCCGGTGAGGCGGATCTTCTGCACGCCATGGGCTGCGAACAGGCGCGCCGTGCGGGTGATCTCTTCGAAGCTGAGCAGCGAGTCGTGCGGCAAGAACTGGTACTGCTTGTCGAACACCTCGCGCGGCATGCAGTAACCGCAGCGGAAGTTGCAGCGGTCGGTGACCGAGATGCGCAGGTCACGCAGCGGGCGACCCAGCGTGTCGCTCAGCAGGCCGGTGCTCAGGATGGGCTGCAGCGGAATGCGCGGCAAGGCCGCCGCATAGCGGTGGTCTGCGAGGGGGATCACTTTCTCGGCCATGAAGCGATTGTGCCCGGGTGGCACACCCACGCGGGAGTCAGGGCGAGAGGGGTTCGTCCGCCGTGACGGCGGCCGGAGCGGTCGAGGTTTGTGGCGCTGCCGGTGCTGCCTCAGCACCAGGCGTTGCGGAAACCTGCTCGGCGCGCCGGGCACCGGTGAAGCGCTTCGACCAATAGCGCACGCCCAGGCTTTCGACCCGCACTTCGCCGCCCGGCTTGGGGGCATGGATGAACTTGTCGTCGCCGACGTAGATGCCCACGTGCGAGAAGGTGCGCTTGAGGGTGTTGAAGAACACCAGGTCACCCGGTTTCAGCTCGCTGCGCTTGACGGGCGCGAGGCCAGAGGCCTTGGCCTGCTGGTCGACCTTGCGGGGCAGCAGCAGCCCGATGCTGTTTTCGTAGACCTCGCGGGTGAAGCCGCTGCAGTCGAAACCGGTGTCCGCCGTGTTGCCGCCGCGCTTGTAGGGCACGCCGAGGAAGGCCATGGCCGAGACCACGAGATCGGAGGTGGTGTCTCGCACCTGGCGGCCCAAGGTGGCTGCGCTGTCGACCACGGTGGTCGAGGTGCGTGCGACGCGGGATTCGATGAGGCCTTTGTCGACCAGCAGCTTGCCTACCAGGTCGGTGTTGTCGGGAGCGGCTTGGGCCACCGAGGCGGCTGCGGCCCATGCCAGCGCAATAAGCGCCGTGCGAACCGAGGTGGGGACCGAACCAAGCATCGAGGCAGGATAGGCCAGGTGGTATCGAGGCGTCAACCAGAAATCTCAGACGCGACAGGGCTTTAGCGGATTTTCTTCATGCTTTGGCCGGCTTTTTCCACAGGTCTGCACCAATGTGTTTTGACCTGGTGCCGGGTAGCCTGTGGGTTTGTGAGGGAGTGAAACAGACCTCATGAAACCGTGCACGGTCGACATGGAGCCCTGGCATGACCCGTTTCGCTGACTTTCACCGGCGCTCGCTCACGGACCGCGATGGTTTTTGGGCGGAACAAGCGGCGCTGATCGACTGGCACCAGCCGTTCGAGCAGGCGTGCGACTACAGCAACCCACCCTTCGCGCATTGGTTCGTCGGCGGGCAAACCAACCTGTGCCACAACGCGGTCGACCGCCACCTCGCGGCCCGTGCAGACCAGAACGCGCTGATCTGGGTCTCCAGCGAAACGGAGCAGGGGCGTGTCTACAGCTACCGGGAGCTGCACGCCGAAGTTCAGCGCATGGCCGCGTGCCTGCTGGCCCTGGGGGTGAAGCAAGGCGACCGCGTGCTGATCTACATGCCGATGATTCCCGAGGCCACTTTTGCGATGCTGGCCTGTGCACGAATCGGCGCCATCCATTCGGTGGTGTTCGGCGGCTTCGCCAGCGGCAGTCTCGCGAGCCGCATTGACGATGCCACGCCAGCTTTGATCGTCAGCGCCGATGCGGGCAGCCGCAGCGGCAAGGTCGTGCCGTACAAACCCCTGCTCGACGAAGCTCTGCGGTTGGCCGCGCACAAGACCCGGCAGGTCTTGCTCGTCGACCGAGGGCTGGCTGCAATGACGCGGGTCGAAGGCCGCGACCATGATTACGCGCCCTTGCGCGAACAACATCGCGACGCCGTGGTGCCATGCACTTGGCTGCCATCGACCCACCCCAGCTACACCCTCTACACCAGCGGCACCACCGGCAAACCGAAGGGCGTGCAGCGTGATACGGGCGGCTACGCGGTCGCCCTGGCTGCGAGCATGAAACACATCTTTGAGGGGCAGGCCGGCGAGACCTACTTCTGCGCCAGCGACATCGGCTGGGTGGTCGGCCACAGCTACATCGTCTACGGTACGCTGATCGCCGGCATGGCGACGCTGATGTACGAGGGCCTGCCGATCCGGCCCGACGCGGGCATCTGGTGGAGTCTGGTCGAGAAGTACAAGGTCAACCTGATGTTCACCGCGCCGACCGCCATTCGGGTGCTGAAGAAGCACGATGCGGCGTTCCTGTCGAAATACGACCTCAGCTCGCTGCGCACGCTGTTCCTCGCCGGTGAGCCCCTGGACGAGCCCACCGCCGCGTGGATTTCGAAAGGCTTGGGCAAGCCGGTGATCGACAACTACTGGCAGACGGAAACCGGCTGGCCGATCCTCACGATCGCCAACGGGGTCGAGAAAGCGCCGAGCCGGTTCGGCAGCCCGGGTTTCGCGATGTACGGCTACGACGTGAAGTTAATCGACGACGCCACCGGCCAGGAGCTGACCCAGCCGAACCAGAAAGGCGTCGTCGTGATCGAGGGCCCGCTGCCGCCCGGCTGCATGCAGACGGTGTGGCGCGACGACAACCGCTTCGTCAACACCTACTGGAAGACCATCCCCGGCCGCATGGTCTACAGCACCTTCGACTGGGGCGTTCGCGATGAAGACGGCTACTACTTCATCCTCGGCCGCACCGACGACGTGATCAATGTGGCCGGCCACCGTCTGGGCACGCGCGAGATCGAAGAGAGCGTCTCCAGCCACCCAATGGTGGCCGAGGTGGCGGTGGTGGGCGTGGCCGATGAGTTGAAAGGCCAGGTCGCCTGGGCGTTCGTGGTGGTGAGGGACGCGAGTGCCGTCGCGGACGATGCGGGCAAGCTCCGCCTCGAGGGCGACATCATGAAGACCGTCGACCAGCAACTCGGTGCCGTTGCCCGGCCGTCGCGTGTGCGCTTCGTCACCGTGCTGCCGAAGACGCGCTCAGGCAAGCTGCTGCGGCGGGCCATACAGGCCGTCTGCGAGCAGCGCGACCCGGGCGACCTGACGACTATCGAGGATCCAAGCGCTCTCCAACAAATTCGCGATTTGCTCTGACGACTGCTAACGCGTCATCCCGGCGAAAGCCGGGATCCATCGTGACAACATCTCCGCGCTTCCTGACGCACGCACTTGCCGTCAGTGGATCCCGGCTTTCGCCGGGATGACGTGCGCGGTGGATCAGAGCACTTCGGACGCGAAATCGGCAAGGCGCGAACGTTCGCCGCGAGCCAGTGTCACGTGGCCAGAATGCGGCCAGCCCTTGAAGCGGTCAACGGCATACGTCAGCCCCGAACTGCCCTCGGTGAGGTACGGCGTGTCGATCTGCGCCAGGTTGCCCAGGCACACGATCTTGGTGCCCGGCCCAGCCCGCGTGATCAGCGTCTTCATCTGCTTGGGCGTGAGGTTCTGCGCCTCGTCGATGATGACGAACTTGTTCAGGAAGGTGCGCCCGCGCATGAAGTTCAGGCTCTTGATCTTGATCTTGCTGCGCACCAGGTCGTTGGTGGCGGCCCGGCCCCATTCGCCGGCGCCGCCGTCGGTCTTGGACAGCACCTCGAGGTTGTCGTCGAGCGCGCCCATCCACGGGCCCATCTTTTCTTCTTCGGTGCCGGGCAGGAAGCCGATGTCTTCACCCACCGGCACCGTGACGCGGGTGACGATGATCTCGGTGTAGCGGCGGTCGTCCATCACCTGGCTCAGGCCGGCCGCAAGGGTCATCAGCGTCTTGCCGGTGCCAGCGGTGCCGGTGAGGGTGATGAAGTCGCACTCTGGGTCCATCAGCAGATTCAGGGCGAAGTTCTGCTCGCGGTTGCGGGCGGTGACGCCCCAGACGGCGTTCTTTTGATGCGTGTATTCGCGCAGCGTGCGCAGCACCGCCGTCTTGCCGGTGATCTCGGTGACCTTGGCGTACAGCGGGGCGGCACCGGGTGCTTCGAGGTAGACGAACTGGTTGATCAGCAGCGAAGGCACCAACGGCCCGCTGATGCGGTAGTAGGTGAGGCCGCCTTGGTTCCAGCTCTCCATGGTCTTGCCATGCAGTTCCCAGAAGTCACCGGGCAGCGTGAGCACGCCGGTGTAGAGCAGGTCGCCATCGTCCAGCGTCTTGTCGTTGAAATAGTCCTCCGCCGCCAAGCCGAGTGCGCGCGCCTTGATGCGCATGTTGATGTCTTTCGACACCAGCACCACCTCACGCTTGGTGTTCTGCTCGCGCAGGGCCTGCACGACACCGAGGATCTGGTTGTCGGCCTTGCCTTGCGGCAGACCGGCCGGCAGGCTCACGTTGACCAGAGTGGTCTGGAAGAAGAGCTTGCCGCCGGCGTCCTTGTGGCCGGTGTGGTTGAGCGGAAGGCCATCGGCCATGTCGGCCGACTCGCTGAGCGAGAGGCTCGCGGCCAGCGCGTCCAGATCGCGGCTGACCTGGCGTGCGTTGCGGGCCACTTCCGACATGCCTTTCTTGTGATCGTCCAGCTCTTCGAGCGTGATCATCGGCAGGTAGACGTCGTGCTCTTCGAAGCGGAAGAGGCTCATCGGGTCGTGCATCAGCACGTTGGTATCGAGCACGAAGAGCTTGGCGGGCCCGCTGCCGCGGGGCTTGCGGCGGCGCGGCTCGGGGGCTGGCGGTCGGATGACCGAGGCGGCGGGCGCTGGCGGCGGGGTGACCTTGGCGATCAGCGGGGCTGCTTCGCGGGGCGGCTCAAGCAAATCCAGCGTCGCGGGGCCGGTGGCCTCGGCGGCGGCATGTTTCTGGTTTCGTTTGCCCGGTTTGGGCGCTGCCTGGGATTCGAAGTCGGCGGGGGTGAGGAGGGCGGCTCGTTTGACAGGCGGCTTGGGCAGTGGCATGGGTAGTGTGGGTCTCTCAGGTGGGCGGCAGGGAAACGTCAACGCGAACAAAAAAGCCGCACAGTCGCCTGTGCGGCTTGATTTGGGGGCATGTGGAATTCGCGACTCACAGGCATGAAACCCATTATGCACAGCTGAGATGGCGACTCAACCGCCATGACGCGCTCGTGGTTGAAAAACAAAAAAGGCCGCATCAGCGGCCTTTCTTTGGAAGCGGGTGCCCGAACCCTCAGGCTACTGCCTTCTTCAGGCCCTTCACGGCCTTGAGCACTTCGTCGACGTGCCCTGCGACCTTGATGCCGCGCCATTCGGCACGCAGGATGCCCGACGCGTCGATCAGGAAGGTGCTGCGCTCGATGCCCTTGACCTTCTTGCCGTACATGATCTTGTTCTTGACCACGCCGAACATGTGGCAGAGCTTCTCTTCGGTGTCGGCGATCAGTTCGTAGGGCAGCTCGAGGTTCTGCTTGAACTTGTCGTGCGAGGTCATGTTGTCGCGCGACACGCCGAACACCACGGCGCCGGCCTTCACGAAGTCCTTGTGGCGGTCGCGAAACTGCATCGCCTCGGTGGTGCAGCCGGGGGTGTTGTCCTTGGGGTAAAAGTACAAAACGACCGTCTGCCCGGCGAACGCCTGCGGCGTGAACTTCACGCCACCGGTTGCGAGCGCTTCAAATTCCGGGAGGGGTTTATTGAGAGCTGGCGTCATGAAGAATTCTTAAGTTGCGCCTCGTCAGGCGTAGCTCGTGATTATAAGGGCACAGACACCCTCCATCCGACCCGCGCATGCCACCCAGTCGGGTGTCAGCGCTCAACCCAGCAGCAGCGCCGCGATGACGCGCCGGCTCTCGCCGGCCAGGACGTTGTAGGTGCGGCAGGCGGCCGCGGTGTCCATGGTTTCGATGCCGATTCGGCGGGCCATCAGCGTGCGCATGAGGCCAGGTGCGAGGAAGCGCAGGCGGGCGCCGCTACCGAAAATCACGAGCTCGGGCTGAAGGTCCGCCAGGCGGTCGAAATCGGCGACGGTCAACGCCTCGAAGCCGGCTTCGCCCCAGGGAACGATGTCGCCCAGCCAGGGAATGGCGATGCTGCTGCGATGGGTCACGCCATTGACCGAAACAGCGTCGGCCAGCAAGCCTGAAATGACGTTCACGCCTTCGATGCGGTCGGGTTGCAGCTTCAAATCAGGCACTCGGGAAATGGAGGGGCCGGCACCGGTGTGGCGGGCAGGGCGATGAACGATAATTCTAGGCTTTGCGCCGCCCAGGAGACCTCGTTGAAGCCCATCGTCAAGTCCGGCAAATTGGCCAACGTGGCCTACGACATCCGCGGGCCGGTGCTGGAGAAGGCCCGCCAGATGGAGGAAGAGGGCCACAAGATCATCAAGCTGAACATCGGCAACGTGGCGGCATTCGGGCTGGAGCCGCCCGACGAGATCGTGCAAGACATGATCCGCAACCTGCCCTCGCAGGTGGCCGCCGGCTACACCGACAGCAAGGGCTTGTTTGCGCCGCGCAAGGCGGTGGTGCACTACACACAGGAGAAGCACGTCACTGGCGTCACCGTCGACGACGTGTACCTAGGCAATGGCGCCTCCGAGCTCATCGCGATGAGCCTGAACGCGATGCTCGACAACGGCGACGAGGTGCTGATCCCGGCGCCCGACTACCCGCTGTGGACGGCCGTCACCGGCCTCTCGGGCGGCACGCCGGTGCACTACATGTGCGACGAGCAGGCCGACTGGATGCCTGACATCGCCGATATCAAGCGCAAGATCACGCCCCGCACGCGCGGCATCGTCGTCATCAACCCCAACAACCCGACCGGCGCGCTCTACCCCGAGAGCGTGCTGCTCGAGATCATCGAAGTGGCGCGCCAGCATGAGCTGACGATTTTCGTTGACGAGATCTACGACAAGACGCTCTACGACGGCCACACCCATACCAGCATGGCGTCGCTGGCCGACGACGTGCTGTTCGTCACCTTCAACGGCTTGAGCAAGAACTACCGCGCCTGCGGCTACCGGGCCGGCTGGATGGTGGTGTCTGGCGACAAGCGCCATGCGAAGGACTACATCGAAGGCCTGAACATGCTGGCCTCGCTGCGCCTGTGTGCCAACACGCCGGGGCAACTGGCCATCCAGACGGCGCTCGGCGGCTACCAGAGCATCAAGGACCTGGTGGCACCCACCGGCCGGCTGGGCCGCCAGCGCGACCTCGCGTACAAGCTGCTCACCGACATCCCGGGCGTCACGTGCGTGAAGCCGAAGGCGGCGCTCTACATGTTCCCGAAGCTGGACCCAAAGATTTATCCGATCAGCGACGACCAGCAGTTCGCCTATGACTTGCTGGCCGAAGAGAAGGTGCTGATCGTGCAAGGCACCGGCTTCAACTGGACGCAGCCGGACCACTTCCGCGTGGTCTTCCTGCCCAATTCCGATGACCTCACCGATGCCATCGGCCGCATCGCACGCTTCCTCCATCACTACGCCAAACGTCATTCCCACTGAGCGCTCCAAGACCATGAACCCTATCCAAGTCGGCCTGTTGGGCATCGGCACTGTCGGCAGCGGCACCTTCAACGTGCTGAAGCGCAACCAGGAAGAGATTCGCCGCCGCGCCGGCCGCGGTATCCAGATCACCATGGTGGCCGACCTCGACACCGCACGCGCGAAGAGCGTGGTCGGTGATTCGGTCCAGGTGGTGGCCGATGCACGCCAAGTCATCGCCAATCCCGAGATCGACATCGTCATCGAGTTGATCGGTGGCTATGGCATCGCCAAGGCGCTGGTGATGGAAGCGATTGCCGCAGGCAAGCATGTCGTCACTGCGAACAAGGCTTTGTTGGCTGTGCACGGCACCGAGATCTTTGCGGCCGCGCATGCCAAGGGCGTGATCGTGGCCTTCGAAGCGGCGGTGGCCGGCGGCATCCCGATCATCAAGGCGCTGCGTGAAGGCCTTACCGCGAACCGCATCGAGTGGATCGCCGGCATCATCAACGGCACCACAAACTTCATCCTGTCGGAGATGCGCGCCAAGGGGCTGGACTTCGACGTGGTGCTGAAGGAGGCTCAGCGTCTGGGCTATGCCGAAGCCGACCCCACCTTCGACATCGAAGGCGTGGATGCGGCGCACAAGGCCACGATCATGAGCGCGATCGCGTTCGGCATTCCGGTGCAGTTCGACAAGGCGCATGTCGAAGGCATCACCAAGCTGCAGGCGGCTGACATCAACTACGCCGAGCAGCTGGGCTACCGCATCAAGCTGCTGGGTATCACCAAGCGTCGCGATACCGGCATCGAGCTGCGCGTGCACCCGACGCTGGTGCCGGCCAAGCGCTTGATCGCCAATGTCGAGGGCGCGATGAATGCGGTGGTCGTCCATGGCGACGCTGTGGGCACCACGCTGTACTACGGCAAGGGCGCCGGCGCAGAGCCGACTGCGTCGGCCGTGGTGGCCGACCTTGTCGACATCACCCGCCTGCACACCGCCGATCCGGACCACCGTGTGCCGCACCTGGCCTTCCAGCCGAACGAGTTGGCGAACACGCCCATCCTCGGCATGGACGAGGTGGTCACGGCCTTCTACCTGCGTTTGCAGGTGGCCGACCAGGCAGGCGTGCTGGCGCGCATCACCGGCATCCTGGCCGAACGTGGCATCTCGATCGACGCGCTACTGCAGCGTGAATCGGCCGAGGGCGAGGCGCACACCGACGTGATCATCCTGACGCATGACACCGTCGAAGGCGAGATGAACAAGGCCATCACGCAGATGCAGGCCTTGCCCACCGTGCTGGCCCCGATCGTTCGCATCCGCAAGGAAGAACTCAGTTGAAGTACATCAGCACCCGCGGCGACAAGACGGAGCGCGGCTTCTCCGACATCCTGCTCGAAGGCCTGGCGCCGGACGGCGGCCTGTACCTGCCGACGCACTACCCGAAGGTTGGGCGCAGCATGCTCGCGCAATGGCGTGGCCTGCCCTACAACGAGCTGGCTTTCGAGGTGCTGTCGCTCTTCATCGACGACATTCCTGCTGCCGATCTCCGCGCCATCGTCGACAAGACCTACACGCCCGCCGTGTTCGGAACGCGTGAGATCACGCCGCTGAAGACGCTGCAGCCTGGTCTGCATCTCGAGGCCTTGTCCAACGGGCCGACGCTGGCCTTCAAGGACATGGCGATGCAGCTGCTCGGCAACCTGTTCGAGTACGAACTGGCGCGCCGCGGCGAGACGCTCAACATCCTGGGTGCCACCTCGGGCGACACCGGCAGCGCGGCTGAATACGCGATGCGCGGCAAGCAGGGCGTGCGCGTGTTCATGCTGTCGCCCAAGGGCCGCATGAGCCCGTTCCAGCAGGCGCAGATGTTCAGCCTGCAAGACGCGAACATCCACAACATCGCAATCGAAGGCGTGTTCGACGACTGCCAGGACATCGTCAAGGCCGCCTCGAACGACCTCGAGTTCAAGCGTCGCCACAAGATCGGCACTGTCAACTCGATCAACTGGGCGCGTTTGCTAGCCCAGGTCGTCTATTACTTCGCCGGCTACTTCCAGGCGACAAAGAGCGAAGAAGACCATGTCAGCTTCGCCGTGCCCTCGGGCAACTTCGGCAACATCTGCGCCGGCCATGTGGCCCGCATGATGGGCTTGCCGGTCAAGCACCTGGTGCTGGCCACCAACGAGAACCGCGTGCTCGACGAGTTCTTTCGCACCGGCGCCTACCGTCCGCGCCGCCGCGCCGAGACCTTCGAGACGTCGAGCCCGTCGATGGACATTTCCAAGGCCTCAAACTTCGAGCGCTTCGTGTTCGACCTGCTGGGCCGCGACGGCGAGCGCACGCGCGAGATGTTCAAGGCTCAATTGGAGAAGCAAGGCTTCTTCCAGTTCAGCCCGGCCGAGTTCGATCGCATCTCGGCCTACGGCTTCGTGTCGGGCCACAGCACGCATGCCGACCGCTTGGCGACCATTCGCCAGACCTGGGAACAGAACGCCGTGATGATCGACACCCACACGGCCGATGGCCTGAAGGTGGGGCGGGAATTCATCGAACCCGGTGTGCCGATGATCGTGCTCGAAACCGCCTTGCCCGCCAAGTTCGCCGAAACCATCGTCGAGGCGCTGGGCCGCGAGCCCGATCGCCCGGCCGCGCTGCGGGGCATTGAGGCCTTGCCCAAGCGCTTCAAGGTGATGCCGGCCGATGCCGTGGCGGTCAAGACTTACATCGCCGAGAACACATGAAAGTCATCGGCATCAGCGGCTATTCGGGCTCGGGCAAGACCACGCTGATCGAGCAATTGATCGGCCGCCTGAAAGCGGCCGGGCAACGGGTGTCGGTGGTCAAGCACGCCCACCACAAATTCGACATTGACCAGGAAGGCAAGGACTCCTGGCGCCACCGGCGCGCCGGTGCGTTCGAGGTCGTGGTGGCCTCTGACCGCCGGCTGGCCAAGATCCGTGAATACGAGGTCGAGGCTGACCCGACCGCGCACCAGTTGCTGGCCGAACTGTCCGACTGCGACTGGGCCATCGTCGAGGGCTTCAAGCACGGCGACCTGCCGAAGGTGGAGGTCTGGCGTGCCGAGACGGGCAGCGTTGCGCACTACGGCGACGACCCTTTCATCGTCGCGGTTGCCACCGACCGGGTGCAAGATTTGCCCAAGCCCACCGCGCTGCCGGTCTTCGACCTTGCCGACGTGCAGGCCCTGGCCGACTTTCTCCTGGGCGACCCCAGCCGCTATGAATACCAATACAACTCGCCCTACGACGCTGCTGACGCTTGACGACGCGCTGGCACGCCTGCTCGGCGCCTTGCAGCCGCTGTCGGACACCGAGACCGTCTCGACCTTCGACGCGCTCGGCCGCGTGCTCGCCGCCGACCTGCATTCCATCGCCGACGTGCCCGCCGCCGACAACAGTGCGATGGATGGCTATGCGCTGCGCCATGGCGACGTCCCGTCGGCCGGCACCGTGCTGCCAGTGAGCCAGCGCGTGCCGGCCGGAGTCGTCGGCACCGCATTGAAGCTCGGGACGGCGGCACGCATCTTCACCGGCGCATTCGTTCCCGAAGGCGCCGACACCGTCGTGATGCAGGAAGACTGCGAAGCGCTGGACGGTGCTGTGCGGGTCAACATCGTCCCCAAGCCCGCGGCCGCCATCCGCCGCCGCGGCGAAGACCTGGCCCAAGGCGCGATCGCGCTGCCCCGCGGCACGCGACTCACGCCGCAGGCCCTGGGACTTGCGGCCACCGCCGGTGCCGCGACGCTGCAGGTGACCCGTCGCCCGCGCGTGGCGCTGTTCTCCACCGGCGACGAACTCGCGATGCCCGGCGAGGTACTGAAGCCCGGCGCCATCTACAACTCCAACCGCTTCACGCTGCGCGCGCTCATCCAGTCGCTGGGCTGCGAGTGCACTGACCTCGGCATCGTGCCCGACCAGCTGGCTGCCACGCGCGAGGCTTTGCGCACGGCGGCGCAGGGGCACGACTTCATCGTCACCAGTGGCGGCGTGTCGGTCGGCGAAGAAGACCACCTGAAGCCCGCGGTGCAGGCCGAAGGGGCCCTCGAGCTGTGGCAGATCGCCATCAAGCCCGGCAAGCCGCTGGCGTTCGGCAGCGTGCGCCAGGCGGGTGGTGGGAATGCATGGTTCGTCGGCTTGCCCGGCAATCCGGTGTCAAGCTTCATCACCTTTCTGCTCGCGGTACGGCCCATGCTGCTGAAGCTGCAAGGCGCCACGGTGCTGCAGCCGGCCACCTTCCCGATGCGTGCCGATTTCAACTGGCCGCGCGCCGATCCGCGCCGCGAATTCCTGCGCGTGAAGCGCAATGCAAATGGCGGCCTCGAGCTGTTCAGCAACCAGGGGTCGGGCGTGCTCACCTCGACCGTGTGGGCCGATGGCGTGGTCGACAACCCGCCGAACAACCCGATCCGTGCAGGGGACAGCGTGCGTTTCATCAGCCTGGCGGAGTGGGTAGCATGAAGATCCAGGTGCGCTACTTCGCGTCGCTGCGCGAAGCGCTGGGTGCGAGCGAGATCGCGGAGGCGGCCGAGGGCAGCACGGTGGGGCAGCTGCGCGATGCCTTGATCGCTCGCGGCGCACCGCATGCTGACGTGCTCGCTCGTGGTCGCGCCGTGCGCACGGCCCTCGACCAGGTGCTGTGCAGCGAGACCACGCCCTTGCGCGACGGCGCTGAGTTGGCCTTCTTCCCGCCTGTCACCGGCGGTTAGCCGCCCAGTCGTCGCTGCGCGTCGGCGAGCGCTGCCAACGCGCGGTGCGTGCCCTCTGGTGTGGCGAGTGTGTGAGGTGCCCGCAGCTCGTTCAGCATCCAACCTTCCTTTGCCAGCACGGCTTTGAACACGCTGGGGTTGGGCTCGGCGAACAGGGCGTGAGTGAGCGGCGTCAGCGCGTGGTACAGCCGCCGGGCATCGGCCAGGCGATCGGCCTTCAGCGCCGAGACCATCGCCACGAAGTGCTCGGGCAGCAGGTGGGCCGAAGCGGCGATGGCGCCGGCGCCGCCCATGCAGAGCGTGGCAAAGATGTTGTCGTCGTCGCCAGCCAGCACGGCCAGCCGGCCATTGGCGATCAGTGCGCGGGTTTGCTCCGCGTCGCCGCCGCAGTCCTTGATCGCCTGGATGTTCTCGTGGGCAGCCAGTTCGAGCAGGGTTGGCAGCGTCATCGCCACTCCCGTGCGCGACGGCACGTCGTACAGCACCACCGGCACCGTCGACGCATCAGCCAGCGCCTGGAAGTGCGCGACGAGGCCCGCCTGCGAAGGCCGCAAGTAGTACGGTGCCGAGATCAACACGCCGGCCACGGCGCGCTGGGTGATGTCGCGCAAGCGGCCCAGCATCTCGTCGAGCTGCGTGCCGGCCAAGCCCATCAGCACAGGTCGGCCTCGGCATTCGGACAAGACCGCATCCAGCACAGCCAGTTGCTCCGCGTGGCTCAGCGAAGCGGCCTCGCCGGTGCTGCCGCACACGACGAAGCCGCGGACGCCTTGCTCGCCCAAGTGATGCACCAGCCGACGCAAAGCCGCCTCATCGATACGGCCACCCCGAAAGGGCGTGACCAGCGGAACCCACAAACCAGAAAAATCGAATCGACCCACGAGACAACTCCTTTGACGAGACCGATGGAGAGGTCCGGTCAGAAGAGCGCTGGAGCAGGAGGGCGGGAGGGTACCGAAGCCGTGTGTCTGTTCCGTCGCTCACCTGACGACGGAACTGCAACGCTCCGGTCAGATGAGCGTTTGCTTTTTGGCTTTGAGCGCAGACGCACCCGTGCCGCGAGCGGCGAAAGGGTTGATCTGGCGCAAAGACATGGGCTTCATTCTGCCGGAGCCGGTGCCACAATTCGAGCGATGAGTGCAGCGCGCGTGGCGATCCAGACACAAGACTTCGACCTCAGTGCCGAGCTTGCCGCGCTGCGAGCGCAGGATGCCGGTGTCGGCGCGGTCGTCAGCTTCGTCGGCACGGTGCGTGACCGCAGTGACGGCAAGGGCGTCACCCGCATGGAGCTGGAGCACTACCCCGGCATGACCGAGCGCGCGATCGAGTCGATGATCGATGCCGCTCACGCGCGTTTCGACATTCGCGGCGTGCGTGTCATCCACCGTGTGGGCCCGCTGCAACTGCAAGACCAGATCGTGCTGGTGGCCGTGACCTCGGCCCACCGCGAACAAGCTTTCAAGGCCTGCGAGTTCCTGATGGATTATTTGAAAACCCAAGCCCCGTTCTGGAAGAAGGAGCACACGCCCGAGGGCGCGCACTGGGTCGACGCTCGCGTGGGTGACGACGACGCCCTGGCCCGCTGGGGCATAACCAGCAGCAACTCCGCGCCGGGCGTTGCATCGTGACCGCCACCTTTCCGTGGGTGCAGATGCTGGCAGTGTCCGTGGGGGCTGCCATCGGCGCGCTGTTGCGTTGGGGCGCCAACATCTGGCTGAACGCGCTGTGGGGTGGGTTTCCACTGGGCACGCTGGTGGTCAATTGCATCGGCGGCCTGCTGATCGGCATGGCCCTGGTGTGGTTCGACCGCACGCCCAACGACCTGTTGCGTCTGCTGCTGGTCACCGGCTTTCTGGGCGGGCTGACCACCTTTTCGGCGTACTCCGGCGAGTCGCTGTCATTGATGCAGCGCGGCGAGTACGCCTGGGCCTTCGCGCACACGATGGCGCATGTGCTGGGTTCGCTGGCCTTTGCGGGCATCGGCTTCCGGCTGGCGCGCGGTCTCTTGGCTTGATTTTTGGTCGATCTGCCTCAGATCACCTGCAATCGGAGGATTGATCTATGCGTCTCGACAAACTCACCACCAAGTTCCAGGAAGCCCTCGGCGAAGCCCAGAGCCTGGCGCTGAACCGCGACAACCCGTACATCGAACCCGTGCATGTGCTGGCGGCGATGCTGGTGCAGGCCGACGGCCCCAAGGCCCTGCTCGAACGCGCAGGCGTGAACACCGCCAAGCTCCAATCGGCGCTCGACGCCGAGATCAAGAAACTGCCGCAAGTGGAAGGCGGTGAGCAGGTGCAGGCCAGCCGCGACACCACCGCGCTGCTGCAGTCGGCCGAGAAAGAAGCCACCAAGCGCGGCGACCAGTTCATCGCTGGCGAAATGTTTCTGCTTGCGGCGGCCGACAGCAAGGCCAGCATCGGCCCGCTGGCCAAGGAGCACGGCCTCACGCGCAAGGCGCTCGACGCCGCCATCGACGCGGTGCGCGGCGGCCAGAAGGTCGACAGCCCCGAGGCCGAAGGCCAGCGTGAGGCGCTGAAGAAATACACCATCGACCTGACCGAGCGCGCCCGCAAAGGCAAGCTCGACCCGGTGATTGGCCGCGACGATGAGATCCGCCGCGCGATCCAGGTGCTGCAGCGCCGCACCAAGAACAACCCGGTGCTGATCGGCGAGCCGGGTGTCGGCAAGACCGCCATCGTCGAAGGCTTGGCGCAGCGCATCGTCGCTGGCGAGGTGCCCGAGTCGCTGAAGAGCAAGCGCGTCTTGGTGCTCGACATGGCCTTGCTGCTGGCCGGTGCCAAGTTCCGCGGTGAATTCGAAGAGCGCCTGAAGAGCGTGCTGAAGGAAGTCGCGGCAGACGAAGGGCAGACCATCGTCTTCATCGACGAGATCCACACCATGGTCGGCGCTGGCAAGGCCGAAGGCGCGATCGACGCCGGCAACATGCTCAAGCCGGCGTTGGCGCGTGGCGAACTGCATTGCATCGGCGCCACCACGTTGGACGAGTACCGCAAGTACGTGGAGAAAGACGCTGCACTGGAGCGCCGCTTCCAGAAGGTGCTCGTTGGAGAGCCGACTGTCGAAGCCACCATCGCCATCCTGCGCGGCCTGCAAGAGAAGTACGAAGTGCACCATGGCGTGGAGATCACCGACCCGGCCATCGTGGCCGCGGCCGAGCTGAGCAACCGCTACATCACCGACCGATTTTTGCCCGACAAGGCGATCGACCTGATCGACGAGGCGGCTGCCAAGGTCAAGATCGAGATCGACTCCAAGCCCGAGGTGATGGACAAGCTCGATCGCCGGCTGATCCAGCTGCAGATCGAGCGCGAAGCGGTGCGTCGCGAGAAAGACGAGTCTTCGCAGAAGCGCTTCGGCCTGATCGAGGAAGAGATCGTTCGCCTGCAGCGCGAAGCGGCCGATCTCGATGAAATCTGGAAGGCCGAGAAGGCCACGGCGCAGGGGTCGGCTCATGTGAAGGAAGAGATCGACCGCATCCGCACGCAGGTCGAGGAATTCAAGCGCAAGGGTGACTTCAACAAGGTGGCCGAGCTGCAATACGGCAAGCTGCCCGAGCTCGAGAAGACGCTGAAGGACGCGCAGGCCAAGGAAGTGAAAGGCAGCACCTCGGGCAAGCCGCAGCTGCTGCGCACGATGGTTGGCGCCGAAGAGATCGCCGAGGTGGTGGCGCGCGCCACCGGCATCCCCGTGGCCAAGCTGATGCAAGGCGAGCGCGACCGTTTGCTGCAGATGGAAGCCAAGCTGCACGAGCGCGTGATCGGGCAGGACGAGGCCATCCTCGCGGTGGCCAATGCGATCCGCCGCTCACGCTCGGGCCTGAGCGACCCGAACCGGCCGACGGGTTCGTTCCTGTTCCTCGGCCCGACTGGTGTGGGCAAGACCGAGTTGTGCAAGGCGCTCGCGGGCTTCTTGTTCGACAGCGAAGACCACATGATCCGCGTCGACATGAGCGAGTTCATGGAGAAGCATTCGGTCAGCCGCCTGATCGGCGCGCCACCCGGCTATGTGGGCTACGAAGAAGGTGGCGCACTCACCGAAGCCGTTCGCCGCAAGCCCTACAGCGTGCTGCTGCTCGACGAGGTGGAGAAGGCCCACCCCGACGTGTTCAACGTGCTGCTGCAGGTGCTCGACGATGGCAGGCTCACCGACGGCCAGGGCCGCACGGTCGACTTCAAAAACACCGTGATCGTGATGACCAGTAACCTGGGCTCACACCAGATCATGCAGATGGCGGGGCAAGACACCGAGGTCATCCGCGAGGCGGTGTGGGTTGAGGTGAAGCAGCACTTCCGCCCCGAGTTCCTGAACCGCATCGACGAGACGGTGGTGTTCCACGCGCTCGACCGCAGCAACATCGAAGCCATCGCGAAGATCCAGCTCAAGGTGCTCGAAGCGCGCATGGAAAAGATGGACATGAAGCTCGATGTGTCACCACTGGCGCTGGCCGAGTTGGCCAAGGCGGGGTTCGATCCGGTGTTCGGTGCGAGGCCGCTCAAGCGGGCCATTCAACAGCGCATCGAGAACCCGGTGGCCAAGCTGATCCTCGAAGGGAAGTTCGGCCCGAAGGACGTGGTGCCCGTGGACGTGCACGAAGGTGAGTTCGTGTTCGAGCGCGTGGTTCATTGAGCCCCCCAGTCGCTGCGCTCCTGCCCCCGAGGGGCTGAGCCCGGACACATCTCGTCCTGAGGACGAGATGTGCCTGCGAAGGGTCGGGCGTCCTCGCCCGACGCGGCCTGCAAGGTCCGCCTGGCGGCCCGGCAAAGCCGGTTCCGCGGGCGTTGCTTGATCGGTCGCTCGCTGCGCGTGCTCTGTTGTCGCGCGCTCAGCCTCCCAGTAGGGAATCCATCCGCAGGATCTGCAGGCGTGCCAGCGTCAGGTTCGCATGGGTCTTGTCGAGCACCGCGTGCAACGCCAGGCCAGGGTGGTTCGGCACGGCGCGCAGCAGCAGGTGGTGTGTGCCCAGCGTGATGGCGGCTTCGGGCAGCGTGTGGCCCAGCCCCAGCGTGCGGCTGGCCTGCGACATGGCGGCCAGCAGCGTCGCGCCATGCTGGCCCAGCTCGTCGGCCGTGGGCCGTGCACCGGCGTGCAGCTGGCTGCGGCCGGTGGCGGTGTCGAAGATCGCGACGCTGACCATGCCGGTGAGTTCGATCAGCTGGTTCACGTAGCGGGCCAACGGCGTGTCGGCCGGGCGCGGCTCGGCTGCCCGCACCGTTGGCATCGGCTTCATCACGAATGGCGCGGGCCCGGATGGGGGGCCGGCCGGCGACAACGCTGCCGGCGCGGTGACGGGTGGCTGGCCGGGGGCGCGGCTGCCCGCGCCGGGCAAAGCCGGCAAGCTGCTGCCGGCTTCAGTGTGAATGTGTTCGCGCAGCCGGTTCCAGGTGCCGCTGATGAACGACCAAGCATCGGCCGGGCGCGTGACCTGCGGCGTGGTGCGCACGTTCACGCCGGTGCCTCGGCCCAGATCAGTACCGTGGCTGCTGAGCGCGCTGGAAGCGGCCAGCGGCAGCAACAGCATGTGCCGGTTGTGCCAGTTGCCCTTGATCATGGCCTCGTGCAGAGGCTCGAAGGACGAGTTCATCAGGTGCGGCGGCATGTCGCCGACCATCACCACGCCGAGGCGGCTGTAGCTCAGCAGCACGCGTGCCAGTTCATGGCGCGCGACCGTGTCGGCGTCGGCTTCGGTGGTGTAGATGCGCAGCGACTGGTTACCGGACGGGAAATCGATGAACTCGAGCGTTGCCAGCGGTGTGCCGTAACCCTGGCGCCGGATGACCAGCTTCTGCACGCTGCGGCCGCTGGCTGCGGCCACGCCGGCCAACAGCTTGCGCGACGACACGGTGCCGATGTCGTGCAGCGCGATGAATTCGGGCTGCAGGTGATCGAACTGCTGCTGCATGGCCTCGGCCGGGTCGCACGAGACGAACAGCTCACGCTGGTTCGGGTTGATCTGGCGGCCGATGTCGGGGCTCTCGGCACCGGCCTCGTCTTCTTCACGTGGCTGAACTTGAGTGGCGACCGAGGTCTCGGCCCGGGTGGCCTGCCATCCATCGTCGTCCGTGCCGCCTGAAGGATGGGTGGGAGGGGAAATCGACATCTTTGTCCCTTGCATCGTCGCAGTGTAGGGTGCCTGTTTCAAATTGTGACTTGTTACATCGGCATGATTTCACACCCCACGCGAAGCGGGAATCCCTAAGGCGTGCGATGGCGCGAGGGGCCCGTCTATAGAATCAGCCGCTTTCACACCCCTCGGCTCCCGCCAAGGCGCGTCTGACGCCAAGGTGGTTCGCCTCGCCCCATGCCCGCACGCCAGTCTGCTTCGTCGACTCTCCCGGTGGTGATTGTTGGCGCGGGTCTCGCGGGCCTGACGGTTGCGTTGCACCTGGCCGAGCACCGCCCGGTGGTGGTGTTGGCCAAGCGCAATCTCAACGAGGGCGCAACGGCCTGGGCGCAGGGCGGCATCGTTGGCGTGCTGGGCACCGACGACAGCATCGAATCCCATGTGCGCGACACGCAGGATGCCGGAGCCGGGCTGGTCGACGAGCACACCGCGCGATTCATTGCCGAGCACAGCGCTGCCGCCATCGAATGGCTGGTGGCACGCGGCGTGCCGTTCTCTCCCGACCCCACGGGCCCGCTCGGCTTGCACCTGACCCGCGAGGGCGGCCACGCGGTCCGGCGCATCGCCCATGCAGCCGATGCCACCGGCAAAGCCATTCACGATGTGCTGCTGAAAGAGGTGGCCGGCCACCCCAACATTCGTTTGCTGGAACGCTGGATGGCGGTCGACGTGATCACCTCGCGCCACCTGAAGCGCGAAGAACAACCGCGCTGCTACGGCGTCTACGCGCTCGACATCGACAAGCAACGCGTGGAGACGCTGCCGGCCGCTGCGGTCGTGATGGCGACCGGCGGCGCCGGCAAGGTCTATCGCTACACCACCAACCCCGATACCTCCACCGGCGACGGCATTGCGATGGCCTGGCGCGCAGGGGCACGGGTCGGCAACATGGAATTCATCCAGTTCCACCCGACCTGTCTGTATCACCCGCAGGAGCGCAGCTTTCTGATCACCGAGGCCTTGCGCGGCGAGGGTGGCAAGCTGCTGTTGCCCGACGGCACGCGCTTCATGCCCGCGCACGACGAACGCGGCGAACTGGCGCCGCGCGACATCGTGGCCCGCGCGATCGACTTCGAGATGAAGAAGCACGGTGTGGACAACGTGCTGCTCGACGCCACCCACCTGGGCGCCGATTTCCTGAAGGAACACTTCCCGACGATCTACGCGCGCTGCCTGGCCCTGGGCATCGACATCACCAAGCAGCCCATTCCGGTGGTGCCCGCGGCGCACTACACCTGCGGCGGTGTCGTCACCGATCTGCAAGGGCGCAGTGATGTGCAGGGCTTATACGCGGTGGGCGAAACCACCTACACCGGCCTGCACGGCGCCAACCGGCTGGCGAGCAACTCACTGCTCGAATGCGTGGTGCTGGGCAAGACCTGCGCCGATCACATCCTGAGCCAGCCGGTCGGGTCGCTGCCGGCACCGCCCGCATGGGACGAGAGCAAGGTCGAGAACGCCGACGAACAGGTCGTCATCTCGCACAACTGGGACGAGTTGCGCCTGCTGATGTGGAACTACGTGGGCATCGTGCGCACGACCAAGCGATTGGAGCGTGCCTTGCACCGCATCCACCTGCTGCGCAGCGAGATCGACGACTACTACGCCAACTTCCGCGTCACGCGTGACTTGCTGGAGCTGCGCAACCTCGTCGATTGCGCCGAGCTGATCGTGCGCTCGGCCTTGATGCGGCACGAGAGCCGCGGCCTGCACTACAGCCGCGATTTCCCGCAGACGCTGCCGGTCAGCTTCCCGACCATCCTCGTGCGGCCAGCCACCAGCCATCGCAAGGTGACCGGTTCAAGCGACTCGATGTCGGGCCTCTGCGGCTGAGGCCGCTCATCAGATTAGCTGCGCGCCTTCATCGCATTGCGTGCCTGCACGAACTCGAACGCGTACTTCACCGCCTCGGCGATGGCCACCTCGTTGTTGGCCCGCTCGTTTTCGGTGAGATAGAACACCAGGTCCACGTCGTGGCGGATGTAGCGCGGCGGCAGCCGATTCAGTGCCACGCAGGCGACGTCGGCGAGCAACTCGCGCTCGACCTGTGGGTAATCGGCCGAGCCAGTCGATACCGCCTCGAAGACGATCCGCTCGTAGTGGTTGTGGATGGATTCGAAGTCTGCGCTCATGGTGGGCAGGCTTCGACTCAAATGCGTTCGAGAACCCGCATGGAATAGTCGGTCGCCTTGACGTCCTTGGTCAAGCGCCCGATGGAGATGCGGTCGACGCCAGTGGCTGCAATTTCACGCATTTGCTCCAATTGCACGTTGCCAGAGACCTCGAGCAAGGCGCGCCCGGCCGTGATGGCCACGGCTTCTCGCATCAAAGGTTCTGTGAAGTTGTCGAGCAGCACGCTCTTCGCGCCGGCATCCAGGGCCTCACGCAACTGTGTGATGTTCTCGACCTCGATCTGGATGTCGACGCCGGATTTCAAGGATTCGGCATTGCGCAGGGCAGCAGTCACACCGCCCGCCGCGGCGATGTGGTTTTCCTTGATCAGGATGCCGTGCCACAGCGCCAAGCGCTGGTTCTGCCCGCCGCCGGTTCGCACTGCGTACTTCTGCGCCTGTCGCAGCCCGGGCAGGGTCTTGCGGGTGTCGAGCACCGCGCAGCCGCGGGAGTTGGGCGAGGCGCCGACGATCGCGTCGACATGGCGGCGTGTGACGGTGGCGGTGGCCGACAGCAACTGCAGAAAGTTGAGGGCAGGGCGTTCGGCGGACAACAAGGCTCGGGCGTCGGCCTCGATGTGGCAGACCAGCGTGTCGGCGGCCATCTTGGCGCCTTCGTCGACGTGCCAGTCGATGCGGGCCAGGGCGTCGAGCGCGCGGATGCAGCCGTCGAACCAGTCGCGGCCGCACAGCACCGCTTCTTCACGCACCAGCACCCGGGCCTTCACGCGCTGACCGGCCGGTACGAGCTGGGCCGTCCAGTCGTTGCGGCCCATGTCTTCCATCAGCGCGTCGCGAATGTTGCGTACGCGCGCCTGTTCCAGCGTCTCGTTGAAATCGAACATGCTTGTGTCTCTTCAGGCGGCGCCGATGTTCGGCACGAGACCTGGCTTCTGGGTGGCTGCGGGGTTGCGCTTCACGAAGTCGAGCATGCGGTCGATGCAGCCCAGGGCCTGGCTGCGGATTGGCTCGTGGACATGGATTTCGCCCACGCCCGTTTCCAGGCAGGCGACCACGCCTTGCAAGGCGTTCATCGCCATCCACGGGCAATGTGCGCAGCTCTTGCAGGTGGCGCTGTTGCCGGCGGTCGGTGCCTCGATCAGCGTCTTGCCGGGCGCCATCTGCCGCATGCGGTGGAACATGCCGTTGTCGGTGGCGACGATGAAGGTCTGCGCGTCCATGTTGACGACCGCATTCAGCATCTGCGACGTCGAGCCCACCACGTCGGCCTGGGCCACCACGCTCTCGGGCGATTCGGGGTGCACCAGCACCTTGGCTCCGGGGTGCTGCGCCTTCAGCAGGTCGAGCTCCAGGCCCTTGAACTCGTCGTGCACGATGCAGGCGCCGTTCCACATCAGCATGTCGGCGCCGGTTTCCTTCTGGATGTAGCGGCCCAGGTGGCGGTCGGGCGCCCACAAGACTTTTTCGCCCTGGTCCTTCAGGTGCTGGACGATGGCCAGTGCGCACGAGCTCGTGACCATCCAGTCGGCACGCGCCTTCACGGCCGCGCTGGTGTTGGCATAGACCACGACCTTGCGGTCGGGGTGAGCGTCGCAGAAACGCGCGAAGTCGTCGGCGGGGCAGCCCAGGTCAAGCGAGCAGGTGGCATCGAGATCGGGCATCAGCACGCGCTTCTCGGGGCTCAGGATCTTGGCGCTTTCCCCCATGAAACGCACCCCGGCGACGATCAGCGTCTGGCTGGCATGGTCGCGGCCGAAGCGCGCCATCTCCAGCGAATCCGCCACGCAGCCGCCCGTCTCGAGCGCCAGATCTTGCAAGTCACCATCGACGTAGTAATGGGCCACCAGCACGGCGTTGTGCTTGGCGAGTAGCGCCTTGGCCCGCGCCTTCCATTCCTGCCTGCCTGCCGGCGTCAGAGGCTCAGGAACCTTGGCCCACGCATGGGCCGTGCAGCTGGCGCCAGTGGCGTCTTGCCGGGTGTAATCGAACAGCACTTGGCTCATGGCTTGGTGATGCAGAGGGCCTGTCAGCCCGGACGAGTCATGGTACCCGTGGCCAGCACAAGCGAAGCGAGGTGCCGATCAAGCCACGCCCCAGGGACGGGTTTCCCGGCCCGATGGGTGGCGCCCCTCGGGGGCAGGAGCGAAGCGACTGGGGGGCTCCATCACTCCAGGCTTTGCTCCGCCTCCATCAGCTTGTAGCGCGCCAAGGCCAGGTTGGTCCGTTGCTTGTCGAGCACGGCGAACAGGAACAGGCCCTGGTGCCGCGACACCGCCCGCATCACATGGTGGCGCGGGCCTGCGCTCGTCATGACCTCATCGACCTCGGTCGTGAGGCCCAGGTCGCGAGAGGCCTGCTGATGGGCGCGCAACACCTGTGTGCTCGCAGCGGCAGCCAGTTCCAGCTGGATGGGTTGGTCCTCTCGCGAGTGCTTGGCGAGGATGAGTCCGGTACCGCCGTCGACCACCGCACAGGCGAACACGCCATCCAGGGTCGACAGCGCATCGAGCGCCTTCGCGGCCAGGGCCGGGTCGAGTGCCGAGCGGCGGCCGGGAGTGGCTGTCACGGGCGAGGTGATCGTCGCTGTTGATGCAGCCGCCGCTGCTGCAGGCGACGCCGACAGGTCGGCCACCTTGATCTGGAAGCCGTCGAGCCCGGTAGCCGCCGGCGCCTGCGGCGGTGCCCACACCGGCTCTTTCTTCACACGATTCCACATGCCCAGCAGTGCGTTCCACACGGCCGATGCGCTGGTGAGCGCCTCGTTGAGCACCTGCACCTTGAGACGTGCGGGCCAGTCCGCCATGCCGATCTTGTTGGCGATCCACACGGCGTTGGGCGGCAGCATGAAGAGCAGGGTGGGGCAGCGCCAGTTCGGGTGCCTGACTGCGGTCTGCAGCGTCTCGAGCATTTCATCGATGGCGTGCGGCTGCATGGCGCCGACGATCACCGCCGTCATGTGGCTGCGCTCCATCAGCGCCAGTGGCACCGAAGCGTTGTCGACACCCGGTGCGCGTACGTCGGCGTGGTAGATGCGCAGCGCGTCTTCGTGGCGCCGCTCGAGTGTGGTTCGCTCGATCATCGCCAGCGTACGCAGCGTGCCTTGCTCGCGCAGGTGCAGGCGTTCGATGGGGCGCCCGCTAGCATCGGACAAGGCCTTGATCACCGCTGCGGCCCAGACGCCTGTGGGGTCGAAGAGGGCGATCAGGCGGCTCGCGGTGTCGAGGTCGGCACGGGTGGAGGCGAAGTGGTCGCGGATCGCCTGGGCGGGTGAGCCGGAGACGACGAGATCGCGCAGGTGGCTGTCGACCATCTGCCCCCGGTCGTTGACCTCGGTGGCCACGCTTTCCAGGATCGCCGTGGCGGCGAAGCCGTGGTCGCGCTCCTCAGCAGGGGGATGGTCGTCGCGGGTGTTGTTACCTCGGATCGTTCGCAGATCCCCGAAGAGCGATGTGAGCATGGCTTTCCTCTAGGTCGCGCGTCGACTCGCGCTGTGCGTGGAGTCTAGGCGGGGCTTGATTGCGAGGCATCCGTAGGGTTGCAACGATTCGTTGACAGAGGCCTTTTGACCGCGGGATTTCAGGGTAAACACCGTGACGAACATGCAGCACTAAGAGAAGAAGCGGCTCGGCGGCGCCCCCACGGAGCGCCGCACCATCGCCGTGAACGCGCTGGCGCTGGCGTAGCCGAGCTCGGCCGAGATCACGGCCATCGGAATCTTGCGTGCAGCCATCGACAAGGCCTTGGCCAGAAGCACCTGCTGGCGCCACTGCAGGAAGGTGGTGCCGAGTTCGCTGCGGAACAGCCGCGCCACGGTACGCGGGCTGGCATTGGCGCTGCGCGCGCAGGTTTCGAGCGTGGACCAGCGGGTCGGGTCGTTCAGCACCGCCTCGCACAGCGCGCGAAGACGCTTGTCTTGCGGCAGGTCAACGCCGATCGGCACCGGCTGGGCGCGGCGCATTTCGTCGAGCACCAGCGCGCTGAGGTGGCGTTCTCGCTCGGTCGGCGTGCGCGGGCCGGGGTCGGTCGACAGGTGCATCACGAGTTCGCGCAGCAGGCTCGACACCTCGATCACGCGGCAGACACGCCAGGGCGAATCGGCGGCGGGCCGGGCTTCCGGGCCGCAGTGGTCGGCGTCCTGGTGCAGATAGAGCGTGCGCAGCTCGGCTTCTTCGATCACGGTGACGACGTGCTCGACCCGGGGCGGGATCCACACCGCGCGTGAGGGCGGCACGATGTAGGTGCTGTTCACCGCCGTCACACGCACGACGCCAGTGACCGAGAAGGCGAGCTGGCCCCAGGCGTGGCTGTGCGGCTCGATGTAGGTGTCGGTGGCGAGCCGGCGCGATTTGGCGCGAACGGGGTTGGCGGCCGTCGGCGCATAGCGAGGCGGGTCGACCGGTGGCACGCTGGCGTGCCGAGGGGGGCGCTGAGGGCGTGCAGGTCGGGTCTCAGAAGTCATGTCTGAATCTCGATAGAACTTGACGAACTATCGTAACCTGGCCGTGGCGATGCCGCCTAGAGTTCGGACACTCCCCTGACTCTGATCCCCATGACTGCAGCATCCGTCCCGCTTCGGCAAGACGCCAAGACCATCGGCCTGATCGGCCTGGCGCATGGCACATCGCATTTCTTTCACATGCTGCTGGTGCCCTTGTTCCCGCTCTTCCGCAGCGACTTCGGCTACAGCTATTCGGAGCTGGGTCTGCTGGTGTCGACCTTCTTCGTGATTTCTGGGGTCGGGCAGGCGCTGTCGGGTTTCCTGGTAGACCGCGTGGGCGCGCGGCCGATGCTGTTCGCGGCCATGAGCTGCTTCGTGCTGGCCGCCTTGATGACGGCCACGGCCCACAGCTACCCCGGCCTCATGCTGGCCGCAGCCTTGGCGGGCCTTGGCAACTCGCCGTTCCACCCGATCGACTTCACCATCCTCAACAAACGGGTTTCGCAGCCGCGCCTGGGGCATGCGTTCTCGGTGCATGGCATCACCGGCAACCTCGGCTGGGCGGTGGCGCCGATCTTCCTGACCGGCCTGACGGCGATGACAGGCTCCTGGCGCATGGCCGCAGCCGGCATGGGCGCCTGGGCGCTGCTGGTGATGGTCGTGCTGTGGCTCAACCGTGATGCGATCGACGACAAGGCCGGCGCGTGGGCGCACGAGAGCGCGGCCGTCACAAAAGGCGCCGTGCCCGCAGCCTCCGAGCATCCGCTGGCGTTCTTGCGCTTGCCTTCGGTATGGCTGTGCTTCTCGTTCTTCTTCTGGTCGACCTGCACGCTGAGTGCGGTGCAAAGCTTTGCCAGCCCTGCGCTGCAAACCATGTACGGCCTGCCGCTGTCGGTCACTGCGTTCGTGGTCACCGGCTACATGCTGTGCGGCGTGGCCGGCATGGTGGCGGGTGGGTTTCTCGTGGCCAAGGCCGAGCGGCTGGAACGCATCATAGGCGCCTGCCTGCTCGGCGCCGCAGTGTTGCTGTGCCTGGTCGGCAGCGGCTTGTTGCCGGGCCTGCTGGCTGCTGTGGTGGCATCGCTCGCCGGCTTTGGTGCGGGCCTGGCCGGGCCGTCGCGCGACATGCTGATCAAGCAGGCTTCGCCGCCCGGGGCCACGGGGCGCGTCTACGGTGCGGTGTATTCGGGCCTGGACCTCGGCTTTGCCGTGGCTGCGCCGGCCTTCGGTTCCTTGCTCGACCACGGCCTGCCACATGCAGTGTTCTACGGTGCTGCGCTCACGCTCGTAGCGGGTGTGGCGTCGGCTTCGTTGGTGGGCATGGGCGTGGCCCAGTTGCGCGGGGATCGTAAAGTCGCTGCATGAGCACACGCAACGACAAGACCCCCCCACGCATGGCCGGCCACGTGCTGGTCGAAGCCCTGATCGCCCAGGGCGTTGACACCGTGTTCGGTGTGCCAGGCGAGAGCTACCTCGCGGTACTCGACGGCTTTCATGAGCACCGCGAACAGATCCGCTTCATCGCCTGCCGGCAGGAGGGCGGTGCTGCCTTCATGGCCGAGGCGCAGGGCAAGTTGAGCGGCCGACCCGGTGTCTGCTTCGTGACGCGTGGCCCCGGCGCCACCAACGCCAGCATTGGCCTGCACACGGCGTTTCAAGACAGCACGCCGATGATGCTTTTCATCGGGCAGGTGGCCAGCGACCAGCGCGACCGCGAGGCCTTTCAAGAGGTCGACTATCGCCAGATGTTCGGCCCCGGCACGCTGGGTTTCGCCAAGTGGGTGGGTGAGGTGCAAGACGCCGAGCGCCTGCCCGAATACGTGTCGCGCGCTTTTCACACTGCCATGCAGGGCCGGCCCGGCCCGGTGGTGCTGGTGCTGCCTGAAGACATGCTGACGCAGTTGACCGACGCTGCGGTGCTGCCACGTGCCGAGCCCGCGCAGGCCTGGCCTGCACCTGGTGCGTTGCGCGACGTGCGCGCCATGCTGCTGGAGGCGCAGCGCCCCTTCGTCCTCATCGGAGGCAGTGGCTGGGACGCCGCGGCCTGCAAGGCGATGCAACGCTTTGCCGAGAACTGGAAGCTGCCGGTCGGCTGCGCTTTTCGCTTCCAGGACCTGTTCGACAACTCGCACCCGAACTACGCGGGTGACGTCGGCATCGGTATCAACCCCAAACTGGCGGAGCGTGTGAAAAACGCAGACTTGGTACTGGCCATCGGCCCGCGGTTGGGTGAGATGACCACCGGCGGCTACACGCTGCTGCAGCCACCGCGCCCGGCGCAGAAGCTGATCCACATCCACGCCGGTGCCGAAGAACTGGGCCGCGTCTATGCGGCCGACTTGTTGCTGCAATCGTCGATGGCCAGCGCGGCCAAGGCACTCGAGGCGCTGGCCGCGCCGACGCAACTGCCCTGGTCCGACTGGACAGCTCAGGCCCATGCCGACTACGAAGCCAACTTCGACGCCCAAGCGGTTGAGCCACTCGACATGGCGGTGGTCATCAAGACCATTCAGCGCCTGGCGCCGGCCGACACGGTCTACACCAACGGCGCCGGCAACTACGCCGGTTGGCTGCACCGCTACGTCCGCTACGCCGGCCTGCAGCATCACGGCCGCACCCAGCTCGCGCCAACCTCCGGCGCCATGGGCTATGGCGTGCCGGCGGCCGTGGCTGCCGCGCTGCTGTATCCCGAGCGCACCGTCGTCAACATCGCGGGCGACGGCGACTTTCTGATGACCGGGCAAGAGCTCGCCACCGCCACCGGCTATGGCGCCAAGCGGCTCATCAGCGTGGTGGTCGACAACGGCACCTACGGCACGATCCGCATGCACCAGGAGCGCGACTACCCCGGCCGCGTCAGCGGCAGCGACCTGTTCAACCCGGACTTCGCCGCGCTGGCCCGCGCCTACGGCTGGAGCGCACAGCGGGTGGACACAACGGCCGCCTTCGAACCGGCGTTTGCCGAGGCCCTGCGTTCGCAGCAACCGGCGCTGCTGCACCTCAAGCTCGATGCCGATGTGAGCACCTCGCGGACCACGCTCACCGCCATCCGCAACAAGGCGCGGCTCAGCGCGGCTTCATGAAGAGCAGCACCACGCCCACGAGCACCACCGCCGCGGCCAGCCATTCGAAACCCGTCACCACCTCGCCCAGCACGGCCACACCGAGCAGCATCGCGATCACCGGGTTGACGAAGGTATAGCTCGACGCGACCGCGGCGCTGGACCGCGCGAGCAGCACCATGTAGGCGTTGAAGGCGATCAACGAGCCGAACACCACCAGGTAGAACCACGCCGCCACGGCCACCGGCTGCGGCGGCCATTGGGGTGTTTCGCCCTGGGTGGCCGACATGGCGAGCAGCACCACGCCGCCGCAGATCATTTCGCTGGCGAAGCCCACCGGTCCCGGCGCGAGCGGCAAGGTGCGCTGGCTGAGCACGCTGCCGATCGACCAGGTGACGCAGGCCAGCGCAATCGCGGCCAGCCCCGCCGGTGAAGCCTGGAAGCCAGCGCCTTGGGTCAACATCAGCACGCCGATCAGGCCCACACCGATGCCGGCCAGTTCCAGCCGGCTGGGCTTCACGCCCCACAGCAGGTTGAGTGCTGCGATCATCAGCGGCACCACGGCGATGAAGGCCACCACCAGGCCCGAGCCGACGCTTTGCTCGGCATACGCGGTGCCGCCCATGCCGCCGCCGAGCATCAGGGCGCCGACGATCAACGCGTTGCGCCATTGCCGGGCCGACGGCCAGGGCGCCTTGCGCCAGCGCATCCACACCAACAAGAGCACGCCTGCGAAGAGGAAGCGTGTGCCCATCTGGAAGAAGGGCGGAAAGCTCAGCAGCGCGAACTTGATGGCGAGGTAGGTCGAGCCCCACACCAGCCAGGTGGCTGCGAGGCAAAGCACCAGCAACGGGTTGTGCGACAGGCGCGCACCGGACGGCGAGGCGAGGGCGTTCATGATGTGACAGGCGTCGGGGAAAAGCTGGCATCGTAGAAAAGATGCCGCCTCATCGGAATGGCAAACTCAAGGTTCTGCGCTGCATGCTTCGTTGCTTTTCAAGGCGCATGAGGAGCCCGACCTTGAATCTCGATTTCGATTCGCACGACACCCGCATCCTTGCCGAGCTGCAGGCCGACGCCCGGCTGTCGATGGCTGAGCTTGGCCGCCGCGTGCACCTGAGCCAGCCGGCAGTGACCGAGCGCGTTCGCAAGCTCGAATCGGCCGGCGTCATCACCGGCTACCGCGCGACTGTGAACCTGGCAAGCCTCGGCTACGGCATTCGCGCGATGGTGCGCGTGGGCCGTGCCGACTACGCCCGTGTGGTCAAGCTCGTCGGGCAGATGCCCGAGGTGGTCAACGCCTACAACGTGACCGGCGAAGACAGCTGGCTGCTCGAGATCGCCGTGATCGACGTGGCCCATCTCGACGCGGTGGTCACGCGGTTCTGTTTGTTGACCGAAACCTCGACCGCCATCATTCTCAACGCCGTGCGCGAGCACCAGCCCATGCTGCCGGCGCGTCGGCAAGACGTCAAACCTCCCATCAGGAAAGTGGCCAACGCATGAGCAACTCTTCCATCGATTTCGCTACGTGCGACTTGTGCGATGCCAACAAGGCCAGCACCGACGGCAGCTTTCGCGTGCTGCCGCCGGTGTTCCGCGACTACGGCAAGCGCCTCAAGTTTGCCGGCCCCGTCACCACCGTAAAGTGTTTCGAAGACAACTCGCTGGTCAAGGCCGCACTCGACACGCCAGGGCAAGGGCGCGTGCTGGTGGTTGATGGCGGCGCCTCGCTGCGGCGCGCGCTGGTCGGCGGCAACCTTGGCGCCGCGGGGGCCAGGAACGGCTGGACCGGCATCGTGGTCGACGGCTGCGTGCGCGACACCGCCGAGCTCGCAGCCTGCGACCTCGGCATTCGCGCCTTGGCGCTGATGCCGTGGCCAACCGAGAAGCGCAACGAAGGCCAGCGCGACGTGCCGGTGCAGATCCAGGGCGTCTGGGTCCGCCCCGGCGACTGGCTCTATGCCGATGAAGACGGCATCGTGGTCACCGCCACGCCGGCCGTCTGACTGGCGAGGCACATCGCATGCGAACGCAGGGCCTGAGCGCCCCCACTGTGTTGCTCACCGGCTTCGAGGCCTTTGGTGGGCACTCCGTCAATGCGAGCTGGCTGGCCGCGCAGGCGCTGCATGGCCGGCAGATTGCGGGGCATCGCGTCGTCGCGGCCCGGCTGCCCACGGTGTTCGACCTGTCGCTGCACGAACTGCAGGAGCTGCTGACGGCGCACACGCCAGCGTTGGTGCTGTGCGTGGGCCTGGCCAGCGGGCGCAAGGCCTTGTCGCTCGAGCGTGTGGCCATCAACATCAATGACGCCAGTCTCGCCGACAACCACGGCGCCCAACCCGTCGACACGCCCGTGGTGCCGCAAGGTCCGACCGCCTATTTCAGCACCTTGCCGCTGAAGGCGATGCTGCAGGCGCTGCGGCGGCACAACCTGCCGGCCGAGCTGTCGCAGACCGCTGGTACCTTCGTCTGCAACCACGTCTTCTACGGCCTGATGCACGCGCTGGCGATGCAAGCTGCCTTGAAAGGAACGCGGGGTGGCTTCGTCCACGTGCCTGATCTTCCGGTGATGGCGCTACCCGATCTGGTGGGCGGGCTGCACCTTATGCTGGAGACGGCTCTGACGACTCAGACAGACGCGCGCTTCGCTGCAGGCGCTGTGCACTGAGGCGCGGCTTAGCGCCGCACGACTTCCAGCAGCCGGTCGAGCCCACCTTCGTTGATGGCCACCATGGCCTTCTCGCGGACGGCGGGTTTCGCGTGGTACGCCACGCTGAGGCCGGCCTCGCCCATCATCGGCAGATCGTTCGCGCCATCGCCCATCGCGATGGCCTGCTTCGGTGTGATGCCCAGCTGAGCACAGGTGGCAAGCAGCATGCGGCGCTTTTCTTCCCCGTCGCAGATGTCGCCCCAGGGCTGGTCGACCATGCGGCCGGTGAGAGCGCCATCGGCTATTTCGAGCACGTTGCTGCGAGTGAAATCGATCTTCAGGCGGTCGCGCACGTGGTCGGTGAAGAAGGTGAAGCCGCCCGAGACCAGCAGCGTCTTCATGCCCGCTGCCTGGCAGGCCTGCACCAGCGCCTGCGCCCCGGGGTTGAGCTGCAGCCGCTCGTCCAGCACCTGCTGCATGGCCGATACCGGCACGCCCTTCAGCAGGGTGACACGCTGGCGCAGGCTCTCCTTGTAGTCGCTGATCTCGCCGCGCATGGCGGCTTCGGTGATGGCCGCCACCTCGGCCTTGCGGCCAGCGGCGTCGGCGATCTCGTCCACGCATTCAATGTTGATCAGCGTCGAATCCATGTCGAACGCGATGAGCTTGAAGTCGCCCAGGCGCAGCGGGACGGTGATGTTTTGGGTCACAAGGCCGGGGAGCGGCGGTGCAGTCATAAGAAAAACAGATAGGAGCGTGACAAATGTGGGATTGTCCCGCAAGCCGCATTTGCCAACGGGCACACGGCTTGCGATGCTACGGCGCGGCACTTTATTTGGTGACCGAAGGTTTCTATTGAAACAAGAAACAGCCCAAAAGGCCCACAAGACCGACCATGCGCACCCAACGCCTTTCAGCCCCTCTCGCAGTCGCTTTTGCCTTCTTCGCTGCCTATGCGCCGCTCGCAAACGCTCAGACCCTGAAGCCCGATCCCGAGGCTGCCAACCGGGCGGCGCGCGAGGCCGACAACCCGATGCGCGTGATCCTCGAAGCCAGCAAGCTCAAGGTGCGCATCAAGCCCGATGGCGACGACACGCCTCCGCCCGAAAAGCGCGTGGTGCGCGCGCCGGCCCCGCGCCCTGCGGCAACCGCCAAAACCACGGCGCCTGCAGCCCAGGCGACGGCGGCGACCGCCGTGGCTTCGCAGTCCGCATCAGCGCTGGCGCCTGTGAACCCGCCCGCACAAATGGTGGCCAAGGCCGCCGAGTCGGTGCCGCTGCCGACGGCGCTCGCTGCACCGTCGCCCATCGTGCCGGCGCCCAAGCCACTGGCTCTGCCACCCGTGCCGCTCAAGCTTGCCCAGCTGGTGGAACCGGAGGTGCCGCCTTCGGTGATGCGTCGCATGCACAACGACGTGACTGTCGTGATCGGCCTCACCGTCAATGCCGATGGCTCGGTGTCAGACGTGGTGATCAAGTCCAACCCGATGAAGGCCTTGGACACGGCCATCATCGACGCGGTGCGCCAGTGGCGCTACAACCCGATCGGCGAGCCGCGCACGCATGCGGTGCAGCTGGTGCTGCACTCGAACCAGTAGCCCAGGCTCCCCCAACGCTCAGGCTTCGACCTTGGGCGTGCCCAGCGAGCGCAATACGTCACGGATCAGCTGGGCGCGGTCCTTCGCTTCCTTGGTTTCGCGCTCGATGCGCAGCTTGTCGTTGCCGGCCAGCTTGATGTGGCGATTTTTCTGCACCAATTCGATGATGCGCATGGCATCGACCGGTGCATTGGGGCGGAAGCTGATGATCATCAGCTGCGGCGCGGCATCGATCTTCGTCACGCCATAAGGCTTGGCCAACACGCGCAGGCGGTGCACGTCGAACAGTGTCTGCCCCTGTGGCGGCAGTTTTCCGAAACGGTCGGTGATCTCTTCGAGCAGCGTGTCGATCTGCTCGGGCTTGTCGGCGGTGGCCAGGCGTTTGTAGAGACTCAGGCGCGTGTGCACGTCGCCGCAGTAGTCGTCGGGCAGCAAGGCCGGCGCGTGCAGGTTGATCTCGGTGGTGGCACTCAGCGGCGAGAGCAGGTCGGGCTCGCGGCCTGCCTTCAATGAGCGCACGGCCTCGCTCAGCATGTCGTTGTAGAGCTGGAAACCGACCTCCATCATGTTGCCGCTCTGGTTCTCACCCAGCACCTCGCCGGCTCCGCGGATCTCGAGGTCGTGCATCGCGAGGTAGAAGCCAGAGCCCAGCTCTTCCATGTTCTGGATGGCTTCGAGGCGTTGTGCGGCCTGTTTGGTGAGGCCTTCGACATCGGGCACCAGCAGGTAGGCGTAGGCTTGGTGGTGCGAGCGGCCCACGCGCCCGCGCAGCTGGTGCAGCTGGGCCAGACCGAACTTGTCGGCCCGGCTGATCACGATGGTGTTGGCGCTTGGCACGTCGATGCCGGTCTCGATGATGGTCGAGCACAGCAGCACGTTGTGGCGCTGGGCCACGAAGTCACGCATCACTGCTTCGAGCTGGCGCTCGGGCATCTGGCCGTGGGCAACGGCAATGCGCGCCTCGGGCAGCAGCTCCTGCAGCTTCTCGCGGCGGTTCTCGATGGTCTCGACCTCGTTGTGCAGGAAGTAGACCTGCCCGCCGCGCTTCAGCTCGCGCAACGCGGCCTCGCGAATCGTGCCGCTGCTCTCGCTGCGCACGAAGGTCTTGATGGCCAGGCGCCGCTGCGGCGCAGTGGCGATCACGCTCAGATCGCGCAGGCCTTCGAGCGCCATGCCCAGCGTGCGGGGGATCGGCGTGGCAGTGAGCGTCAGCACGTCTACCTCGGCGCGCATGGCCTTGATGGCTTCCTTGTGGCGCACGCCAAAGCGGTGCTCTTCGTCGATCACGAGCAGGCCCAGGCGCTTGAACTTGACCTTGTCGCTGATCAGCGCGTGCGTGCCGACCACGATGTCGATGGTGCCGTCGGCCAGGCCTTCGAGCGTGGCCTTGACCTCCTTGCTGGAGCGAAAGCGCGAAATCTCGGCGACGCGCACCGGCCACTTGCCGAATCGGTCTGCGATGTTCTGATAGTGCTGCTCGGCCAAGAGCGTGGTCGGCGCGAGGATGGCCACCTGCTTGCCGCCGGTGACGGCCACGAAGGCGGCACGCAGCGCGACCTCGGTCTTGCCGAAACCCACGTCGCCGCAGACGAGGCGGTCCATCGGCTTGGGCGACACCATGTCTTGAATGACGGCGTGAATGGCCGCCTTCTGGTCGGGCGTCTCCTCGAAGCCGAAGCTCGCGGCAAAGGCTTCATAGTCGTGCGGAGAGAAGCGGAAGGCGAAGCCTTCGCGTGCGGCGCGGCGGGCGTAGAGGTTCAGCAGCTCGGCGGCAGTGTCGCGCACCTGCTCGGCGGCCTTGCGTTTGGCCTTCTCCCACTGGCCTGAGCCCAGCCGGTGCAGCGGCGCTTCTTCGGCGCTGACGCCGGTGTAGCGGCTAATCAGGTGCAGCTGCGCCACCGGCACGTAGAGCGTGGCCTTGTCGGCGTATTCGAGGTGTAGGAACTCCGATGGACCATCCCCGAGGTCGATGCTCATCAGTCCCACGTAGCGCCCGATGCCGTGGTTCACGTGCACCACGGGGTCGCCGACCTTCAGCTCCGACAGGTCCTTGATCAGCGAGTTGACGTCGCTGACCTGCTCTTGCTTGCGTCGCCGACGCGCTGTCGGCGACGTAGCAAAGAGTTCGGTTTCGGTGATGAACTGGATTGCCTTGCCATCAGCCGGCTCTGTCCAGAAGAAGCCTTCGGCCATCGGCGCCACGGCAATGGCGTAGCGCTCGTCGCCGGCTTCGAACTCGGCCAGGCTCGCCACGCTGGGCGGCTCGATCTTGTTGTCGCGCAGCAGCTCGAGCAGGCTTTCGCGGCGGCCCTGGCTCTCGGCCATCACCAGCACGCGGTGTGCTGTGGCGCCGAGGTGAAGCTGCAGTCTCTTGAGCGGGTCGGGGGCACCACGGTCCACGCTCAGGTCAGGAAGAGGGCGCGCCCATTCCACCGGCTCCTTGCCGCGCACGACCAGCGTCGCGTGTGCATTGGCGAGCGTGAAGAAATCTTCCGGCCGCAGGAACAAGTCTTCCGGCGGCAGGATGGGCCGCTCGCGGTCGTGCTGCAGGAAGCGGTGGCGCTCGCGCGTGTCGGTCCAGAAGCGCTTCAGTGCTTCGTCGGTCTCGCCATGCAGGACGACTGCGGCCTGTGCTCCCAGGTACTCGAAGATCGTGGCCGTGCTGTCGAAGAACAGCGGCAGGTAGTACTCGATGCCGGCGGTGGCGATGCCGGTGCCGATGTCCTTGTACAGCCGCACCTTGGTTGGGTCGCCTTCCATCTTCTCGCGCCAGCGGGCACGGAAGGCGGTGCGTGCCTCTTCGTCCATCGGGAACTCGCGGCCGGGCAACAGGCGCACCTCGGGCACGGGGTAGAGGCTGCGCTGGCTGTCGGGGTCGAAGGTGCGGATGCTGTCGACCTCGTCGCCGAACAAGTCCACGCGGTAGGGCACGGCCGAGCCCATCGGGAACAGGTCGATCAGCCCGCCGCGCACCGCGTATTCGCCGGGCGACACCACCTGGCTCACGTGCGTGTAGCCCGCCAGCGTGAGCTGGGCCTTGAGCGCGGCTTCGTTGAGCTTGGCCTTCTGCTTGAAATGGAAGGTGTAGCCCGCCAGAAAACTCGGCGGCGCCAGGCGCACCAGCGCCGTCGAGGCCGGCATCAGCACCACGTCGACTTCGCCTTGCTGAATGCGCCACAGCGTGGCCAGGCGCTCGGAGATCAAGTCCTGGTGCGGCGAGAAGGTGTCGTAGGGCAGCGTTTCCCAGTCGGGGAAAACCGCAATGCGCAAGCCGGGAGCAAAAAACGCCAGCTCGCCTTCGAGCCGCTGGGTGTCGGCGGGCTCGGCCGTGACGATGGCGGTGAGGCGCTGCTGACTTTTCTGCTGCTCGGCGAAGCGTGCCAGCAAGAGCGCATCGGCCGACCCGATCGGCCGCGGCAGGGTGAATCGTTTACCGGGGCTGAGTGCGGGCAACTGCATGGGGGCCAGACAAAAACGAAACAGCCCCGACGAGGCGATCCCTCCGGGGCACAAGGTCTCATGACGAGTGGGCGGGATTCTACTGAGCAGTCTTTTCCTGTGGTGGCGCAAGGCTTGCATACGATCGCGGGTGCCGAGCGTATGCAAGGCTGAACCCACTTTTGATCCCGTCATGGAGAAACGATGATGAGCCACCGTGCTTTTTTCAAGGCCCTCGGCCTGCTGGCTGCCGCCCCTCTGCTGTTCGCCGCCCACCTGGCGCACGCCCAGACCGCACTCGACGACGTGCTGGCCAAGAAACTCATCACCATTGCCATCCCGACCGATTACCCGCCTTACGGCTACGTCACCACCGAGATGAAGCCGCAGGGGCTGGACGTCGACATGGCCAACCTCATCGCCGCCAAGCTCGGCGTGAAGATTGAACTGGTGCCGGTGACCAGCGCCAACCGCATTCCGTACCTGCAGTCCAAGAAGGTCGATCTGGTGATCTCCACGCTGGGCAAGAACCCCGACCGCGAGAAGGTGATCGACTTCACCTCGGCCTATTCGCCGTTCTTCCAGGCTGTGTTCGGCCCGAAGACGCTGGCGGTCAAGACGGCGGCCGACCTGAACGGCAAGTCCATCGGTGTCACACGCGGCGCCATGGAAGACCAGGAGCTCGGCAAGATCGCGCCCGCCGGCCTCGACGTGAAGCGCTTCGAAGACAACAACGTGACCGTCTCGGCCTACGTGTCGGGCCAGACGCAGCTCATCGCCACCGGTGCATCGGTGGCCGGCGTGATGATGGTCAAGAACCCGCAGCTCGGCACCGAGTTCAAGCTGTTGCTGAAGGACTCGCCCAATTTCATCGGCGTGGCCAAGGGCGAAGACAAGCTGCGCCTGAAGGTCAACGAGATCATTGCCGAAGCCAGGAAGTCGGGCGAGATCGACAAGATGGCGACCAAGTGGCTGGGCCGCCCGGCGGGCGACCTGCCGTTGTGATCGGCTTCGCTCTCGCGTCCCGATGATCAATCTCGATTTCCAGGCCGTCCTCGTCGAGTGGCCCTTGCTGCTCAAGGGGGCGGCGGCCACGCTCGCGCTCACGGCTGCCTCGGCCACCATCGGCATGGGGCTGGGTGTGGCCTGCGCATGGGCTCGCACGCATGGCAGCGCCTGGCTGAAGTTTGTAGTCGGCACCTATGTGGAGCTGATCCGCAACACGCCCTTCATCGTGCAGCTCTTCTTTCTGTTCTTCGGCCTGCCGAGCATCGGCGTGAAGCTGTCGCCGGAATTCGCGTCAGTGCTCGCGATGGTGGTCAACCTCGGTGCCTACGCCTGCGAGATCGTGCGAGCCGGTATCTCGGCCACGCCGCGCGGGCAGATCGAGGCCGCGCGCAGCCTGGCGATGAGCGAGGCGCAGGTTTTCACGCGCGTGGTGCTGCCACCTGCACTCAAGCGCGTGTGGCCGGCGATGGTGAGCCAGATCATCATCGTGATGCTGGGCTCGGCGGTGTGCGGGCAGATCTCGACGCAGGAGCTGTCGTACGCGGCCAACCTGATCCAGTCGCGCAACTTCCGCGCGTTCGAGGCCTTCATCATCGCCACGTTGATGTACCTGGTGTTGTCGATCGCCGTGCGCCGCCTGCTCAATTGGGCTGGGCCACGTTTCATCTTCGGGCGCTGAGGCAGACATGGTCGACTTCAGTCTCTGGGACATCTTTCGCAATCTGCTGATGGCGGTGCGCTGGACGGTGGTGCTCTCGCTGATCGCTTTCGTCGGCGGCGGGCTCATCGGTCTGGCGCTGCTGATCGCGCGCATCGCCAAGTGGCCGGGCATCGAGCCGGTGGTCGCAGGCTACGTGCAGCTCTTTCAGGGAACGCCGTTGCTGATGCAGCTGTTCTTCCTGTTCTTCGGCCTGTCGAGCCTGGGCTTTCAGGTGTCGGCATGGACGGCGGCTGCCATCGGGCTCACGCTGTACACCAGCGCCTTCCTCACAGAGATCTGGCGCGGCTGCGTGAACTCGGTCTCCAAGGGGCAGTGGGAGGCATCGAGTGCGCTCGCACTGAACCTGCGCGAGCAGCTGCGCTACGTCATCGGCCCGCAGGCGTTGAAGGTCGCGGTGCCGCCGACGGTTGGCTTTCTGGTGCAGGTGGTCAAGGGCACGGCGCTCGCGTCGGTGATCGGGTTCACCGAACTCACGAAGACCGGCACGACCATCGCCAATGCCACCTTCAAGCCCTTCACGGTCTACGCTTGCGTGGCGCTGCTGTACTTCATCTTGTGTTTCCCGATTTCGCTCTGGGCCCGTTCGCTGGAAAGAAAGCTTCATGGACAACGTTGAACAAAGCCCCGCCGTGCCGGGCATCGTTGAGATCACCGGGCTGCGCAAGCGCTTCGGCACGAACGAGGTGCTCAAGGGCATCGACCTGTCGGTCAAGCGCGGCGAGGTGATCGCCATCATCGGCAAGAGCGGCTCAGGCAAGAGCACCTTGCTGCGCAGCGTGAATGGGCTTGAGCAGTTCGACGAAGGCACGCTGACCGTCGACGGCCAAGCGCTGCTGCACGGCAATGCCGCCGCGATGCGCGCGCTACGCCAGCACGTGGGCATGATCTTCCAGAGCTTCAACCTCTTCCCGCACCTGAGCGTCGGCCGCAACGTGATGCTCGCGCCGACATTGGTGAAGAAGAGGGACGCCGCCAGAGCCGAGGCCGCGGCGCGCAAGCTGCTCGAGCGCGTGGGCCTGGTCGAGAAGTTCGACGCCCAGCCCGACCAGCTCTCGGGCGGCCAGCAGCAGCGCGTGGCCATCGCGCGTGCACTGGCCATGGAGCCCAGCGTGCTGTTGTGCGACGAAATCACCTCGGCGCTCGACCCCGAACTCGTGGGCGAGGTGCTGCGGGTGGTGGAGTCGCTGGCGGAGGAGGGCATGACCCTGCTGATGGTCACGCACGAGATGAGCTTCGCGCGCAAGGTGTCGGACCGCGTGGTGTTCATGCACGCCGGACGTATCCACGAAATGGGCCCACCAGAGTCGGTGTTCGGCAACCCGCAGACGCCCGAGCTGAAGCAGTTCCTGTCGGCGCTGCACTGACGCGGCGCGCGGGCCGCCGCAAGAGTCGACCCTAGAATTCGCGTCTTTGCACGCGACGCATGGCCGACTCTTCGCTCCCCCATCTCTATGCCCTGGTGCCGTGCGCTGGCATCGGCGAGCGCTCGGGTGTCAATGGGCCGAAGCAGTACGCGATGCTGGCCGGGCGCAGCCTGGTTTCGCACACCTTGCTGGCCTTGTCGAAGGTAAAACGGTTGCGGCAGACCCTCGTGGTGCTGAGCCCGCAAGACCGGGTCTTCGAAGCGCATGCACCCGAGTTCACCGGCTGGATCGCCCACGTCGGCGGAGCGAGCCGGGCGGAATCGGTGGCGAACGGATTGGCCGAGCTGGCGGATCGTGGCGCGCAGCTGCACGACTGGGTGCTGGTGCACGACGCGGCACGATGCCTGGTGCGGCCCGAGTGGGTCGACGCGCTGATCGATGCGTGTATCGACGACGACGTCGGCGGCCTGCTGGCCCTGCCGCTGGCCGACACGCTGAAGCAGGAGTCGGACGGCCGCGTGGCCGCCACGGTCGATCGTGCCCATAAGTGGCAGGCGCAGACGCCGCAGATGTTTCGCCTGGGCGATCTGCAGCTGGCCTTGGCGAGTGCAGACGCCACCATCACCGATGAAGCCAGTGCCATCGAAGCGACCGGCCAGGCGCCGAAGCTGGTGGCGGGCTCGATCGAGAACTTCAAGCTCACTTACCCCAGCGACTTTGCGCTGGCCGAACGGCTGCTGAGGACCCGCTAGGATGAAAAAGCCCCCACGCTCACTTTGTTCACTGCCCCCCGAGGGGGTGCGTCAGCACCTTCGGACGGCCGGGCGGTGCTGACATGTTGAAACCGCAAGTACCGCGTTGGCGCATCGGCGAGGGCTGGGACATTCACGCACTGGTGACTGGCCGAAAGCTGATCCTCGGCGGCGTGGAGATCCCTCACACGCATGGGCTCAAGGGCCACTCGGACGCCGACGCGCTGTGCCACGCGATCACCGATGCCTTGTTCGGCGCGGCAGCGATGGGCGACATCGGCCGCCACTTTCCGGACACGGACCCGCAGTTTCAGGGCGCCGATTCGCTGGCGCTGCTGACCGAGACGGCGCGCCGCATCCGCGCGGCCGGCTGGCTCATCGGCAATGTGGACAGCACCATCGTTGCGCAAGCACCGAAGATGGCGCCGCACATTCCGGCCATGCGACAGCGTCTGGCCACAGCGCTCGGCGTGCCGGTCGATCAGGTCAACGTGAAAGCCAAGACCGCCGAAGGCATGGGCCCGGTGGGGCAGGGAGACGCGATGGAAGCGCGAGCGGTGTGCCTGCTGGTCAAGGCCTAGCCGGGTAGCCCTGCTACAGCGTCAACACGTCGATCGTCGGCGGCACTCTGAAGCGAAACGGGAACTTGTCGATGCCGATGCCGCTGGTCACGAAGACGTTTGCATTCGTCATACGGTAGATGCCCTGGCGAAAGCCGCCTTCTGTGACCGTGGCCAGCAGGCGGCGGGTGAGCACCGGCAAATCGACCTGCCCGCCGTGTGTGTGTCCTGCGAGCAACCACGTGGCATGGCCCGGTGGCAGCAGGAACACCGTGTCGGGGTTGTGCGTCAGCACGATACGGTGGCGGGCATCGACAGTGGATGGCTGCGACTCCAGGGCTTGGAGGTGGTGTGGCGCCGAGCGCGCCGTGAGGTCGCCCAGGCCTTCGAGTTCGCAGCGACCCAGCGGCACGCGCATGCCGTCGATGGACTGCACGTTGGCGGCGGCGAGCGCCGCCAACAGGTCCGTTTTAAGCGGCGGCCCGGGATGTTGCTCGTCATGGTTGCCCAGCACCGACAGGCTTCGATGGCGCAGCTTCGCCAGCGGCGAAAAGGCCGCCTGCAGGTCGTGTGAGGGCTCGTAGGTCCAGTCGCCGGCCACGAGCACGGCGTCGACGTTCAAGGTGTTGAGCCGATCCACCAGGCGTTCCAGCACATCCTGGCGTGTGTAGAGCCCGAGGTGCAGGTCGGAGATCAGCGCCACGCGCACACCGCAGGTCGAGCCCAGTGTTGTCTCGTGTACTTGCAGCAGATGGGGCTCGATGAAGCGGCCCCAGGTCAGGCAGACGCAAATCCCCAGCGCAGCGGCTGCGAATGCCGATCTGAATCGACGCCGGCCCAGCCATTGCTGCCACGCCAACCAGGCCAGCCCGATCATGGCGGGCCACAGCAGCCACAAGAACCAATAGATCGAGAGCTTGACGACGATACGTTGTTCGCTGCCGACGAACCAGGCCTCGCGGAAGTCGCGCCAGACCAAGAGGCTCAATATGCCCACCGCCGCGACGGCCAACATCCCTGGCCACCCGCGCGCCGAAACGCGGGTCATCGGCAAGGTGGCACTCATGGCGCTTTCTTCAGCCGCACGTGGGCGACGAGTCCGCCGTCGGACGCGTTGGAGAGCTCGAAGCTGCCGCCCATGCGCTGGACCGACTTCTCGACGATGGCCAAGCCCAGGCCGGCGCCGATGCCGCCGGTGCGGGCCGCGTCGCCGCGGAAGAAGGGCGTGGTGAGCTGCTTGAGCTTCTCGGGTGCGACACCGGGCCCGTTGTCTCGCACGCTCAGGATCACCCACGGCCCGGTGCGCGCATAGCTCACCTGCACACGGGCGATGCCGGTGTCGGTGGAACGGCCATAGCGGCGCGCGTTCTCGAACAGGTTCTGGAACACGCGGCCGAGCTCGACCTCGTCGGCCATGACCTTGGTGTCGATCGCCACGCGCGAGCTGATGCGGATCTGCGACGGGTCGCGAAAGCCTTGCATCTCGCGCTCGACCAGGCTGCTCACGTGCACCGGCACCAGCTTGGTCTCGCCGGGACGGGCGTAGTCCATGAACTTGTCGATGATGGCGTCGAGCTGGTCGATGTCGAGTGCCATGTTCTTCTTGGCTTCTTCGTCCTGCACGCTCATCTCGGCTTCGAGGCGAAGCCGCGCCAAGGGCGTGCGCAGGTCGTGCGAGATGCCGGCGAGCATCACCGCGCGGTCTTCTTCCACCTTGGCCAGCTCGCGTGCCATGCGGTTGAAGCCCATGTTGACCTGGCGGATCTCGCTGGTCAGCGTGTTCTCGTCGAGTTGCGATTCGTACTCGCCGTCGCGGATGCGGCTGGCCGCAAAGGACAGGTCTCGCAGCGGCTGGTTGATGAGGCGTGCGATGGCCGCCGAGCCCAGCACGGTGGCCAGCAGCGCGATGGTCACCCACAGCAGCCAGCTGCTGCCGGCCATCGGCCGCACGCGCGTGGGGTCGGCCTGCAGCCAGTAGGCGTCTTTCTCGACCGTGAACCCCACCCACAGGCCCGGGACGTTGTTGACTGCCGAGGCCACCACCGTGTCCGCGCCCAGGCGGGAGTGCAGCTCTTCGGCAATCGCCTTGGAGAAGCGGTCGGTCTCGAATGGCTCCCACTTGTCGGCCGGCTCGCGCGGCAGCACCTTCACCGCGTCCTGGTTCGACATGGTCTTGACCAGCGTGATGCGGTTGATGTCGTCGGCGTATTTCATTGCCGCGCGCGACAGGTTCACCAGGCTTGCGATCTGCTGCGCCGACTGCACGGCGCGGGGTTCGAACTCGAGGGCGCGAAAGGTTTGTACCCACGCAAAAACGCCGCCGACCAGCAAGATGGCCAGCAGGAAAAAAGTACGCCAGAAAAGACTGAGCGCGACAGCCTTGCGGGGCATGGTCGGTAGCAGGGGCTCGGGTACCGTCGGCGCAAAAAAGGGCCCCGTCTTGGGGCCCTGGCGCAGTTTCTTTCGATCAGGCCGCGCCATCGGGGACGAACACGTAGCCGACGCCCCACACCGTCTGGATATAGCGCGGCTGAGCCGGGTCGGGTTCGATCATCTTGCGCAGGCGGGAGATCTGCACGTCGAGGCTGCGGTCGAAGGGTTCGAACTCGCGGCCGCGCGCGAGCTGGGCCAGCTTGTCACGCGACAGCGGCTGGCGCGGGTGGCGCACCAGGGCCTTGAGCATCGAAAACTCGCCGGTGGTGAGCGCGATCTGCTCGCCGTCTTTCGACAGGCGGCGCAGCGCCAGGTCGAACTCGAACGGGCCGAAGGTCACGGTCTGCGCGTCCTTGGCGGGTGCGCCCGGAGCTTCCATCGCCGGGCGGCGGCGCAGCACGGCGTGGATGCGCGCCAGCAGTTCGCGCGGGTTGAAGGGCTTGGGCAGGTAGTCGTCGGCGCCGACCTCGAGGCCGACGATGCGGTCGACGTCTTCGACCTTGGCGGTCAGCATGATGATGGGCGTCACGTCATTGGCGGCGCGCAGCCGGCGGCAGATCGACAGGCCGTCTTCGCCGGGCAGCATTAGGTCGAGCACGATCAGGTCGACGGTCTCGCGCGTCAGCACCCGGTTGAGCGCCTTCGAGTCTTCGGCCAGCAGGACTTCGAAGCCTTCTTGCGTGAGGTAGCGGCGCAGCAGGTCGCGGATGCGGGCGTCGTCATCGACCACGACGATGCGGTCGGGGCGAGCATTGGTGTTTGGCGTCATGGCAGGCCTTTCCGTCATTTGTAACAGAGGCGATTGTGCGCAGGTAAACGGGCTGTTTTCGGCACCCTTGACCATCTGTTACAAATCTATGACGCGACGCTGAATACACCAAGAAAAGCTTTGGGAAGCCCCTCCCGGCGTGTCGGTGGAACCTGCGGCATGCATACCGTCCACAGCCGCGGGCTCTGCATCGGCTATGCGACGATTGCGCGCCGTTGTCGAGCCTGAAGCGCAAGGCCTTCTGATGAGGAGGGCGGCGTTGATGCGTCACCATTCCTCGATGCCCGATAGCGGCCCCGGACAACAAGGAGAAACATGAAACACAAACTCGGAGTACTGCTCGCTGTGACTGCCACCTTTACCGCGCCGGCCTGGGCCGACATGCAAGCCCCGATGAACGTGATCAGCCTGTCGGCGAGCGCCAGCGTCGAGGTGACCAAAGACCTGCTCAGCGTCACCTTGTCGACCACGAAAGACGGCAACGATGCTGCCAGCGTGCAGGCGGCCCTCAAGCAGGCACTCGATGCCGCGTTGGCCGAGGCCAAGAAGGCGGCCAAGCCGGGGCAGATCGATGTGCAGACCGGAAACTTCTCGCTCTTCCCGCGGTATTCGTCCAAGGGCGGCATCACCGGCTGGCAGGGCACTGCCGAGCTGGGCATCGAAGGGCGCGACATCCCAGGCATTGCGCAGCTCGCCGGGCGAATCAGCACGATGACGATCGCCCGCGTGGGCAGCAACCTGTCGCGCGAGCAGCGCTTGAAAGTCGAGAGCGACGTGGCCGCGCAAGCCATCGCGAACTACCGCGCCAAGGCGGCCGACTACACGCGCCAGTTCGGCTTCACGAGCTTCAACGTGCGTGAGATCAACGTCAGCAGCAACGAGCCGGTGGCCTATGCCGCGGCGCCGATGATGCGCATGAACGCCAAGGTCGCCGACGCGGGCGACACACTGCCCGTCGAACTGGGCAAAGGTACGGTGAGCATCACCGTCAACGGCTCGGTGACGATGGCCAAATAGCCGGCAACGGCTTCAGGGTTGCTGTTCTCGAGGGATCTGGCCCTCGGTTGCTACAGTTCTGCCTCAACCCTGGAGTCGTCATGACGGAACCCCGCCTCAACCACGTGCAATGCCTCGATTCCCGAGGCCTGCACCGTATGGCGTATTGGGAGTGGGGCGATTCAGCCAACCCGCGTGTGCTGATGTGCGTGCATGGTTTGTCGCGGCAGGGACGAGATTTCGACACCTTCGCGCAAGCCATGCAGAGTGATTACCGCGTGGTCTGCCCCGATGTGGTGGGGCGTGGCCAGTCCGACTGGCTGGCTGACCCCGCGGGCTACCAGATCCCGGCCTATGCGGCCGACATGGTGACGCTGCTGGCGCGCTTGAATGCAGGCGCCGTGCATTGGGTTGGCACGTCGATGGGCGGGTTGATCGGCCTGGTGATCTCGTCGCTGAAAGATTCGCCGGTACAACGCCTGGTGCTCAACGACGTAGGCCCGGTCATCGAGCCCAGTTCACTGGCGCGCATCGGCACTTACCTCGGCTTGCCGGCACGTTGGAAAACGCTCGAAGAAGCCGCCGACGCGCTGTGGGCCATTTCGCAAGGCTTCGGGCCGCACACGCGCGAGCAATGGCTGGCGCTCACGCGGCCGATGCTCAAGGCCGACGGCGACGGATTCGTGCCGCACTACGACCCCAACATTGCGGTGCCGTTTCGTGCCATCACGCCCGAGGCAGCGAAAGCTGGTGAGGCGCTGATGTGGATGATGTACGACAGCCTGCGCTGCCCCACACTGCTGCTGCGCGGCGCCGATTCCGACCTGCTTACGCTGCAGACTGCGCAGGCCATGGAGGCCCGTGGGCCGAAGGCTGAACTGAAGCAGTTCGCCGGCGTTGGCCACGCGCCCATGCTCACGTCGCCAGACCAGATCGAGGTGGTGCGGGAGTTCTTGCTGCGCACATGAAGACAGGTTTGCAGGACAGCCGCATGGCGGCTGCCGCCATCGTTCAGCTGGCCGACGTGGCGCCGGAAGAGTCGCGCGAGGCCGAGATCTCGCAGCTCGCCCGTGCTCGCGCGTTTGCCGAGCCCTTGCTGGTGGGCCAGACGCTCGATACCGGCGAAGATGCGCTGGTGCACGCCGAGGGTGTGGCCAACATCCTGCTGGGCATCGGGGCTGCGCCGTCCATGGGTGCGGCGGCCTATCTGGTTTACGCCGGTGACTACCTCAGCAAGCCCGACGAGGTGGTGAGCAAGGCCTTCGGTCCGTCGTACGCGGGGCTGGTGATGCACACCCGCAAGCTGGTGCAGATCCAGCGCGCGGCGCGCGAAGCGCAGGTGCAGGACGAGAAGCGCGCCGAGCAGACCGAGCGTGTGCGCAAGATGCTGCTCGCGTTCTCGCGCGACCTGCGTGTGGTGCTGCTGCGCCTGGCCTCGCGGCTGCAGACGCTGCGGCATTTCGCGATGAGCAAGCAGGCGTGCCCGCCGGTGCTGGCGCGCGAATCGATGCAGGTGTTCGCGCCGCTCGCCAATCGCCTGGGCATCTGGCAGATCAAGTGGGAGATGGAAGACCTGGCCTTCCGCTTCATCGAACCCGAGTCGTACAAGAACGTTGCGCACCTGCTCGACGAGAAGCGTGTCGAGCGGGAGCAGGGCGTCGAGGCGTTTCGCCAGGCGCTGAGCGACGAACTGGCGCGCAACGGTGTGCAGGCCGAAGTGCAGGGGCGCCCGAAGCACCTCTACAGCATCTGGAAGAAGATGCGCGGCAAGGGGCTGGACATCGAGCGCATCTTCGACGTGCGCGCGGTGCGGGTGATCGTCGATGACGTTCCCGAGTGCTATGCCGTGCTGAGTCGTGTGCACGAACTGTGGCGCGCGGTGCCGGGCGAGTTCGACGACTACATCGCGCGGCCCAAGGGCAATGGCTACCAGTCGCTCCATACCGTGGTGCTCGACGCCCAGGAGCGGCCGGTCGAAGTGCAGATCCGCACGCGCCAGATGCACGAGCACGCCGAGCATGGCGTGGCTGCGCACTGGGCCTACAAGGAGGCGGGTGCCAAGGGGTACGCGGGTGTCAGCGCGAGCGGCGATTTCGACGCGCAAGTGGCCGAGGCACGCAAGGCCGTGCTGCGCCAGCTGCTCGCGTGGGAGCGCGATTTCGCGGAGTCCGATGGGGACGCCGCATCGGCGGATGCCGATGGGGTGTTCGACGACCGCATCTACGTCTTCACGCCGCAGGCCGCCGTGATCGATCTGCCGGCGGGCGCCACGCCGATCGACTTTGCCTACGCGGTGCACACGACGCTCGGCCATCGTTGCCGCGGGGCCAAGGTCGATGGCGTGATGGTGCCGCTGAACACGCCGCTGCAAAGCGGGCAGACGGTGGACGTCATCACCCTCAAGGAAGGCGGGCCGTCGCTCGATTGGCTGAACGGCGACCTGGGCTATTTGCAGAGCCCGCGCTCCAAGGCCAAGGTGCGCGCCTGGTTCAACGCGCTTCAGCAGCAGGACACGATCGCCCGTGGGCGCGAGGCGGTCGAGAAGCTGTTGCAGCGTGAGGGCAAGACGTCGATGAAGCTCGACGATCTCGCGGCTCGCCTGGGATTCCGCAGTGCCGATGCGCTGTTCGAGGTGGTGGGCAAGGACGAGTTCTCGCTGCGCAACATTGAGACGCTGCTGCGCCCCGCCGAACCAGCGCCTCAGCCGGACGATCTCATCGCTCTGCGTCGCCCGCGCACCGAAGGCACCCCCAAGGGCGGCGTGCTGGTGGTAGGCGTCGAATCACTGCTCACCAGCTTGGCGCGTTGCTGCCGGCCGGCGCCGCCCGATGGCATCGGGGGCTATGTGACGCGTGGCCGCGGGGTGGCCATTCACCGCGCGGATTGCAGCAATTTCCGCCAGATGGCTGGGCGCACGCCCGAGCGCGTGATCAGCGTGGCCTGGGGTGCGCCGCGTGGCGACAAGCAGGCGCTGTATCCGGTGGATGTGCTGGTGGAAGCGGCCGACCGGTCGGGCCTGCTGCGCGACATCTCCGAAGTCTTCGCCAAGGACAAGATGAATGTGGCCGGCGTCAGCACCCAGACCGTGAAAGACGTTCGTGGCGGTACGGCCTGGATGACCTTCACCATCGAAGTGGCCGACTCGGCGAAACTCAGCCAGGTGCTTGGCACGGTGTCGCGGATCGATGGCGTGCGAAGTGCACGACGCAAGTGAATGGCTCGGGTGCGATAGCCCCAAACCTTGACGGAACATATGCGAACTGGTGATAATAGAAGGCTCGGGCGGTTAGCTCAGTGGTAGAGCGCCTCTTTGACGTGGAGGATGTCGGGAGTTCGACCCTCTCACCGCCCACCAGATCACACGTCAACGAACAAGAGCCTGTTCCGCAAGGGGCAGGCTCTTTTCTTTGTCTGGGGCCGCAACTCCGGAGCAGGAGCGACAGCATGGAAATGACGCCACGCCGCCAGCAGATGATCGACGCCCATGTCGCCGAGACGCATGCGCTGATGGCCGACTACGCGTTCGAGCTCAACGATCTGGTGCGTTTCGCCCTCTCGGCCGCCAAGGACAAGGGCAACAAGGTCTACTACCCGATGGACCCGGTCAACGAATGCATTCGCAATTGGCAGGGCCTGAGCAAGAAGGTCGCCAAGCTGTCGGCCGATCTGGAGCGGACCGCCAAGCGCCTTGGAGCACAGCCCTTCGATCCGGAGACGCCTGCTGAGGACGGTCCGCAGGCGGGCTCACCCGGTTCGTGAGGCGCAGGCGGGAAAACCCTTCGCAGCGCACGTGGGTGGCCTTCTAGAATCTTTTTGCACACGCGAACACTGGTTCAACAGGAGCTTTCTGAATGGCACAAAACCGCCGCGCATCGACATCCGACGACGGCAGCGCCGACAGCAACAGCCAGCGCATTCTCAAGAAGTACCCTAATCGGCGCCTGTACGACACACAGACCAGCAGCTACATCACGCTGGCCGACGTGAAGAAGATGGTTCTCGAGGGCCAAGACTTCGTGGTGCGCGACGCCAAGACCAGCGACGAACTCACGCGCAGCATCCTGCTGCAGATCATTCTCGAAGAAGAAACCGGCGGCGTGCCGATGTTCTCGTCACAGATGCTGGCGCAGATCATCCGTTTCTACGGCCATGCCATGCAGGGCATGATGGGTTCGTACCTTGAGAAGAACCTGCAGACCTTCACCGACATCCAGAAGCGTTTGGCCGACCCATCCAAGGGTCTGCTCGATCCGAACGTGATGAACCCCGAGATGTGGACGCAGTTCCTCAACGGCCAGGCCCCCGCGGTGCAAGGGCTGATGGGCAACTACCTCGAGCAGTCGAAGAACATGTTTGCGCAGATGCAGGAGCAGATGGCCAAGCAGGCCGAGACGCTGTTTCCGGGCATGCCTGGCTTCAAGAAATAGCCCCCCAGTCGCTTTGCTCCTGCCCCCGAGGGGCGCCGCCTGGCGGTCCGGCAAAGCCGGTTCCGCCGGCGTTGCTTGATGCGTATCGCCGCGTTTGATGGTTTTGCGGCGAAAATCGCCAGATGACACAAGACACACTCGCCAAGCCGGCTGTTTCAATGCCAGCGAGCCGGGCGCCCAAGATTGGCTTCGTCTCCCTGGGTTGCCCGAAGGCGCTGACCGACTCCGAACTGATCCTCACGCAGTTGCGTGCGGAGGGTTACGACACTTCCAAGACCTTCGCCGACGCTGACCTGGTGATCGTCAACACCTGCGGCTTCATCGACGATGCCGTGAGGGAAAGCCTAGACACCATCGGTGAGGCACTCGCCGAGAACGGCAAGGTGATCGTCACCGGCTGCCTGGGTGCCAAGTCGGGCGAGGGCGGTGGCAACCTGGTGCGGCAGATGCACCCAAGCGTGCTGGCCGTCACGGGCCCGCATGCACAGCACGAAGTGATGGACGCGGTCCACCTGCATGTACCCAAGCCGCACGACCCGTTCATCGACCTCGTGCCAGCGCAAGGCATCAAGCTCACGCCGAGGCACTACGCGTATCTCAAGATCAGCGAAGGTTGCAACCATCGCTGCAGCTTCTGCATCATCCCCAGCATGCGCGGCGACCTGGTTTCGCGACCGATCGGCGACGTGCTGAGTGAAGCGCAGCGCCTGTTCGAAGCCGGCGTGAAAGAGCTGCTGGTGATCAGCCAGGACACGAGCGCCTACGGTGTCGACGTGAAGTACCGCACCGGCTTCTGGGACGGCAAACCCGTCAAGACCCGCATGCTCGACCTGTGCGAGAAGCTGGGCGAGCTGGCTGCGCAGCACGGCGCCTGGGTGCGCATGCACTATGTCTACCCGTATCCGCATGTGGACGAGGTGCTGCCGCTGATGGCGCAGGGGCTGATCCTGCCGTACCTCGACGTGCCGTTCCAGCATTCGCACCCTGATGTGCTCAAGCGCATGAAGCGCCCGGCCAACGGCGAGAAGAACCTCGACCGCCTGCAGCGCTGGCGCGAGATCTGCCCGGAGCTGGTGGTGCGCAGCACCTTCATCGCTGGCTTTCCCGGTGAGACGGAAGCCGAGTTCGATCACTTGCTCGGCTTCATGCGAGAAGCGCAGATCGACCGGGCGGGGTGCTTCGCTTATTCACCCGTGGAAGGTGCCACCGCCAATGCGCTGCCTGACCCGGTTCCCGCCGAAGTGCGCGAAGAAAGAAGGGCGCGTTTCATGGCCGTGGCCGAAGAAGTGTCGGCCGCCAAGCTGCACAGCCGCATCGGAGCGACCATGCAGGTGCTGGTCGATTCGGCGCCAGCACTCGGTCGCAAGGGGGGTGTGGGGCGCAGTTATGCCGATGCCCCTGAGATCGACGGCAGCGTGAAGCTGCTGCCACCCGAGAAAGCCTCCAAGACCTTGAAGGTGGGTGAGTTCACCAAGGCACGCATCGTCGGCACGCAGGGCCACGATCTGATTGCCCAGCCGATCTGACTCACTTCGCGAGCAATGCCATGAGCCGCGACAAGCGCACCGAGCTGATCCACCATCCCTACGTCCCTCCGGCGGGCTTCAACTCGGCGGCGCCGGGAGTACACAAGGCGTCGACCGTCATTTTTCCGAACGTCGCTGCCTTGCAGGCTCGCACCTGGAGGTCGAAGGCCGGCTACACCTACGGCCTGCACGGCACGCCGACCTCGTTCACGCTCGAAGAGCGAATCGCCGCGCTCGAGGGGGGCACGCACACCTTGCTGGTGCCGAGCGGTCTGGCCACGATCGTGCTGGTCGACATGGCTTTGCTCAAGCAAGGTGATGAGGTGCTGATTCCCGAAAACGCCTACGGGCCGAACAAGGAGCTGGCGCGCCACGAACTGGCCGCCTGGGGCATCACCCACAAGTTCTACGATCCGATGGATGCACTGGGCTTGGCGGCACTGATCGGCCCGCAGACGAAGCTGCTGTGGTTGGAAGCTGCTGGCTCGGTGACGATGGAGTTTCCCGATCTGCCGGCATTGGTGAACGTGGCTCGCGCGCACCCCGGCCTGACCATCGCGCTCGACAACACCTGGGGTGCGGGGCTGGCGTTCAACCCGTTCGATCTCACGCCCAGTGGCGACCCACTGGGCGTCGATGTGTCGATCCAAGCTTTGACCAAGTACGCCTCGGGCGGTGCCGATGTGCTGATGGGCTCCGTGACTACGCAAGACGAAGCGTTGCACCTGAAGCTGAAGTTTTGCCACATGCGCATGGGCTGGGGCGTGGGTGCGAACGATGTCGAACTGGTGCTGCGCTCGCTGCCGTCGCTGGCCTTGCGCTACGACGCGCACGATGCGTCTGCGCGCACGCTGGCGGCATGGTGGTCGCAGCGGCGCGAGGTGACGCAGGTGCTGCATCCTGCGCTGCCAGGTGCACCGGGGCACGAGTTCTGGAAGCGGCTTTGCACCCGTTCCGCGGGTCTGTTTTCGGTGGTCTTCAACGAGCGCTACAGCGCCGAGCAGGTGCATGCCTTCATCGATGCGCTGCAGCTCTTCAAGATCGGCTATTCGTGGGCCGGGCCGGTAAGCCTGGCCGTGCCCTACAACCTGGCGGGTATGCGCGAGGAGCCTGCGTACCGGGGCACTCTGGTGCGCTTCTCGGTGGGCCTGGAGGCGGTGGCGGATCTGATCCATGACTGCCAGCACGCGCTGACAGTGCTGGGCCCTTGAGAGGCTAGACCTTCGATGAGACCTTGTGTCTCATCAGCCGGCCTTTCTCCCGATCCCAATCGCGTTTCTTCTCGGTATCGCGCTTGTCGTGCTCAGCCTTGCCTTTGGCCAGCGCGATCTCGGCTTTCACGCGGCCGCCCTTGTAGTGCAAGTCCAGCGGCACCAGCGTGAAGCCCTTCTGCTCAACCTTGCCGATCAGGCGCTTGATCTCTTCCTTGTGCATCAGGAGCTTTTTGGTGCGATCGGCTTCCGGGCTGATGTGCGTGGACGCGCTGCGCAGCGCGTTGATGCGGCAGCCGATCAGGTAGAGCTCACCATTGCGGATCACCACGTAGCCGTCGGTCAGCTGCACCTGGCCGGCGCGGATGGCCTTGATCTCCCAGCCGTGCAGCACCATGCCGGCCTCGTATTTTTCTTCGAGGTGGTAGTCAAAGCGGGCGCGGCGGTTTTCGGCAATCGACATAAGTGAGAAGTGAGGCAAAAAGCGCTCAATACAATCCGTGCATTGTATGAAGCACGTCAAGAAATCAGTTCTTCTCTCGTATTCAGCCCATGAGATGTACGCGCTCGTCACGGCCGTGCCAGAGTACCCGCGGTTCCTGCCCTGGTGCGAAAAGGCCGAAGTGCTGAACCAGGATGAGTCGGGCATGACCGCCCGGCTGTACCTCGCTTATGGCGGCCTGCGGCACGCCTTCACCACGCGCAATACCCAGGTCGCCGACAGCAGCGTGCTGGTGTCGCTGGTTGATGGGCCCTTTTCGGCACTGGAAGGTTCCTGGAAATTTCTGCCACTGGCGGTGGCTGGCCAGGCAGCAGCCTGCAAGATCGAGTTCGAGATGCGCTATGCCTTCGCCAGCAGGCCGCTCGAACTGGTGGTCAGCCCGGTGTTCGACCGGGTCGCCAACACCTTCGTCGACGCCTTCGTGAAGCGAGCGGAGCAGGTCCATGGCCCCCGGTGAACTGCGGGTCGAAGTGGTCTACAGCGCTGCGGCCGGGCAGATGCAGCAGGTCAACTTGCAGTTGCCATCAGAAAGCAGCGTGCTCGACGCCTTGCGACAGGCGTTCCCCCAATTGGTTCTGGATGGTCTGGTGGTGGGCGTTTGGGGCAAGCTCCGCGCCCTGGACGACACCCTGCGGGATCGAGACAGGGTGGAAATCTATCGGCCGTTGCTGGTCGATCCGAAAGAAGCCCGGCGCCAGCGCTATCAGAGCCACCGCGCCAAGACCAAGCCCTGACCTGGCTTACTTGCAGTCGCTGCCGACGACGTCGCGGGCGCGTTTGCTTTCTTCAGCACGGCCTTTGTCATCGAGGACTTCCCGCTCGCCCTTTTCGTTCACGCGTGCCATGCGCATGCCGTCGTCCAGGGCGCGCAACTGAGCCTTGGCTCGCTGGCAGTTCTCGGCTCGGGCAGCCTTCTGCTTTTCTTCCTCGGCTCGGCGCTTGGCAGCTTCTTCGTCAGCCCCCTTCTTGCGCTTGGCTTCGAGTTCAGGCTCGACGGCGTTCGACGGGCCACTGGCTGAGGCAGACGCCGCAGAAGCTGCCGTCTGAGCGGCGTTCGGCCCAAAGGCGGGAGCACCCTTGCGGACGCTTCCGCTGGGGCGCTGCAGGATGTCGGCATCGCTCACGGCGGGCGGCGGCGGGAGGTCGCTGTACTGCACACGGCCGCTCTTGTCTTTCCACTTCCACTGAGCGAATGCAGGGCTGCTCAGGCTCAAGGCGAGAAGGGCTCCGAGACCCAGGGCAGCGAGCCGTGCGAAGGTGTGAGGGCGTGCGAATGTCATCCCGAAAGTGTAGTCGTGCGGGCGAGGCTTGCGAGCCATCGCCGGAGCGCCTTGTCTGGTTTTGCACGCGGTCTGTACGTCGTGCAGCGGCATTTCGTTAACTAATGCCGCAGACGTTACCAAGTGCGCGATCTGAAAGGTCCTCGGTGCCTGCAAGACGCGGCGGCAGCGCAGAGGCGAGGGCGGTCCGTATAATTCGCTTTTGCGTCAGGAGCTTCCTCATGCGCCTTCTAGGCAAAGCGCTCACCTTCGACGATGTGTTGTTGGTGCCGGCTTTCTCTCAGGTGTTGCCTCGCGACACCTCGCTTTCGACCCACTTCTCCCGCAACATTCGCCTGAACCTGCCCCTGGTGTCTGCCGCCATGGACACGGTGACAGAAGCACGCTTGGCGATCGCCATCGCGCAAGAAGGCGGCATCGGGATCGTCCACAAGAACCTTTCGCCCAAGCAGCAGGCGGCCGAGGTGGCGCGGGTCAAGCGCTATGAATCGGGCGTGCTGCGCGACCCGATCACCATCTCGCCCGGCGTACCAGTGCGTGACGTGATTGCGCTGCAACGGCAGCATGGCATTTCAGGCCTGCCGGTGGTCGAAGACGGCCGCGTGGTCGGCATCGTGACCGGCCGCGACCTTCGCTTCGAGACGCGCATGGACATCCCGGTGCGCGAGATCATGACGCCACGCGAGCGGCTCATCACCGTGCGCGACGGTGCCACGCTGGCTGAGGCAAAGGCGCTGATGCACAAGCACAAGCTTGAGCGCGTCGTCGTCGTCAACGAGGCTTTCGAGCTGCGCGGCCTGTTCACGGTGAAAGACATCACCAAGCAAACCAACTTCCCCAACGCGGCACGAGACGCGCAAGGCAAGCTGCGCGTGGGAGCAGCGGTGGGTGTGGGAGAGGGGACCGAAGAACGCGTCGACCTGCTTGTCAAAGCAGGCGTCGATGCGCTGGTGGTCGACACCGCTCATGGCCACAGTGCCGGTGTGATCGAACGCGTGCGTTGGGTCAAGCAGAACTATCCGCATGTCGACGTTGTGGGCGGCAACATCGCCACAGGAGCGGCGGCTTTGGCTCTGGCTGAAGCCGGCGCCGATGGCGTCAAGGTCGGCATCGGCCCGGGTTCGATCTGCACCACGCGCATCGTGGCCGGCGTGGGCGTGCCGCAGATCACTGCCATCGACAACGTGGCCAAGGCGCTGGCGGGCACCGGTGTGCCCTTGATCGCCGACGGGGGCATCCGCTACTCGGGCGACATTGCCAAGGCCATCGCGGCGGGTGCCCACACGGTGATGATGGGTGGCATGTTCGCTGGCACCGAAGAAGCGCCGGGCGAGATCGTGCTGTTCCAGGGCCGCAGCTACAAGAGCTACCGCGGCATGGGCTCCATCGGAGCCATGCAGCAAGGCTCGGCCGATCGCTACTTCCAGGACAACACCGGCGCCAACCCCAATGCCGACAAGCTGGTGCCCGAAGGCATCGAAGGCCGCGTGCCCTACAAGGGTTCGTTGATCAGCATCGTGTTCCAGATGGCGGGCGGTTTGCGCGCGTCCATGGGCTATTGCGGCTGCGCCGGCATCGACGACATGCGCGACAAGGCCGAGTTCGTCGAGATCACCTCGGCGGGCATCCGCGAAAGCCACGTGCACGACGTGCAGATCACCAAAGAAGCACCGAACTACCGTGCCGAATGAGTCCCCCGTGACCGCCGCGGTTCTCCCCGGAGCGCCGCGTCAGGCCGCCATGCGCTTCATCATGTTGACGGTGCTGATCGACATGGTGTCGATCGGCCTGATCATCCCGGTCCTGCCGGTGCTGGTCGGCACGTTCACCGGCGGCTCGCAAAGCGACCAGGCACTGTGGACGGGCGCGGTCGGCTTTGCCTTCGGCATTGCGAACTTCTTCGGCTCCCCCATCATCGGCGCGCTGTCCGACCAGTACGGCCGCCGACCTGTGCTGCTCGTGGGGTTCTGTGGACTGGCCCTGAGCTTCTTCGTGACTGCCGTGGCCACGGCGCTGTGGATGCTGATCGTGGTGCGCCTGTTCAGCGGCGCGATGCAGTCCAACATCGCGGTTGCCAACGCCTATGTGGCCGACATCACCGAGCCCGAACTGCGCGCCAAGCGCTTCGGCATGCTGGGCGCCATGTTCGGCCTGGGTTTCATCCTCGGGCCCTCGATGGGCGGGCTGCTGGGCCACATCAACCTGCATCTGCCCTTCTTCGTTGCGGGCAGTCTGGCACTCGTCAATCTGCTGTACGGCTACTTCGTATTGCCGGAGTCACTGCCCAAGGAGCGTCGCAAGCCATTTCGCTGGGCTGCGGCCAACCCTGTCGCTTCACTGTCGGCCCTGACCCAACTGCGGGGCGTCGGCAAGCTGGTGGCGGTGGTGGCCTGCGCGGGGCTCGCGCAGTTTGTATTGCACACCTGCTGGGTGCTCTACACCACCTTCAAGTTCGGCTGGGGGCCGATGGAAAACGGCTTGTCGCTGTTTGCCGTCGGTGTTTCATCGGCACTCGTGCAAGGCCTGCTGCTGGGGCGGCTGCTCAAGCGTTTTGGTGCCAAGCGGCTCGCACTGATCGGGCTCGCGTCATCGACACTCTCGTACTTCGCTTTCGGTGCCGTCACCGAGGGGTGGATGATGTATGCGGTCATCATCTGCGGCTTGTTGGGTTCCACGGCTGCGGCCGCCATCCAGAGCTTGATCTCGGGCGCGGCCGATGCCAGCTCGCAGGGCAAGACCATGGGTGCCGTCAGTTCGGTCAACAGCATGGCCGCTGTGCTGGCACCGCTGATCGGCGCGCCATTGCTCAGCATGGTGTCGGAGATGCCCAAGGGCGATTGGCGCCTGGGTGCTCCGTTCTACTTCTGCGCTGCGCTGCAGCTCTGTGCGCTGCTGCTGGCGTGGATGCATTTCCGCAAGCAGCGCGACGCGCGCCTCGACCTTCCGTCTGCCAACGCTCACGGCGATGGTGCGACCGTCTGACATGAAACTTCCACGCTCACTTCGTTCACTGCCCGTCGGGGGAGCACGAGCTTCCCTCGGGGCGGCTTGGCGCGAGTCCTGACATGCACGACAAAATCCTCATCCTCGATTTCGGCTCCCAGGTCACCCAGCTCATCGCGCGCCGCGTGCGTGAGGCGCATGTGTACTGCGAGATCCACCCCAACGATGTGAGCGACGCGTTCATTCGCGAGTTCAAACCCAAGGCTGTCATTCTGTCGGGCAGCCACGCCAGCACCTACGAAGAACACGATCTGCGCGCGCCGCAGGCGGTGTGGGAGCTGGGTGTTCCGGTGCTGGGCATCTGCTACGGCATGTTCACGATGGCCGTGCAGCAAGGCGGCAAGGTCGAGGCCAGCTCGCACCGCGAGTTCGGCTACGCCGAGGTGCGGGCGCATGGCCACACGCCGCTGCTCAAGGGCATCGAAGACTTTGCCACGCCGGAAGGTCACGGCATGCTCAAGGTGTGGATGAGCCACGGCGACAAGGTCACCGAGCTGCCCCCCGGCTTCAAGTTGATGGCATCGACGCCGAGCTGCCCCATCGCCGGCATGGCCGACGAATCGCGTGGCTACTACGCGGTGCAGTTTCATCCCGAGGTCACGCACACCGTGAAGGGCCGCGAACTGCTAAACCGCTTCGTGCTCGACATCGCGAAGGCACAACCTGACTGGGTGATGGGCGACTACATCACCGAAGCCGTGGCACGCATTCGCGAGCAGGTCGGCAAGGAAGAAGTCATCCTGGGCCTGAGTGGCGGTGTCGACTCGAGCGTGGCCGCCGCGCTGATCCACCGCGCCATCGGCGACCAACTCACCTGCGTTTTCGTCGATCACGGCCTGCTGCGTTTGAACGAAGGCGACATGGTGATGGACATGTTTGCCGGTCGCCTGCACGCGAAGGTGATTCGTGTCGATGCCAGCGACCAGTTCCTGGGTCACCTGGCCGGGGTCACTGACCCGGAAGCCAAGCGCAAGATCATCGGCCGCGAGTTCGTCGAGGTGTTCCAGGCTGAAGCGAAGAAGCTGAAGTCGGCCAAGTGGCTCGCCCAAGGCACGATCTACCCCGACGTGATCGAGAGCGGTGGCGCCAAGACCAAGAAGGCGATCACGATCAAGAGCCACCACAACGTCGGTGGCTTGCCCGAGACGCTGGGGCTCAAGTTGCTGGAGCCGCTGCGCGAGCTGTTCAAGGACGAAGTGCGCGAACTCGGCGTGGCCCTGGGCCTGCCGCACGACATGGTCTACCGCCACCCGTTCCCTGGCCCTGGCCTGGGTGTTCGCATCCTCGGCGAGGTGAAGAAGGACTACGCTGACCTGCTGCGCCGCGCCGATGCGATCTTCATCGAAGAGCTGCGCAACACGCGTGACGCCGAGACCGGCAAGACCTGGTACGAGCTCACCAGCCAGGCCTTTGCCGTGTTCCTGCCCGTCAAGAGCGTGGGCGTGATGGGTGACGGCCGAACCTACGACTATGTGGTCGCGCTGCGTGCCGTGCAGACCAGCGACTTCATGACCGCCGACTGGGCCGAGCTGCCCTACAGCCTGCTGAAGAAAGTGTCTGGTCGCATCATCAACGAAGTGCGCGGCATCAATCGCGTGACCTACGACGTGTCGAGCAAACCGCCGGCCACCATTGAGTGGGAGTGATGACATGAGCGATATGTCTGCACAACTGTCGTTTGATGATTTCGCCGGCCCGCAAGCCTTGATCGACCGGTATTTCTTTGCCCTGTTTCCACCGCTGAATGTCGCCTCGGACGTCGGGCGCATCGCCCACGAGCTGCGCAAGGAAAAGAGCCTTCACGGACCCGCACTGCTGACTGAGCGATTCCATGTGACGCTGCTTCACCTGGGCGACTACGCGGGTGCGCGGCCCGACATCGTGTCCATCGCGCGTGCCGTGGGGGATCAGCTTCGTGCTGATTTGTTCGACATTTGCTTCGATCGTGCTGCGAGCTTTGCAAGAAAAGGCGGCAACGCGCCGTTGGTTTTGCAAGGCACAGACGGCGTTGAGAGCGTCATCGCCTTTCAGCGCGCGCTGGTGAACGCGGTGAAGAGATCGTCGCTGCACCGTCTGGCGAAAGGCTCCTTCACTCCGCACATGACCTTGCTGTACGACGATCAAGTCGTGCCTGCAGAGCCTGTCGCTCCGGTGGGCTGGGAAGTGAAGGAATTCGTTCTCGTGCACAGCTTGATCGGCAAGACCCAGCACACCGTGCTCGGACGCTGGGCGCTGAGAACGCAGCCATGAGAGCGGTGTTTGGCGTTGTGGCCCTGATGGTCGTGGTGGGCCTCGTCGGCATGCTGGCGGGTCGGCAACTGAAGGCGATGCGTGGCATTCCCATGTCCGCGGAGGTTGCATCGGTGCCGGCAAATGTTCGCGAGCAATCGCAGCAGATTCAGGCCAAGGTTGTCAACGACGTCGCCAAGGCGATGGAGCAGGCTTCTGCTCACAAGGACGACGCCGAGAAGTGAACGCTCCTTCCGTCGTGCCTGCCGACGAGCAGGCCATGCGCATCGCGCTCGACCAGGCCCAGAACGCCTGGCTGGTTGGCGAAGTGCCGGTCGGCGCCGTGATCATGCGAGCCGGCCAGGTGATCGCCACCGGCTATAACCGACCCATAACCGAGCACGACCCGACCGCGCATGCCGAGATCGTGGCCCTGCGCCATGCCGCCACGCTGCTCGGCAACTACCGGCTGCCGGAGTGCGAGTTGTACGTCACGCTGGAACCTTGCGCCATGTGTGCGATGGCCTTGATGCACGCCCGCTTCAAGCGAGTTGTCTTTGGTGCAACCGACCCCAAAACCGGCGCGGCTGGCTCGGTGGTCGACCTGTTCGGTCAGCCTCAACTGAACCACCACACGCAGGTGCAGGGCGGGGTGCTGGCCGACGACTGTGCCAAGGTGCTGCGCGACTTCTTCGCCGAGCGCCGCGAACTCTATCGGCAGCGCCGCGGGGCGTCTGCTGCAACAACGGTGGCCGACGACGGCGACGACACGCCCACCATTCCCACCGGAGAGGTTCTGGAAATTGAGCCGACATCACCACCACGATCACCCTCACCCTGAGACGATCTCGAACTCGTTGACGCTTTTCACGCCGGCGGGTGTGCTGCCCAAGGCGGCGCCGCTGCGTCTGGCGGCCAAACGGTTGAGTGCCATGGGCTTCGACGTACAAGTCGATGAAGCGGCGCTCGCACGCCATCAACGCTTCGCCGGGGACGACGATGTACGTCTCGCTGCATTGCACCGCATTGCAAAGCAGGCGCCGTCCATCGCCATGGCGACGCGTGGCGGTTACGGCCTCACGCGGCTGCTCGACCGGATCGACTGGAGGCTGCTCGGCCACAGCGTCGAGCACGGCACGCGCTGGGTCGGCTACAGCGATGTGACGGCGCTGCACCTGGGCCTGCTGGCTCACACCCAGCAGCGCAGCTGGGCCGGGCCCCTGGCTTGCGACGATTTCGGGCGCGAAACGCTCGACGACATCACGCCGGATTGTTTTGCAGAAGCCATGAGCGGCACGCTCGAGGCCGTGGGTTTTCGCACCGAAGATGGCTTCGATGGGCTCGAGGCCAAAGGCACCTTGTGGGGCGGGAACCTGTGCGTGCTCAACACGCTGCTCGGCACGCCGCACTGGCCCAAGGTCAAGGGCGGCATCTTGTTCCTGGAAGACGTGAACGAGCACCCATACCGCGTTGAGCGCAGCCTGCTGCAATTGCATCAGGCGGGGGTGCTCGATGCGCAGAAAGCCATTCTGCTGGGTGCCTTCACCGACTACCGCAAGTCGCCGCTGGACCGTGGCTACAACCTCAAGAAGGTGATCGCATATCTACGTTCCGTGACGAAGACGCCGATCCTCACCGGCTTGCCTTTCGGCCACGTGCCGACCAAGGTGAGCTTGCCCGTGGGGGCCAAAGTGACCCTGCTCGTGCAGGCACGAGATGTGCTGATAGGTTGGTAGCAGCCTCTAAATTGGCGCGCTGAATACCCTGAGGCGCCTGCACCAACACTGCGCATAGAATCCGCAGCGCTCGCCTCGAGCAACACCCGGGCACAAGCCGGTTGTTGCCGCAGGCGCTTTTATTTGTTGTCTTTGCATCGTCTATCCGCACAGTGCGAAGGCAGGAGTTGGAGAGATTTCATGGGCGCATCTTTGCGTCGTTTGCGAGCTTGGCTGTGCGCTGCCCTCATGGTGGCCGGGGCCATGGCCTTGACGGGCTGCAACAACAGCCCTTGGCCCGATGGCCTGGCGGCCACCAACACCTCGTTTTCAGCGGTCATCGAGAACTCGCCGCGCCACCTCGACCCGACGGCGTCGTACTGGTCCAACGACACTCCCTACACCTACCAGATTTACGAGCCGCTTTACGGGTACCACTACCTGAAGCGGCCGTTCGTTCTCGTGCCCAAGGCCGCACAGGAGGTGGTGAAGCCGATCTACCTCGACAAGGACGGCAAGCCTTTGCCCGCCGATGCGCCCGGTGAACTGGTCGCCGAGAGCGTCTACGACATTCCCATCAAGCCCGGCATCATGTTCCAGCCGCACCCGGCGTTCGCGAAGGACGAGCAGGGTCGCTACTACTACCACGCGATGAAGCCTGGCGAGCTCGGCTCGCGGACCAGCCCATTGCAGTTCGAGCACCAGGGTACGCGCGAGTTGGTGGCCGATGACTTCGTTTATGCACTCAAGCGCCACGCCACCACACGCATCACGACGCCGATCGCGGGCATCTTTTCCGAGTATGTGTTGGGCTTGAAGGACTACATGACGCTCATCAAGGCCGAAGACGCCAAGATGCGCAAGGGTCTCGACCCGGCCAGCCTCGACAAGCCGTTTCTCGATTTCCGCCGCTGGCCGCTCGCTGGGGCCACGGCGCCTGACAAGCATCTGCTGCGTGTGCGCATCATCGGCAAGTACCCACAATGGAGCTACTGGATGTCGATGACCTTCGTGGCGCCGGTGCCGTGGGAGGCCGACGCCTTCTACGCCCAGCCCGGCATGGCCGGCGTTGGGCTCACGCTCGACACCTGGCCGGTGGGCACGGGGCCGTACATGATGACCGAGTTCGTCAAGGACCGTCGCCATGTGATGAAGCGAAACCCCAACTACCGCGGCGAGCTCTATCCCTGCGAAGGCATGCCCGGCGACAAGGAAGCCGGCTTGCTCGATGACTGCGGCAAGAAGACACCGTTCATCGACAGCTATGTCTCCACCATCGAGCGCGAGGCCGTGCCGCAGAAGGGCAAATTCCGCCAGGGCTTTTATGACATCGAGGTGTTCGAACGCACCGACACCGGCATGGACTACCTGGTCTCCATGGACGACTCGCCCGATGTGAGGCGCGAGTATGAGGAGAAGGGTTTCAGGCTCAACAAGTTTGCTGACACGCACAGCTGGTTCATCGGCTTCAACATGCTCGATCCAGTGATCGGCAAGGGCGAGACGCCGGAGCAGCAGGTGAAGAACCGCAAGCTGCGCCAGGCGATCTCGATCGCCATCGACTGGGAAGAGTATTCCAAGGTCTTCCCACGAAAGGGCGGCGAGGCTGCGATGGGCCCCTTGCCCGCAGGCATCTTCGGCTCGCGGCATGGCACGCCCGAAGACGTCAACCCGATCACCCACAAGGTAGTCGACGGCAAGGTCGTGCGCCGCTCGATCGAAGAAGCGAAACGCCTGCTCGCCGAAGCCGGCTACCCCGACGGCCGTGACGAGAAGACCGGCCGGCCGCTGGTCATCAACTACGACTATTTCGCGCCGCCCACACCCGAGCGCAAGCCCGAGATCGATTGGGTGGTGCGGCAGTTCGCCAAGATCAACATCCAGCTCGAGGTGCGGGCCACCGACAACAACCAGTTCCAGGACAAGGTGCGCAAGGGCAAGCACCAAGTCTTCTGGTCGGGCTGGCTGGCCGACTACCCGGACGCAGAGAACTTCATGTTCCTGCTCTACGGGCCGAACGGGAAGACTCGTTCGGACGGTGAGAACACGGCCAACTACGAGAACCCCGAGTACGACCGCCTGTTCGCCCAGATGAAGCTGCTCGACGACGGCCTGAAGAAGCAGGCCGTGATCGACCAGATGGTGAAGATCGTGCAAGACGACGCGGCGTGGTCGTTCGGCTACTTCCCCTATTCTTCGGCGGCCGTGCAAGGCTGGGTCCACAACTCCAAGCCCGCCGTGCTGGTGCGCGACTCTGGTCGCTATTTGCGCATCGACGCGGCGCAACGCGTCAGCATGCTGCGCGAATGGAACAAGCCTCACTGGTGGCCGCTCGTCGCCGGGGGTGTGATCGCGTTGGCAGCTCTGCTGGTGGCCCGGCGCATGCTGAGCCGCCGCGAGCGCACCAATGCGCGTGGCGAAGTGCTGGCCTGACTCAACCGACGAGAAGACCGCACCGATGCTCTCCTTCTTTACCCGACGCCTCATCTACGGCGTGCTCATTCTGCTGGGCGTGAACCTGGCAACCTTCTTCCTCTTCTTCACCGTCAACACGCCCGACGACATGGCTCGCCTCAACATCGGCGGAAAGCGCGTGACGCAAGAGCTGATCAACAAATGGAAAGCCGAGCGCGGCTACGACAAGCCGCTCTACTACAACGAAGAGAAGCAAGGCAGCGAGAGCATCACCGAAACCATCTTCTGGGAACGCTCCGTGTCGCTGTTTTCGCTGAACTTCGGCCGCGCTGACTCCGAGAGCGCGGGCAACATCGGCAACGAGGTCAAGTCGCGCATGTGGGTGAGCCTGCAGATGGCCTTGCCGCTGTTCATCCTGCAAGTGATCGCCAGCACGGCGTTCGCGTTGATGCTGGTGATGTTTCGCAACACGCGGCTGGACTTTTGGGGCGTGGTGAGTTGCGTGGTGATGCTGTCGATCTCGAGCCTGTTCTACATCATCGTTGGCCAGGTGCTGTTCTCGCGCGTGTTCAAGCTGGCACCCATCTCCGGTTACGCGCCAGGGCTCGACGTGTTCAAGTTCCTGCTGCTGCCGATCTGCCTGTCTCTGGTGGCGCGCCTCGGGACGGAGGCTCGTCTGTATCGCGCAATGTTCCTCGAGGAGATCGGCCGCGACTACGTACGCACCGCGCGCGCCAAGGGCCTCTCTGAAGTCAAGGTGTTGTTTGGCCATGTGCTGCGCAACGCCTTGATCCCCATCATCACCAGCGCCGGGGCCTACTTGCCGTATGTGTTCATGGGCAGTCTGGTGTTCGAGAGCTTCTTCGGTCTACCCGGTCTCGGTGCCTATGTGATCGAGGCCATCACCAAGCAAGACTTCGCCATCGTGCGCACGATGGTCTTCCTCGGGTCGGCGCTGTACATCGCCACCTATGTTGCGGTGGACGTTGCCTACACCTGGGCCGACCCGCGCATTCGCCTCGCCTGATCTGAGAAAGCTGCTCGATGCCGAAGTTCGTATTCTTGTGGACCGACATTGCGATCTGGGCGCTGCTCGCGGCCTTGGTACTCTATGCTGTTTTCGTTGTGCGCACGCCGGGCCTGGCGCGCAACTGGCGCCGCGTGTTCAGCGATACGGCGGCGCTGGCCTCGTCGGTCGTGCTGCTGCTGTGTCTGCTGGTCACCTTGCTCGACAGCGTTCACTACCGCCGGGTCTTGCCGGCGGCCGCCGGTTCGCCGAATGCCGCGGTGGCCTACGACGTGCGGACGATCTCGCTGCTCGATGCCGCGATGGCGGCTCAGGTGGCATCTCGCGAAGCCTCGTATTCCCGGCCGCTGGCGTATGTGGGTTTCTTGAAGGAATCGATCGAGGTGGCAGGCAAGGTCGAGCGCTTGCCCCCGCGGCTGGTGCACGGCGGCGCGCATCTTCAGAATCCAGAGGAGCAGTGGTCGGGAGACGTGGCGATGCGCATCGTCGGCGGCACCTTGCTGGGGTTGGTGGTCACCGCGATTCTGGCTGCGGCGTTGACCGCTGCACTGGCGCGGCATCGCAAAGTAGCCTGGGCTGCCACGCTGCGCAGCATCTTGAGCGGTGAGGGCGCCATTCCCTGGCACGTGGCATTGTGGACTGTTGCCGTGCTGGGTGTACTGATCGGCGCTTCAGTCGCGCTGATGGCGCAGTACCACGTGTTCGGTACCGATCGCACCGGCAACGACGTGCTGTACCAGGCGCTGAAGAGCATCCGCACCGCCTTCGTGATTGGCACGCTCGCCACTGTGGCCACGCTGCCGCTGGCCGTGGTGCTCGGCATCATGGCCGGCTACTTCAAGGGTTGGGTCGATGAAGCCATCCAATACCTCTACACGGTGCTGTCCTCGGTGCCCAATGTGTTGCTGATCGCAGCTTGCGTGCTGATGGTTCAGGTGTTCCTGGACAAGCACCCGGAGCTCTTCGAGACAGGCGTCGAGCGCGCCGATCTGAAGCTCTTCCTGCTGTGCCTGGTGCTGGGCCTCACCGGTTGGGCGGGCCTGTGCCGGCTGCTGCGCGGTGAGACGCTCAAGCTGCGCGAGCTGGAATACGTGCAGGCGGCCACTGCCTTCGGCGTGAGCCCCGCACGCATCATGGTGCGGCACATTTTCCCGAACGTGGCGCACCTGATGCTCATCGTCACGGTGCTCGAGTTCTCGGCATTGATTCTTTACGAAGCCGTGCTGTCGTATGTGGGTGTCGGCGTCGACCCGTCGATGAACAGCTTCGGCGGCATGATCAACCTGGCACGCAACGAGATGAGCTTGGACCCGATCGTGTGGTGGTCGTTTGCCGCAGCCTTCGGATTCATGGTCACGCTGGTGCTGGCCGCCAATCTGTTTGCTGATGGTGTGCGCGATGCATTCGACCCGCGAGCCAGCACTTTCCGCGTGCGCTTGAAGCGCGCCGCGACCTGAGATCGCCATGCTGAAGATTGATGAACTGAAAGTGGCGCTCGACGCAGACGCGGGCCTGGTCAAAGCGATCGATGGATTGACGCTGTCGATCAAGCGCGGTGAGACCTTCGCGCTGGTTGGCGAGTCAGGTTGTGGCAAGAGCATGACGGCATTGGCCTTGATGCGGCTTCTGCCCGAGAACGGGCGCGTCACCCATGGCCAGGTCGCACTGGAAGGGCAAGACGTTCTGGGCCTGCCCGAGTCGCAGATGCGTGCTGTTCGGGGCGGCAAGATCGGCATGATTTTCCAGGAGCCGGGGACCAGCCTCAACCCGGTAATGCGCGTGGGCGATCAGATCGTCGAGGCGATCGAGGCCCACACCAGTTTGCGTGGTGCGGCGGCGCGCGCAAAGGCCATCGAGTGGATGGGCAAAGTTGGTATTCCTGAGCCGGAGCGTCGCATTGACGAGTACCCGTTCCGCTTGAGCGGTGGGCAGAAGCAGCGCGTGATGATCGCGATGACGCTGGCAAGCGAGCCCGATTTTCTGATCGCCGATGAGCCGACGACGGCACTCGACGTGACCATCCAGGCGCAGATTCTCGATCTGTTGAAGCGCTTGCAGAAAGAGCAGGGCATGGGGCTGCTGCTCATCACTCACGATCTGGCGGTGGTGTCGGGCATGGCCGATCGTGTCGCGCTGATGTACGCCGGGCAGATCATCGAGGTCGCGACTGCCAAGGATTTCTTTCGCGTGCCCCAGCATCCGTATGCACGCCTACTGTTGAATGCGCTGCCCGACGCGACCAAGCGAGGTGGCACCTTGGCTGCCATCGCTGGAACCGTGCCCGCGTTGTCGCAGGAGTTTTCCGGCTGCCGTTTCGCGCCCCGTTGTGACCGTGTCATGGCCGAATGCCATCACACGCCCCCTGAATTGATTCACACGGCGAGCGAGCATGTGGTTCGTTGTTTGCTGTATCGCGATGGCGCGACGCCTGTCGCAACCTCGCTGCCCATCGCTGCCGCACCTTCCGCAATGACGGCGGGAAACACAGGACAGATGCTGCTTGACGTGCGGCACCTGTCGGTGCGCTTCCCTATCCGCAAAGGCATGCTGCAAAGGGCTCGCAGCTATTTCAACGCGGTCAGCGACGTGTCGTTCAGCATCGATTCAGGCGAGACGCTGGCGCTGGTTGGCGAGTCAGGCTGCGGAAAGACGACGACAGGCAAAGCGATTGTGCAGTTGCTGCGCCACCAAGCCTTGATCGAAGGGCAGGCCCTGTTCCAAGGTCAGGATCTTTTCAGCCTGCAAGGTGATGCGCTGCGCCGCGCCCGAAGTGCCATCCAGATCATCTTTCAAGATCCATTCGCGTCGCTGAATCCACGAATGCGTGTGTTCGATGTGCTCGAAGAAGGCCTGCTCGCACTGCGGCCGGAAATGGGTGCTGAGCAGCGACGCTCCGAACTCGAAACGCTGGTCGACCGAGTCGGTCTGCGGCGTGATGCGCTGCAGCGATATCCGCATGAATTTTCCGGTGGGCAACGTCAACGCATTGCGATTGCTCGTGCCCTGGCACTGAAACCCAACCTCATCGTCTGCGACGAACCGACGTCAGCATTGGACGTGTCCGTTCAAGCGCAGATTCTCAATCTGCTTCGCGAGCTTCAACGTGAACTCGGCGTGTCCTACCTCTTCATCACACACAACATCGGCGTGGTGGAGTACATCGCCGATCGAATGGTTGTGATGCAGCAAGGCCGCATCGAGGAAGCAGGTAGCAGCAGCGAAGTCCTGAGTCAGCCTCGCTCGGCGTACACGCGCACGTTGCTGGCGGCTGTGCCACGGATCGACCTCTCCAACTTGTCTTTGCCATGAGCGATTTGGACGTCCGCCTTGGTCACGCAACCTACCTTGCAAAAAGTGGGCAGGTTCTCCAGGCCGAATTGCTTTTCCACGATATCGTCAAGGAATCGCCAGGCAACATTCCCGCTTCACGTGCATTGGCGCAACTGGCGCTTTCCCGAGGCGATGCGTTGGGCGCAGTTGAACTGCTGCAAGAATTGGTGCGAACGCACCCGGATGATGCCCAGTTGGTTCTTGATTTCGCCCCAGCGCTTGTTGCCGCAGGGCGGTTGATCGGCGCGATCATGATACTGGAATCTGCAGTCGAAAAACATCCGAAGCATCATTCGCTATGGCTTCTTTTGGGCCACGCCAGGCAAGCCCTGGGTGATGACGTTGGTGCATTGCAAGCTTGGTACGAGGCGGTAGTTGGTGCTCAGCGGGAGGGGTACTGGAAAGACGAGAGCACGACACCCGCGCATTTGCTCGAGCCTGTGATTCATGCTATCGAACGGGTCCGCTTGGGTAGGCGTGAATTGCTTTTCGGTGCATACGAAGACCTGCGCAAGCGCTATGGCGCCAACGAACTGAAACGCGTCGACCGAGCGCTGACGGGCTACCTCCGGGAATGGAATTCTGCTCCTACCGACAGACGCCAACGCCCGAAATTCTTCTTCTTTCCCGATCTACCGAACACGCCATACCACGACCCGTTTCTTCATCCATGGGCAGGAAAACTTTGCTCATCTTTTGCTGCGATTCGGGAGGATGCCTTGCGCGTGTTGGCAGAAGATCAGCATTTTCAAGATTTCCTCAAATTGTCCCCCAATGCAAAGCTGGATGACTATTTGAGAGGAGAGGGAGTGGTCCCTGCATGGGAAGCATTTTTCTTTTACCGTCGCGGTGAACGCTTCGATGCCAATCACGCTCGATGTCCGCGGACTAGCGACGTGCTGGAATCCATTGACCTCTGTCGCATTGCGGACCAAGCACCAGAAATATGCTTCTCGGTGCTCCAGTCTGGTTCACACATCCTGCCGCACTATGGGGTCAGCAATGTGCGCTTGGTCATGCATCTGCCTTTGCTGGTCCCACCCGACTGCGCGCTCAATCTGATCGATGTCGGAGAGCATCGCTGGCAAGAAGGGCGACTAGTGATGTTCGACGATACCTTTCAGCACGAGGCTTGGAATCGATCCAAGCAGACGCGCATTGTCCTGCTGATGGATTGCTGGAATCCGCACTTAACCCCGGTCGAACGAATCGCCGTCAAACAATTGATTGAAATGATCAGTCGATTTCAGTTGGCAGATCGCGCAGCAAAGGCCTCAGTTCCCTTGCGATGAAGAGGTTGCGTGGCGTGAGTCCGAGCCGTGCATCTTGTTGCAACCGACCAACGCTGCTCCTAAGTTCGCTAGGGAATTTGCCCCAGAAAGTTGATGCCGAGCATGGCGCCGCAATGCCTTGCAAACCCGCATGGAATAAAGATTTTCTGCAGCTGAACTGCCTTGACTTGGGCTCTAGGACAAGATCAAAAATAACGCGCTCAAGGTTACCCCTAGGGGAATGAAAGTTCCCGCTCCGTGACAATTCTTTTACATGTCTTCGCAGATGGGCCACAACCGGTTTACACGGTCGGCATGGGGCTTGCTGTAGGACTTGGTCTATCGATCAACCTTTCTTCGATATCACAGGAGATCACATGTTCAGAAGAACGAAGGTCTGCACAGGAGTGCTACTCTCCCTAGGCGGTATGCTTGGGTTGGGAAGCTCGCCTGTATTTGGCCAGCAAACGCTAGAGCGGGTTGAAATCACCGGTTCGTCGGTGCGTCGAATCGACGCTGAGACGGCACTGCCGGTTCAAGTGCTGAAGAGGGAGGACATTCAGCGAAGCGGCGCCACTTCGGTGGTGGATCTACTTCAAAAGTTGCCGGCCATCCAGGGTAGCACTACCGAGACGAGTAGCGTTGGTGGTGGCGGTGGCGGTTTCAGTGGTGTGTCTTTGCATAACATTGGCGAGACCCGTACTTTGGTACTTCTGAACGGGCATCGCCTCGCCTTGTACGGTGGGCAATCACTGACTGGATCTGGTGCAGGAATGGACTTGAATGCCATTCCCGTTTCGGCGATCGAGCGCATTGAAATCCTGACCGATGGAGCCTCGGCGTTATATGGCGCCGATGCCATCGCAGGTGTTGTGAACTTCATTACTCGTCGTGATACCAGCGACGGTGACATCACTGTCGGGCTCTCCGGCCCGAAGTCTGGTGCGCGCGAGACTCGTATCAGCGCTACCAAAGGTTTTGGTACATTGGCGCAGGACGGATACAACGTCATGCTTACCTTTTCACATGACAATCGCACGAAACTGGACGCAAGCCAGCGCGACTTCGGATCCACTGGTAAAGTTTTCTTTAATCTGAACGGTAAGAACTATCGCAAACAACAGTTCTCGGCCAGTCCGATCCCAGCCAATGTTCTGGACGATCAAGGGCAGTTGATCAGCCCTTACCAAAAGACGCACGGTACTTGTCCGGAAAAGACCTTCCGTGTTATCGAACCCTACAACGACGGTTCCGGGTTGGTCGACGATTACTGCGGCTTCGATTTTGTCGGCGAATTGGAGATCTACCCAGAACGCAAACGCGATGGTGTGCTCGGGTCCTTCACTAAAAAGATTGGAGACCAAGACGTATTCGCCGATGTACTTTGGTCGCGTACCAGTACGGTTGGGCGCATTGCGCCCGTTCCCGGCTCGATTTCTATCCCCACCACATCGCCGCTGTTCACTCAGTATCTCGCGCCCATTGGAATTACGCAGGACACGCAGGCGTTCTATCGCCTCTATGATTTGGGCAAACGATCAGACGAGAACAAGACTGAGTTCTATGACATCGCGCTCGGATCGAAAGGCTTGTTGGCAGGATGGGATTACAATCTTGCTTATACGCACTCACAAAGCAAAAACGAGGCGAGCATTTCCGGATATCCCGGGGCGTTGGCGGTGAAACGTTTGACAACAAGCGGAGCCCTTGATCCGTTCGTCGGGCCAGGTCAGCAGACTGCCGCTGGCTTAGCTGCTATCAATGCAGCTTCGTTCAATGGCTACTGGGATGGTGGTACATCGAAACTGGATACCGTTGGACTGCGCGGTTCGCGTGAACTGCTCCAGATGCCAGCTGGGCCGCTGATGTTGGGCACCGGTGTCAGCTTCCAGCGGGAGGTTTTCCAGTCCAATCCAAGCCTGTTTGCCCAAGGTAAGTTGGCCGATCCAGTCGCTGGCACACTCTGCGATCCAAGCAATCCGGCACTCCCTTGCGATCAACGGTTTGGCGACGAGTCCGCGACGTTGCCTTACTCTGCTGACCGCAAGGCCTACGGCGTTTTCGGCGAGCTGATTGTTCCGGCTACGAAGGCGCTGGAATTTACAACGTCAGTTCGCTATGACCACTACTCCGATTTCGGCAACGCCACCACTGCCAAAGGTGGCTTCAAGTGGCAACCGGATCGCAGTTTCTTGATTCGAGGCTCAGTGGGGACCGGCTTTCATGCCCCCACCGTTCCGCAAGTCAACGCCTCGAGGCAGCCGTTCGGTGTGACGAGTGACAAGTACACCTGTACGGCCGCTTTGCAAAGCATCGCTACGTCATTGGGTGCTCAGTGCCAGCCAGGGAATAAGCAATATGACCAGATTGCTGGAGGCAATTCTGATTTGCAGCCGGAAAAGTCTCGTCAAGCGACTTTGGGTATTCGAATTGAGCCTAGTAATGAGTTTTCTGCTGGGGTTGATCTATGGCACGTCCAAATTCGTGACGCGTTTGGCCAATTGACAGAACAGCAGGTGTTTGGCGACCCGCTGAAATACAACACGTCGTGGGGCACAAAAACTGATACAGGGACTGGGGTCACGTATCTGGCGCTGTTGGCCGACAATCGGAATTTGGGCAAGTCTTTCTCGACAGGTTTGGACTTCGATGTCACCGGTCGCACCAAGACTCCGTTTGGCAACTTGAGCTCGACAGTAGCGGCAACTTATATGATCCGTGAAGAGCAACAGCTTGAAAAAGACGGCGCTTATTACTCTGCGATTGGTGATTTCGCCGAAATCGGAGCAGTGACCTTCCGTTGGCAAGGTAAGTGGATCAATACCTTGAAGACCGATAATTGGGCTCACACGTTAACCGTCAATTTCAAGTCTGGTTATCTGGATCAGGCGACTAGCGTTGACGTTTTAGATGCATCAGGCAATGCCGTCGGAACCGAAACCATTCGTCTTCCGGTCAAGCGATCTGCTACCCTCGACTGGCAGACAGCATGGACCCCTGTGAAGTTCCTGCAGATTACGGTGGGTTTGCTTAACGTGTTCGACACAAAGCCGCCGCTGTCGATTTCGACTGGTGGTCTGGGTCGTGGTCAGCAGTTTGGCTACGATGATCGCTACTTTGACTCTCGTGGTCGTGTTGCTTATGGCAATGTTTCTTATAAGTTCTAAGTTCGCTTAGCAGCGTTTCAAACGGCTGCATGTCCATGCCCGCTGGCCACAAGCCGGCGGGCATTTTTTGTTAACCTCAAGTGCTTGTGCTTTTCCCAAACTGGAGACCCCAGGGTATGGATTTTTCCAAGAGGCAAGCGGACCCGAGACGCCATCTCACCGGCATCGCGTTCGTTGTTCTGTTCCATGGACTTCTGGTCTATGGGTTGATGTCTGGCCTGGCCAGAAAGGTCATTGATGTGGTGCGCGCACCCATCGAGACCAAGGTGATCGAAGAGATCACCAAGCCGCCACCGCCACCTGAAGTGGTGGTGCCGCCGCCGCCGAAGCTGGAGGCGCCACCTCCGCCGTTCATCCCGCCTCCGGAAGTGCAAATCGCGACACCGCCCCCTCCGGCGCCTACGATTACTGCTACGACGCCTACACCACCGGTCCAGACAGCCATTGTGCCTATCGCGCCTCCGGCGGCGCCCGCGCCTCCGGCGCCGGTTGCTGCACCTTCGGTGGGAGCAAATTGCCCCGGATACAAGCAAGTCCTGGTCGATGCCGGATTCCCTCGGGAGGCTACACGCGCGCAGATTGAATCCGGTGAGGTAACCGTTTCCTTCACCGTCGGCCCAAATGGCGAGGTCAAGAACGCCACCATTCTCAAATCAACCAACCGTGTGTTCAATCGCCACACTTTGGAGGCCGTTGGGCAGTTCAAGTGCCAAGGGCAAGGGCAGGATATTCCCGGCGTCCAGGTTACTGCGTCCTTCAACACCAAGTGATCTTCGCTTGTTCGAACTAATCCGCTCACACAGAGTCGCCATCACCCAGATGGCTCGCTCCCAATCCCTATTCATGTAAGTAGATCGGAAGAAACATGTCCTTCATCAAAAAACTCAACTCGCTCGCCGCAGGCCTGCTCGTTATCGCCTCGTTTACACTCTCCCCTGTTCATGCACAGGCCCCTGCCTCAGCACCCGAGGCTGCTGCGCCGGCTCCCGCGGCTGCTCCAGTTGCGGCACCTGCTGCGACCGTCAGCAAGGAAGTAGTTGAGAACCCATATGACCTGAAGCATCTTTGGGCTCAGGGCGACGTCGTTGCGCGCGGCACGCTGATCATCCTCATCATCATGAGTTTGGCCAGCTGGTACATCCTGGTGACCAAGCTGTTCGAAAGCTTCAAGCTGAGCTCCGAAGCCAAGGCGGCTCGCCAGACTTTCTTCAAATCGTCGAGCCTGAACGAAGGCATGAAGACGCTGAAGAGCGGCAGCGCTTTCCAGTTCATCGCCGAGAGCGGTGTTGAAGCGGGCAAGGACCATGCGGGCGAACTGACGGCCAACATTGATCGCAACACCTGGATCGGCATGAGCGTTCAGCGCGCGATCGAGAACGTCCAAAGCCGCCTGCAGGATGGGTTGGCAGTGTTGGCGACCGTGGGCTCTACCGCGCCTTTCGTCGGCCTGTTCGGTACCGTGTGGGGCATTCTGAACGCGCTGACCGCCATCGGCATCGCCGGTCAAGCGTCGATCGACAAGGTGGCCGGCCCGGTGGGCGAGTCGCTGTTGATGACCGCCATCGGCTTGGCTGTGGCCGTGCCGGCTGTGCTGGGCTACAACTGGCTGGTGCGTCGCAACAAGGTCACGATGGAGTCTGTGCGCAGCTTCGGTGCCGACCTTCACGGGGTGCTGCTGGGTAGCCGCGCCTCGGTGCGTTGAGTCAACTGCGTATCAGGACAGGAGCGCCTTATGGCCATGAATGTCGGAGCGTCAGACGGCGACGATGATGAAGTGGTAGCCAGCATCAACACCACACCGTTGGTGGACGTGATGCTGGTGCTGCTCATCATCTTCCTCATCACCGTGCCCGTTGTGACGCAGAACGCTGCGGTGTCTCTTCCCAAAGAGACCAACATCGTTCGCCAGACCAAGCCTGAGAACATCGAGATCTCCGTCACCAAGGACGGCGACGTGTTCTGGAACGCTCAGGCCGTTGCAGACAACGATGCACTCGTCGACAAGCTGAAGAAGATTGCCGTGATCGTGCCGCAACCCGAGATCCACATTCGCGGTGACGAGAAGTCGCGCTACGAATCCGTGGGGCGGGTGGTTTTCGCTTGCCAGCGCGCTGGCATCCAGAAGATCAGCTTTGTCACCGAACCGCCTCCGCGCGGCTAACCAGGAGCTCACACCATGGGAATGAATGTAGGCTCAAGCAGCGGCGGCGAACCGGATGTGATGGTCGAGATGAACACCACGCCGCTGATCGACGTGATGCTGGTGTTGCTGATCATGCTGATCATCACCATTCCGATCCAGTTGCACTCGGTCAACCTGAACATGCCGACCGGTAACCCACCACCGCCGACGGCGCCGCCGGTGGTCGTTACCATCGACGTCGACTTCGACGGCACCATCCTCTGGAACGGCGAGATCCTTCCCGACCGCGCTGCGCTGGAAGCGCGGTTGGCCAATACTGCGGCCATGCCTGATCAACCCGAAGTACACCTCCGCCCCAACAAGCTGGTGGAGTACAAGGCTGTGGCCATGGTCATGGCGAGCGCGCAGCGCTTGGGTGTGACCAAGCTCGGCATGGTGGGCAACGAGCAATTCGTGAAGTGATGATCAGGATGAAGAGCCAAGCAGTCAAACTGGTCCTCGCCGCATCGCTGGCACTGGGTGTGGCGGCGGCGAGCGCCCAAGAGGGCTTGCGCCCCGACGTGGGCAAGCCGCTGCAAGCCGCGCAGGATCTGATCAAGGCGCAGAAATACAAGGAAGCGCTGGCCAAGGTGCGTGACGCCGAGGCCGTGCCAAATCGGACCGCCAACGAAACGTTCCTGATCGAACGCATGCGCATCGCTGCTGCGTCGGGAGCGGGTGACGCAGAAACCGCCGCCAAGTCTTTCGAAGTACTGAAGGCCACAGGTAAACTGCCGGCGGCCGACCAGGTTCGCATGCTTGAGTCCTTGGCCGGTGCTTTCTATCGAGCCAAGGACTATGCCAAGACCGTGGTTTGGGGTAAGCGCTATCTGGCCGAAGGGGGTACCAATGGCCAGATCCGCACGCTTGTGATCCAGTCGCAATATCTCAGCGGCGACTACGCGGGCGCGACCAAGGAGCTGGTGGTCGAAGTGCAGGGTGACGAAAAGGCCGGCCGCGCGCCCGCAGAAGATCGGCTCAAGTTGCTGCTCAATGCCGCTCAGCGTGTGAACGACAACGGCAGCTATGTGATGGCGATGGAGCGCCTCGTCACCTACTACCCGAAGAAGGAGTACTGGGCTGACATGCTCGGCCGAGTGCAGCGCAAGCCCAACTTCAGCGATCGCTTGGCCTTGGATACCTATCGGCTCATGTTGGCAACCGGCAGCATGCGCAATGCCGCTGATTACATGGAAATGGCGCAGCTCGCTGTTCAGGCCGGCCTGCCTGGCGAAGGCAAGCAAGTGGTCGACAAGGGTTTTACGGCTGGTGTCTTGGGTACCGGCGCTCCCGCCGAAGCGGACCGCCATCGTCGGCTCAAGGACTTGGTCGCCAAGCGCACGGAAGAAGAAAAGCAGGCAATGGCTGCTCGCCAAGCCGAAGCCACTGCGTCCAAGAGCGGAAATGATTTGGTTGACGTGGGCTTTTCCCAGGCCTTCACCGGCGAACCCAAGGCTGGCATTGCGCTGATGGAGCACGGCATTGCCAAGGGCGGCCTCAAGCGCGCCGACGATGCCAAGCTCCACCTGGGCATTGCGTGGCTGATGGCGGGCCAGAACGCGCGTGCCCAGACCGTCTTCAAGACGGTCACTGGCGCGGACGGCACGGCCGATCTCGCGCGCTTGTGGTCTCTCGTCGCACGCCAGAAGTAGAGGCTCAGCGCGGCGCGAGGCGAATGGCTCCGTCCAACCGGATCACTTCACCATTGAGCATGTCGTTGGTGATGATCTGGTGGACGAGCTTGGCGTAGTCCGCTGGGGTGCCTAGCCGGCTCGGGAAGGGCACACCGGCAGCCAGAGCATCTTGCACGTCCTGAGGCATCGAGAACAACATTGGCGTGCCGAAGATGCCTGGTGCGATCGTCATGTTGCGAATGCCGCTTCTCGCCAAGTCGCGTGCAATCGGCAGGGTCATGCCCACGACGCCACCCTTTGACGCCGAGTAGGCCGCTTGGCCGATCTGCCCGTCGTAGGCTGCGACGCTGGCGGTCGATATCAGCACGCCGCGCTCGCCGGTGGATTCGGGTTCGTTGCGGCTCATCGCCTCGGCCGCCAAGCGGATCATGTTGAAGCTGCCGATCAGGTTGACGGTGACGACCTTGCTGAAAAGCGCAAGCGCATGGGCCCCTTCCTTGCCGACGGTCTTGGCAGCAGGCGCGATGCCGGCGCAGTTGACCAGGCCCATCAGCTTGCCGGCGGCAACGGCGGCCGCAACAACGGCCTGTCCGTCTGCTTCCTGGCTCACATTGCACGTGACGAAGCGGCCGCCCAGTTCCTTGGCGATCGCCTCACCGCGATCGACCTGCAGGTCGGCGATCACCACCTTGCCGCCATGAGCAGACAGCATGCGCGCTGTGCCTTCGCCCAGACCCGATGCGCCACCCGTCACGATGAAAACCTTGCCTGCGATGTCCATGTCGTGCTCCTGAGAGTATTTGTCGAGTTTGATTTTGGATGAAAAAAGCCGCTCAGCGAGCGGCTTGATTCATGCCTCGGGCGGTTTCACTTCAACGCAGCCAGAGCCCGCGCGGTGATTTCATCGAGAGCACCGAGGCCGCTGATCTTGCTGCAGCGCGGGGCATCCGGGTCGCCGGTGGCGACCCACTGGCTGTAGTAGCCCACCAGCGGCTCTGTCTCGGCGTGGTACTTCTCGAGCCGTGTGTTGACCTTCTCCAGCGTGTCATCCACGCGCTGTTCCAGATCGTCGCCAGTCACATCGTCCTTGCCTTCGACCTTGGGCGGGTTGAATTTGGTGTGGTACACGCGGCCTGAGGCGCCGTGAACGCGACGCCCCGTCACTCGCTCGCGCACCACGTCGTCGGGCACGTCGATTTCGAGCACGGCATCGAGCTTGACCTTGGCCGCACGCATCGCATCAGCCTGCGGAATCGTGCGCGGGAATCCGTCGAAGAGAAAGCCATTCGCGCAATCCGGCTGGGCGATGCGCTCCTTCACCATGGCGATGATGATGTCGTCGCCGACGAGTCCGCCCGCGTCCATCACTTGCTTCGCGGCCAAGCCGAGCGGTGTGCCGGCCTTCACGGCCGCGCGCAGCATGTCACCGGTGGAAATTTGCGGGATGCCGAACTTCTTGCACAGGAATGCGGCTTGCGTCCCCTTTCCGGCGCCCGGCGCGCCCAGCAGGATCATTCTCATCTGTCGTCCTCTATTTATGGAATCTTGCGCGGTACCGGCAGTAATGCTGCAGGCCCAGCTTTGCTGACGAGAATAGCATGGGTACTCAGCCCAGCAGGGCACGCACGCGGGCTAGATCCTCGGGCGTGTCGACACCCGGCCCGGGCCGCACGGGGCTCACGTATACCGAGATGCGTTCGCCGTGCCACAAGACACGTAGTTGCTCCAGCGATTCGACCGCTTCCAGCGGGCAGGGCGGGAGTGTCGGGAAACGTCGCAAAAACCCGGCTTGATAACCATAAAGGCCGATATGGCGCAAAGGAAGATTCGCCGGCGGCAGCTTGCTGATGCCTTGCCCGTATCCGTCGCGCCACCACGGGATCGGGGCGCGCGAGAAGTAGAGCGCACGCCCGGCGCCGTCCACCACCACCTTCACGACGTTCGGGTTGGCGAGTTCGCTTGGTTCATCAATGGCGTGCGCAGCAGTGCTCATCACGCAATCAGTTCGGGTCACCAACAGCGACGCACACGCGTCGATCAGCGAAGGTTCGATGAGCGGCTCGTCGCCTTGCACATTGACCACCGCATCAGCGCCGTCCAGACCCAGCAACGTGCATGCTTCGGCCAGGCGATCGCTGCCGGTGGCGTGGTCTGCTCGCGTGAGCACGCAGTCGACACCATGGGTCTGACAAGCAAGAACGATTTCGGCATCGTCTGCTGCGACCACCACGCGCGTGGCCTGCGAGAGCGCAGCACGTTGCGCAACCCGCACGACCATTGGCACGCCGCCAAGGTCGGCGAGTATCTTGCGCGGCAGGCGGGTGGATTGCAGACGTGCCGGCACCAGGACGGTGAAGCTCACACCGCACCCTCAGGCGCAGGAGCCGTGGCATCGAGCGACCGAGCCTCCGACTCCAGCATCACCGGAATGCCGTCGCGTACTGGGAAGGCCAGGCGGTCAGCGCGGCAAATCAGTTCGTGGTCCGTGTGGAACGGGGGTCTTTGGTGTTCGAGCGGGCCTTTGCACAAAGGGCAGACCAGCAGTTCAAGCAGTCGAGTGTCCATGTCGGATCCTTCACGGTCTATCGTTTGGTGGCAACCATTGCATCAGTTCGGTCGCGAACGCCGGGCTCAGGTCAAAGTCTAGCGTTGCGACCCACACCCGCGTGCTGCCCATCGCTTCGGGCTTGAGCTTGACGGCGTCTTTCTCCGTCACCACCACATCGGCCGTACCGGCCGGCCAAGGCAAGGTGGCGAAGTCGTGATGGTCCGGCAGGGAGAGTTCGCTGATCGAGAGGCCCTGCGCGCGCAACATGTCGAAGAAGCGCTGAGGCCGCGCCAGGCCGGCGGCAGCCAGCACATGGCGCCCGCGCATTTCAATGAACGCCTCTGCCTTGGTGGGTAGACCTGACCACCATTCCGACAAAGGTGCGAGGCCTGTGAGGCGGCGAACGATCTGGTGCCCAGGCAGCGCGGTGGTCGGGTTGGCTGCGTTGTAGAGCACGACGCTGCGGGGCGGCAAGGCGCGCATCGCGGGTTCGCGCAGCGGACCGGCGGGCAGCAGCCAGCCATTGCCGATGCCGCGCTCGTCGAACACGATGACCTGAACATCGCGCGCCAGCCGCCGATGCTGCAGCCCATCGTCGCTGATCAGGATGTTCACCGAGGGTGCCGCCCGCAGCAGCGCTTGCCCAGCAGCGATCCGATCGGCACCCACGGCGACGGGAGCAACGGTGCGCAGGTGCATCAGCAAGGGCTCGTCGCCGGCAGTGCCTGCTGGCGTCTCCCGATCGATCAGTGCGATGTCACCGGTCTGCCGGCCATAGCCCCGCGACAAGATGCCGGGGGTGAAACCGCGTTCGCGAAGCAGGTGAACCAGGGCGATGGTGGTCGGCGTTTTGCCCGCACCACCCGCGATCAGGTTGCCCACCACGATCACAGGCACCGGCAGTTTGACCGACTGCATCAAGCCGAGGCGATAGCATCCCGCACGCAGCGCGATGGCCAGGCCGTACAAGCACGAGATCGGGAGCAGCAGCCGGGCCAGCCAGCCTCTCTGCAACCACGCTGCCTGAAGTTGGGATACAGCCGACACGACGCCTCAGTGGCCTGCGCGGGCCGCGACGAGTGGCATCGGGTTCAGCGGCCTTGGCCCGCCTGTGTGGCGAAGGTCAGCCGGGCTAGGCCAGCGCGACGTGCAGCGTCCATCACTGTCACCACCGACTGGTGCGCGGCTGTTGCATCGGCCGAGATGATCACCACGGTGTCCGTGGATCCTTCGGACGCCAGCGCCAGTTCAGCGGCCAGCATCTCAACACTTCGGCCTTCCAGCGTCTTGCGGTTGATCGCGTAGCGCCCTTCGCCGGACACTGACACGATGATCTCGCGTGGGTTTTCGCGCGGCTTGTCGGCATCGGCCACCGGCAGCACTACCTGCAGCTCGGTGAACTTCGAGTAGGTGGTCGACAGCATCAGGAAGATCAGCACCACCAGGAGCACGTCGATGAACGGGATCAGGTTGATCTCGGGTTCCTCGGGGTGATGCTTGCGAAAATTCATCGCCATGCTCGGTCAGGGCGTGGGTTTCTTGGAAGGGACGGAGAATCGCATCAGGTGCGGCACCATGCGCTCAGCGGCCTGCTCCATCTCCAGCGTGTAGGCCTCGATCTGGCCGCGGAAGTAGCGGTAGAACATCAACGACGGAATGGCGATCATCAAGCCGAAGGCCGTGTTGTAGAGAGCCACTGAAATGCCGTGTGCCAGCAGGGCCGGGTTGCTGCCACCTGTGGGTGCCTGCGAACCGAAGATTTCGATCATGCCGATCACCGTGCCCAGCAGCCCCAGCAAGGGCGCTGCCGAGGCGATGGTGCCCAGCGTGTTGAGGTAGCGCTCCATGCGGTGCACCGCGGCGCGCCCGGCCGACTCGAACGAGCTGCGCAACACAGACTCGTTCAGGCGCGGATCGGCGATCACCGTGCGAAGGCCAGTGGCAAGCACGGTTCCCAGAATCGAGTTGTCAGCCAGCTTGTTGACCACATCGGCACCGGGCAGATGGGCGCGGGTGACAGAGACCACTTCGTCAAGCAGGCGAGGCGGTGAAACGCGCGCGGTGCGCAGGCTCGACAAGCGTTCGATGATGAGCGTCAGAGCGACGATGGAGCACAGGAGAAGGGGCCAAATCGGCCAGCCAGCGGCTTGTATGATCGAAAACAATCCGGTCCTCTTGGTGATGTTGTGGCCGTTCGAGAGGCGCGATTATGGCCCCAAGCCCAGGCCTGTCGCGCGGTGATTGGTTCGATCTTGTCACTGCGTTCGCGCTTGCACCAAGACGGCCTGCTGCCCTTGTCATACATCGTCCACTGCAACTGTGGACAACTTTGTGGGCAACCTGCTTGTGGCGACGCGCAAGCCGCGTGAATTCAGGCGCTGCGTCAGATTGCTTAAAACTTAGGCATAAAAAAATCCTTGAAAATCAAACACTTGCGCGATTGTGAAAGCCTCGTGACAGCCAAACCTCTGCGCCATGCCTTGTGCGGCGGGCTTGTGGAGTTCTCGACCCGCGTCAGCATTGGGTTTGCCCGTGATTGAGAGCCCGTCCCATCGCGGTGAACGCATGGTCTGGAGCGTGGCGGCACTCATCGATGCGGTCTCGGACGCCTTGGCCGCGCGCTTCTCTGCCTGCACGATTCGCGGCGAGGTCTCCGGGTTTTCACGGGCCTCCAGCGGGCACTGCTACCTGAGCCTAAAGGATGCACAAGGCGGTGCCGCGCTGCTCCGCTGCGCGATGTTTCGCCGCGCGGCCAGCCTGCTGGACTTCGCGCCGGCCGATGGGCAGTTGGTCGAGGTACGAGGGCGCCTTGCGGTCTACGAGCCAAGGGGCGAATTGCAGTTCGTGATCGAGTCGATGCAGCGTGCGGGAGCGGGCGCGCTGTTCGAGCAGTTCCTCAAGCTCAAGGCGCGTCTAGAGGCCGAAGGCTTGTTCGATGCCGAGCGCAAGCGGGCGCTGCCGCGCTTTCCGCGCCGTGTCGGTGTGGTGACCTCGCTGGCCGCCGCCGCATTGCACGATGTGCTGACGGCGCTGTCGCGCCGCGCGCCGCATGTCGAGGTCATCGTCTATCCCTGCCTCGTTCAAGGTGCCGACGCGCCCGCAACGATCGTCAATGCAATCCAGACCGCCGTGCGGCGCGCTGAAGTCGACGTGCTGATCGTCTGCCGCGGCGGTGGGTCACTTGAAGACCTGTGGTCTTTCAACGACGAGCGCGTCGTGCGTGCCATCGCGGCCAGCCAGCTGCCAATCCTGTGCGGCGTCGGGCACGAGACTGACGTCACCCTGGCAGACTTTGCCGCCGACGTGCGTGCGCCCACCCCGACGGCGGCGGCCGAACTGGTATCGCCCACGCAGGAGGAGGGGCTGGCCCTGCTCGCGGCCGTGGCTGCCGTGATGGGGCGCCGCATGGTCCGGGTGATCGATACCCAGGCACAGGTGCTCGACCATGCGGCACTTCGCCTGACGCGACCCATAGACAACGTGCGCCGGCATGCTCATCGGCTGACGTTGCTTCAGCAACGCATGTCGAGCCAGGTGCTGCAAGCCGCACCTCGCCAGCGACAGCGCTGCGCCGAAGGCAATGCGCGGCTTCAGCGTGCAATGGGCGTCACGCTCGCGGCCCGTCATCAACGCCTCGCGTCGCTGGAAGGGCGGCTGAGGGCGCTGGATCCTCGCCAAGTTCTCGCGCGTGGCTACGCCTGGTTGAGTGACGACCAAGGCATCCCCATCACCACGGCCTCCGCTCTGTCAGCGGGCCAGCAGGTCCGTGCCGAACTCGTGGATGGGCAAGCCACGGCCACGTTGTCGAGCGTGAAGCTGAACCCGCACGGCGAGCGCTGAATTCGCCGCCGCGCGACGCGACCGCGGTACAAGCTGCCTACAATCATTCGACGCTCTTCCGCTTTCCGACCCACAGAAAGGACACTCGCATGGAACACACACTGCCCCCGTTGCCTTACGCCCAGGATGCACTGGCTCCGCACCTCAGCAAGGAAACGCTGGAGTACCACTACGGCAAGCATCACAACGCCTACGTTGTGAACCTCAACAACCTGCAGAAGGGCACCGAATTCGAATCGATGAGCCTGGAAGACATCATCAAGAAGTCATCCGGTGGCATCTACAACAACTCGGCCCAGATCTGGAACCACACCTTCTTCTGGAGCAGCATGAAGCCGCAAGGCGGCGGTGAGCCCACCGGCGCACTGGCCGCGGCGATCAATGCCAAGTTCGGCAGCTTTGCCGCCTTCAAGGAAGCCTTCACCAAGAGCGCCGTCGGCAACTTCGGTTCCGGCTGGACCTGGCTGGTCAAGAAGCCCGATGGCAGCGTGGACATCGTGAACACCGGCGCTGCAGGCACGCCACTGACCACCGCCGACAAGGCGCTGCTGACCATCGACGTGTGGGAGCACGCCTACTACATCGACTACCGCAACCTGCGTCCGAAGTGGGTCGAGACCTTCCTCACCTCATTGGCAAACTGGGACTTCGCAGCCAAGAACTTCGCTTGAGCGAAGGGGCGGGCTGCAAGTAAAAACGCCGGTCAGTGACCGGCGTTTTTTATGGCGCAAAGGGTGGCCCTGACAACCTGGTGCCGGGCTTGATGCCGCGCTTAGCAAACCAACCCTGGTTCATTTCCAGCACGAAGCGCACCGGCTGCTTCGAGCAGTGGGGGTCCAAGGTCTGCGGCTTCATGTCTTCGATGTTGACCACGGTGCCGTTGTCGCTGATGAACGCGGCCGACAGCGGCAACAAGGTGTTCTTCATCCAGAAGCACTGCATGCCCGGCTCTTCGAAACGGAAGAGCATGCCCTCGTTGGTGGCCATGCTGCTGCGAAACATCAGGCCGATGGTTCGCTGGTCGGGCGTCTGTGCGAGCTGCGCCTGGATGTTGTAGATGCCGGCCTTCAAACCGACGGCCGGCAGATTCTGCGGACCGTCTTGTGCAAGTGCGGCGCAGCTCCAGACCAGGGCCACAACCGCAAGCGAAGCGCGTTTCATCATGTTGTTCATGTCGGCAAGTTGAGCAGGTTTCGATTATCGGCGGGGGCCACCATGAAAAACGCCCAATGCAGGCACCGGGCGTTTCTCGAAGCGCTTGCAGTCTCCCTGCAACGCGCCAAGGCAATCAACGAAACGTTGATTACTTCTTGGCTTCTTCCTTCTTAGCTTCTTTCTTCTCTTCCTTCTTTTCAGCCTTCTTTTCGGCCTTGGCTTCTGCCTTGGAAGCAGCGGAAGCAGCGGGCTTGGCTGCGTCAGCAGCGAAAGCGCCAACGGCGAACAGGGAAGCGATCAGAGCGGCCAGAAGTTTGTTCATTTTGATTTACCTTTCGAAAGTTGAATCCACCACCCGACTGTCGAGTGGCATGCCGCTAACGTGGCTTGTTGTCAGGCGGTTGACAGATGGGGTGACATAGAATCTTTGGATACAAACCCTGATACCCATCGCAGCGAGCGGAGTTATCCATGTACAAGCACATCAAGGTCCCCGAAGGCGGGCAGAAGATCAGCGTTAACCCGGACTTTTCACTCAAGGTTCCCGACCAGCCCATCATTCCGTACATCGAAGGCGATGGCACCGGCTTCGACATCACGCCGGTGATGATCAAGGTGGTCGATGCCGCCGTCGAGAAGGCCTACGGCGGCAAGAAGAAGATCCACTGGATGGAGGTCTACGCCGGTGAGAAGTCGACCAAGATCTACGGCCCCGACGTCTGGCTGCCCGAAGAGACGCTCGAGGTGCTGCGCGAGTACGTGGTCTCGATCAAGGGCCCGTTGACCACGCCGGTGGGCGGCGGCATCCGCTCGCTCAACGTCGCATTGCGCCAGGAGCTGGATCTGTACGTGTGCCTGCGCCCGGTGCAGTACTTCAAGGGTGTGCCTTCCCCGCTGAAGGAACCCGAGAAAACCAACATGGTGATCTTCCGCGAGAACTCGGAAGACATCTATGCCGGCATCGAGTACGAAGCCCAGTCGGACAAGGCCAAGAAGCTGATCAAGTTCTTGCTCGACGAGATGGGCGTGAAGAAGATCCGCTTCCCGAACACCTCGGGCATCGGCATCAAGCCGGTTTCCATCGAAGGCACCGAGCGTCTGGTGCGCAAGGCGCTGCAATACGCGATCGACAATGACAAGCCCAGCGTGACCATCGTGCACAAGGGCAACATCATGAAGTACACCGAAGGTGGCTTCCGTGACTGGGCCTATGCGCTGGCGCAAAAGGAATTCGGCGCCCAGCTGATCGACGGCGGGCCGTGGTGCAAGTTCAAGAACCCGAAGACGGGCAAGGAAATCATCGTCAAGGATTCGATCGCCGACGCCTTCCTGCAGCAAATCCTGCTGCGCCCGGCCGAGTACTCGGTGGTTGCGACCCTCAACCTGAATGGCGACTACATCTCTGATGCGCTGGCTGCGCAGGTCGGCGGCATCGGCATCGCCCCGGGAGCCAACATGTCGGACTCGGTGGCATGCTTCGAAGCCACCCACGGCACGGCGCCCAAATACGCCGGCAAGGACTACGTCAACCCGGGCAGCGAGATTCTCTCGGCCGAGATGATGCTGCGCCACATGGGCTGGACGGCTGCTGCTGATCTGATTATCAGCTCGCTCGAGAAATCGATCGCCAGCAAGAAGGTCACTTATGACTTCGCCCGCCTGATGGACGGTGCGACGCAGGTGTCGTGCTCGGGCTTCGGTCAGGTGATGATCGACAACATGTAAGCCTTCCATTCGCGGAAAGCAGAAGGCCCACCTCTGGTGGGCCTTTTTTTATGCCGATTCGGCCTCAGTTCGGAGAGAGGCCGGCGCTGGTGCCGGTCTGGTTGGCCGCCGCGACCAGCAGGTCGGCCGAAGCTTCCTGGGGACAAATATTCTGAGCGAGCTGCCCTTTGGGGCCTTGAATGATTTCATAGCTGACCCGGCCGCCCTGTTTCAGCGTCCGGAAGCCGTCCATCTGGATGGCGGAGAAATGAGCGAAGACATCTTCGCCACCGCCTTCGGGTTCAATGAAGCCAAAACCTTTTGCATCGTTGAACCACTTCACCGTTCCGATCGCCATGTTGGGGCTCCCTTCCCATGATCGGCGGCATTCTCAGTCTCGGTTTGCAGGCTGTCAAGGCAACGGATGGAGGGTTGGCACCATTCTTGGGTGACTCGAAAAATGTGTCTCTCGTGAAGCATTTGTGGGCTTGAGCTCCCCGCATCTGGCGCAATATCCCAGACAGTGAATCGCCAAGCCCCAACTCTATAGAATCATTCCATGCCCGACGACACGCCTAAATTGCCAGCGCCACCCAAGGGCACACCACCCGACCGTGGGCAGGGCGCGGTCGTGGCCGAGCGCAAGACGGCCAAGACAGAGCCGCCGAGGATGTTCCAGGTGGTGCTCCTCAACGACGACTACACCCCCATGGAGTTTGTCGTGATGGTGCTTCAGGAGTATTTCAAACGCGACCTCGAGACGGCGACGCAGATCATGCTCAAGGTACACAAGGAAGGTCGTGGCGTCTGCGGTGTCTACACCAAGGATGTTGCGGCCACGAAGGTCGAATTGGTGTTGACCGCCGCACGGCGCGGTGGTCACCCGTTGCAATGCATTATGGAGGCCGCATGATTGCGCAAGAGCTTGAAGTCAGCCTGCACATGGCGTTCGTCGAGGCGCGCCAGCAGCGCCACGAATTCATCACGGTCGAGCACCTGTTGATGGCGCTGTTGGACAACCCCTCCGCTGCCGAAGTACTGCGAGCGTGCTCGGCGAACATCGATGAGCTGCGCAAGAGCCTGGCGCAGTTCATCAAGGAGAACACGCCCACTGTAGGCGGTGCCGACGAAGTCGACACCCAGCCTACGCTCGGCTTCCAACGCGTGATCCAACGCGCGATCATGCACGTGCAGTCCACGGGCAGCGGCAAGAAGGAAGTGACCGGTGCCAATGTGCTGGTCGCGATCTTTGGCGAAAAAGACTCGCACGCCGTCTACTACCTGCACCAACAGGGCGTGACGCGCCTCGACGTGGTGAATTTCATCGCCCACGGCATCAAGAAGACCGATCCGCCTGAGCAGCCCAAGTCGAACGAAGGCTCTGGCGGCGAGGGCGAGAAGGAAGAGGGCGAATCCAAAGGCTCGCCGCTCGACCAGTTCACCCAGAACCTGAACCAGCTCGCCCGCGAAGGCAAGATCGATCCGTTGATCGGCCGCGAGCTCGAGGTCGAACGGGTCATCCAGATCCTGTGCCGTCGCCGCAAGAACAACCCGCTGCTGGTGGGTGAAGCCGGCGTCGGTAAGACCGCAATTGCGGAAGGCCTGGCTTGGCGCATCACGCAGAACGAGGTGCCTGAAATTCTGGCTGACGCGCAGGTTTATTCGCTCGACATGGGCGCGCTGCTGGCCGGCACCAAGTACCGCGGTGACTTCGAGCAACGCCTGAAGAGCGTGCTCAAGCACCTGAAGGACCAGCCGAATGCAGTGCTGTTCATTGATGAAATCCACACGCTGATCGGTGCGGGTGCGGCCTCGGGTGGCACGCTGGACGCGAGCAATCTGCTGAAACCGGCGTTGAGTTCGGGCGCGATGAAGTGCATCGGCGCGACCACCTTCACCGAATACCGCGGAATTTTCGAGAAAGACGCAGCGCTGTCACGTCGATTCCAGAAGGTCGACGTGGTCGAACCGTCCGTCGAGCAGACCATTGAAATTCTCAAGGGCCTGAAGTCGCGTTTCGAAGAGCACCACAGCGTCAAGTACGCACTGGGTGCGCTGCAGGCCGCGGCGGAGCTGTCGGCCAAGTTCATCAACGACCGTCACCTGCCCGACAAGGCGATTGACGTGATCGACGAGGCGGGTGCGGCACAGCGCATCCTGCCCAAGAACAAGCAGAAGAAGACCATCACCCGCAACGAGGTCGAAGAGATCGTCGCGAAGATCGCGCGCATCCCGCCGACCAGCGTCTCGAGTGATGACCGCTCCAAGCTCAAGACCCTGGAGCGTGATCTGAACAGCGTGGTGTTCGGGCAGGAGCCCGCCATCGAAGCCCTGGCGGCCGCTATCAAGATGGCGCGTTCGGGTCTCGGCAAGCCTGACAAGCCGATCGGCTCGTTCCTGTTCAGCGGCCCCACGGGCGTGGGCAAGACCGAAGTGGCCAAGCAGTTGGCGTTCATCTTGGGCATCGAGCTGATTCGCTTCGACATGAGCGAGTACATGGAGCGCCATGCCGTGAGCCGCCTCATTGGCGCGCCTCCAGGCTACGTCGGTTTCGACCAGGGTGGCCTGCTGACCGAGGCGATCACCAAGAAGCCGCACGCGGTGTTGCTGCTCGATGAAATCGAGAAAGCGCACCCGGATGTCTTCAACGTGCTGCTGCAGGTGATGGACCACGGTTCGCTGACCGACAACAACGGGCGCAAGGCCGACTTCCGCAACGTCATTATGATCATGACGACGAACGCTGGCGCCGAGACGATGAACAAGGCGACCATCGGCTTCACCAACTCGCGCGAGCAGGGCGACGAGATGGCCGATATCAAGCGCCTGTTCACGCCGGAGTTCCGCAACCGCCTGGATGCGACTGTGAGCTTCCGCTCGCTCGATGAGGAAATCATCATGCGCGTGGTCGACAAGTTCCTGCTACAGCTCGAAGGGCAGCTGGCGGAGAAGAAGGTCGAGGCCACGTTCAGCGACGCGCTGCGCAAGCACCTGGCCAAGAAGGGCTTCGACCCGCTCATGGGTGCGCGCCCGATGCAGCGCCTGATCCAGGACACGATCCGTCGTGCACTGGCCGACGAGCTGCTGTTCGGTCGCTTGGTCGATGGTGGCCGCTTGTCGGTGGACATCGATGCCGAGGGCAAGACCACCCTCGACATCCAGCCGCCGAAGAAGAGCGACAAGCCCAAGGCTGAGCCGGCGACGGCTTGAGCCGCGGCGAGCTGAAACGAGAACGGGGCCTTTGGCCCCGTTTCTTTTTGTCCGCTTGCTGGCTTCGTGGTCAGGCGCGTGGGGCAGGGTCTTGCTGGAAGAATTGCGCCAGCAGCGCATAGATCTCGGCGTGTTCGGCCTGCAGATCGAGGGGCGCCACGAAGAATGCCTCGCAGGTGACCGCGAAGAACTCGCCCGGCGCCTCCGCGCCATAGGGGTCCAGCAGAGTGTCCTCCTCAGCCTCGACCTGGCGGCAGAACGCGTCGTAGTGTGCGCTGAACACCTCTTGCCATTCTGCTTGGGCGGCACGGGTGGGCAGCGGCGGCATGCCATCGGCGCTGCCGTCGCGCATGTCGAGTACATGCGCGAACTCGTGGATCACGACGTTGTAGCCCCACTCGGCCGAGTCGCCGGCCTCGGCCACGTCTTGCCATGACAGCGTGACCGGACCGCCTTCCATTGCTTCGCCCGAGAGCGGCTCGTCGTAATGATGAACGACGCCGTCTTCGTCCATGACCTCGCGCCGCGCCACCACCTCGCCGGCGTGGATCACGATGCCGACGAAACCGTCGTACCAATCGAGACCCAGATGCAGGATGGGCAGGCAGGCTTGGGCGGCGATGGCAACTGCCATGTCGTCGGTGACGGCCAGGCCGTGGGCGCCGCCGAACTCCTTGCGATCGAGGAAGAGCGTGCTCATCTCTCGCAGCTTGTCAGCGTCCGCGGAATCAAGCGCGGCGAGAAAAGGAAAGTGCGCCAGAGTACTGGCCCACAGCGCATCGGGAATGGCGCGGCGTGCCAGTGTTCGCCGATCACGCCAGCGGCGTAAAGCTTCGATCACGGCCAGCTACGTCGATGCATCGTGCAGCGACAGGCGCGCCATGCCGGCAGCGGTGAAGCGAAAAACCTCCGCGCGGTGCGGCGAATGGTCCATGTCCCAGTCCGAAAGCACGTGGCGGGTGCCAGCCGCGCCAAGCGGCTCGCTGCCCGGCCTGTGGGTGTGACCATGGATCAGTGTCGGCGCGTTTCCGTCATGCAACCAGGCGCTGGCCATCGCAGGGTCGATGTCGACCCAGTCGGCCGGCGACGTTGTGCCGTGCTTGCGCATCTCGCTCTGGCTGCGAACTTCGCGCCCCATGTGCCGCCGCACGTCCAGCGGCTGGGCCAGGGCTTTGGCTTGCCAGGCAGGGTTGCGAACCATCGCGCGAAACTTCTGGTATTCGATGTCGGCAACGCAGAGTTCATCGCCGTGGGTCAGCAGCACCCGTTCGCCAAACGCCGTCAGAAGACAAGGGTCGGCCAGTGCCGTGACGCCGCAGGCGTCCAGCATCTCGGTGCCAACGAGGAAGTCGCGATTGCCGACCATGAAGAAGACGCTGCGTTGCTGCGTCGCCCTGGTCAGCACTTCAGCGCAGCGCCCTTCGAAACCCTCGAACCTCGTGTCGTCGCCAACCCAGACTTCGAACAGATCACCGAGGATGAAGACCGCGTCGGCGGGAGTGCGGTGCATGTAGTCGGCCCACGCCTCGAAGGTGAGAGGCGTCTCCGCCGCGAGATGTAGGTCCGAGATGAAGTCGATGGACTGCCAACCCGGCGGCGCGTTCACCTTGGCCTGCATGGAGGCACTCAGACGACCGTGGCCTGCGTGATGACCACGTCGTCCAGCGGGACGTCGCCGTGGCCACCCTTGTTGCCGGTCTTCACGCCTTCGATGGCGTCGACCACTTCCTTGCCGCCGATCACCTTGCCGAACACGGCGTAGCCCCAGCCACTCGGCGACTCTGACTTGAAGTTGAGGAAGTCGTTGTTGGTGGTGTTGATGAAGAACTGCGCCGATGCCGAGTGAGGCGCGCTGGTGCGTGCCATCGCGAGCGTGTAGTGGTCGTTCTTGAGGCCGTTGTTGGCTTCGTTCTTGATCGACTCGTCGGTGGGCTTTTGCTTCATGCCGGACTCGAAGCCGCCGCCCTGAATCATGAAACCCTTGATGACGCGGTGGAACACCGTGCCGCTATAGTGGCCCTTCTCGACGTACGACAAGAAGTTGGCCACAGTCACGGGGGCCTTGGCGTCGTCGAGCTCGATCAGGATCGTGCCGTGGTTGGTTTGCAGTTCGACTTTCTTGCTCATGTTATTTCTCCAGCGTGGCCTTCTTGATGATGACGGGCTCGGCCGGGACGTCCGAGTACGGGGGTTTGCGCGTGGTCTTGACCGCGCGAATCTTGTCGACGACGTCCATGCCCTGAACGACCTTGCCGAACACGGCGTAGCCGTTGCCCGGGCCATTGGCGTTGAGCATCGCGTTATCGGCGACGTTGATGAAGAACTGCGCCGTGGCGGAGTCGGGGTCGTTCGTGCGCGCCATCGAAATGGTGCCACGGTCGTTCTTCAAGCCGGTCTGCGCTTCGAGGGCGACGGGTGCCCGGGTCGACTTTTCCGACATGTCCGGCGTGAAGCCGCCGCCCTGGATCATGAAGGTGCCGATCACGCGATGGAAGATCGTGCCGTTGTACTGGCCGGCCTTCACGTACTGCACGAAGTTGTCGACCGTCTTTGGCGCCTTGGCGGCGTCCAGTTCGATCACGATGTCGCCCATCGACGTGGCGAGCTTGACCTTCTGTGCATGCGCGGCCAGGCTCACGCCGAGGCCCATGACCACGGCTGCGAGCGTCGGCAACCAAGGTGTGCGTTTGTTCATCCAATCACTCCTTCGAAAAATATCTTCCATTGTCCACCCTCCTTGCCCCAGTACTGGCGCTTCATCGGGCCGGTGAGTTGGCCTCTCAGCACTTCACCGAAAGTGACGATGAGGATCTCGCTGGTGTCGCGCCACGAGAGGATCGACACCTCTTTCAGTTCCGACTCTGGCCCGCGTGAGGCACCGTGGGCTTGGGAGCGAACAGGTCACGAATCATCGCGAGCTTCGGGCTGACCTTGGCGGTGTTGTTGCCGTCAATCTGCAGCGCCTTCGAATACGCCTGACTCGCCAGCTTGGCGTAGACGTCGCCGAGGTTTTCGTACGCCGTCGCGTAACTGGGGTTGATGCGAATGGCCGATTCCAGCGAGCGGCGTGCCTGTTCGTACTGGCCTTGCTTGCTGTAGAGCACGGCGAGGTTGTTGTAGGGCTCGGGCAGATCAGGGAAGTCTTCGGTCAGCTTGACGAAGACGGCGATGGCCTCAGTCGACTTGCCTTGCTCCGACAGCGCCAGCCCTTTCAGAAAACGCATGCGCGCGTCGCGTGGATTGGAAGCAAGGAACTGATCTGCTTTCTGTACCGCCTCGGTCCACTGGCCTGCACCGAAGAGCTTGTCGACGTCGGCGTAGTCATCGGCGCGTGCCGCGCCGGCGGTGAGCATGAAGCCCGCAACGATCAGGCCGAAAAGCGGAGTGCGTGTACAGACCATCGACATCCTGAAGTGGGTTGCAAGCACCTGCGTTTCATGGCACTGAAGAGTGAGCGGACCCAGCCGATTCAGAGGAGGAGCGGGCCGCTATACTCCCAAAATTGTATCGCAGCCCCACTGCTCAAAGCCCTTGTGACAGAACGCTTCGCCGTCGGCGTACAGCACTGAAGCAGCCCGGCGGTTCCCGGTTGCATGCCAGGCCGAACAGCCGTTGAGCGACCCCACTCCCAGCCACTCACCGATGACATTGCGCATCTTCAACACCTTGACTCGAACGACCGAGGTGTTCGTTCCGATCGAACCGAACCACGTGCGCATGTACGTCTGCGGCATCACGATCTACGATTTCTGCCACGTCGGCCATGCGCGCATGATGATTGCGTTCGACGTGATCTATGGGTGGCTGCGCACGCTCGGCTACCAGGTCAGCTACGTTCGCAACGTGACCGACATCGACGACAAGATCATCAAACGCTCGCTCGAACGCAAGATTTCCATTCGTGAACTCACCGAGGAGATGATCGGTGCGATGCACCAGGACCTTGGCGCTCTCGGCATCGCCAAGCCAACCCACGAGCCGCGCGCGACCGAGTACGTGCCGCAGATGCTCGCGACCATCGATAAGCTCGAAGCCAAGGGCCTGGCCTACCGCTCCGACAACGGCGACGTGAACTACGCGGTGCGCAAGTTTCCCAAGTACGGCCAGCTGTCGGGCAAGTCGATCGACGAGTTGCGTTCGGGCGAACGCGTGGCTGTGCTGGACGGCAAGCAGGATCCGCTCGACTTCGTGTTGTGGAAGGCGGCCAAGGCCGAGGAGCCGGCCGATGCCAAGTACGAGTCGCAGTACGGCAGCGGGCGGCCTGGCTGGCACATCGAGTGCTCGGCGATGGCGTGCGCGTTGCTAGGCGAACAGTTCGACCTGCACGGCGGCGGGGCCGACTTGCAGTTCCCGCACCACGAGAACGAAATCGCGCAGAGCGAGGGTGCCTACGACAAGGCGCCGGCCAGGGTCTGGGCGCACAACGGCCTGCTGAACGTCGACCACGTGAAGATGTCCAAGTCGCTGGGCAACTTCTTCACCATCCGCGAGGTGCTCGAGCGTTTTGACGGCGAGACGATCCGCTTCTTCATGCTGCGCACGCACTACCGCAGCCCGTTCAACTTCAGCGACGGCAACCTCGACGACGCGCGCAATGCACTGCGCCGTCTCTACACGGCTTTGGTCGATCTGGACGTGCCCGATGTACCGGTAGATTGGTCGCATCCGTTGGCCACGCGTTTCCGCGATGCCATGAACGAGGACTTCGGCACGCCCGAGGCGGTGGCGGTGTTGTTCGAGCTCGCGGGCGAGATCAACCGCACGCGTTCGCTGGAGCTGGCTGGCTTGCTCAAGAGCCTGGGCGCGACGCTCAACATCCTGCAGCAAAACCCGCGTGGCTACCTGCAATCGGGTAGCACGCTGGATGAATCGGCGATTCAGGCAAAGATCGAGGCCCGCGCCGCTGCCAAGCAGGCCCGCGATTTCGCGCTTGCGGACCAGATCCGCAAAGACTTGCTCGACCAGGGCATCGTGCTGCAAGACTCGCCGCAAGGCACGACCTGGACGAAGGGCTGACCTGGTGCGTACCGTCACCCCCGACTATTGGGACGAGGCGTGCAAGCACCTGTCCAAACGCGACCGCGTGATGCGCAAGCTGATTCCCCAGTGCGGGGAGGGGCAGTTGCAAAGCCGCGGTGATGCCTTCACCACATTGGCCCGCTCCATCGTGGGCCAGCAGATCTCGGTGAAGGCGGCTCAGGCCGTGTGGGACCGTTTCGCTGCGCTGGTCGACGGCGGGCCGACTCGGGTGCTGCCATCGGCTGTCGTGGGAATCGAGCCCTCATCCATGCGCGAGGCCGGCCTGTCCGCGCGCAAGGTCGAATACCTGCTCGACCTGGCTCAGCATTTCGAATCGGGCAAGGTGCATGTGCGGCAATGGCAGCAGATGGACGATGAAGCCATCATCGATGAGCTGGTGGCCATTCGCGGCATCGGCCGCTGGACGGCCGAGATGTTCCTGATCTTCCACCTGATGCGGCCGAACGTGATGCCGCTCGATGACATCGGGCTCATCAAGGGCATCAGCGTCAACTACTTCAGCGGCGAGCCTGTTTCGAGGGCCGAAGCGCGTGAAGTGGGCGATGCCTGGGCCCCTTTTCGCTCGGTGGCCACATGGTACATTTGGCGAAGCCTCGACCCTCTGCCTGTGGCGTATTGAGCGCCTCTTTCTGCCTCATGTGAAGACGCTCCCAACGCCTTCATCAACCCAGGATTCCAGCCGGATGAGCAAACGACATTTCCTTGAGTTCGAGCAACCCATTGCCGAACTAGAAACCAAGATCGAAGAGCTGCGTTACGTGCAAAGCGAGTCGGCCGTCGACATCTCCGAAGAGATCGACCGACTGAGCAAGAAAAGCCACCAGCTCGTCAAGGACATCTACTCCAGCCTCACGCCGTGGCAGGTGACGCAGATCTCGCGGCACACGCAACGACCCTACGCGCTGGACTACATCAACGAGGTCTTCACCGACTTCCAGGAACTGCGCGGCGACCGCGCTTTTGCCGACGACCAATCCATCGTCGGCGGCCTTGCCCGCTTCAACGGCCAGGCCTGCATGGTCATCGGCCACCAGAAGGGGCGTGACACCAAGGAGCGCGCTGCGCGCAACTTCGGCATGTCGCGGCCTGAGGGCTACCGCAAGGCACTGCGCCTGATGAAATTGGCCGAGAAGTTCGGCCTGCCGGTGTTCACGCTGGTCGACACGCCCGGGGCTTATCCCGGTATCGGCGCCGAAGAGCGCGGCCAGTCTGAAGCCATCGGCCGCAACATCTTCGAGATGGCGCAACTCGAAGTGCCCATCATCGTGACGATCATCGGTGAGGGCGGCTCGGGTGGTGCGCTGGCCATCAGCGTCGGCGACCAGATGCTGATGCTGCAGTACTCCATCTACTCGGTGATCTCGCCCGAAGGCTGTGCCTCCATCCTGTGGAAGACGGCCGAGCGTGCTTCCGAAGCTGCCGATGCACTGGGCATCACCGCTCACCGCCTGAAGGCGCTGGGGCTCATCGACAAGATCGTCAACGAGCCGGTAGGTGGTGCCCACCGCGACCCGAAACAGATGGCTGCCTACCTGAAGCGCGCGCTCAACGACGCGCTGCGCCAGGTGAGCGACCTCAAGCCGAAGGAACTGCTGCAACGCCGCTACGAGCGCCTGCAGGCCTATGGCCGCTTCACCGACACCAAGGAACGCTGACCTTCCGCACAGCATCGCGGTGGCCTACAGCGCCGGCCGCGATTCCACGGCCTTGCTCCATGCCACCGCGCGCGCCGCGGCAGAGCAGGGTGGTCAGGTGGTGGCCTTGCATGTGCATCACGGGCTGAGCCCTCACGCTGACGAATGGTTGGCCCACGCGCAGGTGCAATGCGCGCGATGGGCGAAGCGGGGTCTGCCCGTGCGCTTGCTGACTCGTCGATTGATCGACCGGCCAGCCGTGGGCGAGAGCATCGAAGCCTGGGCCCGGCAGGCGCGCTATCGCACTCTTCGCCAGATGGCGGTCGAAGCGAATGCCTCCGTCGTGCTGTTGGCACACCATCGGCGTGATCAGGCCGAGACGCTGTTGCTGCAAGCGCTTCGAGGCGCTGGCGTCGCCGGTCTCGCCGGCATGCCACACACGATCGAACGTGATGGCATCACCTGGGTGCGGCCGTGGCTCGACCATTCGCGCGAGGCGGTCGAAGCCTATGTGCGGCACCACCGCTTGCGCTACATCGACGACGACAGCAACGCCGACGCCCGCTTTGCGCGCAATCGCTTGCGGCTGAAGGTTTGGCCGTCTTTGAGCCAAGCCTTTCCGCAGGTGGAAGCCAGCTTGGCCGATGCCGCGGCGTGGGCCGCCGAAGCGTCGAATTGCCTTGCCGAGCTGGCAGCGATCGATTTGTCCGAGGTGTCGAATGCCAAAGGCCTGGGCGTGAAAGACTGGCTGAGCCTCAGCCAGCCGCGTCGGGCCAACGCATTGCGCGCTTGGTTGAAAAAGCAAACCGGGCAAGCAGCGCCCGCCAGTTTGGTGGAGCGTTTGCAGCAAGAGTTGCCTGGCAGTGGCCCCGCACAGTGGCCATTGCCGGACGGGCTCCTGCGTCGCCATCGAGGGCACTTGTTGTTCACCTCAGATGAACCGGCCCGCGAAGAGCAAGGCGAGCGCAACACGTCGCTGAGCATTCTTCGCGCAGGCCGTTTCGCGCTGCCCGCATGGGGCGGTGAGTTGATCGCCAAGCGTGTGAAGGAGGGCGGTGTGCCGCTCGCGTGGCTGGCTCACCTGGAGCTCCGTGCACGAGAAGGCGGCGAGCAATTCCAGGCCGGCATCGGACGCCCCGCGCGCAGTCTGAAGAAGCAGTTTCAGGCGGCCGACATTCCCGAATGGGAGCGCACAGGACCACTCGTTTACAGCGGCGGCCAGCTCGTGTTCGTGCCCGGCCTGGGGTTGGACGCACGGGTGTTGGCGCTGCCCGGTCAGCCGCAGCTCAGCCTTCACTGGCGCAGCGGCTAAAATGCACGGTTGCGTCGCAAGGCGCAACCCCTTTCACCGTTACCGCGAACCCGTTCTTCATGGCACTCATCGTTCATAAATACGGCGGCACCTCCATGGGCTCCACGGAGCGCATTCGCAATGTCGCCAAACGCGTGGCCAAGTGGGCCCGCGCCGGGCACCAGATGGTCGTCGTGCCGTCCGCCATGAGTGGCGAGACCAACCGCTTGCTCGGCCTGGCCAAGGAGTTGTCGCCCGAGCTGGCGAGCGACGGCATCCTGCGCGAGCTCGACATGATCGCCTCCACCGGCGAGCAGGTGTCGGTCGGCCTGCTGTCGATCGCGCTGCAAGCCGAAGGCCTTGAGGCCGTGAGCTACGCTGGCTGGCAGGTGCCCATTGCCACCGACAGTTCGTACACCAAGGCACGCATCCAGAGCATCGACGACACCCGCGTCCGTGCCGATCTGGCAGCGGGCAAGGTGGTGGTCATCACCGGCTTCCAGGGAATCGACCCGCAAGGCAACATCACCACGCTGGGCCGTGGCGGTTCCGACACCTCGGCCGTGGCCGTGGCCGCGGCGATGAAGGCTGACGAGTGCCTGATCTACACCGACGTGGACGGCGTCTACACCACCGACCCGCGCATCGTTCCCGAGGCACGCCGCCTGCACACGGTGAGCTTCGAAGAAATGCTGGAGATGGCGAGCCTGGGCTCCAAGGTGCTGCAGATCCGCTCGGTCGAATTTGCCGGCAAGTACCGTGTGCCGTTGCGCGTGCTGTCGAGCTTCACACCCTGGGACATCAACATCGACGAGGAAGCCCGCTCCGGCACCTTGATCACTTTTGAGGAAGACGAAAAAATGGAACAAGCTGTTGTCGCAGGCATCGCCTTCAACCGCGATGAAGCCAAGGTTACCGTGTTGGGCGTGCCCGACAAGCCCGGCATCGCCGCCTTGATCCTCGGCCCCATCGCCGACGCGAACATCGACGTCGACGTGATCATCCAGAACGTCTCGCACGATGGCAAGACCGACTTCTCGTTCACCGTGCACCGCAACGACTATGCGCGCACGCTCGACGTGCTGAAGAACACCGTGCTGCCGCAAACCGGCGCCGCGCAGGTGATGGGCGACGCCAAGATCTGCAAGGTCAGCATCGTCGGCATCGGCATGCGCTCGCACGTGGGCGTGGCCAGCAAGATGTTCCGTTGCCTGTCCGAAGAAGGCATCAACATCCAGATGATCACCACCAGCGAAATCAAGACCAGCGTCGTGATCGACGAGAAGTACATGGAATTGGCAGTGCGTGCGCTGCACAAGGCCTTCGATCTGGAACAAGCCGCTGCATAAACTGGCTTAGAATGCCGCCTCGTGCTGGAGTCGTGACCGAGTGGCCGAAGGTGCTCCCCTGCTAAGGGAGTATTCGCCTTAAAAGCGAATCGAGGGTTCGAATCCCTCCGACTCCTCCAAGACAATTCCCCTGCAACGTGCACCAAGGTGCTGATAACGTGCAGGGGATTTTTCTTTAAGTCGTTGATTTGACGACTCTTTTTCTCCCCTTCACACTGCGCTTCGTGCATCTCAGTTGCCCCAACGTGCGCCACGCTCCCGCTAACTTCTGGCGGACTAGCTGGCGGACAGAACGGCGGAAGGGTCGAGGCAATGGTTCGCAAGAGAACATCATCAGCACTGCACCTGCTAACGGTTCGTGAGGTGCAGGCCGTGGGCGAAGGTGATCACTCCGATGGTGGCGGACTGCTGCTTCGAGTGCGCGGTGAGTCCGCCAGTTGGGTGCTGCGATACACAGCATCGACTGCACGACGGCGCGAGATGGGCCTTGGCGTGGCCAGGCGCGACAACCCCAAGCAGATCGGCGACAGCCTCACAGCGGCACGAGAGCTGGCCCACGCAGCCCGCGAATCGCTGAAGCGTGGTGTCGACCCCATCGATGACAGAGAGCGGCGCCGTGAGGCCGACCGCAGCGCTGAGCAGGCCAAGAAGATCGACAAGGCCCGAGAGCGGCTGACGTTGGCTCGTGCAGCCCGTGACTATCACGAGCGTGTGATCGAGCCCAGGCTGACGGCCAAGCACGCTGCGCAGTGGATCAATTCGCTTGAGCACCATGTGCCGGCGGAGACGTGGCACAAACCCATCGCGGACATTGGCGCTCCCGAGTTGCTTGCGGCGTTGTCGGAGGTGAGGGCGCTTGCAGACTCAGCGGCCCGTGTCCCCGAGACGCTCTCACGCGTGCGTCAGCGCCTGGATGCCGTGTTTGAAGACGCGGTGTTCCATGGACGGTGCACCAGCAATCCCGCTGCGGCGATCCGACGCAAGATGCGCGAGACGCTCCCGAGCAAGAAGGCGGGGCAGTTCGCGGCGTTGCCGTACCGAGAGATGCCCGAGTTCATGGCTCGCCTGCGCAATGCTGATGGCCTTGCCGCTCGCTCCCTTGAGTTCGCATTGCACACGGCATCGCGCACGAGTGAGGTTCTCTTCGCCGAGTGGTCAGAGTTCGACTTCGATGCGGCGGTGTGGACCATCCCGGGCGAAAGAATGAAGGCCGGCGAGCCCCACACTGTCTACCTGTCGCCTCGGGCTGTCGAGATTCTCAACGCGCACAGAGGACTCAGTGAACGCTACGTGTTCCCCTCGACCATGCTTGAAGACGGCCCACAGTCGAACATGGCGATGCTGGCAGTTCTCAACCGGATTGGTATGCGCGACCGCACCACGGTGCACGGCGTTTGCCGAGCGACGTTCTCAACTTGGGCCAACGAAACCGGGGCGGCACGCCCTGACGTGATTGAGGCTTGCCTCGCGCATCGCGAAGTCGACAAAGTGAAGGCGGCGTATAACCGGGCAGACTTCAGCGAAGAGCGCCGCGCACTACTCCTGGAATGGGCCAACTTCCTGGCTCAGCCTCCCGCGCAAGTAATTTCACTGAGGGCAGCATGAACGACACCGCACTGATTCTTCGGGCCGCTGCGTTCGCAGCCCACAAGCACCGCGATCAGCGCCGGAAGGACGCGGTCGCCTCGCCTTACATCAACCATCCGCTCACGTTGGCCTGCATCTTGTCGGGTGAGGGCGGTGTGACCGATGCCGCCACGCTTTGCGCCGCTCTTCTGCACGATACCGTCGAAGACACGGACACCACCCCGGCTGAAATCGAACAGACCTTTGGCGCCGAGATCCGCTTGATCGTCGAAGAGGTCACCGACGACAAGTCACTGCCGAAGGCCGCACGAAAGCGTGCGCAGGTGGAGCACGCGGCCCACATCAGCGACAAGGCAAAGCTGGTGAAGCTCGCCGACAAAATCGCCAATCTGCGCGACGTGGCGACCTCGCCGCCGGCAGATTGGCCGCTGGAGCGGCGGCAGGAGTATTTCGACTGGGCGAAGGAAGTGATCGATCAGCTGCGAGGTGTGCATCCGAAGCTTGAGGGCATCTTCGATGCCGCGTATACAACGCGACCGGCCTAGCGCAATCCGTTTGCACCTTTCTAGCTCTGGAGTTGTGCCACCGCTGAGGTGGCTTTTTTCTGCCTGTGCTTCTGTCGCAAATGCACCGTGCGTTTAACAAAGCCCTTTCACAAAACAATCCTCTTCATTGCAGCGCAGAGGAGTGACGACAGTGGCACAGCGAGATTACTCAAGCGGACAGGCAGTCCGCCAAACTACAGACGACAACTACCAAAGCGGGCGAGAGACAGCGGTGTCCGCCGCCAAGTCCACCGGCTCCCCAAGTTTCCCTGTTCTGCTCAACGATGAGCAATCCGCGGCTTGCCTTGGGGTCAGCGTCCGCAAGTTCCACGAACTTCGGCAGGAACCATGGATGCCGTTGCCGGTTGTTTTGGGGCCGCGTCTGCTGCGATGGCCTCGCGCTGAACTTGAACGTTCGGTCGCGGAGATGCCCCGTCAGAGGCAGGCCGGAACCGAGCTGAATCGCCCCGGTTTCTGTGGAGGCTCCAACTCTTGAGAAGATGGAGCTATGAACAAGTCGAAGAAGTTCTCACCTGAAGTGCGCGAGCGCGCGGTGAGGATGGTGCAGGAGCACCGTGGGGAGT